>Ga0123355_10001202_pt1 | contig 36039 bp, 17 predicted proteins | sample TergutEmb28metaG_3_FD_89872 | JGI IMG/M metagenome (GOLD analysis project Ga0123355, IMG submission 89872) | Embiratermes neotenicus P1 segment gut microbial communities from Petit-Saut dam, French Guiana - Emb289 P1 | ecosystem: Host-associated > Arthropoda: Insects > Digestive system > Gut ...
AGCCGCAAGAGTGGGGAGCAAATGAGTGTTGTGTTACTACAATTGATGGGTGTGTGATTCGTTTTTTTGAAACTGTCTCATAAGAAAAGACATGACTAAACGCGCATATCATCCATTGCTAATTTGGATGACATGCGCGTTTTTACTGGGTTTAATAGGCTGCTAAAATAAATTTAAAAAAATATGCAATGAAATGCTTGGCATAGCAAGCCCTTTTTCAGACATTAGCCATTAAATTAACAAACGCATCCGCATCCACATGCAAAGCAAGCTGGGAGCGGAAAGGCAACGCAGCAGGCTCCCACACTCCACCTTCAATACGGCTCATGTCCAGTATGGCTTCCATTGAGCGGGCTCCGTGGCGAAACTCTGGTACTGTCAGCATGGCGCGGATTATTCCGGGGCTTATGGGCATGGAATTGGGTGCTGTATCTGCATTGCCTTTTGTAGCAAGCCTGCGGTCCCGCTCGCAAAGGCTCCGCAGCAGTAGCGCTCGGCGTAGGATGTGGTTTTGGTCGCTTGAGTCTTTGGGGTTTGGGCCTAGGACGCTTATTGTGCCCCGTAGACGGCTTACGAAGTCGGGGCCTTTGATATTTTTAAAGACTTTATATGTCTGCGCCTCTTTCTCAATCTGTTCATTGGTACTTCTGTACCTCTCCTCTTCGCTCATGCGATCAACGTAACTCAAAATGAATTTATCTTTCATCGGCGCTACAAAATCCTCAAAACTCGCTGCAGTCCCTCCTGCAAAAACCAAAATACATTTCCCCAGCGGATGCACGCCGCTTTCATCTCTAAACCGCCCATCCTGCATAGGCATCAAAAAGCTTTTTACCCAGCCAAGGGCCATGCCATCTTTGTCCGAGTCAAACTCGTCAAAGAACACCAAGGGTAGCTTGCCTTCCAATATAACGTCCCGCACCTGTTGAAAGGCAACCCCCAAATCCATAGGGCTTACAAATTGGGAGACATTAAACTCCAGTTTTTCTATTTTGCCGGGCAACACATTCATGGCGATTTGCGTAACCCCAAAGGACTTACCCGACCCAGGCGAACCGAACACCGCAATGGACAAGGGCCGCACGCTTTCGGCGCTGGCGTAGTCTAGTATAAGATTGCGAATGTTTTGGTAGGATTCGATTTCCCAGCGGTCAACGGTGGTAAGGGCCCCTAGCTTAAGCTGTGGCAGGCCTTCTATGGCGACCGCGCCCTTTTGTACATATTCGTAAGCTACATCGAAGATTTGCCTGCCGCCTACGCTGTTGATTACAGTCCAGGAGTCAGGTACTTTGTATTCATCTCCCATGACTGAAGGGATAAGTGGGATGGGAAAAGCCGCCCAGTGCCTCAACGTTGTTGTAATGGTTGAATGAGGACCTTCATCGCCATCGTCAAAAAGTCCGCCTGCTCCTATTCTTATTAAAGCGGGTGCTATGGTTTCACCCGCTTCTAGTATTACCCTTAAAGTGCTTCCCCATTTTACGGCATCATTTTCAGCATTGGAGGATGTCATGGCCGATGGCGGTCTGCTTTGTGATAGTAAATTGGTAAGTGTGTTTAGAAAATCAGTGATTAAATTATTATCATCCCATTTAGGTAAAGTACCGGAGTCTACGTGGGCAGAAAATGATGCAATTGTACTGAAAAATGATGCCGCCATTGCCGTGAAAACGAATGCATCGGAGGCATGACCTGGATACTTGTTGCCTATAGCGCCCTCAATATCTCCATGAGTAAGAAGTAGAGACGCTTTATGCTGTGTCTCGTCTTCATGCTGCTCGTCGTCTGGCACAATAAACACAGCACCGTCCAATCCAAACGATATCAATATGCAGCGCGCTTGTAGCAGATAGCTGATAGCAGGGTTGCTGCTAATCTCGACCATAAGCTCAGACGCGGTTCGCTCCCAGGATATTTGGCGGCTTATCATTGCCCCGGCATTGCGAAGTACTTTTCCATTCAGGAATAAGAAGCACCTGTCAGCAATTTTGCTAAACTGTTGACGGTCTGGCAAAGCTTTGTCCGAGGCCCAAAAAACATTCTTGGCCTCGGGTATGTCAAGGTTCCCATAGCCTTCATCCCAAACAGCAAGCATATCTACGGGTGTGCCAGGGATATCACTAAAAATATTGTCAGGGCTGTCCCCATCTTCATAGCCAAAGGCCTGGCTGATGCCATAATATCTTTGTTTGTTGGCGTCTTCGCATAAGCGGACGCCATAATAGTCCCGGCGATACTTGCTGGAATTGTGGTCGATAGAAATATTTTCCATGCGGGTTTCTTTGGCTTCATATGACTCCTTTGCGGAGTGATGTAGCAACCTTATACCGCCAAGTATAGCTTGCCTGGCAAACTTGCCGTCCTTTGTGATGGTAAAGACTATGGTATTTGTGTGGCCGTAGAATCCTAGGTTCATTTGTATCCTCCTAGTTGTTGGAGATATTGATTAAGGTACTACTTAGTCAAAATTTCGTCAAGACAATAATAAAGGCCTCCCAGGATATCTGGGAAGCCTTTATTTATACGAGCCGACAATCGGACTCGAACCGATGACCTGCTGATTACAAATCAGCTGCTCTACCAACTGAGCTATGTCGGCGCGGTTAGCTTAGATTAATGATGCCGAATGGAAACTATGCTGCACATCTTTTGCAGACTTTAACAGTATTGTCGCCGTCCTTTTTTTCCCACAGCATTTTTACGCCTGTGCGGCTGCAAGATGGGCATGTGCCACGCCAGCCTTTGGTGATACGGGCCAGTTTGCCGCGTTTAAGCTTTGGCATGATAAGCCTCCTTTCATAGTGGTGTATCAATGAAAATATAAAACCTGTGTTTATTTGCGCCGGGATATTATACGGCGGGGTTTGATAGCTGTCAACGGGTGATTGCAATAGATTTTGTTTTGGTATATCTCACCAGTTATTTGTGCTGGACTACACTATATGAGCAAGTAGTTGGAGATAATTTATCTATTCGTGGAAATCGTTGATATTCTGTTGTATGCATGTAAAGTATTTGCATATGAAACAAAACTACGAGTGAAACGAGTGAAAGCTTTGCAGCTAGCCATAATAGGTGGCGGCCCGGCGGGGCTGTCTGCAGCAATCCGTGCCAGGGAGGAAGGCCTCTCTGACGTATGGGTAATTGAGCGGGGGCGAAATCTTGGCGGCATTTTAAACCAGTGCATCCACCATGGCTTTGGTATGCATATTTTTAAGGAAGAACTTACAGGCCCGGAGTACGCCCAGAGGCTGATAGATAAGGCCGTGGATTTAGGGGTCAACTTTGCCCTTGGGGCCATGGTTATTGATATCACCACAGATCGCACCTTGACTTATGTGTCAGAATCAGGGCTGGTTACGGCTCAGGCCGACGCAATAATCCTGGCAATGGGCTGCCGGGAAAGGACTCGCGGGGCACTGGGAATACCCGGAGCCCGTGGGGTAGGGGTTTATGCTGCTGGGGTGGCCCAGGAGCTTGTAAACATGAAGGGGTATATGCCCGGAAAGCAGGCTGTGATACTTGGTTCTGGCGATATTGGCCTTATAATGGCCCGGCGTTTGACCCTAGAGGGGGCGACAGTGGAAGGTGTATATGAAATTATGCCTTATCCGGGAGGGTTGAAGCGCAATATTGTCCAGTGCTTACAAGACTATGACATACCCCTGTATTTATCCCATACTGTGACCCGTACTGTGGGCAACAAGCGTTTGGAAGGGGTGTATGTTGCCCAGGTTGATGAAAGCCGGCAGCCCATTGGCCATACGGAGCGCTTTGTCCCTTGTGATACACTATTGCTTTCCGTTGGGCTTATCCCTGAGAACGAGCTGGCTAAAAAAATCGGTGTGGCCATTTCTCCTATAACTGGCGGGGCTGTTGTGAATGACCGATTAGAGACTACCGTCCCTGGAGTATTTGCTTGTGGAAATGTGCTGCATGTCCATGACTTGGTTGATTATGTGACTTTGGAGGCCTATGCTGCTGCTTCCAGTGCGGTGCGGTTTATATGTAGCGAGAGAGCTGCTGTGGCAGAGGCATTGGCTTTAGGAAGGAAAGCCATACCTGTACAAGAAATATCAATCAAGCAGGAAATACCGATTGGACAAGAAATACCAATTGCACAGAAAATACCGGTAAAAACCCTGGAAGGTGTGCGTTACTCAGTACCGATGACCATATTGCAGTATAAGAGGCAAAATGATGATGGCCAAAAGGTGAATAAAGGTCAAACTTACACCCTAAGCTTTCGCAGCGATAAAACATATGCTCCAGCAGTTATTAATATTTTAGCCGATGGTGAAATAATCAAAACGGCAAAGAAGCGGGCTATAATCCCAAGCGAAATGGAGCAAATATCTTTTGTGCTGGAGCGTCCAGCAAAGGAAGTTGCAATAGCAATAAAGCAAATTCAATGAGAAACAATTCCGCCAGAGCCGAGAATCCTGAGCGTTTCAACGGGTTTTTGACGGTAGGCGGGACTGATAAGGAAGATAAAATGTCCACCACTCCATCCCAGATAGAAATCATTTGCGTAAGCTGCCCCGTGGGATGTGTCCTGACTGTGCAGCACGAAAATGATGACATGAAAATAGCCGGCCATCAGTGCAAGGCCGGCTTGGCATACGCGCGCGAAGAGCTTACTAACCCTACCCGTAATATCGCAACCTCAGTTAGGGTGGTGGGAGGGGATATGGCTATGCTGTCTGTAAAGACGGTAAAGCCCATACCTAAGGGGATGATAATGACGGTAGTGAAAGCGGTGCATCAAGTTACTGTGGCTGCCCCGGTGGAAATGGGGGACGTTGTGCTGACGGATGCTGCCGGAACAGGGGTGGATATTGTGGCTACCAGACATGTGGGGCAGATAAATTCAGCCTGAAATGCCGATGAAAAGTGGCGTAAAATTGACCGCCAAGACGGCGTTGTTGCCTATGAACATAGCTTCTCATAGCATTCGGGTGAATTTACTACAGTCGTGGGTCAACAGGCTCGCTTTCCATGGCAAGTACCCCAAAGACGCATTCGTGTACGCGGTATAGGGGCTCGTTCCGGGCAAAGCGTTCCAGGGCCTCGGCCCCTAAGGAGAACTCGCTTAGGGCTAGGTTACGCTTTTTTGTCAGTGCACGCTTTTTAAGCCGGATTAGATTTTCTTCTAGCATGTACTCGGGGCCGTAGATAATGCGCAGATACTCGCGGCCCCGGCATTTTACTGCCGGCTGAAGTAGCTCTGTGCCTTTTGTGGCTATAAAGTCGTAGGGTTTTACAACCATGCCCTCGCCGCCTTCTGCTGTTAGGGTTTCCCACCATTTTGTGGCGGTGGCTATGCTGGTTTCGTCTTGTAGGTCTACCAGCATGTGGTTGGTGGCTATGAAAATCGGGTCTGGGCCAGTCATGTAGGCGGCTATGGTTTCCATATGGTGTATGTGGTTTTGGTTCAGCCATGCTTTGCCTTCTGTTGCTAGGATGTGGAAGGGGGCTATACGGTAGTCGTCTAGGGTGGCTACATCCCAGCAGTAGCGGCGGTAGGCTTGGGTGTATAGTTCTAAGGCTTGGGCGCGGGCTTGCTGGCGGGTTAATAGAGTGGATAGGTCAACTATTTTTTTTGCTTGGCCTGTAGTTTTATTGGGTGATTCTGTGGCATTTGTGGCCTGATCTTCGGCTTGATTTGCGGGTATCTGGATAGCAGGTATGACTACATCTTCGTTTGCGGCGGAAATGGTCAGAGCCTTTTCAATTGCCGAAGTCACTACTGCAAGCCCACTACGCCCTGCCCGGCCAACGGGTGCATATTGCTCTTCCAGCAGTTTTTGTGCCTTGGCTGACCAGGGCATTAGTTCTGTGTCCAGGCATACCCAGTCGGTAGCAAAGTCGTCCCAGAAGCCGGAGTTTGTAAGTACCGTCTGGAGGCGCTGCAAAAGCTGCTGCTCAGTATTGTTGTCCTCGAAAAAGTGCCGCCCAGTACGGGTGTAGATAATCCCTATTTTGCCATTGGTGGCCCCGAAGCGTTTGGCTGCGGATTCTGTGTCCTTACATACTATGACCACCGCACGGGAACCCATATGCTTTTGCTGGCATACTACTTTGCTGATTCCGCGGGTTTTGTAGTAGTCGAAGGCCTCGGTGGGATATTCCAGATAATCTGGGTGCTTGCTGGTTTCGCAGGGGGACATGGTGGGAGGTAGGTATATCAGCCAGCGTGGGTCGGCGGCGAAGCGGCTCATTATTTCTAGTGCGGCTACGGAGTTTTCGGCGTTTATTTTTATGCTGTGCCTTAGACGGGTGGTGATATAGCGCTGGCCTAGTACATCATCTATGTTTAGCATGTCGTCTTGGGGGGCGGGTTGGTCTAGGAATGGCTTTGCCGGGGCATAGTATTCCCTTGCAGCATCTACCTGCACTAAGTCTTTTTCGGGATAGCGGAAGGCGGTTAGCTTGCCGCCGAAGACGCAGCCTGTGTCTATGCAGAAGGTGTTGTTTACCTGCTCGACCATTGGGGCTGGGGTGTGTCCGTAGATGACCAGGGGCTTGCCGCGGTATTCGTTGGCCCAGGGTAGGCGGACGGGTAGGCCGTATTCATCGGTTTCGCCGGTGGTGTCGCCGTATAGGCAAAACTGGCGGACTGTGCCGCTGGCCCGGCCATGAAATTTTTCTTTGATGCCTGCATGGGCTACTACTAGCTTGCCGTTGTCTAGCACATAGTGGCTTATTAGGCTGTCTAGGAATGTGGTTACATCATTAATAAAATCATTGTTTTGACCATTGTTTCGATTCCTTTTCGGAGCATTACTTTGGTCTCCAAAGCCTTGGCGTTCAGGTTTTTGGTCATCATGTTGTTGCTCTTCTTGTGTATCACGTTTATATGCCTCAAGCTCCTTGACTGTTATGTCCAGGCCGTGGGTTAGCTGCACTTTGTTGCCTTTTAGGTGTTTCAGTAGCTTGGCATCATGGTTTCCGGCAATGCACAGGGCATGGCCAGAGGCGACCATTTCCATCACCATGCGAAGCACGTAAACATTGTTTGGGCCTCTGTCGCATAGATCGCCTAGGAATATGGCTTTGCGGCCTGTTGGTGGTGTAGCGGTACAATTTTCTTTATCCACAGTGTAGTCCAGCTTTTCCAGCAGGGCGCATAGTTCGTCATAACAGCCGTGGATATCGCCGATTATATCGAAGGGGCCGGTTTCGTCTTTTTTATTGGGCCATAAGGGTTTGCGGATTATTTCTGCGTTTTGGGCTTCTTCTTCGGTTTTTAGCACATATGCATGGCGGAAACCTTCTTTTTGCAGATGCCTTAATGAGCGGCGCAGTTGTTCACGCTGGCGGGTGATTACGTGGCCGCCGAAGCTACGGTCTGGGCGTCTTTCGTTGCGGGCTTTGCATAGGCTTTCTGGCATGTCTAGTACTATAGCCACTGCTTGGCAGTTTTGGTCTTTTGCCAGCTTGATAACGGAGGCGCGGGCTTCTTTTTGGACATTGGTGGCGTCTATTACTGTCAGGTGGCCTAGGTCTAGGCGCTTGTTGGCGATGTAATATAGGGCCTCGAAGGCTTGGGCGCTTACGTACTGGTTGTTTTCGTCGTCGGAGACTAGGGCGCGGAAGTAGTCGGAGGATAGGACTTCGGTGGGCTTGAAGTACTTGCCTGCGAAGGTGGATTTGCCGCTGCCGGATACGCCTATTAGGGCTACTACTGATGTTTCAGGGATTTCTATTTTTGTCGGGTTCATTATGTTGCCTCCAGGAAATAGGGGGTGGTGTGCCTCTATGTTATGAAGCTGCTTGATTTATGATAAACACGCCCATCTGGGTAGGTGCTCCCAGATGCTCATCGGCTTCGCCTATATCTGAGAATTGGACAGTGTACCCGTGCCTTTCGGCTATTTGGGTTGCCCATTCGTGAAACTCTGTCCGTGTATACTCGAAGCGGTGGTCGCCGTGACGCAGGGTATCGGGATGCAGACCTTCGTATTTTTCGTTGTACTCCTTGTTTGGGGTTGTGAGAACTACCATTGGCGGTTTAGCAAACTCGAATAACACCCGCTGGAAGGCCTCTAGCCGGGACATGTCCAGATGCTCTATTACTTCTATCACACAGGCGGCGTCGTACCCTGCGAAGCGCGAGTCTTTGTAGGTTAGGGAGCCTTGGAACAGCTGTATCCTTTCCCGCATGGTGTCGCTGGCATGGTCTAATTTTAGTCTTGTGCTGGCCCGCTCTAGTGCCATGTGGGATACATCTGTCCCGGTGATTTGTGTGAACTGGCGTTCTTTGGCCAGTTGGCGTAGCAGATTGCCTTCGCCGCAGCCTATGTCTATTACGCGCTTTGCGTTGTGGGTTTTTAGGACAGCTATCACGCTGCTTAAGCGCTGGGTGTTTAGGTTTGGGGCGGTTTCTTTTTCTGTTATGTGGGGTAGGGGGTCTGGTGTATGTGATGGTGTGGCTACTTCGCCAGAAATATGCGAATGCATGACGGTATCGCCGTGAACATTAATTGAATTATCGCCACTGTGAATGTTGTCAGCCAAAGTCAGGCGCTCATATGCCAAATTGATTAGCCCTCGCCGCCGATGTAGGTATCGCCCGGTGATATAGGCTCGTTCCGGGTGGTTTGGCAGCCAGTCCTCGCCTATACGTAGCAGCTTTTCCACTTCATCAGGGCCAACCCAGTAATGCTTTTGTCTATCGAATACGGGGATTAGTACATATAGGTGTTTTAGTAGGTCACGTAGACGCACATTGCCGCTGATGGTTAGGTTTACGTATTTGCTTTCTCCCCAGCTTGGGAAGGCTTCATCTGAGGTGAAGGCTTCATAGATGACTGTGTAACCTAGGGGTTGGAAGACGCTATGCAGCTTATCCTGTTCGCCTTTGCAAGGCAGCATGGTTACTGTTGCGGTCAGGTTTAGTGGAGAATCAGAAAGGGCTTGATGTGCATCCGCACGGCCTGACATTGCTGTACCAAATACCTTGGAGATGGCCGTGCTTAGAAACGAAGAGGATACATATGGGCGGTCGTTTACATAGTCGAATAGGCCGCTTGTGGAAGAGTCTGCTTTGCCACGAGCTAGGTCTATGGGGTCAATGTCTAGTAGTAAGGCAGCGGTGGTGCGGTTGTCGGATATTTCTGGGTAAAAGACATAGGCCTTGCCATGGTTTAGTTCGAATACTTGGGGGCGGTGTGGGTTTTTATATAGTAGGTAGCTTATGTCTTGAGTGTTTTGGCCGGTGTAGGTTATTGTTAGTAGCATGTTGCACATCCTTTCATGCCCCAATTATAACACTACCCCCCACACAAAACCGTAATTTCCCCATATGTGTAATACTCCACAAGATATCATGGTTTGTGCATAAATATGTAAATTGTTTAATCTCAAATTTGTTTTCATGTTAAACTACCTCTATCCTAATCAAGAAAGGACAACCCCATGGACCTAAAAAACTACTACCAAGACCCAACAGTAACCTACATCAACAAGGAACCCTCACGCGCCTACTATATCCCTTTCAAAAAAGGCGCAATTCCAGCCTCTCCAGGCCGTCCCACAAATCTAAAGCGTAGCAAGTCTCCTTACTATCAAACCCTCAACGGTGGGTGGAAATTCCAATACCATCCAAACTTCCAGTCCGTTGATGAGGATTTCTTCACTCCTGAATATGACACAGCCCATTTTGACATAATAACCGTGCCCTCTTGCTGGCAAACAGAGGGCTATGACCTTAACCAATACTGCAATGTACTATATCCTATCCCAGCAGACCCGCCATATGTACCCATAGAAAACCCGGTGGGACTGTACTGCCGGGATATCACATACCCCACAGCCTGGGCGGACAAGGAGCGCTATCTTACCTTTGAAGGCGTAAACTCCTGTTATTACTTGTGGGTAAATGGCGAGTTTGTGGGCTTTAGCAAAACCAGCCGCTTGCCTGCTGAGTTTAATGTCACCGCCCATACAAAGCCTGGGCCAAACCGCATTGCCGTGCTTGTGATGAAGTTCTGTGACGGCACATATATGGAAGACCAAGACTGCTGGCGGTTTAGCGGTATTTTCCGGGATGTATATATGCTGGCCCGGGATAAGGCCCATGTGAAGGATGTGTTTATCAAAACCAACGGGGAAAATATCCAGGAAGCTGCTACAGTAACCTGCGAGCTTAAAGGAACCCCAGGCCTTGCCGTAAATGTAATCATGACCTCACAATGCGGCTGCCGTCAGCTTGCACAAGCCAAGGCCACCCTAGATCAAAATGGGGAAGCTGCAGTGGAGTTCAAAATAGAAAATCCAAAACTATGGAACGCCGAGGCCCCATATCTGTATAAAGTAATAGTAGAAAGTGGCGAGGAAGCGTTATTGTTTGACACAGGAATACGCAAAGTCGAGTTTCTACCAGACGGCGCATTTGCGGTAAACGGCCGCCCTGTAAAGATGAAAGGCGTAAACCGTCACGACTTCCACCCAGACTATGGCCAAACCGTACCCCTTTCATGGATGGAAGAAGACCTGCGCATCATGAAACGCCACAATGTGAATACTGTACGCACTTCCCATTACCCCAATGATCCACGGTTCTACTTGCTGTGCAACCACTACGGTCTCTATGTAATGGACGAATGCGATAACGAAACCCATGGAATGGAGCGCATAGGAAAATGGGCCTTCTTGGCTACAGAGCCGGAATGGGAAGCCGCACATCTGGACAGAATGGAGCGCATGGTAGAGCGGGATAAAAACAATCCATCGGTTGTAATGTGGTCTCTTGGCAACGAAGCGGGGTACGGCCCGCACCATCAGGCCATGGCCAAGCTTGCCCGCAAGCGCGACCCAGACCGCCCCGTGCATTACGAAGGCGCCCATCCCTACCAAACCAGTGAACCCGACTGTCTGGATATGATAAGCCGCATGTATCCCTCTGTTGACTGGCTTGCGGAATATGCCGATGACCCAGAAAAGACCCGCCCTCTTATCCTATGTGAGTACTCTCATGCAATGGGCAACAGCCCCGGCGACCTGCAAGATTACTGGGATGTCATCAACCGTTCTCCAAAGCTTATAGGCGCATGTATCTGGGAATGGTGGAATCACGGCATCCGTGCCAAGCGGTTCACAGATTTTGATGGCAAGGAATACACAGTGCCTGCCATGAAATACAAAGAGGCCCTTACACAGCTTGGCCTTGTTCAAGAAGAATGGGAAGACATGGATTGGGTAGAGTTTTGGGCCTACGGCGGCGATTTTGGCGAAAAGCCCAATGATGGCAACTTCTGCCTTGACGGCCTGGTAACCCCAGACCAGCAGCCTAAAACTGCCTTGCTGGAAGCTAAAAACGTGTATGCCCCTATCGGCGCCGTTCTCAAAGAAAATGGTGAGATAGAAATCCAAAACAACTACGATTTCATTGACCTTTCCCATGTATACCTTGTGTGGAGCGCGATCAAGGACGGCAGATGCGTAGCCAAAGGCGAAATAAGAGACCTGAGTGCTCCAACCCTTGGCCTTAACTTGAAAGAAACACCAGACGTTATAAACCTGTCCTTCAGGTGTAATGACAAGTTTGGAGACTGGGCAGACCATGGCCATGAGATTGTTCATAGGCAGCTTGTGGTAAATGTGGAGCCTGCAAAGGTATGCCGGGCATCTGCTATCGCTGCTCCCCTTACCGTACAAGAATGTGATGCCAGCGTGCGGATTGCTGGCCTGGACTTTGAATATATCTTTGACAAGCTGCTGGGCACATTTACTGAGATTAGGCTTGGCGGGTACGATATAATCACTGCGCCAATAGCTGTGGATATCTGGCGTGCCCCCACCAACAACGATGACCAGGTTAAGAAATGCTGGTACGATTGGGGCTTGAACAATGCTTATCCAAGGGCATATGAGTCAGTCGTTAAAGAAAGCAGCAAGGACCGCTGTGTGATTGAGGTCAGCTATGCCTACAACGGCTATTCCCATGCGCCAATACTAAAAGGCCAGGCCATATGGACAGTGACCCCAGACGGGAAGCTAAATTACGCTACAACCGTAGAAGTATCCGAGCGCCTGCAAACTTGGGGCTGGCACACCATGGAAAAAGAGCAGGTATTCCTGCCGCGCTTTGGCCTGCGGCTGGAGATGCCCGAGGGAACAAACCAAGTAACCTATATGGGATACGGCCCGGTGGATTCTTATATGGATAAAAAAAGTGCCGCCTATAAAGGCCTCTTTACCACAAGTGTGGAAAAAATGTCCGAAAACCATGAGTACCCGCAAGAAAGCGGCGCCCGCTATGGCGTTGACTATGCCTGGATAACTAACGAGCATGGCAAGGGTATTTTTGTGGAATACGGCAGTGCGCCCATGTCGCTAAGCGTGTCCAACTATACCGCCCATGATATTGATAAGGCGCAGCATCCGTACGAGCTTAATAAGCTGGATACTACGCTTGTGCATCTGGATTATAAGAACAGCGGTGTAGGCTCCAATTCATGTGGACCACAGCTTATGAAAAAGTACCGGCTTGACGAGCGGCAGTTTGAATTTGCGGTGAATATCACTCCTGCCTTCCGGGAGGATTGGTAGGGGGCCCAGAGCGCTTTTGATGATTTTGACAAAACAAGGAGGTGTGCATATGCAATTTACCCAATACACAGACGTTGCGGCCTTTTACAACGCTGCTGGCGACACCCTAATGCGTCACGAGGCCCAAAACATTATATCCTTAGGCAATGTGCTGATAGGTGTAGAAGGCAAGGATAAAACTGGCTGGCGAGACCCAGCCAACTGGTTTATGGCCACGGTTTCCGACCATAGCGGCATTCTCCTTACAGCAATCATGACGCCGCCTCACAACCTGGCCCTATATGCGACTAACAACCAAAACAACCCACAGGCTATTGCATGCCTGATAGACGGCATGGCCCAGGAGGGTGCGCCCGCCCCTGGAGTGCTGGCAGAAAAGTCTCTGGCGGAAATGTTTGGGCCACTATATAGCGCACGCCACAGCATGACTTCCAAGATAAACTTTTCCCAGCGGATTTATTCTTTGTCGGAGGTAAATCCCGCCATTCCTAAGGGTGTCGTGCGGCTGGCCACGGAAAGGGATATGGCCTTTTTGCCCTTCTGGGACGATGCCTTTTTCAGCGAATGCAAGATTACGCCATCCAATATTAGCCATGATGCGGATAAGTACAGGTATCATATCCGCACCAACAGCCTGTATATAATGGAAGACAATGGTGTGCCAGTGTCCATGGCAAAGATAAATCGCAAGCTTAAGACGGTGTGCAGCATTGGCTTTGTGTATACGCCCCCTTATTTTCGCAATAAGGGCTATGCCACGGCCTGCGTTGCCGCAGTAAGCCAGATGGGCCTTAACCGTGGATTCCAAAGCTGCATACTATACACAAATTTGGCCAACCCTACCTCCAACAGCATCTACCAAAAAATTGGCTATAGGCCTATTTGCGATTCTTTGGAGGTAAAGTTTGAGTAGAACGGCCCTACACACTATGAAAGATATTTTTTTCATGATGTGTAGTTTTGCAACAAGGAATCATGGCATATCATAATGCCAGAAAGAGAAAATGAGCCGGCCGCGATTTTGCAGGCTTACGCAAAACTGAGTGGTACAACGCAAGATAAGTAAAAAACAGGGCAGCGTGCAAAAAAATGCAAATGCAGCTGCCCTGTAGGAATTAGATGTTAAAATACATCTTTAATGTCATCAAAGAAATGCCCGGCTTTGCGAAGGGCGCGTTTGCTATCACGTTTCATGCGGCGGCGGTCTTTTTCGTCGGTCATGGCCCCAGCGCCAATAATAAGGCCCACGGCAATGCCGCCAAGTAAACCGGTTGTAAACCTACTCATGCTCTCACTCCTTCCTAATAGTGTATAGAGCCAACAAGGATTTCTGTTATATAACCAGTATGTGCTGCAATTGCGGTGATATACTAAGAAACATTAGGGAAGAAGTTTTTGATAAAATTTAGAAGCGTCGAATGGAAAAATTGACGAAAGGTGTGATTGATATGGGAAGACGTGGCGGAGGCGGAGGATTCCGCAGCGGCGGCGCCCGAATGGGAGGCAGCATGGGCCGCGGCGGTGGTTCTCGTGTGATAAGCGGTGGTGCTAGCCGTGGTGGACTTGGTGGCGGCGTAGGCCGCGGTGGCCTTGGCGGGGGAGCCGCACGAGGCGGTGGTTTCGGTGTTGGCGGCGTAGGCCGCGCACCAGTACCACGTGCCCCAATGGGCCGGGCCGGAAGCTTTGGCGCAGGTATGGCCGCAGGTATGGGCATGGGAATGATGGCCGGAGGCGGCCGCAGACGTCGTGGCTGGGGCTGGGGCGGCGGTTGGGGAGGCGGCTGGGGCCGCAGACGCAGGATGCCCATGGGTGGTATGGGAATGGGCATGGGCCCTGGAATGATGGGTCCGCGCCGTCGTGGCGGTGGATGTGGCGGATGTATGACCGTTCTTCTGGTAATTATTGCGATTGTTCTTGTGTTTTCTATTATTTCGTGGATTGGCAACTTGGCAACCCCTCAAAACTGGGCCCAGCAAGGCGGCCCGATTGCAGATGTTACAGCCTCAACCGTAGTAAGGGAAGCACTGCCCTCAGGGTCAGCCAACGAAACCGGCCCATTGTTTACAGACAATTTGGGCTGGATAGGCAACCGCACCCAGCTTGAAACCGGCATGAGAAACTTTCATAGGGCAACAGGTGTGCGCCCTCATCTATATCTTGTAGGCGAGATAAACGGCAGCCGCACCCCAACTGCTGCCCAGGTAGAGGCCTATGCCAGGGATTTATATGACCAGCTATTTACTGATGAAGCCCATCTGCTGGTGGTATTCTTCGAAAACAATGCCAGTCCGCCTTTGATTATTGCGGCGGCCCAGATAGGCACGATGGCTCGTAGCGTAATAGACCAAGAGGCTGAGGATATTCTCTACGATTATATATTCAGATACTACGGCAGGGATCGCCTAACCGAGGAACAGGTGTTTAGTAACGCTTTCAACTCCACAGCCGAACGCATCATGCGTGTGCCCCCCGACAACCGTGCCATATGGCAAACCGTGATAATAGTAGCCGGTGTACTGCTGTTGGTATTCATACTATTTAGATGGTGGCAGCGCAAGCAAGAGCAAAAGAACCTGGAAGCCGAGCAGCTTGAAAGGGTGCTAAACCAGCCCCTAGAGCCAATTGGCAATCCCATGGACGATGCAACCCAGCGGGCCCAGCAATATCAAGATCCAAACGGCCCATTTGGCCCAGGAAGCGGCCCCAACAACCAATAACATTAACCAATAATTAAGGACCTGTGACAATCACAGCTTCTAAAACATAGGAGGTAACAAAATGAGCATACTAACACGTTTCAAAGACATCGTATCATCCAATGTCAACGCACTGCTAGACAGGGCAGAAGACCCAGGCAAAATGGTAGACCAATACCTGCGCAACATGACCAAAGATCTGGCAGCAGTAAGGACCGAAACCGCCGGCGTTATGGCAGAAGAAAGCCGTACAAAGCGCCTGGTTGACGAAAACAACAAAGAAGTAGCCAAGTTTACAGACCTGGCCAAGAAGGCCCTAATGTCCGGCAACGAAGAAGACGCCAGGGTATTCCTCACCAAGAAGCAAGAGCTTGAAAACATAGGCGCGGGCCTACAAACTTCTGCAGCACTGGCCCACGAAAACGCAGTAAAAATGCGCCAAATGCACGACAAGCTAGTTAAGGACATCAATGCCCTCAATGCCCGTCGTCAAACCATCAAAGCCAAGGCCGCCGTTGCCCGCACTCAAGAGCGCATAAACCAAGTAAGCGGCGCTTCCAAGGTAGAAGGCGCAATGAATGCCTTCAACCGTATGGAAGACAAAGTAAATCGCCAGCTTGATATGGCTGCAGCAAAGGCCGAGCTTGATTCTCAGCCCTTTGATGAAGCACTGGCCCTTGAGGAAAAATATCGTGGCGTAAACATTGATTCTTCTGTATGCGACGAAATGGCTCAGCTTAAGGCCCAGCTTGGCTTGAACTAAGCTTAGAGAAACATAAATTCAGTTTTGATGATACTGATAAAAGTTTTTCGTTGCAGCAGGTGATGGATATTGCCGCTATAAGTGGATAATGGGAACACATAAAAACCGACTGTCTGAAAAGATAGTCGGTTTTTTATGTGAAACAATCTTTTGAAGCACTTTTTTGCCAATTCCACATTAAGTTGGATATTTGTAATACACTTTTAACATAAGTTACATGTACGGATAACTCATGTATGCAGTATACTGTTGTATGCATGTAAGGATGTCATTTTTACATATTAGCGTGTCATTTGTGCATGTTATAGCAATCCTACTTGAAAACAAACGAAAGCGAGACGGAAAATCGGCGGCTTTAAGCCGTTTTCCGGCGAAGCTTGAGTTGATTTTCAAGTTGACTGTCTATAGTTGTATTCCTATAAATTTCTACATAAGGAGTGATCCCATGAGCGGCAATAAAAAGCAAAGCTATCCAAGGAAGAGCATTGGAGTGCGCGTAAGATATGTTGCGGCGTTTCTCTTTACACTTATTATAGCTACCGCCGCAGTATTTGCGTTTTCTGGTAATTATGCCGAAGAGGATTACGGCGATAATCTATATATGGAAGCTACTATTACAAGGGGCCAGTCCATAGAGGATATATTGCCTGACGAGCCGGAAGATGCAGGCTTCAGGTTTTCCCATTGGTCTCTTACAGCCAATGGAGAGCCTTTTGACTTTGTACGGGAGGTGTATGAGGACACAACCTTTTATGCAATCTGGGTTGTAGATTCCGCTTATACATATGGCATAGAAGATAACTATGGTTACTATGAACATGGCGGTTATATTGCAGGGGGCCCCTATTATCGTTATGCAGATGTGCATGCCGAGTATGGCAATGCATATGTCCGTCATAGCCGTGATGCCTATGTTTCTGGTTATGCATATGGGAATAATGTCTACAGCTATGCCGGCAATAACCACGATTATGTCTACGACAACGACTTGCAGCACAACGACAACTACCCATACGAAAACGACTATATTGAGGAAGATACAATAATTATTAGGTTCCTATGGAACCATGGCCGTCAGTGGATAGAGGGGGCTGACGAAGCACCGGGCGATGTTGATAGCTCAGTTGAGACAAATGATACTTCCAATGAAGCTGATTACATGGATACCGATGAGTCCGCAAGTGATGATTCTGCTGAGGGCAATAGTGAGGCCTCTAACAATGATGCAGATGATGCCTTTTATAATGACTTGGGCGGCGTTATCGGCGAAGCGCCTATTGCGGCCTTTAGCATATACAGCGATGCGAGAGGGAATATAACTCTTGATTCAGCAGTAGCGCACATAGTTATCTTAGATGGAGACTATATCCATGTCAGGTTCCCCTGGGCGCTTGATTTTAACCTTATTAACGTCAACATACCCGAGGCTTGGTCTTACGAAGTCAATCATAGAGTTGAGAAGAATGAAACATACAGCGAAGACATCCATGGCAGTGAAGGCATCGGGGGTGACGCGGACAGAGCCGCCCATGAAATGGGGCAGACCTACACCCTTGTAACAATCAGCCACGATATATTAAGCAGTGTCAGCCAATTTGCAGGTATTGTGCCCTTTGGTGCTGGCTGGCCCAGTGAGTTTACAGCAGAGACCCTGGCCTTCCCATACGACAATGGCGCGTGGCTTGACGCCCTTGGAACAAATACCGCCAATAATCATCGCGTGGTTTTTGTACCCCAGGATGTTTACTTAAACGCCCAGCTTAACATATCAGGGAATCGTCACGTTATTATTGCTTCCTATGGAACGAATCTTAATAACAACCTCATTAATCACAGTGCTCCTCCAACAACCTTTGTGATAAACCAAACCAGTACGGCGCGGCATATTGTCACTGCTACTGCAGGCAATATAGTGACCTTGAGCCATATCATCTTATGCGGGGGCAATGTTTTCCCTGCAACTACAGTTGGCGGCGGTATTACCGTACCAAATAACGCCCACTTGCATATGCTTGCGGGCAGTGTAATACGGCATAGCCGTGCCGCCAATGGCGGTGCGGTATCTCTGGCCGGTGCGGGCGGCGAGTTTACCATGAGGGGTAATGCCAGCATTACCGGTAACTCTGCCTCAACGGCAGGGGGCGGCTTGCATCTAAACGGCGCCCGCCAATCTACTATGTTTGACAACAGCAGTATCACAGGCAACAACGCCCCAAATGGTGCGGGTGTGGTTATTTCGGCGGCATCATCCGGCGGTAACCCTCAGCTTACCCTTACAGGAAATGCAAGCATCACTGGTAATACCGCAGCAACAAGCGGCGGCGGGGTAGCCCTTACTGCCAACGGCGCAAGGCTGACCATGAACAGCGGCAGAATCTCCGGTAACTTCGCAAACGGTACTGCCGCAGCGGCCGGTGGCGGCGCTGTGGCCATTACAGCCGGCACAGCTGCCACCAACAGCGTATTCACCATGAACGGCGGCAGTATCTACGGCAATCATGCCAATGCCAATGCCGGTGGTGTATTACTTGCCGCAGCCGGTGCAAGGTTTTTTATGGAGAACAGTACAATCGGCGGTGTTCGTCCTTCGGGGCTGCTTGTTGAAGATCCAAACCCTTATTCCAATACAGCCAATACCAGCGGCGGCGGCGTGGCACTTGTCACAGCCGGAGCCCGCTTTTATATGGAAAACGGCAGTATTGTAGGCAACATATCCAATGGCACAACTGCCGCACAAGGCGGCGGCGGTGTAGCGGTAACCGCCGGTACGGCTGCCACTAACTCCGTGTTTACCATGAACGGAGGCAATATCTCCGGCAACACCGCAAACCAAGGCGGCGGCATATTCCTTAATGCGGTTGGCGCATTTCTTAATATGTCGTCCGGGATTATCGGCGGCGCTGGCGTTGGTGCTGGCAATCATGCCAACACCAACGGCGGCGGTGTATTTGCATCTGTTTTCACACACTCGACTTACTTGCCTGATGGGTCCTATCCTCAGCTTGATATTGCAGCGGCGGTATCCTTTAGCGGCAATACTGCAGGCAACGGTAGTGCAATCCCCCCGGGTAACGCACTTACTGCTACAGGTATCCAAACCACACAAGCTTCTGGCGCATTTACTCACCCGCTCAACAACTATGATATTAACTTTATTAACGATGGCTCCGAGTGGTTCTTATTGCACAGTGTAGTCTCTGCCTTGCCTCAAGCAGAGCACATTGTTATACATCCGGCAGGTACTACAGGGGTGACAGCTGGCCTTACAGGCAATATGTATAATTTGATTATTTCCCCAGGCAACGGAAGCACTATCATCGCGGGTCCCATAGCGGGTGCGCCGGCAGCCGACTCCCATAGAATCAATGTGCTGCGCGATATCACAATTGCGGCAGCCCAAAATGCAAATATTGAGATTATTTTGACGGCAACTACGCCTGCAAACATTGGACGCCACTTTCTTGTGGGGGCCAATGGGCATCTTACCTTGGGAGGCGGCCCATTATCCGGGAATCTTACCCTTGACGGTGGTGTGGCCATTGGTCTTACCGGTAACCGTGGTGGCGTACATGTCAATGCAGCTACTGGCCACTTTACTTTGCAGCAGGGTGGCGCAATCATCAACAGCCGTGCGGCCACTGGCGGCGGCGTGTTAATCGGCACAAGCGGTGCAGGGTTTACAATGACCGGCGGCAGAATTGCCGATAATGCGGTTGTAGGTACGGCTGTTGGCAACAGCGGCGGCGGTGTGGCGCTTCATGCCACTAACACAACCTTTAACATGTCTGGCGGCAGTATCACCGGCAACACCGTCGCCAGTACAAATGCCAACTCTGGCGGCGGTGGGGTAGCCCTTACGTCTTCTTCCACCGGTGCACGCTTTACAATGACCAACGGCACAATCTCTGGCAATACCGCCCAACATGGCGGCGGTGTGCTGCTTCATCCCAACAATGTCCTTTATCCTCATATTATATCCGGCGGATATATCTACGATAACCTGGCCAGAGGAAGCGGCGGTGGCGTCGCACTTCACGGGGCACTTACCACCCTCAATATGAGTGGCGGCACAATAGGCAGCACGGTGGATATTGAGAATAACCACGCCAACACCAGCGGCGGCGGTGTATCGGTTGTCAGTACTAGTGTGTTTAATCTTTCCAATGGGAGGGTTATTGGCAATACATCTGCCAATGGCGGCGGCGTGGCAGTTACCGCCACAGGGCAGCTTAATATATCTGACACCGGCAATATCATAGGTAACATAGCAACAACCACCGGTGGTGGTGTCATAGTTCAAGGCGCAGGTCAGTTTAATATGTCTGGTAGCGCCAATATCGCCGGCAACCGTGCTAATGGCACAGGCGCAACAGCTGGCGGCGGCGGTGTAGCCCTTACAGCCGCCAATGGCCGCTTCAATATGACCGGCGGCACAATAGGTGGCGCTCGTCCCTTTGGCCTACCTGATGGTGAGCCAAATCCTTATGCCAATATCGGAAATACCGGCGGCGGTGTGCTGCTTAATGCAAGCCCTGCTGACAATCCTCACTCCATGACGGGAGGCAGTATTGTGGGTAACACTGCCCTCACCAACGGTGGCGGTGTGGTAATGCACGCTAATGGCACACGCTTTGTATTAAACGGCGGTGATATTTCCGGCAACACAGCAAGTGGTATAGCAGCCACAGCCGGTGGCGGCGGTGTGTTTATCGCCGGTGCAGCTAATCTTAATAGCCTTTTCACCTTCCAAAGCGGAACAATCTACAATAACCACGCCGTTATGAACGGTGGCGGAATACTTGCTACTGCATTCGTCCATTTGGCATTCCTTCCGGCTGATTCTTATCCTCAGCTTTCGGTTAATGCAGCGGCATCCTTTGCTGGCAATACGGCAGGGCAGGGGAGCTCTACACCGCCGATTAACGCTGTAGATGCTACGGATATTGCTGTTACAGCCTCGATTTCCGGTGGATATCCCCATCCTCTTAACAACTTGGATATCAACTTTACAGGCGATGACACAGACTGGTTCTTGCTGCATAGCATAATTGCCGGAACCGATGTGGCTAATATCGTCATACATCCAACAGGGGCTTCCGGGGTGACCCATGGTATATCCGGTTCGACCTTTAACTTGGTCATTTCTGACCCTGGGGATGGCAGTACAATTGTTACGTCCACCATACCGGGTGCGCCGGCAACCACTGACCCTCATAGAATCAATGTATTGCGGACGGTTATCATTTCAGCGGCCCCAAGTGCGAACATTACTCTTTTGATGACTGCAACTACACCTGCCAATATTGGGCGGCACTTTATCGTGGGTGCAAACGGAAACTTAACCATTGGTGGCGGCCCGCTTTCGGGTATTCTTACCCTTGACGGCGGCGTGCCCCTTACCGGAAACCGGGGTGGGGTAGCGGTTACATCTGCCGCTGCAGGCCCGGCAGCACTTACCTTGGCTGCTGGAGGAGCTATCACATACAGCCGTGCCGCAACCGGCGGTGGGGTACTTGTTTCAGGCGTTGCCGCACAGCATAGCTCGTTTACAATGACGGGCGGAAGCATCGCCGATAATACTGCTCTTGGTACTGGGGTTGGCAACAGCGGCGGCGGGGTTGCACTTCACGCCGCCAATACGGCTTTTACAATGTCGGGGGGCAGTATCACCGGCAACATGGTTACCAGTGGCAATGCCAATGCCGGCGGCGGCGGTGTGGCGCTTACCTCATCTTCTACAGGAGCGCGCTTCACTATGACCGGCGGCCGAATCTCAGACAATGAGGCCCAACACGGCGGCGGTGTACTGCTTCATCCCAACAATGTCTTATATCCCCATACCATATCCGGCGGATATATCTACGACAACCTTGCCAGGGGAAGCGGCGGCGGTGTAGCGCTTCACGGGGCCCTTACCACCCTTGAAATGACTGGCGGTACTATCGGCAGCTCTGTTAATGGCGAAAATAATCATGCAAATACTAGCGGCGGCGGTGTATCTGTTGTAAGCACCGGTGTGTTCAATCTCTCCAACGGAAGAATTGTTGGTAATACATCCGTCAACGGCGGTGGTGTAGTTGTTACCGCTACAGGACAGTTTAATCTGTCTGGCAGTGCCAGCATCGTTGGCAATATCGCAACTACAAGCGGCGGCGGAGTCGCACTTGTCAGCAGTGGTCAATTTAATATGTCTGGCAATACCAGTATCACTGGTAACCATGCCAACGGAACCGCAGCTACAGCTGGCGGTGGCGGTGTTGCGCTAACAGCCAATAACGCACGCTTCAATATGACAGGCGGTACAATAGGCGGGGCTCGTCCGTTTGGATTGCCCGCAGGTGAACCAAACCCATATGCAAACACCGGCAATACAGGCGGCGGCGTGCTGCTTAATGCCAGCCCTTTTGATAATCCACACTCCATTACGGGAGGCAGTATTGTAGGCAACATTGCAGCCACCAACGGTGGCGGTGTTGTAATGCATGCAAATGGCTCTCAATTTGTACTGGATGGCGGCAATATCGTGGATAACACAGCAAACGGTACAGCTGCTGCGACAGGTGGCGGCGGTGTGTTTATTGCCGGTATTGCTAACTTAAACAGCCATTTCACATTCCTAAGCGGAACAATCCACAATAACCATGCCGTAATGAATGGCGGTGGGATATTTACTGCCGCCGCTGCCAATATGACTTACTTGCCTGCCGGCTCTTATCCTCAGCTTAGCGTTAATGCGGCGGCGTCTTTCTTTGGCAATACCGCAGGCGGTGGAAGCTTTAACCCACCCGGAAATGCTACAGATACAGGCATCACAAACATTGCGGCAACGGCTCAAATCTCAGGTGGGTTCTTGCATCCTCTTAACAACTACGATATCAACTTTTCCACATCAGATGCAGACTGGTTTTTGCTTAACAGTATAATTATGGGCCTTCCGGCTATTGATACCATTGTTATACACCCAACCGGTGCGCCTGGTGTAACCCATGGTATATCTGGCTCTACTTATAACTTGGTTATTTCTGACCCAGGCGGCGGCAGCATGATTACTACAATTGCCCTGCCGGGAACGGCCGTACACAACATTGTTGTGTCGCGTCCGGTTACTATACAGGCAGCTCTAGGTGCGGACATTATTATCCGTATGCCTTTCCCGGATGCCCCAAATACCCCTGACGAGGCTCCTTGGATAACCAATGCGGTAACCCTTAGCCGCCACTTTGTTGTCAACACAGGTGGTGCACTTACTTTGGGCGGCGGACCGGGCTCCGGCAATCTTATCCTTGATGGCAATGCTGATCTTCTTGCCATCGCTACCAGAGGCGGGATTACTGTCAATTTTTCCTCTTCGCTTACTGTAAATGAAGGCGCAACTATAACAAATAACCGCGCGGCAGCAGGCGGCGGTGTTTCGCTTGTAAGTATGGATGCCGAGCTGACTATGACGGGAGGCAGTATTTCCGGTAACTGGTCCAATACAGCGCTTGTGGGGCAAGGTGGCGGCGGTGTGGCTCTTGTTTCTGGCGGTGCACGGTTTGCCATGACGGGAGGCACTATCTCCAATAATATAGCCGCCAACAACGGTGGCGGTGTTGCCCTTACTGTAAACGATACCCAATTTGCCATGAGCGGTGGGTATATCTTGAATAACACCGCCAACGGTACAGCCATAGCAAGCGGAGGCGGTGGAATATTTATTGGCCCCGGTGCTGACAGCTTTGTTGATATAAGCAGCGGCTCTATAAGATATAACCATGCCGCGTCCATGGGTGGCGGTATTTATACTGCTGAGTTTATGTATATGAGCCCCTTGCCTATGGGAGTGTATCCTCAGCTTACTATCGACGCATCGGTTTATTTCTATGGCAACACAGCAGGGGCAGGAAGCCATACCCCGCCTGCCAATGCAGCTGCGGCTTCTGGTATCCCTGAAACGGCACTTATTTCCGGTGGGTTTGACCATCCTCTTAACAACTATGACATCAACTTTATGATTATCAGCTCGGACTGGTTCCGCATAAACAGCATTATCAATGCTACAGATGCAGAGATTATCGTTATACACCCCACAGACACTGACGTAGAGCCGGGCCTGAATGGCACGACTTATAATTTCATCATCTCTGACCCAGGCGATGGCAGTACAATCACAACTATACACCTTGATGGGGGCGTATCCCCGCACAGTATCAATGTATCCCGCCCTGTTACGCTTCAAGGGGGCGCTGGCACAGACATTGTGATACGTATGCCAGTACCGGCAGGGGCCAATACGCCGGGTATAGCGCCTTGGACTACCACGCAAGCAGCGCTAAGCAGGCACTTTGTTGTGCTTGAGGGAGGTCAGCTTACAATAGGCGGGGGCGCAGGTACTCTTACCTTGGACGGCAACGCAAACCTTAATAACTCTGCCCGGGGCGGCGTGCTGGTAAGCGGTGACGCCGGGCTTGTGCTTCAGCCGGGAGGCGTTATTTACAATAACCGTAACGCTACCGGCGGTGGAGTTGGCCTTTTTGGATTTGACGCCACGTTGCACATGGCAGGCGGCAGTATAGCAAGCAATTTTGCCACCGGTACACAGGGCGGCGGCGGTGTGGCTCTTATCACAAACGGCGCGGCGGTTACCATGTCCGAGGGCACGATTACTGGCAATACAGCCATCGCAAATGGTGGCGGTGTGTTTATGGTTGCGGGTGATGATGCCAGCTTTACATTTACCGGCGGGTCAATCATAAACAACCACGCTAATGCGGATGGCGGTGGTATTTTTACGCCGATGTTCACATACTTATCACCGTTGCCGACAGGCAATCACTTCCCGCAGTTGACTGTTTCGCAGCCGGCGGCATTTAGCAGCAACACCGCAGGTAACGGCGGCTTTGTTCCGCCTGCTAATGCAACTGCTTATACGGAAATTGCGGCGGTTACCAGTACGGGCGGGCTTTGGCATCCGCTTAACAACAATGATATTAACTTCCTTCCGGGAGACTGGGTGCGGCTTGAAAATATAATCGCAACAATGCCGGAAGCGGAGCAGATTATCATATATCCAGCAGGCTCATCGATAACGGCGGGCTTGGACGGAACAATTTACCGCTTTATCATCACTGACCCGGGTAATGGCAGCACTATTACTACAGTGCCTATTGCGGGCGCACCTGTGGCTGATTTCCATAGGATTAATGTGCTGCGCCCGGTTGCCATTGAGGCAGCCCCTGGTGCAAACATTGTGATGGATATGACGGCCTTTGCCACTAATACAGGCGTGGTAAACATTGGGCGGCACTTTGTAATAGGTGCAGGCGGCGGCCTTACCCTTGACGGTGCAGGCACAGGAACCATTACTCTTAACGGTAACCAGGGCAGCCATACCGGAATCCGTGGCGGTGTGACAATTAGCGGAGCCAATGGGCATCTTACCCTTAACCAGGGCAGCGCAATATTGAATAGCCGTGCCACAAACGGCGGTGCAGTGGCCCTTGGCCTGAATAATACTCACCTTACGATATCGGGGGGTAGCATTAGCGGCAATACTGCCACCGCAAATGGCGGCGGTGTGCACTCGGTAGCAGGTGCAGCCACTACTATTACCTTCAACAGCGGGACTATTCAAAATAACCACGCCGGTGGTGACGGCGGAGGTATTTTTACCAGCACATTTATGTATCAGAGTCCGCTGCCAACACCGGTAACCGGGGTGCACTTTCCGCAGTTGACGGTTTACGTCAATGCAGTTTTTGCAAATAACACAGCCAATGGCGGTGCATTCCACCCACCGGCAAATTGGGATGATTACACAAAAATTGAAGCTGCTGCAAGCTCTGGTGGTTTTGGGCATCCGCTTAACAACTTAGACATAAACTTCGTAAGCCTAAGCAGCGACTGGCGTCGGCTTCACGCGGCTTTAACCGCTGCAGATCCAGACGCCATTGAAACCATAGTTATATATCCGCGCCATGATATCTCTGGTATGACTGAGGGCATGGTAGGTACTACGTTTAACCTGGTCATAACTGATATTGGCGATGGGCATACCATAACCACGGCTCCCATTGCCGCAACCCATACTATTTATGTGGCCAACCGTGCTGTTTCTATTGTAGCGGCCCCGGGCCATGAAATTGTGCTGCATATGACGGCAACAGCGACACAAGGTACTGGGCGGCATTTTAGAGCCAACACAAACGGCGTCCTTACACTGGGAGGCGTAGGCTATGGAACCCTTATCCTAGATGGCGGCAGGGATATAGCTAACATTACCCATACATTCACCAGTGCTAGGGGTGGGGTGCTTATAAACCCGGGCACGCTGGTGCTGCATGATGGCGTTGTTATAAGAAACAGTGCTTCCAATAGCGGCGGTGGAATAGAAATGCGCGGCGGAACAGCAGCTAGCCCCTCAACACTTGAGATGTATGGAGGCATTATCACCGACAATTTCGCCACCGAATGGGGCGGCGGCGGCGGTGTTCAGGTTAGCGTACCCAACAATCACTTCAACATGCGTGGCGGTACTATCAGCAATAACATGGCTGCCCATGGCGGCGGTGTGTGGACTATGGAAGGCATATTCAACATGTACGGCGGCAATATATACAACAACACTTCTGGGGTAGGCCCCGGTTCTGGTGTTACTACCCGAAACCACCACGGTAGTGGCGGCGGTGTTATGATATGTTGTGGCGGGCATTTTATTATGCATGGCGGTACAATATCAGATAACATTGGCCGCAGCGGCGCCGGTGTGCACTTATCTCATCCTGGAACTACTGATGCTATATTTACCATGCGAGGCGGTAACATTGTCGGTAACCGCGCCACTGTTACGCATCTTAACCCGGCTTATCTTGATGCGCCTGGCAACCCTGGTTCGCAGCTGTCTATTGCCCCTGGAATACACAGTATAAACTCTGTATTCGACATGGACGGCGGCGGCGTGTTTATCATGGAAGGCGGCTTGTTTGTAATGGAAGACCCGCCAGTGGGCAGCCTTACCCCCATCAATATAAATAATAATATTGCCGACAGACATGGCGGCGGTGTTTATTGGGAAGTTGGCGGTTGGCGCGCATATAGCGAGATAGATACTGGCAGCGGCGCTGTGCAAGTGCCTCGGCAGGGCCCTGTAAACTTTATTGGTAATGAAGCCGCTGAAGACGGCGGCGGGATATACATTTCCTTTAACCCGCTGGATATGTTTGGGGTGTGGACAGTAGCTGAAAATCGCGCCAACAGAGGTGGCGGCATGTTTATCCACGGGGATGCTACCCCGGTTGGCAACACCGGCACATGGCATCCCGACAGAGGGCCTGGGCATCTGGTTATGCATGACGGGCTTATCTACGATAACTGGTCTTATACCAGTGGCGGTGGCGTGTATATATATCGTGACGGTGCGTTCTTTATGCATGATGGTGTAATTGACAATAACAGCTCTGCTATATTTGGCGGCGGGGTGTATGTATTTAACCCTGGGATACATTACACGGCCAGGTTCCATGTGTACGGCGGTGAGATTACCAATAATACTGCCATATACGGCGGCGGTGTGTACCTGATGTATAGGGCCCACTTATTTGCAGATAATGTGACCTTCTCCGGCAATATTGCCGAGCGGATGGGCGGAGGTATATTTACAGAGCTTGTAGACTATGGGTACTTGCTGTCCGGCGAGGATGTGCCCCATGATATTTTGTATCCCAGGCCGCCAGACCCTACCGAAATATTCAATGCCTTTGATAATATTGTAACCACGGATACTGTGCGCTTTAGGGACAATGTGCTTGATAGGCGCAACAGCGCCATTGCGGCATTCCATTCCCCATACAATGCATTTGAGATGCTGACCTATGACCGGCCTGATGGCCTTGGGGGCTTTGTGCCAGGGAATATCCGCTGGGCAGGATGGGATACCCAGCCACATTATTATCTTAGCGCACAGCGTCACCCGCTTAACAACTACGATATCAACTATGTGCGCCCCATTTACTTCTATAAAGCAGACATGGAGGTTTACTCCTTCCCGGCTACTATCAATAACCGGCCCGGAGCAGTGTTTGCCCTGGATATCTGGGATGAGGATATTGATGACTGGGTGTTCTACACCAGCGCTACAAGTGAGGCCAACGGCCGGATTGCGTTGTTTGTTTTCCATACCGGAGAGTTCCGCTTGCGGGAAGTAACGCCGCCTACGGGCTGGTATATACTGCCGCCAGGGCACTGGTATTTGGAGATGGCTGTTGAAGACTTTGAGGTTATCCCTGGAGTATTTGACCAACTTCTGTATATAGTTGACCCGCCGCCCCGGCCATGTGAGGATAACTTGGAATTCTTCTTTGTGCGGCTGGATAGGGAAACTGCCGGTACGGCAAACTGCGAAGGCAGCCAAGAGGAAAGAATGCGCTGGCATGTAGGTAATGCCGGGCCAAGGTCTGATATTTATGTGCATAAGGCTGGGGAAGACATTATCGGAACTACCCCCACACAGCTTGCCCAGATAGAGGATATGTTGCGTCAAGGTGCAGTGTTTGCGCTGTATCGTTATCTCGGCACTGGGACACCGGATGAGACGTTGGTTCCGGCCCCTGGCTGGGTGCGTACACCCTTTGAGTACACCAGTACCGGTGACCCGGATTATCCCATCAGGCTTACATTTGCCTTTAGGGAGGATCAGGATTATAGCTACTATCAGCTTGTGGAGCTTGTGCCCCCGGTTGGTTATGCTGTACCCTTTGGACAGTGGCGGTTTAGGATGGACCTTATTGATTTGCCGCAGAATCTAAAGACGGTGAGTGTGCGCCTTATAGGCGATACCTCCACGCCTGATATGACGCAGCTTGTTGGCGAGGACGGCTATGTATTTGCTGTGGGCAACCGGGTAAACTATGCGCTGCCGATGTCTGGCGGGTTTGGCAGTAACTATGGCGCTATGAATTTTGCCGTTGCTGGCTTTGTATTTATTGCCGGAGGCGTGGGTTTTGCGTACTGGTATACTGCGAAGAAGAAAGCGATGAGAAAAGCGTTGCCGGTAGCAAGTCGGGGGAAGCTGGATAGTTGATATGATTTTCTGCAAAATCTGTAATTAGACATAATGAAGGGGCTATCTTACGAAGATCAAAACCGTGGGCTTTGCCAATACCCACGGTTTTGATCTTCGTAAGATAGCCCCTTGCAATAGGTTTTGTTCACTGACTATAATTTTACATTATGCCCAAGGCAAGCTCCCTGTAAAATGCAGCACGAGATAAATCACAACCAGATTAAGTACCAACGCTATCGGCAACAAAACCCTAAACTTAAGATGCTTGGTTTTGTGCCGTAGTATGAACATCCCCAGCAGTGACCCTAGGCCACCCATTAAGAAGGCGTATAAAATAAGGGAAAACTCGCTTATACGCCACTGTTTTTTTGCTGCCCGGCGCTTGTCTATGGCGTATAACACGAAGGTTATAATATTCCATACTACAAGGGCAATGCCGGCTGCTAACAATACATAGAACATCTTTTTCAGCTCCTTTAATCTATTGTATAGATAATCTACTTGAAAATCGACTCAAGCTTCGCCGGAAAACGGCTTAAAGCCGCCGATTTCCCGTCTCGCTTTCGTCTGTTTTCAAGTACGATTACTATATGCGTACTGTATATCACATAACGCCTGTGCATAGTATAATTAATACTACAAAAAATAGCAAAAGGGGCACATAAATTGCCAAAAAAGATAAGAGAAATAAAAGGAAAGTTCATAGGCAATGAGGTTGGCTATGGTTTTGTAATCCCTGAAGACTCCCAGGCGGAAGATATTTTTATTCCGCCATCTTCAACATGGGGGGCAATCCATGGTGATGAGGTGGTATGCCGCTTGCTTCCGAAAAAACCAGTGGAGCCAGAGATAGCCGCAAAGAAGGGCCGCCGCACCCCAAAGGCGCAACGTCAAAAGGCCCAGAGTCAACTTCAGAAACCTCAGCGCATAGATTCATCAGAAGGCAACCGCCAATCCGGTGAAATCATAGAAATAACTCACCGCAAGCCCTTGATAGGCACATATTTCGCAGTAGGCTCAGAGGGTTATATCCGCCCAATAGAGAAAAAAATCCCTCATATATTCACCGTACCTCAAAAATCCAAAAACCGCTTTGGCCTTGTTGAGGGGCATAGGGTAGTCTTTTTGGCCCCTAAGCCCAAGGGAATAGGGGATAGGCGCACCCCATACAGACAAAGCCATACGCTACCATGCCATGTAACCGAGGTGCTGGGGCATATCCATGACCCGGGTATAGATGTGCTGACTTTAGTGTACCGGCACAATATTCCTCATGAGTTCCCGGATGAGGTGCTGGCCCAGGCAGCAAGCTTGCCGGATGCAGTTGCCCTGGAGGATTTGCGCGGTCGCCTGGATTTACGGGATAAGCTGATATTCACTATAGACGGCGAAGACACAAAGGATATTGATGATGCAATATCCTTTGCCAGGCTGGACTCTGGGTATTGGCAGCTTGGTGTTCATATTGCTGATGTTTCTCATTATGTACAGGAGGGCACACCCCTTGACCGGGAAGCCTTGCACCGGGGAACCAGCGTGTACCTGGCCGACAGGGTTATCCCAATGCTGCCGCACCGGCTATCCAGTGGGATATGTTCCATTTTCCCTGATGTGGACAGGCTGGCCATTAGCTGCATCATGACTGTGGATGGTGAGGGAAATGTAGTGTCGTATGAAATTGCGCCTTCGGTTATCAATAGCAAGCGGCGGTGGACTTATCAGGAAGTGCAAGGGATATTGGAGGACGAATCTGGAAGTGGGCAAGAGCTGTTTCTTGGCATGGACAAGCTCCGCGAAACCCTATATCAGAAACGCCGCAGCCGTGGCGCATTAGATTTCAACCTGCCCGAGGCCAAGATAAGAGTGGATGAAAGCGGCCGCCCTATCTCGGTAGAGTCATACAATCGTACCCGTGCCACAGGCATAATTGAGGAGTTTATGATTCTCTGCAACGAGACCATAGCAACCTATGCCATAAGCCATGACGCGCTGTTTATTTACCGTACCCACGAGGCCCCTGCCCAGGAAAAACTGGCCCAGCTTAGAGGTATTGCTCAATCTTTTGGCCTAAGCTTGCCGCCTGTGCTAGGGGCAAAGGCCCTGCAGCGGCTGCTGGAATCTGCTGAAGGCAGCCCTGCATACCAGGCAATTGCCATGGCGGCCCTTACCAGCTTGCCTCAGGCCTACTATACTCCCGAAAGCCCTAAGCATTACGGCCTTGCAAGCGAGGCTTACTGCCACTTTACATCGCCTATACGGCGGTATGCGGATTTGGAGGTGCATAGGATTATCAAGAAGCTGTTGCAAGATGGGGCGTCTAGACGCAAAGCCGAACCCAGCGTGGAAGCGCTATTCCAGCCAGCCAAAGCGGCATCTCCCACGCCATTACAGCCTCCCGGTGCACCTTCTCCTCTTCACGCCGTTGCGGCCCAGTGCTCCCGTACCGAGCGCCAGGCCGAGGCCCTGGAGCGGGAAGTTACGCAGCTTAAAAAGGTACAGTTTATGCAAGGCAAAGAAGGCCAAAACTTCGAGGGCACAGTTTCGGGCATAACCCCTTGGGGGGTATATGTAATGCTTCCAAGCACCATAGAGGGGCTTATCCCAAACCAGCAGCTTAAGCGGTTTGGTTATACCCATGATAAGGATGGAAACCGATATGCCAACAAGCGCAGCCGGGATGTTATAGCTATGGGTGCGCCGGTGCAGGTGGTGCTGGTTGATGCCAGCGAGGAAGAGGCGAGGTTGACCTTTGGCCTCATAATGTGATGCGATGTGATAAACTTGGTGGCAGACGGCATTGGCTTTGTCTCGCAGAGGCATGGCTGTGCCCGCTTTTGATGATTTTGTCAAAGGCTTGGAAGTGGGTTTTGATACTTTGGCCAAACCTTTTTTGCCCGCGTGTTTACTGGGATTAGTGGTGGTTTTATGTATGGAAAGGGTTGCGCCTGTATGGGGGCCCTGTTAAAATAACGGACACATCGCAAAGAAAGAAGGCTGAAATATGCCAATGTTAGAAGTAGACGGCAGGCAATTTGATTGGGATAGAAGCAAGAATATAATTAATATTAACAAACATGGTATCTCATTTAAAGAGGCTGCATCTGTGTTTCAGGACGAAAATTCTATTGAGCTTGATGACTTAGAGCATTCTTATGATGAAGACCGGTTTGTAGTGATTGGTAAGAGCCGCAGACTTCGCCTAGTGGTTGTTTGTCATTGCTACAGAGAAAATGATACGATTATAAGACTAATATCCGCGCGTGAGGCAAACAATGATGAAGCAGAATTGTATGAAGGAGGCGAATAATGAAAGCGCACTATGATTTCACAAAGGGACGAAAAAGTCCACATGCTGAAGTAATATTGAAAAAAGGCTATTCTATTACAGAGCACTATAGCCCTGAAGATGTAGCAAGTGGTGATTTCTTTGATGATACAAAAGACATCGTGATGGCCTTGCTTGATCTTATGTCCAAAGAGGAGACCGTGCGCCTGTTATTGCACATAAAAGATAATTACAACCTGCCATGTTCTCCTAATGTGTGGCATGGTATAGAAGAGTATCCACAAAAGAAGGCTAAGTAAAGCTGATTATAGCCATAAAAAGAAAAGATAGGATGCGGCTTGCGTTGATGATGCGAGCCGTTTTTTTGTGCGCTAGCATGCCAGATTTTGATACTTTTGCCAAACCTTTTTCGCCCATATGTTTACTGGGCCGGCCGCCATTTTTTTGGTTCATTTTTGCCATGCTTTTTAGGATGTCTTCCTTCCGCAGAACTATCTCTATCCTGGCGGCCTCGCATAGGTTGCGCCTGCTTAGCTGGTTATCCAGAATCCATAGCTTTGCGGCTTCTCTTGAGGGTAGGGATAGCTCCTTTACCTAGAACTCTATGCCGTGGCTGATACATATCTCGTATCGATGGTGGCCGTCTATTATCAGGTCTTGCCAGAGGGTTATTGCATCGTGGCATTTACGCTTTGACAGGATATTTTGTTCTAGCTGTGTGCGCTCTTCTGCTGAAAGCGGCGGGATTATGGCTTTGAACTCCTTGTCTATTAGGGGGATGGTGGTGGTCACTTGGCCCACTCCTTTCGTGTAATTTAACAGTATGATATAGTGCGTTATAATGTTCGTCAAGGGATGATGCAATATTGCGACTGAGCGTTGAACTGGATAAGGGTTAATGAGCGGTTGAACAATAATCTTGTCATGGCTATAATAACTATAGTGGCAGTTGAAAAATTATTTGACTTGATGCAGTAGAGGGGAGTAAACATAATGGCTAAAGCAAGTACTTGGCTTGCAGAAATTGACTTTTCGCAGCTAATGGATTTGCGCATAGATTATGCCTTTAAGCTACTCTTTACAAAGGGAAATCCGCGCATATTAATTTCGTTACTAAACGCTATCTTTGCCAATAAAAAAATCAAACGTGTGATAAAATCCTTGACAGTTAAGAATCCATATTTGGATAAAGAATCAAACGATGATAAGCTGTCCATATTAGATATAAGGGCAGAGCTAGGTGATGGCACAACCATACTAATAGAAATGCATATGTATGGGTTGGGCGAGCTGAAGGCCAAAACCATTCGTTCATGGGCAAGGGCTTATGGCGAAGATTTGGAAGTTGGTGCAAGCTATGCGGCGCAGCCACCTACAATTACCATTGCGTTTACCAATGGCGCGATAGCATCAATCAAAAATGATAAAAATCTGTGTATTGCAGACGATAAGATCCATAAGCTTTGCATGATTATGGATTGTGAAAATTTTGCAATATTCACAAATGCAATAGAGCTACACTATATTGACATGAAAGCTTTTGCAAAAGCAGTAAACGAAGCCAATAGTATAATCATAGGCGATACCGAAGAAGTGATGTTTGCAAAGTGGCTTTCGATAATCACCCAAAAAGAAATAACCAATAAGGCCATTATTGAAAGCGCTTGTGAAGAGGAGGAGATTTTCATGGCAGTATCCGCATTGGCAAGGCAGAGCGAGGACAAAATTATACGGCAAGCTTACCAGCGCAGACAGGATGAGATTTATTTTTATAACAAGGAGCGAGCAGATGATAGGCGAATAATGGAACAGCAGGCAGCAGAAATTGAAAAACTTCGTAAGGAAATAGAAACGCTACGAGCTAACCAGAGCGTATAGTTACACAATACACCTCTTGAGTTTGCATGCAAACACCTCTTGAATTTGCAGGCAAAATATCCTCCATGGTGCAAATGCAATAGATCGTGTGTGAGGCAAGTCAACAGAATGCAGTGTAATCGCCCATCATCTAAGTACAAAGATGATGGGCGGTTTGCTATTACTCTTACATATGTGAAATTCTCAAAGCGGATCATGTCAAAAAATGTTGAGATATGTCGAACCTCATGGTAGAATGAGGCAATTGAATTTTGCGCAAGACGCACAAAAGGGAGGTAATAATAGTGAAAAATTGCAAAAATGCAACTGCGCCAAGGCTTATCCTGTCTGTTGTATCAGCACTAATGCTGGTTTTGGTAGTGATGACAGCAAATGTATTAGCCGCTCCGTTATTCGACGTCTCTATAACGGTCACACAGCCAGATGGCACAACCCTAGACGCATTTGTCAGCGGCGATGAATTTTTCAACTATCTACATGACAGCGAAGGCCGGATAATAATCCAGCATCCAGAAACAGGCTTCTGGGTGTATGCCGCGCTGGATAACGGCGGTATACTTAGCGCCTCCAGCCGTGTAGCCGTAAACAACGGGCGCTTCTATGATGCCGAAAGCCGTGCCCGAACTATGCAGCCCATTTCCTCCTATGGCATAACCACAGCAGATATAGACTTTGGGGTAAATGCTCACCTGGTGCACAGTGTGGATGTACCAGGGAGGGCCTCCTTAGAAGAGCATGGGACAGAACCCTTTGGGTTTGGGGCAGAGCCCTTAGGCGATTTTGGCATAGAGCCATTTGGCGCAACCGGCATGGTACGCGCAAACCCGGTAAGCGGTGTGATGGAAAATGTAGTAATCCTAATCACATTTGATTGTGACCCAAACCCATCAATATCCCCAACACTATCAGGACTGATACAGGATAGATTCAATGGTCCGCAATCATCTTTGCGGAATTTTATGTACGTGGCCTCTGAAGGAACTTTTACAATCAACTCTACCCTTGTAGGTATGAATAATGGCACGACTATTATGTACAGAGATCCCCAGCCCAGGGGCTATTTTATGCCCTTTAACGCTGTTGGAAACCCAATCGGATACACGACCACAGCAATAGGACGCCAGCGCGGACAACAGTTGCTGGCCAGGGCAGTTGCGGCTAAAGATGGTACGGTGCTTCTTGCCGGCAGAACCCTTGATACTGTGCAGCAAGGTCAGGCCGATAGTGTCACATTTGTAGTTGCTGGTGACCCAGGCCTTTCGGCAAGTTTCCTGTGGCCACATAGCGGGGTTTTGTATCAAGCTTCGGCAAGCCTTAACGGCGTGACAGTTTGGAATTATAGCTTGCTGATACTTGGCTCCAACTACGCCAGTGCCCCGGTTATCGACCGAAACACCATTGTCCATGAACAGTTCCACATCTTTGGTGTGCCGGACTTCTATAGATATGCCCATCAAGGCCAGCCAATGGGTCAGTGGGATATGATGGCAGGTAATAATGAAGGGATTTTTCCTTTTTCCAATACCCATATAATGCGGCGTTATGTTGGCTGGGGTGATGCCCCTACGGCAATAACAACCAATGGGACATTTACACTGCACCCAATGGGGACACCAGGCCAGGTGACGGCATTTGTAATCCCTGTTGAAGGTAGGCTCAATGAGTTTATTTTGCTTGAATATAGAAGCAATGCCAATCCCACTGTCTATGACAATTTTCTTGCAGCAAACTCAGGAAATTATAGGGCCGGGCTTATTATTTCACGTGTAAATACGATTTTTATTGGCAATGGAGACTCTGGGAATCCCCTTGTACAGGGCGG
>Ga0123355_10001203_pt1 | contig 36038 bp, 40 predicted proteins | sample TergutEmb28metaG_3_FD_89872 | JGI IMG/M metagenome (GOLD analysis project Ga0123355, IMG submission 89872) | Embiratermes neotenicus P1 segment gut microbial communities from Petit-Saut dam, French Guiana - Emb289 P1 | ecosystem: Host-associated > Arthropoda: Insects > Digestive system > Gut ...
AAGGGGCGATTTTATGAACTGGCACAACAAAGCAGCGGAATTTGCGCTGACAAGGCACAAGGTGGACAAGGGTAAGGGATTGCATAAAGAGCAAGCTGTGGCGCGCATTCAAGAGCATGGGCGCAATGTGATAGAGGGCAAGCGCGGCGCACCGCTTATTGTCCGCTTTTTCATGCAGTTTAAAGACTTTATGGTTATCGTTTTGCTGTTTGCGGCGGGTTTAAGCTTTTTCGCGGGGCGGATGCATGGCGAAGAGAGCTTTGCAGAGCCGTTGGTAATTCTTGCTATTGTTGTGCTTAACGCAATTTTGGGCCTTGTACAGGAAAGCCGCGCAAAACGTGCCTTGGCGGCTTTAAAGGAAATTTCCCAGCCCGAGGCAAAAGTTTTGCGCGATGGACAAGCCATCGTCATCCGCGTTGAGGAAATTGTGCCTGGAGACATCGTTTTTTTGGAGACAGGCGATATTGTGCCCGCAGATTTGCGGCTGCTTACGGCCGTAAACCTCAAGGCAGAAGAGGCCGCGCTGACAGGCGAATCCGCCCCTGTAGAAAAAGACGCCGACGTGATGGTTGCCGAAAATGCGTCCTTGGGCGATAGGATTAACATGGTATTTTCAGGGTCGTCCATTACATATGGCCGCGGGCGCGGCATTGCCGTCGCCACCGGTATGAACACCGAAATGGGCAAAATTGCCAGCCTTATCATGGATGAAAAATCCCCTGAAACGCCTTTGCAGCGCAAGCTGGCAGAGACGGGCAAGGTACTGGGTATTGCCGCCCTTCTCATCTGCGCCATTATCTTCGTAATAGGTATTTTCAGGCAAATACCACCTATGGACATGTTTCTTACATCCGTAAGCCTTGCCGTAGCCGCCATTCCAGAGGGACTTGTGGCCATTGTCACCATAATGCTGGCTATTGGTGTTACGCGCATGGCCCGTCGCAGTGCTATAATACGCAAGCTGCCCGCTGTGGAGACTTTGGGCAGCGCCACCGTCATTTGCAGCGACAAGACGGGTACGCTGACGCAAAACCGTATGCGCATCGTTGAAATTTCATCAGGGCGCAGCACTTTGCAAAGGGATAGCAGCGCGGGGCTTGATATCATCAAGCTTGGGGCCCTTTGCAACGACAGTTTTGTAAGCGAGGGGCAAGTGCTGGGCGACCCCACAGAGGCCGCTTTCATCACATCCCTGCTGGAATATGGCTTGGACAAAAGCCAGCTTGAGGCCGAGAAGCAACGCATTGCTGAAATCCCTTTCGATTCTAAACGCAAGCTAATGACCACCGTGCATAAAGATGCCAGCGGTTTTATGGCCATCACTAAAGGCGCGCCGGACGTGCTTTTGCGCCGTAGCACCCATTATTTTGAAAATGGCAAGATCCATACAATGTCAGATACGCGGCGAAATGAAATTTTGCGCCATGTAGAGAAAATGGCGGACAAGGCCCTGCGTGTGCTGGCTGTATCATTTCGACCTTTGGACGCTGCCCCTAAGGGCATAGCTTTTGACGACCTGGAAGAAAATTTGGTGTTTGCGGGGCTTGTGGGCATGATGGACCCACCACGGCCCGAGGTGCGCGATGCTGTGGCAATTTGTAAAACGGCGGGTATTAAGCCCGTAATGATAACCGGCGACCATCCACAGACGGCCTTAGCCGTGGCGCGCTCCATCGGCATTGGACAAGCCTATGGCGATGTGGCGGTTACAGGCGCGGACATCGCCCGCATGTCCCAAGCCGAGCTGGAAGAAATTGTAGAGCACACCACCGTCTTCGCCCGGGTATCACCGGAACATAAAATGCGCATCGTTAAGGCCTACCAGAAAAATGGCCATGTGGTGGCTATGACGGGGGATGGCGTAAATGACGCGCCCGCGCTAAAGGCGGCGGATATTGGCTGTGCCATGGGCATAAACGGCACAGAAGTGGCCAAAGGTGCGGCGGATATCGTGCTAACAGACGACAATTTCGCCACCATAGTCCACGCTGTGGAAGAGGGTCGCGGCATCCTCACCAACATCCGCAAAGCTGTGCATTTTCTGCTTTCATCCAACATCGGCGAAATTATCACCATCTTTATGGCCGTGATGCTGGGCTGGCAGGTGCCTCTTTTGGCCATACATCTGCTGTGGGTTAACCTTGTTACAGACTCGCTACCCGCCATTGCCCTAGGCTTAGACCCCGTTTCCGACGGCATAATGGAAGGGCGCCCTAAAACATCACACACGGGGCTTTTCAGCAAAAAACTATGGCAAAGAATCTTCTTGGAAGGCGCAATGATAGGCATGTTATCCCTTATCGCCTTCGGCATAGGCGTGGCACTTTTCGACACAGGCGAAGGCGTGGCCTTTGGCCGCACCATGGCCTTTGCAACTCTCAGTATCTCACAGTTGGTGCACGCTTTTAACATGCGTAGCGAATCTTCCATACTACGCATCCCCATTTTCGAGAACAGATATCTTGTCGGCGCGCTGATAGTCGGCATTATCCTGCAAGTAAGCGTTATTTCCATCGCCCCTATTGCAAGCATCTTCCGCGTGGTGCCCCTGCCGCCAGATGCCTGGATAGTTGTGGCCGCATTGTCGCTTTTGCCTATAATCATCGTGGAGATAGAGAAGTTTTTGTTATATCCACATTCTAAGCAGTCGACAGAAGAAAAAGTTGTTGACAATATGTGATATGCGTGGTAGAATGACACGAAGTGCAATCGCAGTGCGTATGGCGGTTGGCGTAGCGTGGATTTAATGTCTATCAACATCAATAACCGCCACTTCACACAGTTGGCGGTTATTTTCTTTCGTACAAGAAGGCGAGGAATAGCAATGAAAACTAGATCTTACGGAACTGTGGTTATGGGCTTGAGGGCCCCCGTTTTAAGAGAAGGCGACGATTTAGTTGAGATATCCGTGAATACTCTTTTGTCCGCCGCAGAAAACGAGGGTTTTTCAATTGATGATAATGATATTTTAGGCGTGACGGAAGCAGTGCTTGCGAGGACACAAGGAAACTACGCAACCCTTGAAGACATAGCAAACGACATCAACGCAAAGTTTAAAAGCGACCATATCGGCCTTATTTTTCCCATCCTTAGCAGAAACCGTTTTTCAATGATTTTGAAAGGCGTTGCGCTTACAGGCAAGAAAATTACGATACAGCTAAGTTATCCCTCTGATGAGGTTGGAAACCCTCTTGTTTCTCCGGAGCAAATGGCGAAATCTGCTGTAAATCCCTGGGTTGATGTGTTCACCGCTGACGAATTTATTAAGGTTTTCGGCGAAAGCAGGCATCCCTTTACAAATGTTGATTATATCGACATGTATAGAAATATCGGTAACACAAATATCATTTTGGCAAATAATCCCACTGAAATATTGAAGCACACCAAAGATATCTTGGTATGCGACATACACACGCGAAAAATTACGAAAGAAGTGCTTCGCAAGGCCGGGGCTGCGACGTTGTATGCCTTGGACGAAATATTAAACACCGGCCAGCATGGCCCGGGATATAATCCCGAATATGGCCTTCTTGGCTCTAATATCGCAAATGACACCCAGCTAAAGCTGTTTCCCCGTGATGCGGTCGAATTTGCAAATGAAGTGAAGCAGTCAATTTACGATAAAACCGGCAAGACGGTTGAGGTTTTGGTCTATGGAGATGGCGGGTTTAAAGACCCTGTGGCCTTTATCTGGGAGCTTGCAGACCCCGTCGTGTCGCCCGGGTACACCAGCGGCCTGGCCGGCCTGCCCAACGAAACCAAAATAAAATACCTTGCGGACAGCAAGTTTGCAAATCTTTCCGGCGAGGCCCTAAACGCCGCCATAAAGGCCTATTTGAAAAACGAAGCCGATGACGACTTTGAAAAAGAAGGCACCACTCCGCGCAGGATTGTAGATTTGGTAGGTAGTTTGTGCGATCTTACGTCGGGCAGCGGTTCTAAGGGCACGCCTTTTATATTTATCAAAGGATATTTTGACCACCTGGGAAATGAATAGATAATGACGGCACAAATGTATTGAGCGGTTTACGTGGATTTAAATAAATTAAAATAACCGCAACTTTGTCGAGGGGCGGTTATTTTCTTATGGAGAAGATATCTACGTGAAGTTTCATGGATAATAAAATAACTACGATTTAACAAAGGATGGTTTCATGAAAATAAGCATACCGGCAGGTGCCGCTGAAATAATACAAAAGCTGATGACACGCGGCTTTGACGCCTATGTGGTGGGCGGTTGCGTGCGTGACAGCCTGATGGGCCGTACGGCCGAGGATTGGGATATCACAACCAACGCGCGTCCCGACGATATAAAGACCGTGTTTGCCGGGCGCAAAATGATTGACATAGGCGAGAGACACGGCACGGTGGCTGTAAAGGCCGTGGGCAAATACTATGAAATTACAACATACCGTATTGATGGCGCGTATGGCGATGGGCGCCGTCCTGATACTGTTAGTTTCACGGAAAATTTGCGTGAAGACCTGTGCCGCAGAGATTTTACAATAAACGCCATGGCATACAACGATAAAAACGGCCTTGTGGACTATTTTGGCGGCCATGATGATGTGAAAAGCGGCGTGGTGCGCTGTGTTGGTGATGCTGCCCAGCGCTTTTCCGAGGATTATTTGCGCATAATGCGCGCGTATCGCTTTGCGGCCACGTTGGGCTTTAGCCTTGCCTCCGATGTGCGCCAAGCGGCCATGGCCGGCCGCGAAAACCTACGCAATATCGCTGTAGAGCGTATCCGTACGGAATTTATGAAAATGCTGCTGTCTGACGATTTCGACAGAATTGAGATGTTTTTTGAGGATTGTGCCGATACGCTCTTTCCTGAAATTGCTAACCTTGCAGGCTTCGAGCAAAACAATCCATATCATTGCTACGATGTGTTGCAGCATACTTTCCACGTCCTGCGTAACACCTCGGCCGATGGGGCCATGCGCCTTGCGGCCCTGTATCATGACGCGGGCAAGCTGCACACCAGAACCACCGATGCCGCAGGCATACATCATTTTCACGGCCACCAAGAGGTTTCCGTTAAGATTGCCGCGACGGCCCTTGCCCATTGGCGTTTCGACAACCAAACCGCAGAGCGCGTACTGGCCATTGTAAAGCACCACGATGTAAACTTCGGCACAAACCGTCTGGCCATAAAGCGTATGCTGCACAAATTTGGCCCGGATCTGGCCCGCAACCTGCTGGACTTTCAGCGCGCGGATAATATGGCCAAAAACGACCGTGTGAAAGGCGAGAAGCTGGCGGCGGTGCTTGCCGCCCAGGCTCTGCTGGAAGACATCATGGCCACCGACGAACCTGTTAAGATAAGTGACCTTGCCCTAAGCGGCCGGGACGTGATGAAAGAGCTTGGCATAGCCCCTTCCGCCGCCGTGGGTGAGCATTTACAACGCCTGATGGAGCATGTGTTGGAAAACCCCGAGGCCAATAACCGCGATATTCTAATCGCATTATTGCACAAAACTATCAAACTTTAAAGGGAAGTTTATGAACAAATTGTTTAGAAAAATATTCCTTGGTGTTTTAAGCTTCACGATGCTTTTGCTTATTACAAGCGCATCAGCTATTTCAGCTGATGAGGCATCATTGGATGTCTTGCAGTTACAACTGCTTAGGGGCTTTCTTGAAAATGTGACAAACCCAAAAACGCGTACAGGTTTTGAGGATGTACTTAATGGCGGCATTTTAGATACACAGTTTCGGTCGCTCTTATCCCCCGATGGTGAATTTGACAACTCTTTTATGGTCGGCGTAATAAACTATGACGATATGCTTAATTATGAATTAAAAGAAATGCTTTCATCGGCCACAGGAATACCCTCATCAAGAATTGTCTTTTTCTGGATGGATTTAGAAAATGTACGCCATGAGCCGCTTACCCTTCATCAGTGGCATACCTATTATGCTGACATCATGCTAGATACCTTTAAGGATAAGCCTACCGAAAAGGTTGTAGGCATCTTAGCTGATGAGGCCATAACCGCTAAAGAACTTTTGGATTCAAATAATGGTACTTGGCGAGATTGAATTATTGCACAAACATATTGCCTCTAAATAAAACTTTTAGTTGACAAATTGTGCGCTATGGATTTTATGAACAAATTGTTTAGAAAAACATTGCTTGCGTTTTAAGCTTGATGTTACTATTGTTTATACCAAGCACGGCAACCCTTTCGGCTGATGAGGCATATGATGGGACATCTTTGGAAAGCTTGCAGACGCAGTTGCAGCTGCTTGAAGAGTTTCTTGAGGGCGTGAAAAACCCAAGGATGCGTACAGGCTTTGAGGATGTGTTTTCAGGCGACATTTTTAGCTCGCCAATCCAGCCGATAAATTTTTTCGATGGTAAATATGATAACTGTTTTTTAGTTGTAGTTATGAACCATGAGGATTTGTATAACTACGAATTAAAAGAAGTGCTTTCGTCGGCCACAGGAATACCGCCATCAAGGATTGCTTTTCTTTGGCTGGATTTAGAAAATGTTATGCGCCATGAGCCACCGGTAATAGAACTTACCCTTGATTGGTGGTTTACCTATCATGCCGATATCATGATAGATCTTCTGAGGGATGATCTAGAGTCTGTTTTGGAATATAGGACACTTGAAGAAATAGCGGCGGCAGTAGAATACTTTGAAGATAAGCTTGCCGAAAGAGGCGTAAAAATCATAGTTGATGAGGCTATAACGGTTGAAGAACTTCCGGAAGTGCGTGTCGACTTGAAATGAGCTCTTCCGCCGCTGTGAGCAAGCATTTGCAGCACCTGATAAACATGTCCCGAAAGATTCGGAGCGGTTGCCTAAGAGACTTTATTAGATTGTCGCACGAACGTATAAAAACAGGCGGCTAAGAGCCGCCTCTACAAGTATTCCTTAGTTTCTTTCACTTTTTATTTTTATCAGCTTTCTTACCTAGCTCCATTAGTCTGTCAAGCATTTCTGGATTTCTTAAAATTTCTGGCATCATCATTTTCATGATGACAGTTTCTTGACTTTCTATTTGTGGATTACTGGTCGTGCTGGCTGTCACTATTGCTTGAATCATTTCAGTATCTTTCTTTTTTATTTCATTTTTCAAGTCATCAATTTTGTCATGGATTTCATATATGGCCGCGTTTAGTGGCGCAATATTAATTGTTGAATTCAATGCCTTATCGTCCTTATCAGTAATATCAATGTTATCAAAATCAAAGCCTTCAATGGCTTGTTTTAGCCTACGTTTCGTTTCTTCTACCGCATCTAGATCATGAAGATCATAGTCAAACGCACGAATACCTGCAATATCAAAGGGCAAAGTTTCATTTTTCTGCCTCATATGTATGATTGGTTTACCATTTGACGACCTATAACCCATCTCATAAAAAACATTTGGATTATGTCCTGTTATGTCCGCTATGACAAGCTCTGCATTATTAAGATAATCGATTATGGTTTGTGTTATTGAATCCGCATTATTAATTTGATCAGATCGAATCGCTTTAAAGTCGCACGCTGCGCATATGGGTTCCAAAATATGTTTATAGAGTTGATCCGACCTCGTCCTAACATCTGTGCCTTCATCTCCTATTGCACACACTACAAAGCAAGTTTTGTCCATGGATAGTCATCCTCTCAACCATAAAGTATTTTAAGCGCAGCAACTATGGTTTTTCATTCAAGTGCGCTATTATTCTACACTTATTGTATCACTTTATACAAAACGATTCAAGTACAAGTTTATCTCAAAGTTCAGTTGTCATCAATGCCCGTTACGCGCCTCATAAATCATCCGCTGCCACAAGTCGTAGAGGTTTTGGGAGAGGTCCACCGGCATTATGTGGGGGTTTGTTAGGCGGCGGTGCTCTTCCCACAGGGTTGCTTGGTCGCGGGTGCTATGGTCGCGTATTTCCATTACGGATGGTGAGGTGTAGACGCGCTTGCCGTCTTTGAAGATGGGGGTTAGAAGCTGCTTGGCGTAATATTCGCCGGGGGCTAGACGCATTTTCTTCCAGGGGGCTTTGGGGTCGAAAAGGACAAGTTTTTCGGCCTCGTTGATGGTTTCATCGGCCAGGGTGATGAGGTCGGCTTTAATTTTGTGGTTTTTGGCGTCGTAGATGCGATAGATTTTCTTTTCGCCCGGAACGGTGACTTTTTCGGGGTTTTCGGAGAGCTTGATTTTGGGGGCCATGGCACCGCCTGTTTCCACGGCCACAAGTTTGTATACACCGCCGAAGGCCGGGCAGTCCTTGGATGTTATCAGGGATGTGCCAACGCCCCAGTTGTCAATTTTCGCACCTTGCAGCTTTAGGGATTGTATCAGGGTTTCGTCAAGGTCGCATGAGGCGGTGATTTTTGCGTCGTGATGGCCGGCGTCGTCCAGCATCTTGCGGGATTCTTTGGAGAGATAGGCAAAGTCTCCGCTGTCAAGGCGGATACCGTAGTAGCCCATGGGTTTGCCCGCGGCGCGCATGTCGTTGAAGATGCGGATGGCGTTAGGCACGCCGCTGCCCAGGGTGTCGTAAGTGTCCACCAGCAGGGTGCAGCGGTTTGGGAAGGCGGCGGCATAGGCCGCGAAGGCCTCAAGCTCGGTATCAAAGGACATAACCCAGCTATGGGCGTGGGTGCCCTTTACGGGGATGCCAAACATCCTGCCCGCCAGCACATTTGATGTAGCAGAGCAGCCGCCGATGACAGCGGCCCGGGCGCCATAGATGGCAGCATCGGGGCCTTGGGCGCGGCGCGCGCCAAATTCCAGCACCATGTCAGAATCCGGGCCGGCGGCATGACAGACGCGGGCGGCTTTGGTGGCAATAAGACACTGGTGGTTAAGGATGTTAAGAAGGGTTGTCTCTACCAATTGTGCCTCGATGATGGGGGCAGTTACAACACAAAGGGGCTCGTTTGGAAAAACCACCGACCCCTCGGGGATGGCGCGGATGTCGCCTGTAAAACGGAAGTTGCGCAGGTATTGTAGAAAGTCCTCGGAGAAGATGTCCTCGCCGCGGAGATAGTCTAAGTCTTCTTCGGTAAAGCGCAGGTTTTCTATATAGTTCATCAGTTGGTCCAGCCCTGCCATAATTGCAAAGCCGTTGCCGCTTGGGTTTTCCCTGTAAAACATATCAAAAATGGCGCGGCGTTGGCCCAGGCCGGATTTAAAGTAGCCCTGCATCATGGTTAGCTGGTAGAAGTCTGTTAACATGGTGTAATTTTCCATAATTGTCTATTGCCCTCCAATATTTATCCATTGTCCGTCATTATTTCTCTGAAAGATTATCGTATCTATCCTTTCGCCAACCATGCGCCTGTTTTCAACAGCCTCATCGGCCATTTCCAGATGTATGGTTATGGTAAAATTATCGTTGATATCAAGCCAGGCTAAGCTCTCCAGATAGGTATTAAAACTGCCGTTGATAAAGCTGGGGAAAGCGCGGCCCATTTCGTCAAACACATTAAGCATTTCGTATCTAAAAATTTCTTCCGTAATGTCTTCTCCGCGTGCATCGGGGTGAATACGGGGTGTAGCAATTATAATAACTCCATCGGTTTCAAACCGTCTGTTCCAAGATATCAGTAAAAAGTCGTGGTCGCTTTCCCCAAAAAAGTCGCGCAAGCCGTCGCCAATGCAGTTTGGGCGCCATACGCTCCAGCTTTCAAAGGCCGAGGATGTGCCGGAATGAAAGGCTAAAAAGGGGGCCGCGTATCTGTCGTCTTCCGGAAGCCGAAATTCTAATGATACATACAGAAAATCGTAATGCAGGATGTCGATGCCGTCCACAAATTCTCTAAAGGCCTCGCTTCGCAGATAGTCCGCAATTGTGTCCCTTATGGCATAGATGTTGACCAAATCGGCCTCATCACCGACAAATCTAAGGCGGATATCAACATCGCCCAGGATGTGTATGAAAAAGAGCGTCTGTCCCTTGAAACTTCATCAATGTTGTCCACAACTTGCCGAAAACCCGGGGATTAGCGTATATGCGCCTCATGCAGGATGAAAACAGCAACAAGCAGGATATAAGCAGAAAAACAAGGCAATAAGCGGCTTTAGTTTTCATATTTTATCCATTCTCCTTCGTCTGTCCTTGTGAAGATTAGAGTTTCGACTGTCGTGAAGGTTGATGCGGGTAGTCCCCATGGGTGTCCCGGGGGACTATTAAACAGGTTGAAATGTACTGTTATGGTGAAGCCGTCATTTATGTCAAGCCATTCTATGCTTTCCAAGAAAGTGTTGAACTGGCCGTTTAAAAGGCCCGGCAGGTCTGGCTTTATGCGATCAAACAAGGCCAAAACCTCATCGGTAAATTCAGCCTCATAATCATAATAGTCAGTGCGCAATATAGACTGTCTTACATGAGGCTGTATCGAAATTTCTACGCCGTCTGTCACATAATGTACTTGCCACTGTCTATCCAGAAAGCGGTGGCCATATCTGCCGAAAAACCTTGTGAGACCATCGCTGACATCGCCGGATGGCTGTCTCCAAAGTCTCCATTTATCAAAGTTATGCGAGCATCCGGAGATAAAGTTTACGGATTCTCTCCCTTCGTCTTCTTCATTCGGAAATCTAAACCATATATCCGGCCATAAATCTCCAATTTCCATATTTACTCCTCTGTCGTTTCTTAGATAGTCGCTTTCTATGAAGGCGGTAAAGGTGTCGCTGCGCAGATATTCGGCAATGGCGTCTCTTATGATGGGGATGTTGGTTATATCGGCTTCATTCCCCGTAAAATCCAAGTTTATGACTATTCTATGCGTATCCGGCACGAACACAAAAAATTGCCTGGGCAAGGATACTTCGTCAAAGCCTTCTATAAGCTCTTCAAAGCCCGGTGGATTGGTGTTGACGGTGATCATGCATGATGAAAACAGCAACAGGCAGGATATAAACAGGAAAGCAAGGCAATATGCGGTTTTAGTCTTCATGTATTATCCATTCTCCTTCGGCTGTCATTATAAAGGTTAAAGTTTCGATTGTCGTAAAGGGTGATGGGGGCACCCTATGGGGGCTTCCTCGATGGCTGTCAAACAAATCGAAATACATTGTTATGACGAAGCCCTCGTTTATGTCAAGCCATTTTGCGCTTTCTAAAAATTCGCCAAACTGGCCGTTAAAAAAGTCCGGCAGGTCTGGTTTTATGCGGCCAAGCAAGGCTAAGACCTCATCAGTAAATTCTGTCTCATAATCATAATAATCGGTGCCTAAGATAGAGCGATTAACGCTTGGTCGTATCGAAATTTCCATTCCATTTGTCATATAAATGACATTCCACCAGACGGACAAAAAGTGATGGTTATATCCATCGAAAAAACTTATGAAGATGTCGGTGGTATCGCCGATAGAGCGGTTCCAAAGCGTCCATCTTTCAAAATTATATGGGCTTCCGGATCTAAAGCCTACATATTTCCTTTCTTCGTCTTCCTCGCGAGGAAAGCTAAACCATATATCCGGCCATAAATTGTCGATGTCCATATTTGCCCCTCTGTCATCCCTCAGATAGTCACTTTCCACGAAGGCGATGAAGGCATCGCTGCGCAGATAATCTGCAATGGCATCTCTTATTATGGGAATGCTGGGCATATCGGCCTCATTTCCCGTAAAATCCAAGCTTATGTCCATTCTGTTCGTATCCGGCGCGAATACAAAAAAGCGTCTGGGCAAGGATACTTCATCAAAGCTTTCTATAAGCTCTTCAAAGCCCGGCGGGTTGGTGTTGACGGTGATCATGCATGATGAAAGCAGCAAGCACGATATAAGCAATATAGCGGAGCTGTAAATTTTTCTCATATTCATAACAACACTCCCCCTATATCACGATTATAATATTTACGGTTTACAGCGTCAATACTTTTATGATAAAATGAAGATGAAACAGGTTTTGAGAGGAGGAAAGTTCATGAATGTATTTTTCTTCATTTGCCTTGGTGTAGGTGCCGGTTTTGTTATTATTTCGGCGTTGCTGGGCCAGATAGGCGGCATGTTAGATGTGGATGTAGGCGGCATTATCACGCCTTTTAAGCCCATCATCATCGCTATTTTCCTTACGGTATTTGGCGGATTGGGTCTTATTTTTCTTGGCACTTTTCCTTTGGCGTGGATGGCACTGTCTATCGCTGCCGCGGGGGGCTTGCTTGTAAGCTATCTGCTTTTTCGCTTTGTTGTGGTGCCGCTGCATAAATGGCAAAACACAAATACACACGAAAAGCAAAATATCATTGGCGTGACGGCTAAGGTGACAGAGCACATACCCCAGGGGGGCTTTGGCAAGATAACTTATACTTACAACGAGAAAATAATGTCCGGACCCGCCAAAAGCGAGGACGGCAGCGAAATTGAAAGAAGCATCATGGTAGAAATTGTTTATATCGAAAGAAACACTTATCATGTACGTAAAAAAATAACATAGACGGAGGAATGCGTTATGAATCCATTTGAAGGAATTGATTGGGGCGTTTTCGGCATTATTGCACTGATTGTGGGGGTATTTATCCTAGCCCTCATCATCCTTTTGTCGTTATGGAAAAAAGTGCCGCAGGATAAGGCCATGGTTGTCACGGGCCTTAGAAAGCGCGTTATATCAGGCGGCGGCGGTATGGTCATCCCTATTTTCGAACGTACGGACAAAATATCCCTCGAAAATATGAAAATTGAGGTGCGTACAGGGGGCGACGGTGCTATGACGGCGCAAGGTGTTGGCATTATGGCGGATGGCGTGGCCGTTATCAAGATAAAATCTGATAAAGAATCTATTTTAGCGGCGGTAGAGCAGTTTAACGCCGGCAGCGAAGGGCGCACCATAGCTGTTATTGAGGGCATCGCCAAAGACGTTTTGGAAGGCAAGCTTCGTGAGATTATCTCCAAGCTTACTGTGGAAGATATTTACAGAGACCGTGAGAAGTTTGCAAGCGAAGTGCAAGGCAATGCCGCGCAAGATTTGGCAGAGATGGGCCTTGAAATTAAAACCTTTACCATCCGTGACATTTCCGATAACAATGGCTATTTGGCCGCGCTGGGCAAGAAGCGTATATCCGAGGTTAAGCGGGACGCGCAAATTGCTGAGGCTGAGGCCGCGAAAGAAACCAAAATACGCACCGCAGAGGCCAGCAGACTGGGCGAAGAGGCCCATCTAAAGGCACAAACCCAGGTAGCCGAAGCCATGAAGGAAAAAGAGCTTAAAGTACAGGCATACCGCAAAGATCAAGAGACTTCCAAGGCTATTGCAGATTTGGCCTATGAAATAGAATCTAACAAAGTGAAAAAAGAAGTGACTGAAACCAACATGCAGGTTGAAATTATCCGCAAGCAAAAGGAAATTGAGCTTGCAGAACAAGAAGCATTGCGCAGAGAGAAAGAGCTTGACGCAACCGTTATCAAACAAGCCAACGCGGAAAAATATCGTCTGGAAAAAGAGGCGGATGTGGCCAAATATCGCGAAATACAAAATGCTCAGGCCCAGGCAGAATCTATACGCGCGCAAGGTGCGGCACAGGCGGAATCCACCCGCTTGCAAGGTATGGCGGAAGTTGAAATTATCCGCGAGCGCGGCATAGCCGAAGCCGAAGCCATGATGAAGAAGGCAGAAGCCTTTAAGCAGTATAACGACGCGGCCGTTACGCAAATGATTATTGAAAAGCTGCCGGAGATTGCGAAAAATGTGGCCGACCCATTATCGAAGACGGAGAAAATTGTTGTTATCGACAGCGGCGGCGGTGCAAGCGGCGGCGGTGCATCCAAGGTGGCTGGATATGTTACGGATATCATCTCTACGCTGCCATCCACGGTTGAGGCCCTTACCGGCATTGATGTTTTGGGCAAATTGAAGGGCGCGGTTGATGGGGCCGAAAAGCCGACGGAATAAGTTATATGCTTGAATATAAATACGCCGTCATTGCGGCCAAATTACAGCTGGGTGTTGTGCTACCATAGCGTATTCGGATGGATGCGAAAAAATGCCCTGCTCTATCACAGAGCAGGGCATTTTTTGTATAAATCTACTATTGCGCTAAAATCCATTCTACCATGTCGCGCAGCAATTGTCTGTCCACATTTCCGCGCACCATGTAATCTCTAATGTCGTTGTAGGGTGTTTGGGACTGCATCAGAAGGTGGTTTACATTGTCGAACAGTTTGGCCGTTACATGGGGCATATCGTGGGTGTAGTCTGCCATCACTTGGAAGTCAACATCAGTAAACACTTGCCAATCCCTGTCACCGTGGACGATAAACACCGGCGTTGTGCTGCGGGTAATAAACGGCAGTGGCAGCGAATTTACAACAGATTGTTGCCATAGGCCCGGTATGCCAAAAATTAGCCTGTCACGCAATTCGTCCATAGACAAATCGCCTATATTGCGTGCTTCTTCTAACATTTCGGCAACCATAGCCAAATTCTCATCAGCCGTCTCTTGAGGTATAAGTCCCGCCGCAAGTAAATCGTTGATTAGCTGCACATTTTGGTCGTATTGCACTTCATACAGGCTTCTAGGAGAGCCGGCAAGCATGATAGTGCCGTCAAGACCGCCCTCTTCCGCTATCCGCGGCGCAAGCATGGCACCCAGACTGTGGCCCGCAACGAAAACATTGCTAATTCGTGGGTCGGCACGAAGCATTTCGGCGGCAAAAAGTGCGTCTTCAATGGATTCTTCCCAGACAGTAAAATCGAGACCATAGGCTTCCATTAACCTTTCGCCATGGGAAAATGTGCGCTTGTTATAACGCAAAACGGCGATGCCATTTGATGATAGATAGTCTGCTATATCATGAAACACTCTGTTGTCAAAAATTGATGTGTCCATATTTTGCGGGCCGCTGCCATGTACCAGGATGACGGCGGGCACAGGGTTTTGTGCGCTTGCTTGGTGCGGCATTGTTAAAATGCCATCCAGAGGCCATTTGCCGCCCTCACCCACCACGATAGCTTCGGCGAAGTATAGGGCATCTTCCGGGGTTGGCAAGGTTTCAAAAGCAAAATAAGTGCTTGCAAAGCCTACAATTGCGCCGGCGGCGTCTACGGCAACCATATAGGCCGCATTGCCCATGGTGTGGGTGGCGGTTATGTTGAAAAGTGTTACTCCATAAGCATCTGAAGCATCTACAATTGCAAAATCTAAGAGACTTCCCTTTTGCAGCAGTATTATCGTGGCAAATTCAAAGGCTCCTAGGTCTGTGGGCAGCATCAGGTTGGCGGTTGTCGTGTCGCCGGCTGCAAGGTAGTTCATGAAGCTTGTTGCCACGGTTTCGGCGGGGATTGTTACGGATGATGTGGTGATAGTTACTGTCATTGTTGCGCCGTCCCAATCCACCTTATAGCCTAAGCTCTCAAACAAAGTGCGTATTGGCACCATCTCGATGCCGCTTATTATTATTGTTTCAATTTCGTTCAGAGCAACAAGGACATTTGGCAAATAGAGGGTTTCTACGGGCACCAGCGTCCTGCCATCTACGATGACAGGGCCTTGAAAATGCTGGCTAAAATCTATCTCTTTGTCGTCAATTACGATGCGTACCTCGGTGGCAGTTGCATTTAGGGGAGCCGGCGCGAATATGCCAAAGGCCAGCACCAAAATCAACATTACTGACAAAAATTTTCTCATTCCATTTCTCCTTTTTGTTTTAGGGCCTGTTCCCACTAACGAAAACGCACATTTGCGGTCGATATTTCCGCCATTCTGCGTCGCCTTCTCCTAGCGTGCCTTTGGGCACGCGTCGTCGTCGGCTCCTTGTCTGGCGAAAAATCGCCTCACAAATCTGCATTTTCTTATAGCGGGAACAGGCCCTAGTATGGCTTTCCATTTCTATCAAAATACCTTCTTGTGGCAAGCTCTGTGAAAATTCCAGGCAAAATTGCCAGCACAATGGGCACAGCTATGGTGATCCAATACATTATCGTCATCGCGGCTTCATTTTCCAGAAACGCAAAGCCCAGGCCGCCGCATATTAGCAAAAGCACAAGGGAAATTATGCTGGCGCGAAACAATATTTTGCCGCAATGGCGCGCGGCGAAGTTTTGCGCTTCTATTGATGCCCCTGCCCTGCTAAAGCTGTTGTAGCCGCGCCCTCTTTTAACCATAATCAGGCTGATGGGCATTAAAATGATGGGCAAAATTAATATTGGGGCCACATTTAAAATCCAGGTTGTTGCATCCACAATATCACTCCTCATTATCATCTCCCTCTGCCGATGTTTTCTTGCGTTTTTTTACACATTCGTTAAGAAGATATTCTATTTGGCCGTTTAGAGACCGAAAGTCATCTTCGGCCCAGGCCATAAGCTCTTTCCAGAGGGTCGCTGAAATGCGCAAAGGCACCTGCTTTTTTTCGTTGCCTTTCATGATATCACACCCTTAGTAAAGTGACCCGCTGTTTACAACCGGCTGGGCTTCGCGGCTACCGCACAGCACCACAAGCAGGTTGGATACCATTGCTGCTTTGCGCTCTTCATCAAGATGCACCACATTGTTTTCGGAAAGGCGGTCCAGGGCAAGTTCTACCATGCCAACGGCACCTTCTACCAGCAACGCCTTGGCATCAACCGTGGCTTTGGCTTGCTGGCGTTGCAGCATGGCGGCGGCAATTTCGGGCGCATAGGCAAGATGGGTTATGCGCGCTTCCATAATTTCAAGGCCGGCAACATCAGTTTTGGATTGTATCTCTTCTTTCAGCATGTTTGCAATTTCCTGGCCGCTGCCGCGCAGGGTTTTTTCGCTTTCGTCGCCATCGCCCACGGCGTCGTATGGGTAGAGACGCACGATGTTGCGCAAGGCAGAATCGCATTGAATTGACAAAAATTCTTTATAGTTGTCCACATTGAAAACCGCTTTTGCAGTGTTAACAACACGCCAGATAACCACAATGCCTATGATGATGGGATTGCCCAGCGCATCATTGATTTTTTGTTGGTTATTGGATAGTGTAATTGTTTTTAGCGAGATTTTTCTGTTGTCCCGCGTGAGGTTAACAGGCTGCCCTGTTATCGCTGAAACGGCAGCGGCGGCCGGCTGCTCTAGTGTTTGCGTCGATGTGCCTTTAGCGGGATTTACAGCCACGGCAAAGGGATTGACGAAGAAAAAGCCCTCTTTCTTAATGGTGCCGATGTATTTGCCAAAGAGCGCCAGTACTAAGGCCTCGTTGGGCTTAACAATTTTAAGGCCTGCGTAGATAATGGGCCCCAAAATGATGGTGTAGATGCCAGCGGCAATTATTGCTGCAACCCATAGACCGGACGAGCCGTAGCTGGCCATTTGCATTGCCGCAAAAACAATTAGCCCAATTGCGCCTAAAATCAACGCTGAATTAATGATAAGAACCACCATGCCACTTTTCGGATTAAGGGCAATTTCCTCATATTGGTTTTGCCTAATTTTGGTGTTTTCATTCATAATATTTTCCTCCTATATAATTTTGATATCATAATAATATCATATTTATATATAGCTGTCAAGAGTTTTTTCATTTGCCATGTTACATGCCCTATGATATAATTAAATTATCCCATAACTTGAAGGAGATGCACATGAATCCGCTGTTAAAGCCCATGAAAACCCTCGCTGTAATTTCCATTGCATTGCACGGGGCTGCCATATTTGCTGCGGCAGTGCTGGTATTGCTACGATATCCCATCGCGACATATATTTATGGATATCAAGGTTTTGCGCGTGACGTGCCCTTGTCTTCCCCATTTATAGTGATACCTATTGTTGCCATTTTTGTACTACACGGCGTTTTGATTGTGCTTTACCAGAAGGCCCTTCAAGATAATGCAAGTTTAAAGACAGTATCAATATTGTCGCTGGTTTTCGTAATTATCATAATCCCCTTTATAGACGGTGTTCTGCCATTTTTCACAATGCATTTTCACGCCAGGTATGGCACGGATTTTCTGGTTGTACAAAGTATTTTGCAGGGCATGATAAATTTTGCCATGGTGTTTCGTTGGCTAGGCTCTGCGGCCCTGCTAATTTCCGCTTCAATGGCACTTTACTATATGTATTATTGCAAAACACAACAAAAGATTGGAGGCTGTGATGGAGAATAAGAAATTGATGCTTTTGGACGGCCTAAGCCTTATAAACCGGGCGTTTTACGCCCTACCGCCGCTGACGACGAAGGATGGTTTGCCCACAAACGCAATTATAGGCTTTTTAAATATCTTTTTGAAGCTTGTGGACGAAGAAACGCCCCAATACGTTGCCGTAGCCTTCGATTTGCCGGCACCTACCTTCCGCCACAAGCAGTTTGAGGCATATAAGGCCACCCGCAAGCCCTTTCCTGACGAGCTTCGCAAGCAAATCCCCTTGTTAAAAGAGCTGCTTGAGGCCATGGGCATCGCCATTGTGCAGGCCGAGGGGTATGAGGCGGATGACATCATGGGCACGCTGGCGGTGCGGGCCGAGGCCCAGGGATATGGCATCACAGTTGTCACAGGAGATAGGGATTTGCTGCAAATTACAACTGACAGAATTAAGGTTCGCATACCTAAGACGTCCAAGGGCCAGACGATAACCGAGGACTATCACGCCGCGGATTTTACCGGCAAAATGGGCATTACACCCCGAGAATATATTGATATGAAGGCGTTGATGGGCGACGCGTCGGATAACATCCCCGGCGTACCCTCTATTGGCGAAAAGACTGCGCTGAAATTAATACAAGAATATAGCAATATCGAGGCCGCCATTGCGGATGCCGAAAATGTGAAACCGCCCCGGGCCGCAAAAAATTTGATGGAATTTGCTGACCAAGCGCGGCTTTCTAAAGAGCTGGCCACAATTGCCCTGGACGCGGAAATTGATGTGGATTTTTCGGATTTGCGCCTTGGTGATATTATGAATCCCGAGGCGCTTGCGCAATTTAGGCGGCTGGAGCTGAAATCTATGCTAAAGCGGGCGCAATCGGTGTCCAATGCCCCCGTAGGGGCCGCTGTAAGCCGCCCGCAAGGCCAAATAATCAATTTATCTGAATGGCAAGCCTTTTTAACCAGCATCAATGATACCCTTTGTTTTTATCGCCTTGACGCAGAAAATGGACTGGCTATTAGTGCGGGCGAAAACATAGTGTATCTGCCAAAAAACAACTTTGCCGCCATTGCCCCGTTTTTCGAAGGCAGTTGCAAGAAGGTGGCATTTGATGCTAAAAAGGATATAAATTTGCTGCGCCGCCATGGTATTACGATGCGCAACTTGGCTTTCGACCTGCTGTTGGCGGGATATCTGCTAAATAATGTTAAGGACGGCGATACCCTCAATGATGTGTCGCTGGAATATTTAGGCAACGGTATTGCCTTGCCCATTACAGCAGAGGCTCAGCTAAGCCTTTTGGAAGAAACCATTGACACGGCCCAAGAAGCCGCCGACGCTGCTTTTGCGCAGGTTGATGTGATAGCACAGGTATATCCCATGATGCTGGAAGCACTGGAAGAGCAAAATCTTAACCCATTGTATTATGGCGTGGAAATGCCTCTTTTGAATGTGCTTGCAGATATGGAAAATTTGGGCGTGCGTGTGGATGGTGATTTTATCACATCTTATGGCGAGAAGTTGACGGAAGTTATCGACCGCCTAACGACGGAAATCCATGAACTGGCCGGTAGCGAGTTTAACATAAACTCTACGAAGCAGCTATCCAAGGTGCTTTTTGAGGACATGGGTATCAGAAGTATCAAAAAAACTAAGACGGGTCATAGTACCAATGTTGAGGTGTTGGAGAAGCTGGCCCGAGACCACGAAATTGCCCGGAAAATTTTAGAATATCGCAGCCATACAAAACTGCGCAGCACTTATGTGGACGGCCTTTTGGCCGCCATCGGCGATGATGGCAAGATACACACCACGTTTAATCAGGCTTTAACGGCAACTGGGCGGCTTTCGTCCATGGAGCCTAATTTGCAAAACATCCCCGTTAGAACGCAGCTGGGGCGCGAATTGCGCCGCGCTTTTGTGCCCAGCGAGGGTTTTGTGTTTGTTGACGCGGACTATAATCAAATTGAACTGAGAGTATTAGCGGAGCTTTCCCAAGATGCCATTTTCCTTGACGCTTTCAGGCAAAATCAGGATATCCATCGCATTACGGCGGCTAGGGTGTTTCATGTGTCCTTTGATGAGGTGACGGATGAGATGCGGCGCATCGCAAAGGCCGTGAATTTCGGCATTGTGTACGGCATTTCGGCCTTTAGCCTGGCTGAGGACATTAAGGTTAGCGTACAAGATGCCGATGGCTTTATCCAAAGCTATTTCGCCATGTATCCCGATGTTAAGCGATATATGGACGCCGCCGTGGCCACCGCCAAGCAAAAGGGCTATGCCGAGACCATTTTCGGGCGACGCAGGCATATTCCGGAGCTTTTTCAGGCAAACTTTAACACACGCAATTTTGGCGAGCGCGCCGCGATGAACATGCCCGTGCAGGGTGCTGCGGCGGATATCATCAAAATTGCGATGATAAAGGTGCATAAGAGGCTTGGGGCAGAAGGTTTGGAATCTCGATTGATACTGCAAGTACATGATGAATTGTTGATAGAGGCCAAGGTTGGCGAAGAGGATAAGGTTAAGGAGATACTGATGGATGAAATGGAGAATGCTGTGAGTTTAAGCGTGCCGTTGTCCATTGATGTCAACATTGGAAAGAGTTGGTATGATGCGAAATAGGCCCAGAATTATCGGATTAACAGGCGGCAGCGGCGTTGGCAAGGGCGAGGTCTGCCGCATTTTGGCGCGGCGCGGCGCGCAAATTATTGATACCGACAGTTTATCGCATAAGGCCATCTTGCGGGAAAATCCCGCTTATGATGAGATTATTGCTCACTTCGGCAACAAAATTTTAGCCGACACAGGAGAAGTTGACCGCAAAAAGCTTGGTGCCATCGTGTTTTCTGATAAAAGTCAGCTTGATATGCTGTCAAAAATTGTACACAAATATGTACAGGCAGAATGTGAAAGAATAATACAAAAGTCAGTTGCGGAAATAATTGTTATTGACGCGCCGGCCTTAGTTGAGGCCAATATGCATGGCGATTGCGACCTTGTTATCGGAATTTTTGCCCGTAAAAACCTGCGTATAGCCCGTATCATGGCCAGGGACGGCATAAGCCTTGATGCTGCCGAAAGGCGCATAGAAAGCCAGATGCCCGATGATGTGCTGAAAACTTTTGTGGATATGGCCATTGACAATAACGATGACATAAGCGATTTGGAGGAGAAGTTGCGTGAAATATAGATTTTGCAAAATACTGGCAAGCGGGATGGCAGCATTGATTTTGGCCGGCTGCATGGGCCCGCCGCCCATAGCCCAGCCAAACCCCCATTTTGCCGCAAATTTGCACCAGTTGGCAGAAGAGGATGGCGATGATAACGGGCAAGATGCGCAATCCGCATTACAGGAAGCCCCCATAACACCCGTGGTTGGCGGCAATTTGCGCATAGCTATGCCCATGCCCGCCACGCTAAATCCGCTGTTAAATTCGGACCCCCATGTGGACGCTATATTGCGCCTTATTTTCGAGCCTTTGGTAGTATTTTGCCACGAGATGCGGCCGCTGCCTAATCCCGCCATCACCCAAAGCGTGGTTTTTTCGCCCAGCGGCAGCACTGTGGCTATAAGTTTGCATGATGACATTTTTTGGGAAGATGGCACGCCCATAACAGCGTCCGATATTGCATTTTCCATTGATGTGCTACGCTTTTCAGCACCCGAAACGGCGGTTTACCGTGCTAATGTGGCAAACATCGCTTCGCATTCTGTTTTGGATAATCGCACATTGCAAATAAACTTAACCAGCCCCATGTGGGCCATGAAATATATGCTAAATTTTCCCATAATTCCGGCGCATTATTATAGCCCTGTTTCTATGACAAACCTCAGAGCCGCGCGGAACATGCATCCCTTGGGCAATGGCCCTTTTCGCTTCCTGTCCCACGAGGGCGCGGGAAGTTTGGAGCTTATTGCCAATGAACATGCCCTGGGCGGCACACCCTACATCAGCAGTGTGACGGCCATGATTTTGCGCGATGCCGGCGGCGCGCGTTATGCCTTCGAGCAAGGCCTGACGGATGTTTTGGCCGCCGACATGCATCTTTGGGGGCGTTATGGTGCAATGGGCAAAAATAGAGCGGCCCAAATCTTGTCAAATGAATTTGACTTTGTGGGCTTTAACGCCAGCAGTCCTCTGTTTGCCCATTATGGCGCGCGCGCCGCTGTGGCCCATAGCTTTGATATGGGTGCCATCATCCATCGCTATTATGCTGCTTCGGATGCTGCAATTGCGCCTATAAATCCGGATTCTTGGCTGGCGGCAGAAACCCTGCCCGAGCATCCTTTCAACCCACATATGGCCGCAACATTTTTTCGCGAATTGGACGAAATTCCGCAAATTGCCATAATTGTTAGCGACACAAATACTACCGGTGTTTCCATGGCCACTATGCTGTCAGAGGGCCTTAACGCTGCGGGAGCAGATGCCACGCTTGAAGTTTTGCCTTTTGCCAACTTTGTTTCTCGCGTAGAAACGTCGGATTTTGACATAATGGTTGGCGGTGTTTCAGTGTTTCCGCCTACTTATTTCGGATTTTTACAGACCCTTTTAGGATATTCTTCCGAAGAGCTTGATAGCACCCTTTCTATGATGCGCCATGCCCCAAGCGAGGCTGCGTTGCAGCAGGCAGCCACCAGTGTCCAATATTATATCGCAGAAAATCTGCCAATTATAGGCATTGGCTTTCGCCGACAGGTGCTTTACACCACGAGCCCTATCCACGGTGACATCGAAATAAGTGCCGCCGACATTTTTACAAATATCAGCAATTGGTTTATATATCATCCTTGATATTATCGTAAATTTATGATATAATGATATCGAGATGAAAAGGAGGCGGTTGTTGTGGACAAAAAAACTATTTTTTCTGGCGCGCAGCCCACGGGATATCCCCATTTGGGCAATTATTTAGGTGCCTTCAAAAATTGGAGCAGCTTACAGGATGAATACAACTGCCTGTATTGTGTTGTAGATCTTCACGCAATTACCGTGCGGCAGGTTCCTGCGGAGCTTCGCAAGGCTTCCCGCAACCTTTTGGCCCTATACATCGCTTGTGGGCTTAACCCCGAAAAAAATATCGTCTATATACAGTCTCATTACACAGGCCACGCAGAGCTTGCATGGATTTTAAACTGTTTCACCTATATGGGCGAGCTTGGCCGCATGACGCAGTTTAAGGATAAGTCGTCAAAGGGCGATACCAATATAAATGCAGGGCTGTTTAACTACCCTGTGTTGCAAGCGGCGGATATTTTGCTTTTTGGCACCCATCTGGTGCCCGTAGGCGAGGACCAGCGCCAACATCTAGAGCTGGCCCGGGATGTGGCCATACGCTTTAACAATATCTACGGCGATGTTTTTACCGTGCCAGAGCCTTACATCGCAAAAAGCGGTGCAAAAATCAAAAGCGTGACACATCCTGAGCGCAAGATGTCAAAATCTGATGAAGAAAGCAGTCAGATAATTTTGCTGGATGCGCCTGATGTGGTGATGCGCAAATTTAAGCGCGCTGTGACGGATTCTGAAACAGAAATACGCTATGATGTGGAAAACAAGCCGGGCGTCAGCAGTTTGCTTGAAATTTACGCAAACACCCGCGGTATCTCCATGGACGATACCCTTGTAGAATTTGACGGCAAAAATTATGGCTATCTTAAAACCGCCGTGGGCGAGGCCGTTGTTGATATCATCATAAACCCTATCCAAGCCCGCTTTAATGAACTTTCTGCCAATCCAGACTACCTAGACAAGGTGTTGAAAGAAAACGCTGAAAAAGCTGCTTATATTGGAAATAAAATTTTGCGAAAAGTGAAGAAAAAGGTTGGATTTATCGTATAATTAAAAGAGGACAATTATAGAAGGGAGAGATATCATGTTAATTTGGGCGATTGTTTTATTTATTATTGGTGCATTCATACTTTTAGTAGACATTTACATCGAAGGCTTTGGCGTTTTGGGCGTAATTGCCATACTTGTCATCGCGGCTTCTTTGTTTATCAATGTGGCTTTTGTGCCCCTTGGCGGCTTTATCGTCGCCGGTAAAATTGTTGTCATGGTGCCTGGCAGTATCATGTTTTTCCGTTTCTTGCGCAGCAGACAATTGGATGGCAAATTCATCCTTTCTGAAACCTTGGCGGAAGATAAGGTTGACGTGTCCGGCCTAGAATATTTCAGAGGCAAGGAAGGCATCACAAAAACCGCCCTGCGCCCTCAAGGCATGGCAGATTTTAACGGCGCCGGTGTTGAGGTATGTTCTGATTCTAAATACATACCCGAAGGCAAGCGTATTAAGGTTGTTGACGTAAGAGACAGGAAAGTATTTGTAACCTTGATTGAGAACTAGAGGAAAAAAATAATATAACGAGTGGAGGTTTTTCAATGTTAGATGGATTGTTAATAATGATAGCCCTTATTGCACTGGGGGTCATCCTGTTTTTCACGCTGTTTTTCAACTTTATCCCAGTTGGACTGTGGATTTCAGCTGTTTCTGCGGGCGTAAAGGTCAGCATTTTTTCTCTTGTTGGTATGCGCCTACGCCGCGTTAAGCCGTCAATGGTTATTAATCCCCTTATAAAGGGCACTAAGGCTGGCCTCAACATCAGCCAAAACCAGCTGGAAAGCCATCTGCTTTCAGGCGGACGAGTAAACAATGTGGTTGACGCGCTGATAGCGGCGCATAGAGCCAATATGGAGCTTTCCTTCGAGCGTGCCGCCGCCATAGACCTTGCCGGCCGCGACGTTTTCGAGGCCGTACGCATGAGCGTTATGCCAAAAATAATTGAAACTCCTATGATATCCGCGATGGCTGTAAATGGTATCGAAATTAAGGCCATGGCCAAAGTTACCGTGCGCGCCAACATCGCCCGTCTTGTCGGTGGTGCCGGCGAAGACACCATTATCGCCCGCGTTGGCGAAGGCATCGTAACCACCATCGGCTCTGCCAAGAGCCATTCCGAGGTTTTGGAAAATCCTGACAAAATCTCGCAAACCGTACTTAACAAAGGGCTGGATTCTGGCACGGCTTACGAAATTCTTTCCATAGACATCGCCGACATCGACGTTGGCAGAAATATCGGTGCAGAGCTGCAAATTGACCAAGCCGAGGCCGATAAACAAATTGCCCAGGCTAAAGCCGAAGAGCGCCGCGCCACAGCTTTTGCCGCAGAGCAAGAGATGCGTGCCCGCGTAGAGGAAATGCGTTCTAAGGTTGTCGAGGCTGAGGCCCAAGTGCCGCTGGCCATCGCCAATGCTCTGCAAACCGGCAATTTAGGCGTGATGGACTATATCACAATGCAAAACAAAATGGCTGACACCAAGATGCGTGAAGGCCTAGGCGGTATCAAAATCAATATGACTACGCCTCCAGACGTTAAATAGTGTTGAAATAATCACGGAAAACACAGAATGACACGGAAAAGCTGCCCCACAAGGGTTTTTCCGTGTCATTCTGTGTTTTCCGTGGTTAAGAATTTGTTTCATCTTTTAAAGATAACATCATGCACCTTAAAAATCACCTTTTCTGATATAGGCCGCCCAGAAGCGAAGGACCTATCCCCTGCTTTCTCAAGAAAGTCCTCAAGGGGCACAGTGCCGTGCATGTATCCCCAAAGACATTCAATAAGCTCCACTGCCTCGCCTGCCGCCATCTCAAAAAGCTCCGCAAAGGACTCCCAATTCTCACTGGTGTCGTCCCAGGGGTCACGCCACAGCAGTTTTTTTTCGTTAAGATAGTCCAGCCCATCCTCAATTTCTTGCAAATGTATCAGGCTTGTAGCCACCATTTCCCGCAAAATTATCTTTTCACCCAAGCCCAATATCCTTTTGCGCGCACCGCGATTGGACTGCATAAACCGCGTCATAAACACCATATATGTCATGGCGCTAAACACATTTTTGCCATGGATATCCACTTCATAGGCCTTATTTATAGATTTTCCAATGAAATCTGCTGTGCTCATGGCGCCATCCTTGTCCACTTGTATCAGCTTCCACAACTTTTCATCTCGCGGCTTTTTGCCCGCCACCATTTTAAACAGCAAGGTATCAATGGCGGTTTCAAAACGAAAATGATTTGCCATGTATTTAAATTTGGGGCCGCGCTCGCCTTCGCGCAAAAAACCCGTTCTGTAATACACATAGGGATGCGTTGCGCAGTCCAGTGCATAATGTGTAAGATAGCCCGCAAAATAAGCAAAAGCCGCTTGCTGGGCATTGCCGTCAAGTTCCATGAGGCCTTCCGCCATGGCCCGCATAAATTGCCCCACATTTTCTTTGTGCATTTTAGATCCTATGCCGCGCAAGTCACGCTTTAGCGCACCGGGCAAATAATAAAAAAATATATCGGGGCCCTGGCAGCCTATGTTATACAATTTTCTGTGTGCCTCAATATGCTGTGTTATACCCTGTGGCAATTCTGCAAGCACCTTTTGTCCGCATATATAATGGGTTATCAATCCCGGCATAAAATCATCTCCTACTTGCAATTTTTGCCTATTCATCCTATAATTATATCACGTGATGGAAGTTTCTTATGCAAAATTATCAAGAAATATAGTAATGATTATAAGTGCGATGAGACGAAACCCCGAGCATATGCCAAGTTTTGCCGTGCAAAACAAAAACTCCCATCTGCTGTTTTGCAGATGGGAGTTATGCTATACCAATTCTATAAAAACCATTTCCGCCGCATCGCCTTTACGCTTGCCAATTTTGATGATGCGGGTGTAGCCGCCTTTGCGGCTTTCGTATTTTGGCGCAATTTCGTTAAATAGCTTTTCCGCCATATTGACGGATGTAGTGAGGCTGCGCTTTTTCCTGCCATCAGCCGGCACTTCGGTCACGGGGTAGAGAACAGAAAGAATTTTACGACGTGCGTTTAGTCGCGTTGGGTGGTCCACTTTCACTTTGCGCTCTACAGTGTCATAGACAGTCACACGCTTACCGTTTTCATCCTTCTTCACGCGGCGCCCCGCAGCGTCTTTTTGGGCAACTTTGAAGGTTTTTGTCACTTCAGAGAAATTGTCTTTTTCCTTCACAGCCAAAGTGATAAGTTTTTCCGCCACTTTGCGCACTTCTTTAGCCCTTGTTTCTGTTGTTTGTATTCTTCCGTGGTATAGCAAGTTTGTAGCCAGGTTACGCAACATTGCCTTCCTTTGGGAAGATGTGCGGCCAAGCTTTCTATATCCGGGCATAATTACGCCTCCTTTGCTGCAATTTTACTTCGGTTATTTATGATTCATCGCTGGGTCGCAGGGCTAAACCGAAATCATTTAAACGATTTAGCACTTCCTCAAGGGATTTGCGTCCCAAATTGCGCACTTTCATCATATCCTCTTCGGTTTTGTTTGCCAAATCCTCAACGGTGTTAATGCCCGCACGCTTTAGGCAATTATAGCTGCGCACAGAAAGGTCCATTTCTTCGATAGACAGCTCAAGAATTTTCTCTTTGTTGGTGTCCTCTTTTTCGGTGAGAACAATTGCTTCCTTGGCATTTTCTGTCAAGTTAACAAAGAGGTCCAGATGGTCGTTGAAGATTTTGGCGCCAAGGCTTACGGATTCGTCAGGGGTGATGGTGCCATTGGTCCAAACTTCAAGCACCAGCTTGTCGTAGTCTGTCACTTGCCCTACACGTGTATCTTCCACTTGGAAGTTGACGCGCTTAACAGGCGTGTAGATAGAATCCACAGGAATTATGCCAATAGCCTGGTTGAGAAGCTTGTTCTTTTCGGCACTGGCATATCCTCTGCCTTTGGTAATGGTCATTTCTGCGGATAGTTTGGCGTCTTTGCCTGACAGGGTGGCAATGTGAAGCTCTGGATTTAAAATTTCGATATCCGCGTCCACTTTAATGTCGCCCGCCGTAAATTCGCCATCTTCATTAATTTCAATGTAAGCCTTTTTAGGCTCGTCGCTGTTTGCATTGTTTCTTATGGCAACATTTTTCAAATTGAGGATAATTTCGCAAACATCCTCTTTTACGCCTTCGATAACGCTAAATTCGTGCAGGATGCCGTCAATTTTGATGTTTGAAATTGCCGCACCCGGCAGGGATGACAGCAAAATTCTGCGTAGCGAATTGCCTAATGTGGTGCCGTATCCGCGCTCTAAAGGCTCGATAACAAAGCGGCCATAGGTGCCGTCCTTGCTCATTTCTGCAATTTCGATATGAGGCTTTTGAAATCCTACCAATGTTCAACCTCCCTCTAACTAACTGATAAACATTTCCAACAACACTATTACTTAGAGTATAGCTCTACAATGAAGGTTTCATTCACTGGTGTGTCAATTTGGTCTCTGGTTGGTGTGGCCAAGATGCTGCCTTTAAGGTTGTTTGTGTCCACATCCAGCCAGCTTTCCACACGTCTGCCGTCTGTAGCGGCCAAAATGTCTTTGAAACGCACAGAATCCTTACGGGCGGGGGCTACTTCTATTACATCGCCCATGCGGGTGTGAAATGACGGTATATTAACCTTTTTGCCGTTTACGGTGATAAGCTTGTGGCTTACCAGCTGGCGGGCTTCCATGCGCGTGCGTGCAAGGCCCATACGATACACCACATTATCCAGGCGCATTTCTAAAAGGGTAAGCAAATTTTCACCCACAATGCCTTGACGCATCTTGGACGCACGATTGAAATACCCTTTAAACTGCTTTTCCTGCACACCATAGCAAAATTTTGCCTTTTGCTTTTCTTTTAGTTGCAGCCCATATTCGCTAACTTTTTTGCGCATCATGGGCGGCTTTTTCTTGCTTTTTTTACCGCTGCCTGTGAAGGCGGCTTCAATGCCGAGGCTTCTGGAGCGCTTCATCACAGGTTGTCTATTAATAGCCATATACAATCACCCTCCAATTAAATACGTCTGCGCTTTGGCGGTCTGCAACCGTTATGCGCCACGGGTGTCACATCTTTTATCATTGTAACATCCAAACCTGCCGCCGAAAGTGCCCTGATAGCCGCTTCACGGCCGCTTCCCGGCCCTTTTACAAAAACCTCAACGCTTCTAAGTCCAAATTCTTTTGCGGCATTAGCAGCAGAATCCGCCGCCATTTGCGCCGCATAAGGTGTAGACTTGCGCGAGCCTCTAAAGCCCAGGCCGCCGGCAGAGGCCCAGCAAAGGGCATTGCCGTTAGCATCCGTGATGGTTACAATTGTATTGTTAAAGGTAGATTGGATATGCGCCTGTCCAAAATTAACGACCTTTTTTTCGCGCCGCCTTCTGGTGGTGCCGCGTTTAACTACTCTTTTCGCCATGCTTAGCAATCTCCTCCTTTATGCCCTATTTCTTCTTATTGGCAACGGTACGTCTTGGGCCTTTTCTTGTGCGGGCGTTGTTTTTGGTTCTTTGTCCGCGCACAGGAAGGCCTCTTCTGTGCCTTATGCCTCTATAGCAGCCAATTTCTGTAAGACGTTTGATATTAAGGGCAATTTCGCGGCGCAAATCGCCTTCAACTATCTGGTTTTTGTCGATAGCGTCACGAATTTTTGCTATTTCGTCGTCCGTTAAATCCCTTATACGTGTATTGGGATTTACGCCCGCGATGTCCAAAAGTTTATTAGAACTGGAACGTCCAATGCCGTAAATATAAGTAAGGCCAATTTCAACCCGCTTGTCTCTTGGCAAATCCACTCCTGCAATACGAGCCATGCTATACCTCCCTATCCTTGTCTTTGCTTATGCTTAGGGTTTTCACATATCACCCTAACAGCACCTTTACGCCTAATTATTTTGCATTTTTCGCACATAGGCTTTACAGATGGTCTTACTTTCATGTAAATCCACTCCTTTGCTTCTATTTATCACGCCAGATAATTCGGCCTTTGGTAAGGTCGTAAGGCGACATTTCAACAAGCACCTTGTCGCCGGGAATTATCCTGATAAAATTAAGCCTAAGCTTGCCCGAAATATGGGCAGTGATGACGTGTTTGTTTTCCAGCTCCACCTTAAACATGGCGTTGGGGAGCTTTTCCACAACAATACCTTCAACTTCAATTGCATCGTCTTTAGCCATTTAAGTTTTCCTCCCGTTTGTCCATGAACTTCTTCAAGGCGGACCTAAAATCCGCATCTTTTATATATTGTCTTTCCAAAATTGCTTTTTGTAAGGCCGCGTCCACAGTTTTTGTGGGCTGTATATGCATCGTCTTTTTCTTCTTGGGGCGCGTTAGCGGGCGGCTTTTGCCATCCACCAGATATAGATAGGCCCCTTCGATGTTGTAAACGATAAACACATCGCCCTTGTCCCGTCCGGCCTTGGAAATAACCACTTGACCCACAGAAAACTCCATAAATCACCTACATTGTCAAAATCTCAGGCTCGCCATCAGTAATCAGCACGGTGTTTTCATAATGTGCGCTGGGCTTGCCGTCCGCCGTCACCACGGTCCAGTCGTCATCAAGAAAGTCAACTTCGTAGGTGCCGGCGTTAACCATAGGCTCTATGGCCAATGTCATGCCGGGCCTAAGGCGCGGCCCCCTGTTTTTCTGACGAAAATTGGGGATTTCAGGGTCCTCGTGCAAAGCAGCGCCGATGCCGTGGCCGATAAGTGCCCGTACCACGGAAAAGCCATGGCTTTCCACATAATCCTGTATTGCCGCGGAAATTTGATAGAGAAAGCATCCGCTTTTCGCAAACTTTATGCCCTCGAAAAAGCTTTGCTTCGTCACATCCATAAGCCTCTGGGCTTCGGGGTCAATTTCTCCCACAGCGAAGGTGCGCGCGGCATCTCCGTGAAAGCCGCCTATATAGGCACCAATGTCGATGCTTACAATATCGCCGTTGGCAAGTTTTCTTATACCCGGGATGCCATGAACCACCTCTTCATTGACGGATATACAAACAGACTTCGGAAAGCCCCTGTAATTTTTGAAGCTTGGCGTGGCCCCGTTTTTTTTCAAAAACTTTACGACGGTTTCGTCCAGTTCTCTTGTGGTGATGCCTTCTGCAACGACTTCTTCTAAGAGATCGAAAGCACCTTTCACAAGCTGGCCGGCGTGGCGCATCTTTTCAATTTGCTGCGGGTTTTTGATAATTATCGCCATATTCCCTTTTCCATTTTCTTTTCTAATTTGGCCACCAGCAGTTTGGCTTCTAAAAGCTCTATTAGGTTTTGTGTAATTTCTTCCACGTCACCTGTGCCGCTGGTGGAGATTAAGAGATTTTGACGGTCGTAAAAATCTATGATAGGAACTGTCCTCTCATGATAGATTTTTAGACGATGGCGCACGGTGGATGCGGTGTCGTCCGGCCGTTGCTCTAGCGTACCGCCGCAATTGTCACATGTAAATGCCTGCTTGGGCGGATAGAAAATTATATGAAACATGGCTTTACAATCGGGGCAAACTTTACGCCCCGTTATGCGCTGTATGATGTCATCATCAGGGACATGGATGTTAAGCGCCATATCTATAGGGCTTCCAAGCCGCCCACAAATTTCATCCAGCGCAAGGGCCTGCGCAAAAGTACGTGGAAAGCCGTCTAAAATAAAGTCGTCACCTTCCAAAATCTCGTGCACTATGGAGAGCATAAGCTCGTCTGGCACAAGGTCGCCTCTGTCAATCAGCCGCTTGACAGCGCGACACAGCGCAGTACTTGGCCTTATCTCCTCGCGCAAAAAATCGCCCGTAGAGATATGCCTAATATCGAAATGTTTTGCAATGGCCTGCGCCTGTGTGCCTTTACCGGCACCAGACGCCCCCAATATCAGCAATCGCATGGTTGTTTATCCCCCTCTTAAACTACGTGTTCAAAAATCCTTTGTAATTACGCATAAGAAGTTGCGATTCTAGCTGTTTTACAAGTTCTAAGGCCACGCCTACAACGATAAGCAATGTTGTACCACCCCAACCTACCGCCATGCCGAAGAACCATTCAATCAGTATGGGTATCAAGGCAATTACCGCGTAAAACACGGCACCTACCCAAGAAAGCCTGTTAACGGTGCGCGAAATATAGTCGCTGGTTGGTTTGCCCGGCCTGATACCGGGGATAAATCCGCCGTTTTTCTTCAAGTTTTCCGCCATTTCTACGGGGTTAACCGCGAAGGACGTGTAGAAGAAAGTGAAGCAGAAAATAAGGAACACGTAAATTATTGCACCAAATGGGAAGGTGAACCAAGGGTTGTCATACGGCCCAACAGGATACCAGGTTGTCATGTTCAAAAATTCTACCACACGCAAAAGCCACGATGGGTCTGCACCTGCTTCAGGCTGCGGGAAAAACATCGCTATCTGTTGCGGGAAGCCCAAGATGGACATGGCAAAGATAAGGGACATAACGCCCGCGATATTAACCTTTACAGGGATAAAGCTGGATTGCCCGCCATAGGTTTGGCGCCCAACCATCTTTTTAGAATATTGCACAGGAATTTTTCGCTGGCCATCTTGCACCAACACAGCGAAGCCTACCATAAGCACAAACAATATTACGACGATAACAACAATGACAGCATTCCATACGCCGCCGATAGACGCGTAATACATGGTCATTATGCCCATTGGAAGAGCCGCAAGGATGTTGGCGAAAATTATGAAAGATGCGCCGTTACCTATGGCTTTTTCTGTCAGAAGTTCTGACATCCACATGATAAACATGGTGCCCGCTATCATCGTAAGGGCCGCTACAACGTATACAAAGATATTATTGTGTATGAAGGCCACGCGCCAGCTAAATACAGAGCCAGCCGCTTGCATTATAGCCATTGCAACCGCCAATATACGTGTATACTGGTTAATTTTTTTACGGCCTTCTTCGCCTTCTTTTTTCAGCTGTTCTAGCTTAGGTATGGCCACCGTCAACAGCTGCATTATAATGCTTGCAGTGATGTACGGGCCTATACCCATGGCAAATATGGTGCCCATTTCGCCGCCCAAAATTAAGCCTATTATGCCATCGCCGCCACCGAACATAAATTCGGTAAGCAGGTCTCTATCAATGCCGGGCAGTGGTATCTGGGAACCAACCCTAAATATCAGAAGCACAAGCAAGATGTAAAACAGCTTTCTTCTGATGTCTTTAACTTTCAATGCATTTGAATACACACCAAACATTAAATCACCTCTGCCTTGCCGCCTGCAGCTTCAATTTTTTCTTTCGCGCTTGCGCTGAAATAATTAACTTTAACATCAAGCTTTTTGCTGATGTCACCTTGGCCCAAAATTTTCACGCCGTCGCGTGGGTTTTTTACATAACCTTTGGACTGCAAAGCTGCTATATCTACAGTATCTCCATCGTTGAAAACATCCAGATGATATATGTTTAAAGTCACGATGTCTAAGGTGTTTCTATTTTTAAAGCCTCTCTTAGGCAGTCTACGGAACATTGGAAACTGTCCGCCCTCAAATGTAGGGCGCACACCGCCGCCGCTGCGGCTTTTTTGGCCGCCTTGGCCGCGTCCGCTCCATTTGCCGTTACCACTGCCATGGCCACGCCCGCGCCTCCAAGCTTTAAATTTAGAGCCCGGTGCCGGCTTCAATTGGCCTAATGTCATTGCTTTCACCTCATTTCTCAAGTAATGCACTGGTATAATTTGGTACAATTATACCTCTTCCACCTTTACAAGATGGTTTATCGTCCTAACCATGCCTCTGATAGCAGGATTGTCTTTTTGCACAACAGAGGAATTTAGCTTACCCAGCCCAAGTGCCTTTACAGTAAGCCTTTGGTTGGGCTTTCTGCCAATTGGAGACTTGACCAGTGTAATTTTAAGTTCTGCCATTTGTTATCCCTCCTATGCCAAAAGCTCTTCGACATCTTTGCCGCGCAGCCTGGCTACTTGTTGCGGTGTTTTCAGCACTTTGAGGCCACGCACAGTAGCATGAACCACATTTTGTTTGTTTCTAGAGCCTATACACTTGGTTATCACATTTTTGATACCTGCAAGCTCCATCACCGCACGTACAGGCGAGCCCGCTATGATGCCCGTACCAGCTGGGGCTGGCTTTATAAGCACATTTGCGCTGCCAAAATTGCCAATTATCTGGTGATATATAGAATCGTTTTCGTCACGCTCTATATATATCATGTTTTTCTTGGCGTCTTCGCGTCCTTTGCGTATGGCCTCTGTGGTTTCCTGCGCCTTGCCTAGGCCAAAGCCCACATGGCCGGCGCCATCGCCCACAACAACCAGAGCCGAGAAGGACATCGTACGACCGCCTTTAACAACCTTAGTAACGCGCTTTATGGCTACAACTCTGTCTTTTAAGTCAAGCGCGTTAGCGTCTATCTTAGTCTTCAAAGCATTACCTCCTTGAGGGCCTATCCAACAATAAGCCCCTTCGCATATTTCCGGTCTTTTCCTCCAATCCTGCGTCGGCAAAATCCTCATGTGCCTTTGGGCACACCGCGGATTTCACCTCCTTGTCTTGGAGAAAAATCCTCGAAAATCTGCTTCGGCGTTATTGTTGGATAGGCCCTTAAAACTCTAATCCGGCTTCTCTAGCCGCGTCAGCCAAGGCTTGCACCTTGCCCTGATAAATATATCCACTTCTGTCAAAAACCACTTTTTTGATGCCAAGCTCTAGGGCCTTTTTGCCGATAAGTTCGCCAACTGCCTTAGCTGCGGCGGCATCAGAGGTTTTTTCCAGTTTGTCCGCCAAAATCTTTTCTTTTGTGGAAGCCGCAACCAGCGTGTGGCCTGCCACGTCGTCTATAATTTGCGCGTACATATGCTTATTAGAGCGAAAAACAGAAAGCCTCGGTTGGGACATATTGCCCGCAACTTTGTTTCTTATTCGCAACTGCCTTTTTTTCCTCGCGATGTTGCGAGACGGCTTTTTAATCATATGGCTATGCTCCTTTATTATGCTTTCTTGCCAGATTTACCAGCCTTACGGCGGATTCTTTCTGTGGAATATTTAATCCCTTTGCCTTTGTAAACTTCAGGTGGCCTTTTTGCGCGGATATTGGCAGCATATTGCCCTACCTTCTCCTTGTCAATGCCGCTTACATGGATTTTTGTGTTGCCTTCCACAGTGGCCTCAACGCCTTCGGGGTCTTCCATCTCAACGGGGTGAGAATAGCCCAGCGTAAGCGTAAGCTTGTTGCCCGCCTTGGCCGCACGATAGCCCGTGCCGTTTATCTCCAAGGTTTTTTGGTAACCGGTAGTGACGCCGACAACCATGTTGGAGATAAGTGTACGTGTAAGGCCATGCAAAGAACGAAACTTCTTTAAATCGTTTGGCCTTGTCACGTTGACGGTGCCGCCTTCGATTTTGATGTCGATTTCAGGCACCAACTGGCGCGAAAGCGTGCCTTTCGGGCCTTTTACCGTAATGAAATTGCCCTCTTCCAGCTTTATATCAACGCCGCCGGGTATTTCAATTGGCATTTTTCCAATTCTTGACAATTATCTCACCTCACTACCAAATATACGCGATAATTTCGCCGCCAACGCCCTCTTTGCGTGCTTGCCTGTCAGTTACAATGCCCTGATTTGTGGATACTATAGCGCATCCAAGGCCATTAAGCACTTTTGGTATATCGTCAGCACCTGCATACACGCGAAGACCAGGCTTGGAAATGCGTCTTATGCCAGAAATTACCTTTTCATTTTTATCTCTGCCGTATTTCAAAGATATACGGATATTTTTCTTAACAGCGTCGCCCACAATTTCATATCCCTTTACATAGCCTTCTTCCACCAAAATCTTGGTGATGGCTTCTTTTACGCGGGATGATGGGATGTCAACGGTGTTATGTCTTGCAGAATTTGCATTTCTTATCCTTGTAAGCATATCTGCAATAGGGTCGCTCATTGCCATGTGCGTAAACCTCCTTGCCTAATAATGACTTGGTATGAAACTCTAGTCTCTACCAACTGGCTTTCCTCACACCAGGAATCTGGCCTTTATACGCCAGTTCTCTAAAGCATATACGGCAGATGCCATATTTGCGCAATGTGGCATGGGGCCGCCCGCAAATTTTACAGCGTGAGTATGCCCTTACTTTAAATTTAGGCTTTCTTTGCTGTTTTAATATCAAAGCTTTTCTTGCCAAGTGGCATCCCTCCTTTACTGCG
>Ga0123355_10001204_pt1 | contig 36037 bp, 27 predicted proteins | sample TergutEmb28metaG_3_FD_89872 | JGI IMG/M metagenome (GOLD analysis project Ga0123355, IMG submission 89872) | Embiratermes neotenicus P1 segment gut microbial communities from Petit-Saut dam, French Guiana - Emb289 P1 | ecosystem: Host-associated > Arthropoda: Insects > Digestive system > Gut ...
TCGATATGGTCGCCAGGCATACACATTTCTACGCCGTCTGGAAGGGTGATAACACCAGTTACGTCCGTTGTACGGAAGTAGAATTGTGGGCGGTAGTTGGTGAAGAAAGCCTTATGACGGCCACCTTCATCTTTGGACAATACATAAACCTGGGCTTGGAACTTGGTGTGAGATGTGATAGAACCGGGCTTGGCCAAAACTTGACCGCGCTCGATATCGGTGCGTTGCACACCTCTTAGCAGCAAGCCGGCGTTGTCGCCAGCAAGGGCTGTGCCAAGGTCTTTTTTGAACATCTCAATACCTGTTACAACAACTTCGCGCTTCTCATCGGTGAAGCCGATGATTTCCACTTTGTCATTGAGGTTCAGGGTTCCGCGCTCTACGCGACCAGTTACTACTGTGCCACGGCCAGTGATGGTGAATACGTCTTCAACTGGCATAAGGAATGGCTGGTCTACGTCACGCTCTGGGGTTGTGATAAAGCTGTCAACGGCTTCGAAAAGCTCAAGGATTTTGTCGCCCCATTCGCTTGTTGGGTCTTCAAGAGCTTTAAGAGCAGAGCCGCGAATAATTGGTGTGTCGTCGCCGGGGAACTCATATTTGTCAAGAAGCTCGCGGATTTCCATATCCACTAGATCCAAGAGTTCCTCGTCTTCTACCATGTCGCATTTGTTCATGAAAACCACGATCTTGGGTACGTTTACCTGACGTGCAAGCAGGATATGCTCGCGGGTTTGGCTCATTACACCGTCGGTGGCTGCTACTACTAAGATAGCGCCGTCCATCTGGGCTGCACCGGTGATCATGTTCTTTACATAGTCAGCATGGCCTGGGCAGTCTACGTGGGCGTAGTGGCGGTTGGGGGTTTCGTACTCTACGTGGGTGGTGGAGATGGTGATGCCGCGCGCCTTTTCTTCTGGCGCTTTGTCAATCTTATCGAAAGCGACGGCCTCGCCTAGTTTGTACCGCTCAAACAGTGTTTTTGTGATGGCGGCTGTCAATGTGGTTTTGCCATGGTCGATATGACCGATGGTTCCTATATTGACGTGAGGCTTCGTCCTTTCAAATTTTGCTTTTCCCATTGGTCTGTTCCTCCTCGGAAATGATTTTACACAGTATAACAATATTGCCAAGCTTTGCAAGTGGGTTGTGAAAATCTTGCAAAGTTTGCTATTTATTATTGGTTGCTTTCTCCTGTACGCTCTTGGGCACTGGTTCGTAATGGTGCATTTCCATTGCGTAGATGCCTCGGCCTTGGGTTTTGCTGCGCAGGTCTGTTGCATAGCCAAACATCTCGGCCAGCGGTACATAGGAGTGGATAAGCTGGGCATTGTTTCTGGCTTCCATGCCTTCTATCTTGCCTCGGCGGCTGTTTATGTCGCCGATTACATCGCCCATGTATTCTTCGGGGACGGTTACATCCACCTTCATTATGGGCTCTAGAAGCATTGGGTCACCTTTTTTCATGGCTTCTTTGAAGGCCATGGAGCCGGCGATTTTAAAGGCCATTTCTGATGAGTCTACATCATGGTAGCTGCCATCGTATAGGGTGGCCCTTACACCTAGGACAGGGTAGCCGCCTAGGATACCAGACTGCATTGCTTCTTGGATACCATTGTTGATGGCTGGGATATACTCCTTGGGCACTACACCGCCCACGATTTTGTCAACAAACTCGTAGGTATTGTCTTTGTCGTTGGCGTCCATTGGCTCGAAGAGGATTTTGCAGTGGCCGTACTGGCCCCGGCCGCCGGATTGACGGACGTACTTGCCTTCCACGTCTTGAGCCTTTTTGAAGCTTTCCCGGTATGCAACTTGGGGCTTGCCCACGTTGGCTTCTACACGGAATTCCCGCAACAGCCTATCAACTATGATTTCAAGATGCAGCTCGCCCATACCGGAGATTATGGTCTGACCCGTTTCTTGGTCGGTATGGGTTTTGAAGGTTGGGTCTTCCTCGGACAGCTTTGCCAAGGCTATACCCATTTTGTCCCGGCCGGCTTTTGTCTTTGGCTCTATTGCCACGGAAATAACCGGCTCGGGGAAGTTCATGGATTCCAGTATTACGCTTTTATTGTCGTCACAGAGAGTATCACCTGTTGTGGTGAATTTTAGCCCTACAACGGCGGCGATGTCGCCAGCGTATACTTTGTCCACGTCCTCCCGGTGGTTAGCGTGCATCTGCAGTATGCGGCCCATGCGTTCCTTTTTGTCTTTGACAGAATTGTACACATAGGAGCCTGCACTTAGCACACCCGAGTAGACCCTAAAGAAGGCAAGTTTGCCTACAAAGGGGTCGTTCATGATTTTAAAAGCCAAAGCTGAGAAAGGCTCTTCATCTGATGCAATGCGCTCTGTTTGTTCGTCTTTATCGGGTATTGTTCCCTTGATTGCGGGGATGTCTGTTGGGGCGGGGAGATATTCCACTACGCCATCCAGCAGCTTTTGCACACCCTTGAACTTGTAAGCAGAGCCACAAAAAACCGGGATAATGGTAGTTGCGATACAAGCAGCGCGAAGGCCTGATTTCATGGCCTGGACGCTTAGCTCACCTTCTGCGAAAAAGGTTTCCATTAGGTCTTCGTTGGTTTCTGCTATGGCTTCCATCAGGCTTTGCCTATATTCCTCGGCCTTTGCTTGCATATCGGCTGGGATTGGATGGGTTTCAATTTCTGTACCGTGCTCGCCACCAAAGTGGTAGGCTTGCATGTCCAATAGGTCTATGATGCCAACAAACTGGCTTTCTGCACCTATTGGCAACTGTACCGGTACGGCATTATGGCCCAACCGTTCCCTTATCATACCAACTACGTTGTAAAAATCTGCGCCCATGATGTCCATTTTGTTTACAAAGGCCAACCTGGGTACGCCGTATTTATCGGCTTGACGCCACACGGTTTCTGACTGTGGCTCCACACCGCCTTTGGCACAAAACACGCCTACTGCGCCGTCCAACACACGCAGCGAACGCTCAACTTCCACGGTAAAATCCACATGTCCCGGGGTATCGATGATGTTGATGCGGTGGTTCTCCCACTGCGTTGTCGTCGCGGCAGAAGTTATTGTAATACCCCGTTCTTGCTCTTGCTCCATCCAGTCCATGGTGGCTGTGCCCTCGTGGGTTTCGCCTACCTTGTAGTTGCGGCCTGTATAATAGAGAATACGCTCGGTCAGGGTTGTTTTGCCCGCGTCGATATGCGCCATTATGCCTATATTTCTTGTTTTGTTCAGTGGGAAAGCTCGCACTGTTATCACACTTCCCTTTCATCGGATTACTATCGTACTACATTGCAGCGTACGATGTATTATTACCACTTATAGTGGGCAAAGGCCTTGTTGGCGTCTGCCATTCTATGCATTTCTTCTTTCCTGCGTACCGCGCCGCCGGTATTGTTGGCTGCATCTACTAGCTCGTTGGCTAGGCGGTCAATCATGCGCTTTTCGTTGCGGCTGCGGCTGAATAATACCAACCACCTCAGCCCTAGAGTCTGACGCCGTTCTGGGCGGATTTCCATGGGGACTTGGTATGTTGCGCCCCCTACGCGCCTGGCTTTTACTTCCAGGGCTGGCATGATGTTATTTAGCGCTTCTTCGAAAACGTCCATTGCCGGCGAGCCTTTCTTGGCTGCGGCTTGCTCGAAGGCGCCGTAAACAATTTTTTGGGCTACGCCCTTCCTGCCGTCTAACATGATGCCGTTTATCAGCTTTGTTACTATTTTGCTGTTATACAGCGGGTCAGGCAAGACTGTGCGCTTGCCTACATGTCCTTTTCTTGGCACGAGGCTTCCCTCCTTAATAACTTGATTAATTCATCGGTACTCGTGATGTTACACGTTCGCGCCTGTACGCATCATGCTATAGCAACTGCCAAGAGATTGTGCCATGTGGGAAAACCCATCTGACCTAAACTGCTGGCATCGACCATATATATTAATGAAGCTGGGCTTCACAGGTTGCATTATTGTACTGGCTGCGGAAAACTACCTAGGCTTTCTTAGGCTTCTTTGCCCCATACTTAGAGCGGGCCTGGTTACGCTTTGCCACGCCGGCCGTATCTAGCGTACCACGTACGATGTGGTATCTAACGCCAGGTAAGTCGCGTACTCTGCCACCACGGATAAGGACAACACTGTGTTCTTGCAGGTTGTGGCCTTCACCAGGGATGTAGCAGGTGGCCTCCATTTTGTTGGAGAGGCGTACACGGGCGATTTTTCTAAGGGCCGAGTTAGGCTTCTTAGGAGTCTTTGTGCGCACATAAGTGCATACACCGCGCTTTTGGGGGGCGCTTTGATCTGTTTCCCTGTCCTTGATGGAGTTTAGGCCCTTTTGAAGAACCGGGGATTTGGACTTGCGGATTTTATCTCTCCGCCCTTGTTTGACCAGTTGGTTGAATGTTAGCATGTTTCACCTCCTTGCATATCTAATAAAAATCCAAAAGAAAGGCGGGCAATCGCCCACCTTTACGAAACGCTGAGGATTGTAACATTGGAGATATGGAAAGTCAAGGATAAGGAGGTTTTTTTGACTTAATAGCAACATTTGACAATATGGCGATATGGGCGTATAATCCGCGCGGATTTAAGACATAACAAAAAAGTCGGCCCTGTCCGGCTTTTTTGTCATATAAATAATACGGAGTGCATGACTTGCATTATGGGCAGCACTCTCAAAAATATCATGGGGTGATAATATGTCAGACAAAAAAACAGTACTGACCAAGGACGGCCTAAAGAGACTAGAGGCCGAATTACAAGAGCTGAAATTGGTGCGTCGTAAAGACGTTGCAGCTAAGATAAAGGAAGCACGAGGCCAAGGAGACTTATCTGAAAACGCCGAATACGATGCCGCCAAGGAAGAGCAGGCCGAAATTGAGGCTCGCATTGGCACAATAGAAAAAATGCTAGGCAATGCGGAAGTCATAAATGATGAAGATATCGACAGGGACAGCATTGGCGTGGGCAGCAAGGTAAAGCTTTTGGATATGGAGTATAACGAAGAAGTTGAGTACTTAATCGTTGGCTCAACAGAAGCTGATCCTGTAGGCGGGCGTATTTCTAACGAGTCGCCCCTTGGCTTGGCGCTACTTAGGCGCAACCGTGGGGAGACAGTATCGGTAGAAGCCCCTGTCGGGGTTATCCAGTATCAGATTTTGGATATTGCGTAACCTCATGAGTTTGTTTCATTTTTGACAAAAGCGTTCAAGCCTCTAAAATTACTACAAACGTACCAAGGCAACACATGCATAATGAAGGAGCATTGAAATGAGTATACCAGAGCACCCTAACCAACCAGAGCACCCAAGCCAACCGCCGCAAGAGTTGGATTTACACGAACAGCAGCGCATCCGCCGGGAGAAGCTGGCGGCCTTGCAAGAAGCCGGAACCGACCCGTTTTTGCATGTGACATATGATGTCACAGCTTATAGTAAGGATATCCACGAGCAATTTGCTGATTATGAAGGCAAAAATGTAAGCGTAGCTGGGCGCTTGATGACCCGCCGCATAATGGGCAAGGCCTCCTTCATGGATATACAAGACAAGGACGGGCGCATCCAGTCATATGTACGACGGGATGATATTGGCGAGGAAGCATATGCCGCATTTAAGCAGTATGATATCGGGGATATTGTTGGAGTAACCGGTGAGGCCTTTCGCACACAAAAGGGCGAAATTTCCGTCAAGGCTGACACAGTGACTTTGCTGGCAAAAAGCCTGCAAGTTTTGCCGGAAAAATGGCATGGCCTACGGGATCAAGAAGCGCGGTATCGCCAACGGTACTTGGATTTGATTGTTAACCCGGAGATCAAGGATGTTTTTGTGAAGCGTACTGCTATTGTAAAGGCAATCCGGGCGTTTTTGGATGGGCGTGACTTCTTGGAAGTGGACACACCGGTGCTTCAGACCGTTTCGGCAGGGGCTGGGGGCAATGCGCGGCCATTTTTGACTCACCACAATACTTTGGACTTGGATATGTATCTTCGTATTGCCTTGGAATTGCCGCTGAAGCGCTTAATCGTTGGCGGGTTTGACAAGGTTTATGAACTTGGCCGCTGTTTCCGCAACGAGGGCATGAGTGTAAAGCATAACCCCGAGTTTATTATGTTGGAACTATACCAGGCATACACAGACTACCATGGGATGATGGAGCTTACAGAGTCTATGTTCCGCCAGGTGGCCTTGGATGTGCTGGGTACTGCCCAAGTGCCTAATAGCGGGCATATTATTGACCTTGGAAAGCCTTTTGCCAGGCTTACAATGGTTGAGGCTGTGCGGCAGTATACTGATGTGGACTTTGACAAGATTCCTGATTTGGAGGCAGCCCGTGAGGTGGCTCGCAAGCATCATGTTAAGTATGAGCCGCACCATGGCAAGGGCAATATCTTGGAAAGATTTTTTGATGAGTTTGTTGAAAAGAATCTAGTACAGCCTACGTTCATTATGGATCATCCAGTGGAGATTTCACCACTGACTAAGCGTAAGCCCGATAACCCTGAGTATACGGAGCGGTTTGAACTGTTTATTATGGGCCGGGAAATGGGAAATGCCTACTCTGAGCTTAATGACCCTATTGACCAGCGCAGCCGGTTTGCCCATCAGGAGGCACTGCGGGCCGCCGGGGATGATGAGGCGTCTATGACTGACGAGGATTTCATCCTGGCACTGGAGTATGGGATGCCGCCTACCGGGGGGCTTGGGGTTGGTGTTGAGAGGTTGTTTATGCTTTTGACCGATTCCGATTCTATACGGGACGTTATTTTCTTCCCTACTATGAAGCCTCGGGAGTGAGGCTTTTGCGGGCGTAATATTTGCTTGCACTGAGATAAATGTATAAAATTCGCGACTGGGTATATATAGTGGCATCATAAAGGGGTTGCAGCACGCGAATGCTTCGTGATTGAGATGATAATCACTACAAGCATTCGCGTGCTGCAACCCTTTTATATGTCAACCCAATAGATAGTCCAAGCTTATACCGATTCAAAATAAAAACCTGCCTAAAACTTGCAAGGATTTTGTTGCAAGGCAAGGAGGTACTGACAACGCTGGCCAAGCTTGTCTACTCCGCTGAGGCATCCTCCGATGTTATCACCAGATTCCACTCATAGAGCTCATATCGATACAACCCATGCTTAATTAATGGGCCACTCTGTGCCAATGCATGGGCTTCATCCAGGCTCTCGGCTTCAAAGAGGCACATAGCGCCTTCAGTGTTGGAGAATATGCCTATTTTGCAGTACCGCTCCTTGACCATGTTGTTTGCGAAAGCTACAGCTTCTTCGTAGACTTTCGCGTCAAATTCTTTGCCTTCTACTGGAAAATCAATTTGGGCGTACAGTCTTGTACCATTTTTTAGTTGCATGGTTAGGCTCCTTTGTATTAGCTATTTATTTTCAATATCCTTTATTCTTTCGGTAACCATTTTCTTCATACAGTCTAGGTATTCTACGGCGCGGGGTGCTCTCCTGAATGTGTCCTCACTCAAACTCCACATCACCATGATGCATTTCCAAAAGAATGTCACGCGCAATAGCCGCAATGGCCTGGGCATTTTTTTGTCGTCTTTTTTTGCGGTAGTGGGCCTCCAAAGTGTTGCATATATCCAACGCTTCGTACATGCCCCCTCCATCATCTGCGGCAATGGTTCTAAAATGAGGGATGGCAAAGGTCTCTAAATACTCAATAGATCTACTGTCATCTAAGGCTGTAAGATATCTTAATGTTTCAAAAGAAATTGTAAGTTTCTTATCATCTTTGACCAAATCCATGCCCAGCGTTATCACTTCTTCACACTTAGCAAAATCCTTCATGCTTAATAGACAAGATGCTTTGGTGAGTAGCGCATTTGCATATCGGTATGGGTCATTTTTTAGAAATATAAGTGCTTGATCGCATGCCTTTAAACTCGCTTTGTAATCGCCTTTTCTCCTGTAAAGAGAAGCCAAATTGTTTAATGCCGTCCCGGTATCGCTTTCATTATTAATGCGTTTCGCTTGCATTAATGCATTATTAAATAACTCTTCTGATTTACCATTCTTGCCTATGTGCATATAACATGTGGCTAGAACAAAATTAATAGCCGATTCATAACGATACGAGCGGTCGAAATTCTGGCTGGCTTTTATATGCTCTAGGTGCAATATCGCCTGCCAGGGTTTACCAAGGTTGTGATAAATCATTCCTAGATTTATGAATATCCCTGCATCGGGTTTTAAATTATCGGTTACATATTTAATTGATTTAAGAAAGTGCTTTAGTGAAGCCCTGCTATCCCGACGCACTAAACACAGAAAACCCATATTGCGGTGATATAGGTGAAGGGCCTCAACACATGCGCTATCCAAATGCTCTTTCACTGTGTTAAGCCGTTCCTCTCCCTCTACAAAGCTTCCTTCTTTAAGCAATACCTTTGCATCAATCATCATGTATACCAGGTTTAAATCATGCTCATATGGCAGCCCAAGTATTGGTGATAACTTAGTTTGCATGTCTTTGGCTTCGCTCAATCTATTTGTGTCAACAAGGTCATGCCATATCCATAAACGGTTCCTGTAATCTTCTAATTCATGGTCAAACAAAGGGGCATGTTCTATACCATAAAACTCTCTTATTGCTGTAAGCATATGGTCATCGTATTCGGCTTGTCCGCTCTCTAAGCGGCTTACAAAAGTCCGCCCAGCATTTATAGCCTTAGCAAGTTCCTCTTGCTTCAATCCTTTAGCGATTCTGATTTGTTTTATCTTTTCTCCAAACGACAGGGCGGTGGTGTTTTTCATATTGCCATCTCCTTCCTTTGTTCGCGTCCCGTTTTTGCTTAGTTGATATACAAAACTTGCATTTAGGCACTTACACATAAACATGAATAATCATGTTCTTGTTTTTTATGTTGTCCTATGAATAACAAAATAACCTGCCATCAGCGGGAAAGGCTGAAAATGCGGGTTTTTCCAGCTTCATGCGGGTTATTTTACTGGGGGCTTTTTTTTGCACGGTTATCCTTTTATCTGCACACGTAAAATATTCACTTGGTCGGCAAAAGCCTTTAATATCAAGGTGTTTAGCGGTTCGGATGATTTTAAGCCGATTCGTTAAAAAATGTCAAGTTAGGAGTGTTGATATGAGGTATAGAAATCTCAAGAAAAAATCCATTGCAAAGTCATATTGGAAAAAGGCATTGGCAATGTTTTTCGTATTGGTGTTTGTAGCCGCTGTAGCTATATTTGCGTATGACAGTCCCGATGGAGAGTATGGATATTGGTTTTATACATATGAAGAGGGTTATCTTAGCGATGCGCCCTATTGGGATAATTATTATGTGTATAACGAAGCCGGTGTCTATTATGAGGAGGGCGGCTATATTGGCGTCGCGCCGGAATACCACAATCACACTATATCCATTGAGGTTGATTTCTACGGCAATGTGACCGCAGCACCTTATTACATGGCTTATGATATAGAGCGTTATGGCGCAGGCTTCTGGGTAACATTTGACTCCAACGGCGGCTTGCCAATGCAACCAGGCCACCAAGCCCGTGACACCTTGGACTGCGGAACATTGCGCTATGCACATCGTATGCCAACGGTTCCATTGTGGCCCGGCGGCGGCCGTATCGTCGTTGGCTGGAATACCGAATCGGATTTATCGGGCGAAAATTTTACACACGAAACTGTAATTGACCAGGATATAACCGTATATGCCGTTTGGGGCTTTTGGGTACACTTCTGGGGTAACGGGATAGTACTTGCCAATTACGGCGACCCAAGCAGCCCCACTTGTTACTCCACCAGGGGTATACCCACTGCGGATGTTAACTGGTCATTTGATGATACGCCCTGGTTTGTATTTCCAGACCCTCCAAATAGGCCTGGCTTCAATTTCCTGGGTTGGTTTAACACTAGTGCTGCAGAAGGCGGCACAGAGTATACATCCAGCACCCCAATAAGCGGCGAAACAAATCTTCATGCCCGGTGGGAGATGCTGCGCTGGCTTGTGACTTTTGACCCTGCCGGCGGCGTTATGCAGTCTGGAAGCAGTGGCAACCCACAAAGGAACTACCGCTGGGCACTGGATACCCTTTGCGTACGCCGGTCTGGCACGGCTGTTGCTGCCTCCGGTGGAATAATTCCGCTTTTGCCAGAGCATAGGCAAAACCAGTCACGATTATGGAATCCCACTGTTTCACGTCCTCACTTGGACTATACACCGTTTTATGTAAGCTCGGGCACATCTATAGTAAACCCAGTACCTACAGGTGTTAATGCTGCTACCGCATGGCCGCTTTCTGCCCCAAATGTGCTGTGGCCTGTGACATGGCAGCCATCAACCGCCACCGGACATCCTGCCCACGCTACAGTGCCGGTACTGACTTTGGGCGGCTGGTGGGAGAACCCTGGAGGTTGGGAAAGCAATGACTTGATACCTGCATTTCCGGCAGGTGGGCCTGCAGCAGCCCCCCTTGCCAATCATCGCTGGGCGCTTCCCGGCACTGTCAATGCCAACACTACTACTGCGATTGTCTACCCCAGCGGTTTTGCCAGCAGGCCGGTTACCGGTGATATAACAGTATATGCCCATTATGTAATACGACTTACATTTAACCCGAATCAGGGGTTTGCCGGGCAGCAGGGGTTTGCTATAGCAGGCAATGCCAATTTTTCACCCGGAAACAGTGCAACCGCAAACTTCCGGGATTTTGTCCCCGGGGGCCCGCGCACAATAGCCGACGGACGCCGGGTTCGCCAAAACGATTCTGGGCTTGTTGCCCACGAAGGCTCGCCTGTTGCAGCAGGTATGCCCCCGGTAGGCAATATGACCAAGCCCGGACATGAATTTAACGGCTGGTGGTGTACCAGTATCGCAGCAAGTTCAAATGCCAATGCCCCTACCTTGGCAGATGCCAGACAGTTTACCGAAACATCTGTAATAGGCTGCCCGTGCAGTCTTGGCTCCGCATGTCAGCACTACCCATGGAAAGGCAGCAGGCAGGTGTGGGCACATTGGACGATTGCCGCGCTGGATGGTGCAACTATTATTTTTGACCTAAATGTAAACCAAACAGGAGACGGTCATGGCGAAGCCTTTTGGCCAACCCATCGCCCTCTAAGTTTGGACGGCCAGTTAACAGACAGGTTTTTTCTGCCTCGCGTTGAAAACGCGTATTTTGATATCCCCGCGCCATTCCATCCGGAGATTGCCAGCAACAACTCGCAAGTCGCGCGCCTACTCCCTGCCGGTGCTGCAGGCAACTTGGTATTTGCAAATACCAATTACAATAATCGTTATGATATGCAGCTTATTAGGCATTACCCTGCTGGCTTAACCATAGTTCAAGTCATACCGGATATCCAAAGAATGCCACGTAACCCCATGAGGCCCGGATATGTATTTATGGGTTGGTTTGATAATCCCGAAGGGATGGGTATGCCGTTCAATCCTTACACCGATGTACTTACGGCAGGAATAAAAGTGCTTTACGCACTGTGGGTTCCGTCTTTTGATTTGATATTTAACATGAATGACGGCACAGGGCGTGAAGTTGTACGCAATATGCCTTTGACCCAACTCGAACCCTTTTTTCTTCCTGTTTCCATCAATGACATGGGCAATTTTGGATGGCGTAGTGACACTGGCCCCGATTCGGCAGGCCAGTCACATATGCAAAATATGTACATTCTTGCAACAATAAGCCAGGTGTTTGGGCGAAGCGGGTTTACGCGATTAACTGCCCTTAACAACTCATTCAATTTTCATTCCAACCCAACACCTGGGACTTCTACCAGTAGACGGTTTTTTGACTCTACGATGATTCAACAATTTGACCTTAATCAATACGGTGGTATTGACCCTGCAACCGGTCGCTCCTATATACGGCTCTATCAGCAGTGGGGCGGGACCTTGACGTTTAACGCCAATTTTAACCACCCAACCAGCGGTATTGGCAGCGGGTTCCCTGTAACCACCCGCACGGCCTTGATTGCGGAAGGCCAGTCTATGAACGATGTGTTGGATGCTACCCTACGGCATCCACATCAAGGTACCCGCCAGCTTGTGTTTACCTCTGCGGCATGGCCCGGCACCACAGGTATAGACGGCACTCGTGGCGGCTGGCCTACCTATACCCCAGCCACACCAGTGGGAGGGCATTGGCCGCAGATGTTCCAACTGGCTGGCTCTGCGTGGAACTTGCTTGAGTGGAACACCCATGCTGATGGCTCTGGTCAAACAGTAGACGTGAATACGCCAATATATGGAGACACAACCTTCTGGGCAATATGGGGGCAATATATAGTATTCCATCCCGGTTTAGCAGGGGATGAAGCGCAAAATATGCCTATACCCTTACGCCGACCTGTTGATGTGTCCCTAAATGCACCATTGGATAACTTCCCCACTCCCCCTGTATGGCCCGGGCGTATTTTTAGAGGCTGGCATGTAAACGGAGACCCTACATTGCCAGAGTTAGCGTACAACACTAATGTAGTCGCGGCTAGGACATATCATGCCGTATGGTATGCCTATGTTGTGTGGCATCCCGCGCTAACCCCCAACTCAGGTGCAAATATCCCAGGCTATGCAGCAAACATCCCATCTGACCCAAGGCGGGTTATTGTTGGCAATGTCTTTGGTGATGTAGGGCCCGCTGACCCGGTTAGGGGCGGTGGGTGGATATTGGGCCGATGCCCGACAACCAATGTGGTTAATTGGTTTGCAGAGGATGCCAATGCACCAAATGGCCGCAGAATGTATAACAGGAATTCACCGCCAATTTACCAAGGCGTGCATCTTTTCCCCGAATGGCTAGGGAATGTTCACTTTTTGCCTAATGGCGGGCTTATTAATAACTCTACTGCTACCGTAACCCGTACAGTCCTAGAGAGTTTTACCCTTGCCATAAACCCCGCCGCCCAGCGCGTACCAACCAGTATAACAAGTGATACAGCCCAGTTTATAGGCTGGCGGCAAGTAGATGCCAACGGTGAAGCCATTAATCCAGGTGCTGCACTTTTAACAGCGGCAGAAATTGAAGCAATTGCTGTTACTGAGCCTCATCTATGGTTTGAGGCTGTATGGATAAGACATTTTGACTTTATCAAGGTAAACGATGGCTATTACATTGATGGGGCAGAGCCTACACCCCTTCCCGGTGCCGTATTCCGCTTATGGCGGCAAGAAGATAATGATGCCGGCGGATACACATGGGAACCAGTTGTAATTAACCCAGGTGCAGTTTCACCGGCCAGTGTTTATGAGCTGGCAAGTGCACCTACAACTGGGTTAGTAGAGCTTCAGTTTTCCATGGACACTGTATACCGCTTACGAGAAATATATGCACCACAGCCATATAGGCTTCCACCGGAAGGACATTATTGGGAAATTGTGCTTGATGCGTCAGATATAGTAAGCATCACCCGAATCCACCTTGACCCTGCCTTAATATATCAGATCCCTGAGTTTAGATGGTTGCCTGTTGCCACAGAAGATGAATACGTCCTACACCTAGCAAATATCCGAGATACACGCTTCCGCTTCCACAAGACAAATGACGGACTGTATACCCAGCAAAGCCACCCTGACTATCCATGGCAGTTTTTGTTGCCGGGGGGGCATTTTAGGCTCTTCCGCTTTGTCGGCATCAATTTAGGGGCAGATGAACTTGTCATGCTCAACACAAATGGCACTATTGCAGACCCTAGCCGCTGGGCAGAAGTTACTTATAGCCTAAACCGAAATGTAAGTACAGGTCTTCAAGGTGTAGGCCAGTATATCGCCTATGACATTGACCGAAGGTATACGTATCAATTGGTTGAGGCACTTGCACCAGCGGGATTCCAACCGCCTTGGGGACAATGGCGCATACATGTAGGCAGAACTCCATCACCCGCACCCAATGACTTGGAGTTCCTTGTAACATCAATTGCTGATAATGGCCAAATGCCACCCATGTTTTTATCGCGGGTTCACATGAGCCCGTCAGACGTAACATCAATTTCCGACTATTGGTTTATAGGCAACATACAGCAATTTCAACTACCACTGACAGGCGGTATAGGTATATCAATGTTTATCACTGCCGGGGGAGTGATTCTTACTGCGGCAGTATTGGCGATGGCTACACTAATGCTTAAAAAGAAGCTAGCAGTTAAGCCCGCTCCTGTATCAAACAGATACCACCGCCCTTTATAACACAGAGGGGTATATATACAGCGATTAAAACAAAAGACAAAAAAATGACGTAAAGAGGGGAATGGGATTATCGCCTGTAATGCGTAATTCCAGTCAGCGTGTAAGAGGCGCAAAAAGCATGTGATGCATCTGCTAATTATTTCTCCTTCACATGTATAAAGCATAATAAATACTTTTTGTGCCTCTTGTGTCTTGGCAATTGATTTCAATTTCGTAATTTATATTATAAGGAGAACTTATGAGAAAATACATATTTGTTACATGTTTACTGGCAATCATGGCAATTACTTTTACGGCATATGCCACAACAAATGGAGGAATATTACGTCCCACAGAGCCAGAGCTAGCACATGATATATCCGCCCACCAAGAAGCCGTGACGCAAGCTGCCTGCTGGCAAGACGCGTATATGGAAAAATTGCATATCTATACACGATTGCCCGTAGGGGTGACCGGTTCTATAGGTGCAGAGTGGAGGTTTATACTACATGACATAGACCAAGATGGTGTGCCGGAACTATTTATTGTAGTGTACTATGACGGATTTGTTGACAATCATACCGTTTACAGCTTTGAAGATGGTAATGCCGTACTACTTAAATCTGCACTAAGCATGGGTAGCTTGTTTAGGGGCGGGATATATATTGCCCCAGGCGGTACAGGGGTTATCAGATATATAAATACCGGAGCAGTAAGTCATTATCTCAGATTGGAGCTCTTTGGGGTTTCGCTTTCTCGTTCCGTATATGGCGACGCAGTTCCATTGGTTGATTCATTCCGCGTAAATGCGCTCTCTGTCACCGAAGACGAGTTTGAATATATATTTGGCTGCCCAGATAAAAGAACATGGCTTGTGTTGCATGAAATTACCGAAGCCAATATTAAGGATATTATCTTTGGGTGGCAACAATAAGTGCATTTCTGCTATGATTGTTTCTCATTGAATTTGCCTTAGTATTTTTATCGGCTCATATTTTGTAATTTTGAAAATTGCCACAAGGCCTGCCGCGGATGCAAGAAGTAGCGATATAAAAGTTATTTGAAGCACGGTATCAGTGCCAAGAAAAACACTCATTTCATCAATAGGGCTATCATCGATAGCTCTTGCAGTTTCACCTATTTGTACGGAGAAAAAGCCACCGTCCATTTCCTGTATTCGCTGTGCGTTTTCAATTTGCTGTGACAGCAAAGAATCTGATACAGGCTGCGCAATAAGCAAGCCCGCCCCGATTCCGATAATCAGGCATAGGGCCGTGATAAAAACCATCTCATACCACAATCCCAGCGCGACCTTTGCCTTTTTCATTCCCATTGCGCGCAGTACGCCTATCTCATATTTCCGCTCTCTTATAACTATGGATGATACAAGCATGAGGACAATTGCGCCAAGAATCAAGATTATTATCATAAATATCCTTGTTATGCTGCGCAATCCTTCGATTGGCCCAACAATGGCATTGTAGATTTCCATATCAGTGGATACATCAAACATATCATGCAGGCCCTTTGCCCTAACTTCTTGCTCGAAATTTTCTAAATACGCCGGATTTCTTAGGAAATATCGCGCAATAATTGAAACCCCTGCCGAGCTATTATCTATTGTTTCAAATACAGTAAGCACTTCGTTCTGACGGTTTGACAATGAGCCCCACCCAGCAGAACCTCTGCTTACTTCCTCTGTGCTGAAATAAATGCCTGTGATTACAAGATCATATATGATTGGGCTGGTGTGCTCCATATTTTCCACTAAAACCATACCATACAACCGTATGGTATCGCCTACAGACAGCCCGTTTAGTTCGGCAAATTCTATGCTTATGACGCATTCATTGGCTTGCTTTGGCATATTTCCATCAATTATGGTTCTGTGGCCGTTGGTGAAGTCTTCCCAGTTATTGCCTTGCAATATCATGGATGGCGCAGCAACATAGCCGCCTCCTGCCATTGCGCCTCCGGCTTGGCCTAGTGCTACTAGGCTACCGCTGTTGACCATGGCTGAGTTAATGAACACGGTTTCCTGTAGATAGTCGGAATCTGCAAATGCCATGTGTTGTGCGGGCGTTATTATATTGACTTCATCATCTCTTGTTACATATCCTCTTTGGCGCAGCTCTATAAATCTTTCCAGATTACGGGTTAGTGTTACCTCTGTGCCGAACTGGCTTCTATATTCTTCTATGAGTCTGCCTGATGTATTGCTAATCATTAGCGTCACCACCGTTGTTGCGATAATGGTAAAAATGATTGATGCAAGCAAGATATTTCTGCCTTTGTTACGTACTATGTTTTTTAGGGAGTTTTGAATGATGTACATTTTATTTATTCCTTTCTGAGGTTAGTGACGGAATGCGACCAAAAAAAGGCTACTGACGATAATGAAAGCAAGGCAGACTCTAGATACGCTTGATATACCGCACACCTACAGCATTATAGGGCTCCACGATTTGTGTTTTGCTGTCGTGAACATATCCTAATTTTTCGTAAAAGCCTCTTGCAGCAGTGTTTTTCTCGAAAGTCCATAGACAAAGTTCTTTGTAGCCGCCTTGGGCAGCTATTTTTTCGCAGTGCTGAGCCAGGATGGTTCCTATTCCCTGGCCTTGCATACATGGGTCTACGTAAATGCCACCCAGCTCGTAGGCATTGGGCTTATCTTCATCGCGGCAGGGGCCTATGGTTAGGATGCCCTTTATTATGCCATCGTCGTATACATAGTTTTCGCAGCCCCAGTTGCTGCATTCAGTGTCTTTGCGTTGCAGTATTTCCGCCCATCTTTCCATACGTTTTGACACCAACATCGTGTTGAAGAGATGCTGGTCGGGCACGATTCCTCTGTAGGCGCAGCGCCATCCGAATACGTGGATTTCGGCTACTCTTGGAATGTCGGATGCTTGCATTGCTCTTATCATGTTAGACTCCTCTTAGGCTTGCATACTTCTCTAAGAATACGCATATCTGCAAATGATAGACGCAGCCCCTACACATACCCACTTTCTTGCAGCAGCCTTAAAAGTGTAGGCTCGAAGCAAAATTCTTTTATGATACTTTCTACCTCGCTCTGTGCTTTGGTCACTATGGCATTGTTGCGTATATCTTTGCTATCTACGATAGCAGCGCTCCCCTTCCCGGCCCGCTTTCTGGCACGGATAAGCAAGTTTTTTGAGGTTTGGGCCATGTCTGTAAATTCAATAATCTGGGTTTTGTACCCGCAGCATTCTAGTAGGTTTGAACGGATGGCGTCTGTTGCAAGGGCGGCCATCCGTTCTTTTATTATGCCGTAGCGGTTGAGTAGGGCTAGGCTTTTGGGTTTCATCTGCTTCTTAAGCTCGTGCTGGCAGCAGGGTGCAGCGCATATTAGGTCTGCGCTCCATTTTATGGCATTGTATAGAGCGTGGTCAGTAGCGGTATCGCAGGCATGAAGGCTTATTACTATGTTGAAAGTATTAGGGGTTCCCCACCCTTCTATAGGGGGGGTGGTTTGTTGACCAATGTCTCCTTCCACGAACCATAGGGATGTATAACCGTATTTCTCGGCAGCGGTGGTACAGTTTTCTACAATTTTGGCATCTAGGTCTAGGCCACAGATGTTGACTTTGTGGTTGCGGATTTTTGTGAAATAGTGATACACAAGGAATGTCAGATAGGACTTGCCGCAGCCGAAATCAATAATGTTGATGGTTGTCCCTGTTGGGATGGCATCTGGGCCGGTTTCATCTGCAATCAGCTCAAGGAAGCGGTTTATCTGACCAAACTTATCCCGCATTTGGGCGGCTATCTTGCCTTCCTTTGTGAATATGCCCATATCTGCCAGTACGGGGATGGGCTCGCCTTCTTTGATGATATAGTTTTTTTGTCTATTGAAGCTGCCATTGGACAGATTGAGCTTCGGGGCCTGGCTTTTGGCTTTTTTTCGCGATGTCAAGACCTTGCCTTTTTTACTTATCTTGGCTGAGTATTCGTAATCATTGTCCCAGGCGTGATATTGCATGAAGGTTGTGCCAAAAAGCTCGTCTATAACAGGCCCTAGCTCTTGGAAATTGCTGTGAAAGACCTGCTTCGTGGTGTACATGCTTAGCTGGTATATGTCGCCGCTTCTTATGATTTCGGCGCGGGTGTATTGGAGGGGAGCCTTACCTGCGTTTTCTTGGGGTTTTTCACAGATGCTTTCTTGGGCTTTATCACTGCTATTTACTTGGCTTTTTGGCTTTGCTGGTATGCTTAGGACTATTTTGTATATGCTTTTGTTAAGCATTTCCAGATTGCTGTGTTTATTATTTGATGCTTCCAGCGGAAAATCCCCTGACATCTCACATGAAGCCAGGCTTGATGAATTCCCTGATATATTTTTGACCCCCATCTTTAGAAGTCCTCCATCATGTACATATCCTTTTTGGGGAACAATGCGGCCAACGCCTCTTCTTTGCCGTGAATGGTCACACCACGGCGATACTGGGCTTGGGCCGGGGTTAGATAGCCGGTGGTTAGCTGGACTAGGGTTTCTACATTTAACTCTATATCAGGGAGGCTGCTGGGTTTTTGGGCATTATTGCCGGCATTCTTTGAAGACGTGATGCTGCCGGCAATAATGTTGCATCGGTTGCCGCCTTCCTGCGCTTCCATGAATCCGCTTCTTGTCACGTTGAGCTTGCCATTTTCCCATGAAATCTCATACATACCCGTATTGGATTCTATAAACTTATCCAGTAATTTCATAACTACACTGCCCGTACCGATGGGCGCTTCCATCAAGGCCAGCGCGGCGTGTACGTCCACCACCCGGTTCATAGGCATGGAATCCATAGTTAAGTCAATTGTCTTTGGCTCGTCCAGCATACTAAACACATCAAAGCCAACCGGCAGGGGCCAGATGACTCTTGTATACTCCGAACGCATCCCGTGGACAAAACCCAGCATGGCCTCAAGGCCGTGTTTGTCTGCCCAGGCCAGTTCCTGTATTTGTAGGCAATAATCCTGGCCCCGGGCACTTGGCCCGTAGAGGATATACGCGTCCGGCTCACCAGCTTGATTGTAGTGGATATAGGTAAACTTACGGTCTTTATGGGGATCACGATTTAGCAGGCTCTCCCACTCTTTTGGGCCTCGCACCATTGCTAGGTTTTTGTCCCGGGAAAACACTTTATACACCTTGGCAAAATCGGCCCAGGGGTCGCCTTTGTCATGGACTTTTACACCGCCTGGGTATGGATATCGGGATAGCCCCCCTATTGGAAATGAGGCACAAGGGCGCGCGTATGCGTGTTCGTAGCCAAATTTGCGGTAAAAGTGAGAGGAGAATGGAAACAGCAGCGAATACACTACACCACCTGCTTTCATGTCCTCAAGCACTGCTTTGAATATCTTTCTCACACAACTGGCGTTTCGGGCTTCAGGCAGGGTGGTTACGCCGGCTATTAGGCCTGCTTTTACGGGCTGGTTATTTATCATTATCTGGGCGGGTAGTGCGCTCATGCTGGAAAGCAGCCGTCCGGTTTCGTCAAAAGCACCCCAGGCTGTTTCGTAGCCCTTTGTGTGCTCGAGAGGATTTTCCAGCCAGGAGTATCTGTCCTCTGCCGGGGCTGAGCTTACGTAACATATGGAGCCGGCTAGCCGCATGTAGACATTTTCTTCGGGTTTTAGTTTTCTGATTTCCATGGTGGTGTCCTTTCTGGGTTGTCTTTTTTGATAAAGGCGATTTCATCACTTCTTTTTACGCGGTTTCGTATTATTAGAGCTTCTCTCAGACGAAGATTTCCGGCTGGGCTTAGGGCCCTTGTTAACCTTTCCGCCAGCAGCTCTAGCCTGCTTTAAGCTATCAGGCTTCCCTGCTTTGAATGGCCTTATCAGCGCCTTTGGATCATGGCCTATCAAATCCTTACGCCCAGCCCTAATAAGGGCGTTCTTCACAATCTCGTAATTTACTGGCAGCCTGTACTGCATAAGGGCCCGTTGAGTGGTTTTTTCCCGCTGACTCTTTGCCACAAAGACCCTTTTCATAGTGCGAGGGTCTAAGCCGGTGTAGTACATGCACGTAGAAAGTGTGCCAGGGGTTGGGTAAAAATCCTGCACTTGCTCTGGCTGATGGCCTACACTTTGCAGGTACTCTGCCAATTCGATGGCATCGTCCAAGTTGCAGCCTGGGTGGCTGGACATGAGGTATGGAACCAGGTATTGGTCTAATTTTAGCTTCGAGTTTATTGCATCAAACTTGTTTGCGAAGTTTGTATACACTTCAAGGCCGGGCTTGCCCATGCTGTTTAGCACTTTGTCCGAAACATGCTCCGGCGCTACCTTTAGGCGGCCGCTTATATGGTGGGCGCACAGCTCTTGCAAAAACGTATCCCCTTTTGGGTCGGCCAGCACATAATCGTACCGTATGCCCGAGCGGACAAACACCTTTTTCACCTTTGGAATCTCCCGCAAGGATTTCAGCAGCTTTATATATTCGGCATGGTCATATTTAAGATTTGGGCAGGGCTTTGGGGTTAGGCACTGTCTCTTGCAAGGCACAGCGTTTTCTTTTGCCCAGCGGTCACAAGAAGGAGCGCGAAAGTTAGCCGTTGGCCCGCCAACATCGTGGATATAGCCTTTAAACTCAGGGGCGTGGGTGAAATTGACAGCCTCGGCAATAACAGATTTATGACTGCGGGCCTGGACAATCCTCCCCTGATGAAAACTAAGTGCGCAGAAGTTACAACCGCCAAAACACCCACGGCTGCCGGTTATGCTAAAACGCACTTCCTCAATAGCAGGCACGCCTCCAGCATCTTTGTACATTGGATGATAATCCCTGGCATAGGGCAACGAGTAAACCCTGTCAAGCTCCTGGGTCGTAAGGGGCCGGGCCGGGATGTTCTGCACCACATATATGTTGGCATAGTTTTCGACCAAGGCCTTTGCCGTAAGATAGTCGGAATTGTGATATTGGAGCATGAAGCTTTTAGCATATTCTTTTTTTGACTGAGCTGTTGGGTCTTTGATGGACTTGAAAGGCGGCAGGATAATTGGGTCATCCAAAAATGAGATATCCTTTGTTTTAAACACCGTCCCTGGTATAAATGTCAAATGATGTACCGCCAGACCGCTTTCCAGGGCCTCGGCAATTTCTACAATCTGGTTTTCACCCATTCCATAGACAATCAAGTCGGCCCCAGAGTCCAGCAAGATGGATCGCCGCACAGCATTGTCCCAGTAGTCATAGTGGGCTAGACGGCGCAGGCTGGCCTCAAGACCGCCTATTATTATTGGGGCGTCTTTGTATACCTCCCGGATTTTATTGCAGTACACGATGGTGGCGCGGTTGGGGCGCTTGCCAAGCTGCCCGCCGGGGGAATAGGCATCGGCTTTCCGCTTATGAAGTGATACAGAATAGTGGTTGACCATGGAGTCGATGTTACCCCCGGTAACCAAAAAACCCAGCCGCGGCCGCCCAAACCGGGTAAAGTCCTCGGCAGTTTTCCAATCTGGCTGGGCCAAGATAGCAACAGAAAACCCACGGGATTCCAGCACTCTGGCAATGATACTGGCCCCAAATGACGGGTGATCCACATACGCATCGCCAGTGACCAGCACAAAGTCCACTTGACCTGCATGTTTTATTTCATCAAAAGTTGTTGGCAAAAATGGCATCAAATCAAACCTTCTCATCTTTAAATACATGAACTACACAGGAGCATTCATATTCTCATGTGACCCACAAACACAAGATTGAAGCGTCCTCTTAACACTTCACACAATGCATCAGTAACATTATACACCAGAACCGTTGCAAATTCGCAACTGTCACGATAGGATATATAGCAATCCTAGTTGAACACAGCAAAGGCGAGACTACTGCGGTTTTTTTGCGAAGCTTGCGCTGATGTTCAACTTGATTGTCTATATCCCGTGCCGCATATGAGAGGAGAATACAAATGAAAATCATCAAGGCTGGATACGAAATTATGACACCACTGAATAGAAAGGAAATACTAAAATACTTAGAAATCGCAGGGCGTACCTGTTATAAATCTGAAGACAAAATCACAGATACATCAGCATCAAAATTTGTGCGGATGCTTGTGAAGCTAGGTCACGAGGCAATGATAGAGCACTACAATATAACCGTAAAAATCACCTGCGACAGAGGGGTCAGTCACGAAATAGTGCGCCACCGGATAGCCAGTTACGGCCAAGAAAGCACACGGTATTGCAATTATTCGAAAAATAAATTTGGCAATGAAATAACCGTAATAGAGCCTTGCTTCTGGGACAAAGATTCTGAAGTATATAAGCAATGGGAAATGGCCTGCCAGCAAGCAGAGCAAGTCTATTTCAACCTGCTAAAAAACGGGGCAACACCGGAAGAAGCCCGTTCTGTACTGCCAAACAGCCTCAAAACCGAGATTGTAGTAACCATGAATATGCGTTCTTGGCGAAACTTCTTTAAGCTAAGAACCGCAAATGACGCGCATCCCCAGATAAGGGAAGTGGCAAGGCCCCTGCTGGCCGAGCTACAACAGCAATTGCCAGAGCTATTTGACGATATTACAGTGGAATGCGAGGCCATCTCATGACAGAAAGCAAAAATAATACAGAAAATGCAATGAATATCAATAATGAAGTAAATACAGCTACCGGAATAAATATTGATAATGGAATAAATACAGCCAATATAATGAGTACCAGCAATAGAAAGAAATCCGTTGCCATCTTCATGGTAATTGTGGCGCTAAGCGGCCTGGGCTTGGGCCTGTCTGACAGTGTATTTTCAAACTATTTCCGAGACGCATACGATGTATACGCCTTCCATAGAGGGCTTATAGAGTTTCCCAGGGAGCTACCCGGGGTTATTACGGTGCTTGTTGTTTCGGTGCTGGCCTTTATGGGCAACCGGAAGCTGGCAATGCTTTCCCATGTACTAAGCGTAATTGGGATTTTAGTGCTTGGATTTTGGTCGCCGCCCTTTGCCATCATGCTGATTTTTGTGTTTATCAATTCTCTTGGGATGCATATGTTTTTCCCGCTTTATGACAGCATGGCCATGTCCCTTGCAAAGGATGAGGGCTTTGGTACGGCTATCGGGCGCTTTAACGGCCTGCGTACCGGCTTTACCTTGGCAGCAGGGATTTTGGTTTTTGTGGGCTTTCGGTCTGGGTTTTTTACTTTTACGGGGCCTATCGTTCTTAACTTTATCATTGCCGGGGTATTGTTTACTGTCATATTCTTTCTACTTATGTATCTTGGGCGGTTTATGAAGGATGAGAAGGCTGAGAAATCCCGGTTTGTTTTTAACAAGGCGTATACTAAATTTTATTTGCTGGCCATCTTATTTGGCGGGCGGAAGCAGATAATGTATGTGTTTGGGCCTTGGGTGCTTATTGAGCTTTTGGATTTTGGGGCAGACAGCATGGCATTGCTTATGATTGTGGGGGCTGCCATTGGGATATTCTTTATACCAATTGTTGGCAAGTGGATAGATAAGTATGGCCCGGCAAAGATTATGATTATTGAGACTGGGTTGTTTCTTGCTATATATATAGGATACGGGCTCATCAGTGCCGGGCTGCATGGAGACTGGTTTACTGGGGTTTTTGCCGTTATTGCCCTTACTGTAGGGATTAACATCGTGGACCGGATGACCATACAGTTTGGTATGGTGCGGTCTGTTTATATGCGGTCTGTTGCACTTACACCTGATGATGTTACGCCTACATTGGCTACCGGCATGGCCCTGGACCATCTTGTTAGTATTGCCAGTGCTGTGTTTTGCGGGTGGCTTTGGGTTGAGGTTGGGCCTCAGTATGTGTTTGTTTTTTCTGGGGTTTTGGCTGTGCTTAATATGGTTGTGGCTGTTAGTATTAAGAGGAGTGCTGAAAGTAAGGGCGAGATTGCCGGTGAAGGCGCTGACGATTAGATAAGAGCCTGTTTAGTATCTCCACGATGCCAACAAGCTCTAAGGAAAGGAACCGAGATGGATATTGTGACAGAGATTGGGATTAAGGCTGAAGATAGTGAAATGTCCGGAAGCGATAAAGCAGTGTTGGGCTTAGGGCGTAATGAAGTAAGGCTATCTGACCACAATCCTGAATGGCGCAGAATCGCAGATAAAACTATTGTGCAGCTTTGGAAAGTATTTGGCTCGGCAGCAGAAGGCATACAACATGTTGGCAGCACAGCAATAAAGCACATCAAGGCCAAGCCCGATATGGTAATAGTTGTGGGGGTTAAAAATCTTGATGTTATAGATGAAATTTTGCCACGCCTTCATGAAATTGGGATCAGCAAAATGGATCAACAATCTGTTCCCGATACAGTAAAATGCGGCATCACATCCGAAAATGAAAGTGGCGTACACACGCAATATGTGCTTATTCTCATTTATAACAGCATCCAATGGCAAAACTATGTCAATTTTCGAGATTATCTAAACGCATTCCCACATAAAGCCGCCGAATATGAAAGCTTGAAAATTAGCTTGGCCAAGCAACACCCCAATGATAGGAAGGCCTATAAGAATGGGAAGCTTGCTTTTTTCGAGAAAACCTATGTTGAGGCACGTATCTACAAAGATGCGAAGCCATCCAATGCACAGAGAAATCCCCCAGTAAAGGAGCAAAAGTAAATGAACCTCCCCATCCACCTAGGAGTAGCCTCCGCCGCCACCCAAATAGAAGGCGGCAACTTGCGCCACACCTGGACAGACTGGCACAAAAAAGGCCACATAAAAGACAACTCCAACCCATCAAGAGCCTGCGATCACTGGCGGCGCTGGCGGGAGGACATTGACCTAATGGCCGAGATGGGCATAGCCCACTACCGCTTCAGCATAGAATGGGCGCGACTAGAGCCGGAAAACGGTTTCTATGATGGCAGCGCGGCAGTGCAGTACCGCCAGATGATTTTATACATGAAATCAAAGGAAATAACTCCTCTCATGACTTTGCACCACTTCACCCACCCTATGTGGTTTGAGGAAATGGGAGGCTTTGCCAACCCGGAAAACATCCCGGTCTTTCTAAAATTTGTGGCCTACGCAATACGCACCTTTGGTGACTTGGTAGAGGAATATGTCACCATCAACGAGCCCAATGTTTTCGCGGTACAAGGCTACTACGCCAGTGAATTTCCCCCAGGGCAAAAAAGCGCCGCCACCGCAATAAAGGTAATGAGCATTATGGCCTGCTGCCACGTGAAGGCCTACCAGCTAATCCACCAAATGCGGCAGGAAATGGGCCTAAACGGCACAAAAGTAGGCTTTGCGCACCACATGCGGGTCTTTACGCCGGTAAAGCGTGACAGTACTTGGCATAGCACCTGTGCTAAAACCATGGCATGGCTGTTTCAAGGGGCCCTGACCAAGGCCTGTTTAACGGGCCGCTTCCTCCCGCCAATGAAAACCTACACCAAAATCGAGCCCGGCGAATACTCAGACTTCCTGGGCTTAAACTACTACACCCGCAGCACCATAACCGGCACAAAATACGGCACAAAAGCCGATGCCCCCATAAACGACCTAGGCTGGGAAATCTACCCCAAGGGCATAGCAACCTGCGCCACAAAGCTATACGAAACCCTGCCCCGCCCCATATATATCACCGAAAACGGCACATGTGACAACACTGACAATTTCCGCAGCCGTTATATCTACGACCACCTCCTGGCCCTGGCAAAGACAAAGCTGCCTGTAACACGGTATTATCACTGGTGCTTCACCGATAATTTTGAATGGTGCGAAGGGGAGAGCAGCCGGTTTGGGCTGGTTCACGTGGACTACGAAACCCAGAAGCGCACCATTAAGGATAGCGGCCGGTTCTATATGGAAATGATAAAAACACAAACCATGACTCCAGAGATGATTAATATTGACAAGATGTGGATGTAAGCCCGCTTTTGATGATTTGGTCAAAGGCTATCCCCAAGGAAAGGATTCCCCCATGCAAACCGACCCAAAAAGCAACCGCTTCACATTCGGAATAGGCACGATAGGCCGAGACATGGTGTACTCCCTATTCAGCATGTTTCACATCTTCTATCTTACAGATGTACTGGACTTGCCCACCTCTACCCTGAGCATACTGCTTGGCATAATTGTAGGGGCCAGGATATTTGACGCGGTGACCGACCCAGTAATGGGCGTGATTGTAGACAATACCAAAACCCGCTGGGGCAAATTTAAACCCTGGATTGCACTTGGTACTATCACCTCCCCTATCCTTACGGTGCTGCTGTTTTCAGATATCAGCACCTTGGCTACGCCTATTTATATATTCCTATTCACTGTGATTTATCTGCTGTGGGGTATTGCTTTTACAACCCATGACATTTCTTATTGGTCCATGCTGCCCTCCCTTACCGTAAACCAGAAAGAGCGTGAAAAAATCGGGGCCATTGCCCGTATCTGCGCCAATATCGGCTTGTTCTTCGTTGTGTCTACCATTGTGCCAATTACTCACGCCCTTAGCGATTCTGTTGGCGGGCTAAGTAATGCGTACTTTGTGTTTTCTATTGGGGTCAGCGTTATTATGGCCTTGGGAATGTGCGTCACCCTTTTTGGAGTCAAGGAGCCGAAGGTTGTAACCGCCCCACCCCAGACCACGCCCGTTAGAGAGATGTTCCGCATTATTTATAAAAACGACCAACTCTTTGCTGTGGTTATAGCCATGTCCCTGTTTATGATTGGGTATATCACCACGGTTACCTTTGGGATTTATTTTTTTACTTATGATTTTGGCAATGAGGACATGTTCCCTGTTTTTTCTGTTATTTTGGGGGTTTCCCAGCTTGCCGCACTGGCAGTGTTTCCACTGCTTACTAAGCGCTTCAGACGAAAGACATTGTTTCTTACGGCTATGGCATTGGTTTTTGCCGGGTATATAATATTTTTCTTTTCGCCGACTGGGTATGCTATTTCTATTTTACTTATCGGTCTTGCGGGAATGCTGCTGTTTGTAGGCCAGGCCTTTATGCAGGTGTTGATGCTAATGTTTCTTACTGACTCTGTGGACTACGGCCACTGGAAGCTGGGCAAGCGCAACGAGAGCATCAGCTTTTCATTGCAGCCATTTATCAACAAAATGGGCGGAGCTGTTGGGACAGGGATTGTTGGGGCCGTGCTTATTATTTCTGGGATACAGGACGCGGATACGGCCGCCGATGTTACCCGGGAGGGACTGCTGATTATGCGGGGGGCTATGCTTATACTTCCGCTGATTTTGATTGGGATTAGCTTTTTTATTGTGCGGGCAAAGTATCGCATTGATGAAAAACTACATGCTGAGATTTTGGACGAGCTACAGCAGCGTGGAGAGATTGTTAGAGAATAAGTATAGCAATTCTTCTTTTAGTTTCTCAATGCTTCAACTGCATCTTTGTTTGCTGCCATTTTTGAAGGTATCCAACCGCCAAGTATAGTCAAAACCACGCTTAAAGTAATCAATACAAGAGCATGAAGCATTTGCAAGCTTGACACGTTGGATAACTCCGTCATGCGGTATATGATGTTGTTTATCGGTATTGCGGCAAGCATGGCAATAGCAATACCAAGCATCCCTGAAAACGCTCCTATAATGAATGTTTCGGCATTAAACACACGGGTAATATCTTTCTTTCTTGCACCAAGAGCCTTTAATATGCCTATCTCATTTGTGCGTTCAAGCACGGAAATGTAGGTTATTATGGCAATCATAATAAAGCTGACTACAAGAGATATTGCGGCAAAGGCTATAAGCACAAGGGTAATGCCGTCTATTATGCCGCCAACCATGCCTACAATCATAGCAGCAAGGTCGGTGTAAAGAATCATCTCGACATCTGCTCTGCCTGCATTAAACTCGTCAAGCAGATTTATCACCACATCCTTTTCGCTAAATCCTTGGGGATAAATCATCATCATCATGGGGTTAGCATTGCCGCCAAGGAAAGAAAGCAAGGTATTTTTAGCGTCCTCTGTCAAAGGCTCTCTCGTTAGGACGTTAAAATCTGCATCCCTTTGGGCTTCAACAATTCTTGAATCCTTCGCTATGTTTATAATCATGGTTGAAAGATCATCACTGTATGCGATACCCGGCGACAACATAGCAAGGCTTACTTCGGGCTTCTGCCGGACTACACCAACTATTGTCAAAGTTACATTGTTTGGGCTGTTATACATAGCTCCAAAATCTCTGTTAGGCACAAATGTACCGAACTCTGTTTCGATATAAAAATCATCGTTGCCGATTAGTTGAAATTCTGTTCCAATAATATCGTCAAAACTGATTGCACTCATACTTTCTAACCCAAACCCTAATGCGTTGAGGGTATTAAGGTCAATTCTGTTTTGACTGTCAACAACAAGCACTAATTCAGTGGGGTTTTGCGGCCCGACACCAGCGAGCAAGTCATAATTCCGTTCAAGGAATGTACCTTGCGACAAGTCAAGCATGGTCGGGTAAGACGAAATCCCAATGTCAGGCCCCATGCCATAACCGCTGCCGCCGCTAAATGATATGGGTATGATATTCCCGTCAACATTGCGGAGCAAATTCATACTGACAATCCGGGTAAAGCCTATGCTGCTTACATATTGAGGGTTGATATTGCTTACGAAGTCAACAAACTCATCTGTAATAATGTTGTGATGTACCGTTCTGTTCAACCCAGGGTCGTGAGGAAATACCACTTGGACATCAGGGAAAAGGTTTTCCTCGGACATTTGAGCTGCGGCTCTCATCGCTTCACGGTCAACCTCAGTGGTCTGCTGTGTAATGATTATCGGAAACTCCACAAGGGTATCTGCTTGAAATTCGTCAATTTGGTTTTGAAAACCTGTCGAAAGACTTAAAATAAGAGCAATACCAATAATGCCGATACTTGATGCAAACGCTGTTAAAATTGTGCGGCCTTTTTTTGTCCGTAAATTATTAAATGACAAGCTAAGTGCCGTAAGAAAATTCATACTTGTTTTTTTCAAACTGAAGCTGTCCGGCTTCGGGCGTTCTTCATGCGGGTGCGTATCATCTATGATTTTTCCGTCTTGAAAGCGAACCGTTCTGTCAGCATACTCATCGGCTAATGCGGGGTTATGTGTAACCATGATTACTAGTTTATCTTTTGCTATATCCCTGATTAACTCCATGATGTGGATACCTGTTGCTGTATCAAGTGCACCCGTTGGCTCATCACACAAGAGTATCTCTGGGTCATTTACAAGAGCGCGTGCTATTGCCACCCTTTGCATCTGCCCGCCGGATAATTGGTTAGGCCTCTTGTGTAAGTGGTCTTTTAACCCAACACGCTCTAAAACCTCGGTGGCTCTTTTGCGGCGTTCTCCTTTTGATACACCAGATAATGTCATCCCCAATTCTACATTGGAAACAATGCTTAAATGCGTTATCAGGTTGTAGCTTTGGAATACGAAACCGATTGAGTTGTTTCGGTAAGCGTCCCAATCCTTGTCGGTAAATTGCTTTGTGCTTTTTCCTTTTATTATTAGGTCGCCATCATCGTAACGGTCAAGTCCTCCTATGATATTCAAGCAAGTGGTTTTGCCAGAACCGCTTGCGCCTAATATAGCGACAAATTCTTTTCTCCTGAACGCTACGTCAATACCGTCAAGTGCTACGGTTTCATTTTCGCCTATCTTATAGGTCTTTTTGATGTTTTTAAGTTCTAACATTTTTCTTTTCCTCCAGGATTGCTTGGGCGAGCAGTTTGCCTCAGTTTTGGTTGTGAGAACATTGTAATATCGTTATATGAACTAAAAATGAATTTACAGTTCATATTTGGTTCATATTGAAAAGCTAGTATCCGCCCGTATAATAAAAGAAGGCTGGTCGTTCGCCTGGCGGCGCGCTGCCGCCCAAGCATCCCGGGGAGTGATTCTTGTGTTTAACATCCTTATTGTAGAGGACGATAAAAATATCTGTAAACTTATGCAGACCGTGCTACAGCAAAACGGGTACAAAGTACTATGCGCTGCTGATGGCGAAGAAGCCCTCGGCATATTCGATAGAGAGCATGTTGACCTAATGATATGCGACATTATGATGCCAAATATGGACGGGTTCGAACTCACGGACTCTCTACGCTCTGCGAATTTCAACCTTCCGATTTTAATGGTTACGGCCAAAGAAAGTTTTAGCGACAAGCAAAAAGGCTTCCTTATAGGTACAGATGATTACATGGTGAAGCCCGTTGATGTAAATGAAATGGTGCTTAGGGTACAGGCCCTACTACGCCGTTCAAAAATAGCTAGCGAACGAAAACTTGAAATTGGAGAAGTATGTGTTAATTATGACGCTTTTTCGATTGCTCGTGAAGATGATAAACAGACGCTACCGCAAAAAGAGTTTTACTTGCTTTATAAATTACTCTCCTATCCAGATGTTATTTTTACACGACTACAGTTAATGGATGAAATATGGGGTATGGATAGCGAATCAGATGATAGGACGGTTGATGTGCATATCAAAAGATTAAGAGAACGATTTTGCAAATACCCCGAATTTGAAATTGTAACGGTAAGAGGTGTGGGATACAAGGCGGAGATAAAAACATGAGAAAAAAATTTGGCAAAAAGAGTAGCTTGCAAAAAAAACTAATAATTTCAATCCTTGTAATTATAGCTGTATCATCATTTTTTGCCGCTGCAGTTGTTACAAATATCCTGCCCTATTCTTCGGCTGTTTTTGTCATGATTGAAGAAAATGTTAGAGCGGATTTAGTAACTGTTTTTCGGGTTTATACCTTCTTTACATTGATTTTTGTTTTTATTTTAAGCGCAATTTTTATTACATTAATTATAAACAAGACTTTGAAACCTGTCCGCGCTTTAACGGAAGGAACAAGCAAAGTGGCGCAAGGCGATTTTAATGTTATGCTTAATACGGATAGTGATAGGCGTGATGAACTTAGTGATTTAACCGACAGCTTTAACAAAATGGCGCGGGAGTTATCCCTTATCAGCATGTTAAACAACGATTTCACAAACAATGTTTCCCATGAATTTAAAACGCCTATTTCATCAATACAAGGTTTTGCGATGGTGCTACTTGGAACAAACCTTACCGATGAACAAAGAGAGTATGCTGAAATTATCGCTTATGAATCCGCACGGCTAACGAAACTGACAACCAATATCCTGAATATTACCAAACTTGAGAATCAAGTGATTATTACAGACAAGAGTGATTTCTATATTGACGAACAAATCCGGCATTCTTATGTGCTTTTGCAAAAGGACTTGATTGAAAAGAATATAGAAATTGATTTTGATTTGCCGCAAATAAAATTCAATGGCAGTCCCGAACTTGTCCAGCAAATTTGGAACAACCTTTTAGGCAACGCTATTAAGTTTACAAAGGCCAATGGGAAAATAGATATCAGCTGTTATGTCAAAGATGGGAAAGCGGTTGTTTCTGTTAAAGACAATGGAATAGGAATGGATAAGGCTACAAAAACCCGCATATTTGATAAATTCTTTCAAGGTGACAAATCACATTCGGGATATGGAAATGGCTTAGGGCTTGCGCTTGCAAACCGGATAGTAGAGCTTTGTGGCGGCACAATTGATGTTAAAAGCGAGCTTGGCAAAGGGTCGGAATTTATTATTAGTTTGCCAATATAGCAGTCCTATTTGAAAACAAACAGAAAAAGTCCTGCAGCACACAGAACCTCCAAGTTTTCGTTCTTGCATACACATCCATCACCCGGGAAACTCTATACTAGGGTGATTCCATGCTACAAAAAATAATCCAAACCGCTACAGCCTCGGCAATAGCAATAGCAGCTCTGTTTATCCTAACCAGAATAATGGGCAAAAAGCAGATGGCCCAGCTAAACTTCTTCGATTATGTAATCGGCATATCCATAGGCTCAATAGCATCTGAATACGCCGTGGTGCGCAATATCCACATATCTGAGGGCCTTACGGCCTTGGTGGTATTTACTCTTTTCTCACTAGCCCTTACACAAATAAGCATAAAAAGCTACCTCGGACGAAAAATCCTAGATGGCGTCCCATATGTCATAATAGAAAATGGCAAAATCATAGAATCCACATTAAAAAAGGCAAAGCTCACAATCAACGACTTGCTAGAAGAATGCCGTCAAAAGGATATCTTCGACATAGCTGAGATAGAGTTTGCCATACTGGAAACCAGCGGCAGGCTAAGCATACTGCCAAGGTCTCTAAACCGGCCAATTACCCCAAAGGATATGCAAATCCCAGCCACATACCAAGGCCTATGCACCAACGTAATAATAGATGGAAAATTTCTTGAAAATAACATGACTACAATACACATAACCCCCGATTGGCTCCACATAGAGCTAGCAAAGAAAGGTATTGCTGACATAGCATCCATTCTGCTGGCCTATATTGACACATCGGGGGCTTTGCATGTGCACTGCAAGGAGGTCTACCAGCCTGCATATTAGTTATAGCAATTCACCTTTAAATCAGTCTCGCCTGTCGCCAAAAACCCGTAGAAGCGCTCGGGATTTTCGGCTCGGGCGAGACTGTTTAAAGGGGGAATTGCTATACATCACTCGCTTGCCTGTGGTTATGGGTATTGCTGAGTTGCGAATCGTGGCACATGGCATTTTGGCATGGCAGAGATATGAATACTTACTCTATAAATTCCCCGCGACATAGTTGTCAGGATCATCCGTGAACTGTATGGTGTACCGTTCCGTAATAAAGCGTATAATCAATAGATTTGGATCATCCACCCCGCTCCAATGGGGCCCGCCATCAAAAATTGGAAGCCAATTCTCCTTTTTAGATTCAATGTCGGTTAATGCCTCGGCTTTGCCCACGAGATTTATTGTGTACGCACTGGAATTGATACATACACAGGCTTTATTGTTTTTGCTAATTCGTCCGGCATATGGTCTGTCAACGGCTGTATTAAATGTTAGCCAGTTTATACCATCGGCCTTTGTGATACAGAACGTAGTGGCCGAAGGGTAGCCGTTATCATCAATGAGAGAAAGCGCTGCGTAGCCTTCCATGTCACCTGTTTTATACTCGGCTTTCGAGTTGATGAGCTCTGCGGCTCTTGCAATAACCTCATTATTCATTTTTTAACGACCTTTCTGATTTTAATGATTCACTATTTCCTTTTATTGCTTCATTATTTCCTTAATAGGGAATAATAAGTCAAGCTGGGTATCTTCCATTTTTGCACCGTTTTGCATTAGGATGGGGTAATTTAGCACTTCTTCAAAATGCGGCATTCCTTCGGCTTCTTCATATCTTTGGCTTGCCTTAACCCATTCCTCAAGAAGACCCCAGTATTGAAAATTCCAGTCTGGTAATACATGTGCAGCAAACATCCCCCCACCGAAAGTCTTTTTAGTCAGCGGCGCTTTCACTTCCATATCCTCAGGGATAGATACCCATGCCTCATATTTTTTCGGCGGCATTTCACTAGAAAAAGCAAAGCCCATTGCCCTGGCATCGGGTTTGATTTTTAGCAAGCCTGTTTCTTGCACAAACTGCTCTATCTTGCTAGTGGCTTCCGGCCCCACGCCCCATTCAAAATCCCCTGTGACATAAGCGGAAGCAATAGTCATCGGCGGCACATAAACTATCCGCACATCGCTGTCCTTTAGCTTGCTTAGGCTTTCATCAGCCCTGTTTAAATCGCTCATTGATTTTTCCTCCTGTATTGTGTTTTTTGGGAGGGAAATGCTGTCCACAATGGCAAATGCAGAGTTATCGCCTAAATATTCTAGCTGCAGATGCATATTTGCCTTTTCATGCAACTCATGAACAAGGCGGCTGAGCATAGACCTAACAGTTGATAGAGCCGTAATCTGCTCGTCCAACTCACTTATATTACGCTCAAATACATCAATCACGCTTACAGCACTATTATTACAAAAAATCTCACGTATCTGCTTAACAGGAACACGAAGTTTTCGTAAGATAATTATCTGACGAAGCCGGCGTATCGCCTGCTCATCGTATACCCTATAAGCATACCCCCCCATACGCTGGCTATCAATCAGCCCTATCTGCTCGTAATAACGAAGCATACGGCTGGATATGCCAAGGCCTTTCGATACTGTGCTGATGGTCTGCATCTGGCTCATGGTGTTCAGCTCCCTTCAACACAAGAATAAAGTGTGACACGGTGTTCGTGTCAAGAGGCAAGCAAGGAAATGCTAACGAAGAATGGCGAAAAATTGACCCAAAAATGACTATTGACGGTAGTGGCAACAGGCCCTAATTTGCAAACAACCATTCCAACCACCCATACCCACCAGGATAAGTTGCATCTATGGCATCCAAAAGCCATTTTTTGCTTTCTTCTGGAAGAATTGGCATAATCGCCTTAAAGTCGATTTCTGTCCTAGGCTTTGCATACGCATTCTCAGAAGAATATTTGCCCGATTTGTAATACAATATAATCTCAGGGGCAAGATAGGGTATGCCGTCATGGTACAAAATTGCTTTATCCAGTGAGCGGGCTATTCGCGGGTTTTCCATAGCTACATACTCATTCTCCTCTCTTACATCGAAGGCAAACTCAATAAAGTCAAGGCTTTTTACGTGCCATTCGGAGGGCTGTTTGTAAGAATATACCTCCAGGTTGGATTGGCAGGCAGACAGCTTAGACGAACAATCAGCTAAGTTGCAGGTACGTGCAGTTTGCGAAACACTACAGCTCCGCTGTAAGCGATGGAGCTTATACATCTCTGGTATGCTGCCAGGTTTTACAGTCCAAATGTTTCTGCAATCGCCCCAGAAGCTGTCCGTGATATCATTTATCTTGTAAAATAAATATTGCCATATTGGGCCCTCTTCCATAAACCTGCCATAAACAGGCCAATCGTTGTCAAGTAAAAATTGCACGGCCTTTTGTCTATCTTCTAAAAAAACTGCAATATCAAAGTCTCCATGGGAGCGAAGCTCCTTATCCGCATACATTTCAATGCCGAAGCCCCCACATATGGCGTAGTCAAAACCCGCTGTTTTTAATAGGTCGTGAGCTTGTAAAATTACATTGTTCATAAAATATCCTCCAATCCGCTATGACGAGAAAATCCACCGTCATCCAGGCATAAAAACTTTTATCATTATCATCAAAACTGGATTTTTATTATTCATAAATTTCATCAATAACACTGTCAAGCAAGGTGCAAAAAATTTCATAATGGTCGGGGATGAGATTCTTGTTGGATACGGTCAGTAATAGTGTATCTATCAGCCCGTGTGCACGCTCTTTGCTTACTTTCAGCTTCATACTTGGCGCTAGGAGAGTGCTTTCAAGATTGTTGATGCTGTTTGCGCTGTGCTTTTCTTTCCACTCCTGGGGCAGCTTGTTCAGCAAGCTTTTATAGTCAGGATTGTGCCGCTTAGTAATTATGTCATTTTCGGCATACTCTAGGTATAGCTTCTTCAATGCCTGGCAGATTTCCGCTTTCTTTGGCGGTGAAGACAATATTTCATCAAACATCTGCCGTGTGCTTTCTTGGAAATCGTCCATTACATCACAAAAGAGCGCTTCCTTTGAATCATAAAAAGAATAGAATGCCCCTGTGGATATGCCTATCTTAGCGCAAAGCTCTCCTACGCTGGTTTTTCTGTAGCCATGGATAGACCAGCTTTTTTTACATTCATCAATCAGCTTTTGGCGTATGTTTTCCCTTTCGGTTTCGCTGAAACTTCTGGGCATTGGCTCAGCTCCCTTGCACATTGCGAATCAAATGTTAAAATTATTCATATGTTCATTATGATGAATCAGCTTCACTTTGTCAAGATATGTAATATAGTCAACGAACCTGAAAAACGGAGTGAGAAGCTAGTCTTTTTGCCGCGCTCCTGCGTCAGCACCTCCTTGCGGGCCTTCTTGGCCCGCCGCGTCGGTACTTCCTTGTTTCGCGACAAAAA
>Ga0123355_10001205_pt1 | contig 36024 bp, 30 predicted proteins | sample TergutEmb28metaG_3_FD_89872 | JGI IMG/M metagenome (GOLD analysis project Ga0123355, IMG submission 89872) | Embiratermes neotenicus P1 segment gut microbial communities from Petit-Saut dam, French Guiana - Emb289 P1 | ecosystem: Host-associated > Arthropoda: Insects > Digestive system > Gut ...
AATTCATCTAAAGAGTATTTCGCAAATGAGTTGTTATTCATATGTGCAGTTTAATATGCTTGCAAAATTAGATCTGTTCCAAAACCTGCTTTCGGTGAATGCGCGAGCAAATTTTTTTCAGTTGCAAGAAATCGCCGACGACGCATATTCGGGAGAATATATGCTAGGAGGCGATGACGCAGCATGTCGGGAAATTTGTCGCGCAGACGCCGGAATGAGGTTTTGGAACAGGTCTATTCAAATGCAGCCCGAAAATTTATGCTTCCGCCACATAAGTAAGCCGAATCGAATCAACTTGTGGTGGTTTGTCAGTATATTCATGGCTCACAGATACTTTTGCAAAGCCCGCCTTTAACAATTTTTGTATAATTTCGTTGGTGTCATATGCACGTTGTTTGTGAATTTCTGAAAACTCTTCACCATCTTCACACGTAAAAAAATTTACGTAGTACTCGTTTATTTTTGTTGTCGTGTTATAAAAATTATCCCATTCATAGGAAACTCCGTTTTGACCATTCGCTTCAAAACTACGTTGCCCTAACAGTTCTTTAAATTTATATTCAGTGTTCATGTCAAAAATGAATACCCCGTTCGGGTTTAAAAACAAACGGACACGCTTAAATACAGTCTCCAGGTCTACAGAATCTAGGATATAGTTTAATCCATCACAGACACAAACGGCAGCATCAACAGTTCCAAAAAGGTCAAGTTTTCGCATGTCTTGTGCTAGGAATAGAATGTTTTGCTCTTCGTTCCAGCTTTTTTGTTGCGCTGCTGACAACATGTCTGAAGAAATGTCTACGCCTATCATCTCATAACCTTTTTTTGCTAAAATTAAAGTCATGTTTCCTGTCCCGCAAGCTAAATCTAATACAAGTTGCGATTTTCTTTTTTTTAAAATCTCGTGTATGTAATCACCCCACGTGTCGTAGGGTATATTTGTCATAAAATCGTCATAGAAGATAGCAAAGCCTTTATATGTCTCCATTTGCTTGTTCCTTCTTTCTTTTAGCTAAAATGCCGCCAATACGACCGCTTTCCTTCGCGGTAAGACTTTTCCAGCCGGTGGCATTTACTTTTTCTGTCAATCCTAGTTCTTTTGCAATTTCGTATTTCATTATATCATTTGCAGTGGGCTTTTTGGGTTCTTTTTTTTGCAAAACCATCACCTCCACTTGAATTATTGAGTTTAAATTATAAAAATATACGTTCATGCTCAAAAGTCATTAAAAGCCATTGAGTATCGGCAACAAAAATAGAATATCTGTCAGGACAATTCACCCATTAATACATCCTTCACAAACCCATAAAACATACATCCTTCACAAACCCGTAAAATTCTACTTGTAAATTGTTATAAAAATGTTATAATGATGCCGGACATACTCTTAGAAAAACTCTTAAGAAATTTAAAGGATGTGAGCCTATATGGACTACATCGTGATAAATGGACAAAAACGTTTACAAGGTAAAGTAGATATAAGTGGGGCCAAAAACGCAGCAGTAGCCATTATTCCGGCTACAATTGCGTCTGGCGGTATTTGTATAATTGATAATGTGCCATATATCGAAGATGTAATTAGCCTTACCCGTGCTCTTGAATCTCTAGGGGCAGTTTGCGAATTTAAAGATGATAATCATACATTAATTGTTGATGCAACCAATATTACCAGTCATATTTTGGATGAAAAAATGGCTAAAAGCACCCGTGCTTCTTATTATTTTATGGGGGCTTTGTTGGCACGCTTCGGCAAAGCAAAAATGCCAATGCCCGGTGGTTGTGAAATAGGTCTGCGTCCAATGGGTTATCACATAAATGGTTTTAAAGCCCTTGGGGCAATATGCCGTCAAGAACATGGTTTTATTTCAATTGAAGCTAAAGATGGCTTGCGGGGCGGTCATATTCATCTAGACAGTCCAAGCGTTGGCGCAACAATTAATATTATGATTGCTGCCGCTTTTGCTAAGGGAATTACAATGATAGAAAATGCCGCAAAAGAACCCCATGTTGTAGATACAGCAAATTTCTTAAACAAGCTTGGCGCAAAAATTAGCGGAGCAGGTACAGACACCATTCGTATTGTTGGAGTAAAAAATTTATCTGGCGGCGAATACACCATTATACCGGACCAAATAGAAGCGGGTACATACATGATTGCCGCCGCAATTACTGGCGGGGATGTAACCGTTACAAATATTATTCCAAAACATATGGAGTCGCTGTCGTCTAAACTAAGGGAGATAGGTGTAGATATTACCGAAGGCTTGGATTCCATTAGAGTGCAGGCAACCGGACAGGTTAGAGGTTGCGATATTAAAACTGCGGTTTATCCCGGCTTTCCTACAGATTTGCAGCCGCAAATGGCAGCCCTTCTTTGTACAGGGAATTCCGCAAGTATGGTTACAGAAAATATTTTTGAAAACAGGTTTCGCTATGTAGGCGAACTAAGGCGGCTTGGCGCATACCCAAAGGTTACCGGACGATCCATTGCGATACACGGTAACCACCGTTTAACTGGTGCAAAAGTTGAAGCTTGTGACCTGCGTGCAGGTGCGGCATTGGTTATTGCCGGGCTTGCAGCTGAGGGCACCACCACAATTACCGGCGTAGAACATCTTGACCGCGGTTATGAAAACCTAGAGGATAAACTACGTAAGCTAGGCGCAGAGATTAACCGCATTAGTGATTAACCGCATGATAGAATTCTGTACAATCGCAAGCGGGTCGTCAGGCAACTCGGCATGTGTGGGTATTGGCGGTCAGTATTTTTTAGTAGATGCTGGCATTAGTGGCAAACGCATAGAACATGCCCTGTTTAATATGAATGTTCGCCAACTTGGCGGAATTTTTATCACACACGAACACCGCGACCATATTGTTGGCGCGGGTATTATGGCACGTAGGTTTAAACTTAATTTATATGCAACGCCATTAACGTGGCAATATTTTTCCACCTATAAAAGTCTTGGCGAGCTTAACATGGAGCAAATTAAAATTGTTGAGCCTGGCAAGCCTTTTATCGTTAACGGGGTTACGGTTACAGCTTTTGATATTCCTCACGACGCCGCACAGCCAGTTGGTTACACATTTGAGGCGGCTGGCAAAAAAATTGCTACGGCAACTGACTTGGGGTATGCAACAGATATAGTTAAGGCACATTTAAAGGGCGCGCATGTTCTTTTGTTAGAATGCAACCATGATCCACATATGCTACAAAACGGATCCTACCATCATAGACTAAAAGTGCGTGTGGCCGGCAAGCAAGGACATTTATCAAATGCGGATACAGGAGTCTTATTGTCGGAAATAGCTTGCGATAAACTGGAATATGTTTTTCTTGCCCATCTAAGCGAAGAAAATAACACCCCAGCCTTGGCATACGAAACTGTAAAGCGAGTTTTGGATGGCAACAATGTCAAAGTTAAAAACTTAATAGTTGCGGAACGCCACGGCCCTGGGATTGTGGTTCGATATGAATAAATTTACACCAGCGCAACAGGAAGCCATAGATTGCAATTCAAAAAATATTTTGATATCGGCTGCGGCTGGGTCTGGTAAAACAGCTGTGTTGACGGAACGTATTGTTAGGCATATCTCGACGGGACTTGTAAATATTGATAATCTGTTGGTGGTTACGTTTACAGAATCTGCCTCGGCTGAAATGCGGGAGCGCATAGGCAAACGATTACACGAATTGGGCAAATTCGATCAAGTTACACGTCTGCCCCTTGCAAATATTTCTACAATACATTCATTTTGCCGTAAGCTGGTGCAGGAAAATTTTCAAACTGTAGATATTGACCCGTTGTTTAAAGTAGGCGACGAAGCAGAAATGGAACTTATCCGCAGTCAGGTTATGGATGAACTTTTTGAGGAAGAATACGCTCGCGAAGGCAACGAGGATTTTTTAGATTTAGCAGATGTATACGGCGGCAAAACCATGGATGGCAGGCTTGATGCGTTAGTGCGCAAAATTTATGATTTTATCGCGAGCGACCCTTTTCCAACAATGGCGGCCGAACGATATGCGACTTTTTTTGAATCTGAAGATTTTACAAAATGGGAAGCCGTTGTACGAGAAGAGCTATCTTTGGGGCTTTCAGGTGCACTTGAGGGAATAGCCCAAGCTTTGTCTATTTGCGAAAAACCAGGTGGTCCAGAAAAATACATTGATACCTTAGATGACGAAAAAATTTTATTGGAGAAACTACATAGATTAACCGACGGCAGTTTTGCTGATATGTATGCGGCCTTTACGGGTTTAACTTGGGGCAGGTTGTCTGGCAAAAAGGATGATTCGGATCCGGAGCTTAAAGACCGCGTTAAAACTATACGTGACGGTGTAAAAAAACGTGTAAACAAGTTAGTGACCGGTATTTTTTTCGCGCCACCTGGGAAAATGCACGCAGATTTAAACGCTCTGGCACCAAGGGTTGCAGCTTTAATGAAACTAGCCATCCGCTTTTCAGAAGCCTTCGCGTTAGAAAAACGTGCCAGAAATTTGTTGGATTTTACGGATTTGGAGCATTTTGCGATACAGATACTGTACTCTGGCGAGAGTGATACTCGGCACACCCATCAGTTTTACGAAGTTCTGATTGATGAGTATCAAGATTCTAATCTTGTGCAAGATATGATTTTATCGGCCGTAGCAGAGCGTCGTTTTATGGTGGGTGACGTTAAGCAAAGTGTGTATCGTTTCCGTCGTGCAAACCCAGGGCTTTTTTTAGAAAAGTACAACAGATACTCCCAAACTCCTGACGAAGGCACTCGCATAGATCTTTCCCATAACTTTCGCAGTAGACCGGAGGTGCTTGCTGCTGTTAACTTCTTTTTCGCCCAGCTTATGTGCCAAAGGGTAGGGGAAGTGGCTTATGACGATGCTGCCGCCCTGCATCCTGGGCATGCAGAATACCCCAAAAGCCTTCAATCATCCCAGATGTGGGTGGAACTTCTTGACCAATCTGACGAGTACGATACAGAGGAAAGCGATGATATCGGCCTTGAAGATGACGAAACTCCGGATAATGTGGTTGCAGAGACTAGAGTAATAGCAAAGTGTATAAATGAATTACTTGACCCCGCAAACCCGCGGTTGATTTGGGATAGCAGCACCGAAGATTTTCGCCCATGTAAACAGGGCGATATTGCTGTGATTGTTCGCAGTCTTTCCGCCATGGCAGGGAATATAATCGAAGAATTAAAAAACCACGGCATTGACGCAGTTGCGGATATGAGCACAGGTTTTCTTGACCAGACGGAAGTTAAAACCGCTCTAGCTTTTTTGCGTGTAGTCGACAACCCACGGCAAGATATTGAGCTTATTATAGTCCTGCATTCCCCCGTGTACGCAGTAGACGAAGATGAGTTGCTGGAAATACGCCAAACCCTAACGGAAGGTGAGGATTTTTATGACCATTTGCTGGCATATGCCCAATCCGAATCTTCTAATTTGCTTAGCGAAAAAATCGGCAATTTTCTATCCGACCTTGAAGCCTGGCGCAATGCCGCACTACATCTATCCGTAAGCCGTCTGCTTGCACTAATTTACAATGCAACCGGCTACCCTGCGGTGGTGGCTGCAATACCTGGTGGTGCAATTCGCCAAGCAAACCTACGGCTTTTGTTGGAACGAGCTATGGAATTTGAAGAAACTACTTTGAAAGGCCTGTTCCATTTTGTGAATTATATAGAGCGTTTATACGATTCAAATGTAAATACCAGCGGCGCAATTGCCGAGCCAACCCAAAATCCAGATGGACGAGTTAGGCTAATGACAATTCACAAATCTAAAGGGCTGGAATTCCCCGTGGTAATTTGCGCTTTCCTTGGCAAAAAATTCAACACAGACGACACTCGCCGACCTGTTATTTTACATCCAGAATTTGGCGTTGGCCCATATTATGTGGATACCGAGCTTCGTACACGGGCAAACACTTTGGCAAGGTATAGCCTTGCTCGCCTCACTGCGCGGGAAAGCTTGTCGGAAGAATTGCGCTGTTTATATGTGGCAATGACCCGTGCAAAGGAGCTTCTGATACTCACAGGACGCGCGAAAAACCTAGAAAAATATATTGAAAAGTGCCGCACAGAAACGGCTGACATTAACCTTCCCGCTTACTACCGAAGCACTGCACAATCTTACTTGGATTGGATTATGCCGTGCTTGTTGCGCCATCGTAGTGCCAAAAATTTTATAGATGTAGCAGACTCACCAATAAAAAACCACCCTGCCGAATTTAAAATTCGCAGGCATCATATTACTAATGTGACAAGACCTTTAGAGGCGTTAGACCATGCTCTGGGCGATACAGAATATTCTCTTCCTGCTCCGCCGCATCATCACGTGCTTGACGCGGAACTCCATCACCACTATTTGTCGACTCCGCTCCCATCAAAATTATCCATTTCCGAAATACGCCGCCTGTACGACATAACTCCGGACAGCACTTTGGTCGAAGATTTACCTCCAATATTTGACCCTCCACAATTTTTACAAACCAATAGAAAACCAACCCCGGCACAAATCGGGACTGCCATGCACACCGTTACCGAGCATCTAGACTATAGCACCCACAATACTCCCGCCGCCATAAACGCCTTAATTTATGATTTAACTGCCAAAAACCTGTTAACAGATGAAGAGGCCGGGTTTATCGACAAAGCCAAAATCCATGCCTTGGTAACATCCCCGCTGGCGGAACGCATACGTAATTCGCCAAATGTTTACCGCGAAACTCCTTTTGTTCTGGCTGTGCCCGCTACAGATTTTTATCCGGACAGCCCTGCGGCAGCAAACGAAACCATACTTGTTCACGGGATAATCGATTGTTATTTTGAAGAGGATGGCCAAATTGTTTTGCTGGACTATAAAAGTGACGCACAGCCAGCACGTCACAGAACCCAGATGGAGATATACAAAAAAGCTATTGCAAACGCAACAGCCAAAAATGTTAAAGAAATGCTAATTTATTCTTTTGCTCTTGGTAGGGTAGAGAAGCTATAGCTAGCGTACTTTAAAACCGTGAGCGAGAACGTAGCAATTTGACACAATGCAAAGAGACGACGACGCGACGTGCCTAAAGGCACGCGAGGAGGAGTTGATGCAGTAGTGTAGAAAAATTGCAAGTTATCGCTCATGATTTTGGAGTGCGTTAGCTGTTCTGTAAAAGTTAATTAAACATAATTCCGCCAAAGAATGTAACAGTATTTACGCCATTGATATATGCCAAACCACTTATTTTTGCCAGTTCAGCCACGGCTACGCCATACGCCTCCAGCGACGGAATGGCTTTTTTGGGGTGCGCGCAGGGTTTGTTCTCTGGCTTTGTACAGCTAAGGCAAATGTGACAAGCGCCTGCACCAAGAATTAAGTAGTTTTCCAAAACTCTGTTGCAGTTTTTAGCTAGAGTTGCAACAAGTGCGTTGTGTTTTTTTGCTGCGTCTTCCATCCCTTCAATGTCGAAAGAATCTTCGAGCTGGCCTATGGTTTGGAAAACAAAAATATTTTCAAAGGTTTTTGCATAGGAAATCATTTCGTTAATGTCTCCAACATCTGGGGGGCACATCCAGCAAGTACCGAATTTGCCGCATACATTTTGTTCACAGGCATCTCTGAACTTGGGGTTGAAAGAAATATCCGCAACCTTTGCAAGCCCTGTACCGCTTGCCCCTGCTGCAAGGGCTATGTCAATTAAATTTTGCATTTTTTCATGGCTCCTTTTTGCAATATTATATGATTGGGCTAGATATCGCGTCAAGCACGGATTCAGATGGTGACTCACAGTCACCATCTGGAGCCATAATCGTCCCTAATGCGAACGTTTCCCTTCCAGCTGAAAATAATTTTAAACTTTGATTATAATCAAACTATCCCTTGACGATATCTCATATATATGAAAAAATTAATCCAGGGTGTGTTCGATAATTCGCTTGCGCCGAATTTTCGAGTAAAAATTGTGCTAGGCTAGGAGCGGAAAGCCGCATGTACCCAAAGGTACATAAGGCTTTTTGCGACGACGCATAGTGCAGTTTTTACCGAAAAGGCGGTGTAATGGAATTATCGAACACGCCTTACAAAAGGAGCGATTAACAATGACAAAGTTTTCACAGATGCAGTACTCTAGGCCAGAGCTTGAAGAAACAAACGCAAAATACGAAGCTTTGCTTAATAACTTTAAAGCCGCCAAAACAGCCGATGAATGCTTTGCGGTGTATAAGGAGATAAATAGTTTAAACGAAGTTGTAGATTCTATGATGACATTGGCGGAAATCCGCAACAGTCTTGATACTAACGACGAGTTTTATTCCGACGAGACAGACTATTTAGATGAAATTGAACCAGAACTTGAAGAAGTTTTACAAGAAATTTCAAAAGCCATGTTGGAATCACCATTCAGAAAAGATATGGAAGCCGCATGGGGTAAACTTATGTTTACAAACAAAGAAATGGAGCTTAAAACCTTTTCTCCGGAAATTATTGAAGATTTACAGGAAGAAAACGAACTTTGTTCCGAATATTCCGACCTTATGGCGTCGGCAGCAATTGAATTTGACGGAAAGACCCTTAATTTATCGGAACTTGCCGCGTATTATCAAAACCCGGATCGCAAACTTCGTGAAGCTGCCCTCCGCGCCAATTCTGATTGGTATATCAAAAACAGTGGAGAGTTTGATAAGCTTTTTGATTCCATTGTAAAAGTAAGAACACGAATGGCTACAAAACTTGGCTACAAATCCTTTACAGAACTTGGCTATTATCGTATGCAAAGAACCAGCTACAACCAAGAAATGGTGGCAAAATTCCGCGAGGGTATTGTAAAGTACATTGTTCCCCTTGTTGCACAGCTAAAAGCAGAGCAAGCCAAGCGCATTTGTATGCCAAATATATCGATAATTGACAATGAATACGCTTACCCGGATGGTAACCCAATGCCCAAAGGCACACCTGAAGAAATTTTTGCCCACGGCAAAAAAATGTACGCAGAACTGTCTGACGAAACTAAAGAATTCTTCGATTTTATGCTAGAAAACGAATTGATAGATGTGCTGACACGTCCCGGTAAGGAAGTTGGCGGTTATATGACCACTATTCCAATACACAAGGCATCTTTCATATTTGCTAATTTTAACGGTACGTCGGCAGATATTGACGTTCTAACACATGAAGCTGGTCATAGCTATGCCGGATATGTAGCACGCGATTTATATCCGCTGGAATTACAGGACGGTTCCCAGGATATTGCCGAAATCCATTCTATGTCAATGGAATTTCTCACATACCCATGGATGGAAGGCTTTTTCGGCGAGGATACGAAAAAATATTATCACTACCATTTGTCAAACGCCATTACATTTTTGCCCTACGGCTGTATGGTTGACGAGTTCCAACACCTAATTTACGAGAAGCCTGAAATGACACCGGGTGAGCGCAACAAAGTATGGCTGACCCTTGAAAAAAAATACCGTCCATGGCTTGATGATGCAAATATTCCACGTTGGGCCGAAGGTCGCGTGTGGCAAGCCCAGATGCATATTTACGAAGACCCGTTTTATTATATCGATTATTGTTTGGCACAGGTTGTGGCGTTAAACTTCTTGGAACTTAGCCAAAAGGATCATAAAAACGCATGGGCTAAATACAAAAAGCTGTTGGATGCAGGATATTCAAAAACTTTTGTGGAGCTTGTGGCGGATAGTGAGCTTGTAAACCCATTTGAGTCAGATAACTTAAAGCAAATTGCTACTACAGTAGTAGCAAGGCTAGAAGTGAGTAATATATGATAACCCTACAACCAATAACAGAAGATATCGTCGAAGATGTGCTGGAACTTACAGCGTCGGAAAATTTTGTTGCTCCAAACTCGATTAGTTTAGCAGAGGCATACTGTGGATTAAAAGAAGCCCTTGACGATGGCGGTCTATACCAAAAGCATTACTATGCTATTCCATACGCAATAGTAAGTGACCAAACTATCGTTGGCTTCCTGATGGTTGGACTGGAAGATGGAGAAGATGTTGACGCAGGTTGTGATATTTACTGGCTTAGTCGGTTTATGATTGATGAAGCGCATCAAAAAAAAGGTTATGGCAAGTCCGCTATGTTAAAACTCATAGAATACTTGAAAACTAGCCCTCATGGGAAAGCCGTAAAATATTTTTATACCTCGGTGGTGCCAGATAACTGCGGTGCCGCAAAATTATATGAAAGTGTAGGCTTTGCCAAAACAGGTGATGACTTTTATGGTGAAGACTTAATGAAACTAAATTTTTAAGGAGAGTCAAATAATGAAACTTTACGAAACTCTTGATTCAGGAATTAAAATTGTAGAATACGAGCACTCCCTGGCCGAGGGTCTTGCTGAATTTTGGAACATATGCGGCCAGGAGGAAGACGGTGACTGGGGCGGCGACAGCGGGATTAGCTCTGCCAGCCAAATAATTGCCCAACACGACGCAGCTTCCTATTACAATGTATACATTGCGCTTGATGGCGATGCGGTAGTGGGCTATTGTAGTTTTGGCAGATATTATTACGATGCAAACACCCTGTACGTAGCCCTGCTTGGCGTACGCCCGGATTATAGAAGCAAAAAAATAGGCAAAGCTTTGGTACTTTTATGCGTACAACGTACAATAGAGCTCGGCTATCCCCGCCTGGATTTATTTACATGGGGTGGCAATACGGCCGCTGTTCCCCTGTACAAAAAGTGTGGCTTCCTATGGGAAGACAGAACCGACGGTACCCATCTTGCAAACTTTATGCCAACAATTTTAACCACGCCACTGTTTGCAGATTTCTTCAAAAGAGCCGACTGGTATAACGACTCAAAACGTAATTTGGACATTGTGCCTGACGGCGTAAAAGTAAACGGTTTCGAATTTTTTGGCTACGATTGGGAGAAAGACGGCGAAACTCTAAAAATCGGCTATGAACGTTCCGGTCGCCAAATGCGCATGATAGAAACCAATGACTACAAGATTGAACTAACCACCCCTGAACACGAACTAGCCTATGGCACCGATTACGCCTGCACTTTTGCTATCGAAAACAAAACCGGCAAACCTTTGGATATAAAAATAAAGGGCCGCGCAGACAAAAACATTACCCTAACCTGCGACTACAGCCAGCAAATTACAGGTAAGCAAGAAGTATCTGCAAAATTTTATGTTGGCCCGGTAGATGAACCACAGGACGACTGGAAGGCGTATCCATGCCTGCTAGCAGACGTGGAAATTAACGGCCAAGCAGTTACCTTTGGGCTTGGGATAAATTCTAAATTCCCGCTAACCGCAAAGCTTACGCGAGAATGTAAAATTGACCAAATTGGTATGAATGCAAGAACCTATATAGACATACAAAGCGCGCTTTTGGAAGATGCTAAAATTACAGTAAAAATCCCCAAAGGCAAAATTCTTGATATAAAGGAAAACATCTTGACGGCAGATGTTAAAGCCAAGGGCAAAGCGTCATTCCCGATCACCGCAACCACCCAAAAAATAGGCTACGAAAAGCTAGAACTAGCCTGTATTGCTACATTTGCAAGTGGCACTGAAATAACTTTTACGGCTCCACTGTTTATACAAACTAGGGACATGACCCATGCATTTTATGCAGAAGACCTAACCAGCAATACCATTTACAATGGCCCATGGTCATTTACCTTAAGCAGGACGGAGAACGAGTTTAAAGTAGGCCATCTTACAAACAGTGAGTATAGCTGTTGGCATGACTTTGCATCACCAAAGCTTGGCAAACCCTACGACGACGAGTTTAACCTAATAAAACCAAGCGTAAAAGCCTACAACCAGGACGGGGCAATGGTTATGGAAGTGGAGTTTGTGTCTGAAAAATTTGCGGGCTTGGTTGTTACACAGTTTTATACACTGTTTGCCGGCGGATTTCTTACACATACTAACAAAGTAGAAAACCGTGGCGACAAACCTCGTAAAGCCATGTTGCAATTTGCAAGCTGGATTAACTATGGCTTAAATACAACCTACAGCCTTAACGGCAAAATTACTCAAAATCACGACCGGCAAAACCCGGGCGGCAGTTTGGAAGGCCTTGATAATATCGCGTCTGAAGATTTGGACGAAAACTGGGTGTTTGAAGATTCCCGTACTGCACCACGCGGGTATATTTGGCCAAAAGAATACAAACCCACAATTCAGTGGGGTGCAGGTTTGTTGTTTGACATAGACCTTGGCGAACTTAAACCTGGGCAAGACTTCGTGACTAAGCCTGTTTACTATGCTATGGGGCTTTTCGCAAATTTCAACGACTTACGCAACTATGCCCTGCAAATTTACAATCAAGACCCGGCTCATACAGTTAAGCCAATGGAAATTGTAGCAAATGGATACAATCCATTTACCCAGACGTCTGAAATTAAAGTGGATATAATAAACAACCGCGACGAAGTGCAGGAGGGTGAAATTTCTGTAACTGCAAATGGTGTGACAAAAACCCAAACCAACCCACACGAAGATATCGTGAAGCAAAACAACTTTGACATTGCAGTATCTGCCGAGCCGCTACAGCTTGTAGATGTAAACTTGTCCATGGTTGGATACGAAAAAACCGACACCAGGGCTATTTTTCAACCAAACGGTAAAACCACCACCACCATGGACGGTACATCCTACAACGTGTCAAACGGTGCACTTACAATAAAACTTGACCCAAATTACAGCCAAGGTTGCTATTCGCTAACCGACGTAAAAGGCCAAGAGTGGCTACTTAACCAATACCCAGAACACAAGCCTTTTTCCTGGTTTAACCCATTCCTTGGTGGTATACGCTCCCGCATGGAAACTTTGGACGACAGAGCGATTCTTAAAGAGGAAATAACTGCCGAGTTTACAGAGCTTAAAGATAATTTTGGTAACATGTGGCAGGGCATTTGCTCTACGTTAACCATCAAAGAGGATGACAAATTAAAAGGGGCGGTCTACAAGTATTACTACTTGACACAACCAGGAGTGCCTGTAATATGTACTTTCTATCAGTTGTTGAACAAAACTGGTGAGTATAAATCCGACAGGCAATGGATATCCATTGCCCTAAAACCCGACGAAGACGCAAAAAATGTTGTACTTGACACAATTGACAAGGATGGCGGCAAACATCGCTATCGCATGGGGTCATTAGAAGTGGAAGATGTATATTTTGAAGGTACTATTAAAGTTTCAAGCTCTCGTACAGAAAAATTGTACGGCCTATGCCGTGACGACAATACTGACGAGAAAAACGAATTTTGGGGAACAAACAGATTTACCGCAATGGTGACATTTGCTGATACTCATGTTCGTGTTGCCAATGGCGAAACGTATACGTCAAGCCCGGCGTTTCTGGTTATAACAGAAAAAGATTTGCCGCAAGGTGCATTAGACGACCTGAGAAGGATTGAATTTATAGTCATATAAGCTGAAAACCGTCCAATGTAACGCAGTAATTTGACGCAATACGAGGAAGCGACGACGACGCGTACCCCCGAAGGTACGCTAGGAGGAGCTGACGAAGTAGTGCGGAAAAATTACAAGTTACATCGGACGGTTTTTAGTTTATATGACTATATGGTCACAGGAATGTAAAACTGTCCAATTTGGCGCAATAAAGCCCCGCGACTGAACGAGATTAGTATATCTTGTTCGGTCGTGGGGCTTTTGCTAAATAACTTTAATTAATAATAGGACTTCAACTATTGCAAGAACGCGAATACAAGGTGTCCTATATACCTAATAGCAATTCCGCCAACCAGTCCTATAAATGGATTCTTTGTCAAAGCGGTTAGTATAAGGGCGGTAGCAGCTTCTGCCGATGCAAGCGGTGTTACGTTTGGATTAAGGTTTAGGTGTGGTGGTGGGCCTAAGAAAAATACCTGCCTAAAGTTTGCAACAAAAGTATTAAAAAATCCAATTATAAACAAGAATCCGGCAATTGCCTGCACAGGAATATACTTGACTGCTTTTGTCATCAGTCCAAGGAATAACAACAGAGCACACAATAGCATCATTACTACGCCGGCAATTACCGGCCATGGCGCTGCCGCCGTAGCAGAAATTATAGCTCCAACAGGTGCGCCACCAAATATTACAGACGGAATATCTGCAAGGCTGTTAATAACGGTTAGATGATCCATATTTTGAACAATATTTGGGCTACCGTACGCATCAAATCCGCCCATATTAGCCGTAATATTACCAAATGAAATATTTGTTCCAATGTTTAGTGATATAAAGGCCAAGGCAAACAATATGGCATACGGAGTAAATTTAGGTTTAACTATTCTAAAATCTTCCCAGTATTTTTTTGTCCAAAATTTAGGGTTCTCGTTTTGTGACATGTCGCCGGAATATCCGTCCGCTTGCGCTAAAGCCGCAATGTTTACACGCCTACCGCGCTTACCTGTTTTAGGATCCTTTTGCAAGAAAACAAAGTCAAGCGTTGCGAGGGTCACAGAAACGGCAATTACATATACCAAAGCATGCCGCATGGTTTCTGGAGAAAAAGGAAAATGCACAAACACAGCATGAGTAATTAAGGCAGAAACAAGGGAAATTATCCCTGTTCGTATATTCTGTTTTATCATGTCGAAGCTAATGCCGACTATCATAAAGCCAACGCCGGCCATCATGCCCCATATAACCGCGTTACCTGCAAAATTTTCAATTCTGGTAACACTGCCGGTTAAACCTAGCGGCACCATTACAACAACAGCCAGTAACAGTGCGGCAACGCGCTCGTTCATTCTTTTCATGTAATGCGAAACCGTAAGTATGGACGACTGTCCGGAAATTGGGGTGACAGAGCCGGTAATTAAATTACCAACTGCACCAACCAGGAAGGCAAAAGCGGTCGGTTTCATTTTGTAACCTTGCGCAGCAGCCCAAGCTAACATTGTTAGCCCGTTAATTGCAACAAAAACCACAGCGAGTAAAAATGTGACTGAACCTGGCATAAAATTTCGCTCCTTTTTTGTATGCAAACGCTTCGGTTTGCATTACTTTTTAGTTGTCAAAACAATATGTTTTGCATGGGTTCAATATATCATTCTTGCTAAAAGTGGTCAAGTAGTTAAGATGTTTCCATGCATGAGTGGTTTACAACTGTTTCAAAAAGTACAAGCTTGTTTCGGATATTATATTGACAATGCAACAGCCCATTGCATACAATTGAATTCGGTAAAGGATGTGTAACAATGATAAGTTTAATATTACTATCCGGCTTTCTTGGCGCAGGCAAAACCACATTAATGACCAGCATCATAAACAATTTCGCAAACCAAAAAATAGGCATAATCGTTAACGAGTTTGGCGAAGCCGGTGTAGACGACGTGCTTCTTGCACGATATGGCATAAAAATGAAACTACTAAACAATGGGTCAATTTTTTGTGCCTGCTTAAAGGATAGCTTTTTGCAAAGTTTAATCGACATGTCTGGCAAAGATATATCATATCTGTTTATTGAACCATCCGGCCTTGCCGATCCGTCAGAAATGACAAAAATCCTCGACGCTATTTCCCATAAGCTACATACAGCATATAATTACCGCGGCGTAGTTTCCGTTGTGGATGCCGAAACATTCCCACAGCTATCCCGGATTTTGCCTGCGCTAACAAGGCAGGTGGAATACTCGTGTACCGCAATTATTAACAAAGCAGATTTGGTTGACGCAGCACAACTGAAGCAAGTTTCGGATTTAGTAACGGAAATAAACCCGAGTTGCGAAATTATTGTTACATCCCATTGCCAGGTAGACATCCGAGGCATTGTGGAAAAACTTTCGGTTGTAAACAGACAAGCCCAGGACAGCACAAATACCCCCGAATCACGGCCGTTTTCTATTGTACTGAAAGCAACCGGCAACACAAGCATAGACGATGCGCGCAATTTTATACAAACGGTCATGCCAAATGCCTACCGCATAAAAGGTTTTTTGCCAATATCAGACGGGATTATTACAATTAGTGCCGTTGGCAGCGTTATAAATATTGAACCATGGACAAAGGAAGCCCCAACCATGGGCTTGGTAGTAATATCCGCAATCGGAATTGGAATAATTAGCAAAATAACAGTGGCGTTGCCAGAAGGCTTATCGCTATAGAGTAAATTCCAGGTGGGAAGACCACGCCCGCATATTTTAGGAGTCGTGAAATGTACACATTAGACGGTATCAAAATAGACTCTGTAGAGCTAAAATGCCTTATTGTAAGTCGCGGTGTTAAAGTAGACAACGGTGTATATCGGCATTTCGCAAAAACCCACAGACTAAGTAAAAACCCCCTTTGCTGTAATTGTTGCATCCTTAGCGACGGCACAATTGTACAGCTTACAGACACGGGGTTTCATTTGAGTTACTTATCCGGCATTTTAAGCTGGGACAATTTGAAGCTTTTAAAATACATGGGGGATCTTGGTACGCCCTTTTCTTTGCGTATGCAAGCGAATGACGCAGTGCTGTTTTACAATAATGTGGCAATTGATATCGTTACCTTCCCGCCTGCCAGCAATTTTTATCGCCAAAAAACAGATACGGGGCGTAATTTTGTTGGCAACTCTGTTTTACAGGGGCTTGACTGGGTCGCATTTCAATGCCTGTGGCCCTGCGAATACGCGGCGGCGGGCAAGCCCTGTCAATTTTGTTTCAGCGGTGGAGATTTTGAAAATGCCGCAAAAAAAGGCAAGCTCCTTCCGCAATCCGCCACAGCGGAAGATGTGGCGCAAGTCGTAAACTACGCCTTGCAAAACGAGGGTGTAAGTCATGTGCAGATTACCGGAGGCTCTACATTTGACGGAATATCGGAGGCGAAAAATATCACGGCCTATCTATCTGCAATTAAAAATGTGCCCGGCGAGATTCTTTTATATATCACCCCACCTGCCGACATGACCGCGCTTGACAACTATTTCGCCATGGGTGCAAGCCGCATTGCCTGTAGTCTGGAGGTTTGGGATATTGCCCGGGCAAAAGAAATAACCCCGGGCAAAATAGATATAACCGGCCGTGACCGTCATTTGCAAGCCTTAACATATGTAGCGGAAAAACACGGCCCCGCCAAAGCCTTCTCAAATTTTGTCATTGGCATAGAAGATTTCGAAACCCTTGCAGATGGTACAACCTATCTTGCAGAGCGTGGTATTTTGCCAACCGCATCCGTTTGGATGCCAATGGGTCGCCCCGTTCAAGGCAGTATGAAAGCCCCGAACATAGACTACTACAAGCGTGTAAAGGAACATTTTGCCGAACTGTATACAAAATACAATCTGTCCCCAACCCAGAGTCGTGGCCTAAACGTATGTATCGAAAGAGATATTTATAATTATGCAAACCTACCATAAGGCCAAAACTTGGCAAATCGGGCTTTTCACTCTAAACAACACTGCCGTAAACGTGTATTATATGACCATGCTGTATATCGCTTACTTTGCCGCAGGTGTTCTTGGGCTTGGTGTCGCGCTGGTGTCTACAATTATTGCAGTAATGGTTATTTTCGACAGCCTTGGCGACCCGGTTATTGGATGGCTGATAGACCGTTTCGGCAGCCGTCTTGGCAAGTTTCGCCCATTTATGGCAGTTGGTAATATTGTAATGGCGTTATCGCTATTGTTTATGTACCTCAGCCACGGGTTTGACAGTGGGCGGCTTATTGCATTTGTAATTTTGTATACTATTTTTGTTTTGGGATATTCCTGTCAGTTTTGTTGCACCCGCGCGGCGCAAACTGTACTAACCAACGACCCAACACAACGCCCGTTGTTTTCTGCCTTTGATATGGTGCTTAACGTAATTTTGTATGTTGGCATTACAATGGCGGTAAGCAATTTTTTTGTACCGCGTCACGGCGGTTTTACCCATTCTATGTTTGCAGAGTTGTTTATTTTTACCGCAACTGCGTCAGCGGCACTAACCGCTCTTGCGATTGTTGGCATATGGCAAAAAGATAAAGTTGACAGTCGCACAAGAATGACACGTTTCAAAATTTCGACATGTTTAAAAATTTTGAAAGAGAACCGAAACATACAAATGCTGATGATAACATCCAGTACAGATAAGCTTTTCTCTAATATAACGCAAAATGCCGTTGTTACCGTTATGATATACGGTATAATCGCCGGCGATTTCGCACTGTCTGGCCAAACCAACATGATTGTATTTGGCCCGGCAATGGTGGTTTCTCTTTTGTGCGTGCAACTTGCAAGAAAAAAAGGCCAAAAAGAGGCCTTGTTATTTAGTACATATGGCGGCATTATTTTTACCGCGCTAATTTTTTTGCTGTTTTTGTTTGGTAATCCGGCAAGTTTAAGTTTTACGAACTGGGGCGTTTTTACCACTTTGTTTGTTGCATTTTTGGCATTACGTGGCGGGTTTATGTCTATCAACAACAGCATTACCGTTCCAATGGTGGCGGATTGTATCGATTATGAAGTAGTGCGGTCAGGTAATTTTGCCCCAGGCACGATAGGTGCATTGTTTAGTTTTGCGGATAAAATTGTTACGTCTCTTAATACCCTGGTAATAGGCGGGTTGTTGATGATTATTGGGTTTAGTGATTATTTCCCCACAGTGGACACTTTGTATTCGCGCAGCATATTTTGGGTCGCTATGATTTGTTTCTGTGGGTTGCCGGTTGTGGGCTGGATTGTGAATATTATCTGTCTAAAGCGGTACTCGCTGGATAAGGAGAGCATGAAAAATGTACAAAAAGGTTAAAAAGCTATATGCATGTGAGCAATTGTTCCCGCAATTTTCCTGCTATGGTTATTTAGCAACCGCAAGCAAACCGTAATTCAAAACATCATATTTCGTTCCCCTAAAGTAAACGGCTTTTCGCTCCCGTCCTTCTAGAACGAACCCCAATTTTTCTAGCATTTTTTGCGCCGGGATATTGATTTCCAAAGTACTGGCAGAGATTCGCTCAAAACCTTGAATAGCAAAGCCATATTCCAATATAAGGCGCAACGCCTGGGTCCCATAGCCTTTGTTGCGGCTGCAAATTTTAGCCATGCCAATTCCAACCGAGCAAGACCGATTGGCACGGTCAATGCCTTGCAGTGCAACATCTCCAATTACAGTGCCGTCATTCAGAAAAATTCCTACGCGAATATTTACATCGGATTTCAGCAATCGCTGAATATCATCATACCATTCATCAGAGTTTTCAACGGACCAGCCAAACAATGTTGGCTCTACAGGGTTTGCAAAATCATATTCATTATCTTCGCATATTTTTTTGCAATCTTTTCGCTCAAGTGCGGCAAGATATATATCTTGCCCTTGCAGTTTTATCATTTTCTAAACCTCCGAATATGGATTACAACCCAGCACACCAATTTAATGCATTTTCCAGCACCTTTTGATACTCCGGATTTAACCAAACTTCTATATGATGCCCCGGTGTCAGCACGCAAACCCGCCCATTGCCCTGCTTGCGCACATACCCGGCAGGATTTATTTTTGCGGGTGTATTAAAGTACGGATTTTCTTCCCATCGTTTAACAGAACCCTGCTCAGGGGCATAAGACGCCATTAGAATTTCCACGTTATCTGCTAAAATTTCTATTTGGTAATGCTCGTCCACTTCCCAAAATGCGTTAACATTTTGTGTAATAGGATGCGGTTTTATCGGCTCTACTAAAACAGGACAATCGTTGGGGTGGCGTTTAAATTTGCAGCCTATCAAACAATCCAGCACTTCGGTATTTTCGCCTGCTACGGTGCCATTGTGTATCGTTAACAAACCGCCGCCTTTCTCTACATATTCTACAAAAGCTTGCTGAATTAGTGGCGTTTTCCAGCTTGACTTATCTATGGGCGAAACCCTGTCGCATTTTGCCATTATTACCGTCCGGTAATCTGCAAGTATTTCCGGTTTAAATTCATTACCATTTCGGATAATGTCAAACTCGAAACCTTTATTTTTTAACGGCGCAATGCCTTCTAGCGGTATTTCGCCAGGATGATAATGGTCGTCGCAAATAAGTAAAATGCGCATTTGTTATACCTCCTAGTAATTTTCCAGTAGTTCAACAAACAATTTTAAATCCTTTGTTGCGTCCAAATATGCGTACTCGCCGCCGCCACTGCCATATTTGCCGCGCTGGGTGGTTATCATGCCAAATTTTTCGCAAGCCATAATTTTTTCGTCCATTCCTTTTACAACAAAGGCTATGTGATGAATGCCTTCGCCGTTTTGGTCTAAAAAATCTTGCCATGTGCTTTGTTCGCCATTTGGTTCAATTAATTCTAAAGCCAAATTAGAACCTACATTAAAAAATGCAAGCTTAGCACCAGCTCTTGGGGCAGGGTTGCCCATGTAGACGGTTTGGGTTACCTTGTAATCTCCACCTTCGATGGTGGATGGTGGTTCTACGCCAAAAAACTCTGCGTATTTTTGTTTTGTAGCTTCGATGTCCCTAACAATTAAAGCTACCTGAGTTACGATGTTTGTTCCTAATACTGACATTGTTACCACTCCTTATATCTTAATGGGGGACGCCCTTCTTCCCCTTCGTTTCTTGGAAAACGATAAGCCGTTTTTTTCATTCTACCATACATATATAAATGGTGAAAACAATATTCATTGCCTGTCGGTCAAAACACTTCGCACCATCTGATGCTCGGCTTCCCTCTGTCAATGTATTTGTTTTCTGCCATTTTAATGTTACATATTTGGTTGACCTTTTCCACGAATTTTGTATAATGGTTAAAATACATTAATGGAGGCGATACCAATGGCTTTTTTCTTTAAAAAAGGATCCCACACTTTTAACGAGTATTTACTTGTTCCTGGGTATTCTAACAAAGAATGCATTTCATCGAACGTGTCCTTAAAAGTACCACTTGTAAAGCATAATAGCGGGGAAGAAGCGTCTCTTTCCTTAAACATTCCGCTGGTTTCGGCAATAATGCAGTCCGTGTCTGATGACAAAATGGCGATTGCACTTGCTAAAGAAGGCGGAATTTCTTTTATCTTTGTATCCCAATCTATCGAAAGCCAAGCAGCAATGATACGCCGTGTAAAGAGTCACAAAGCGGGCTTTGTTACTAGTGAATCTAACGTGCGCCCAGACCAAACATTAGAAGATATCCTTGCATTAAAAGAAAAAACCGGCCATTCCACAGTAGCCGTAGCGGAAGACGGTACCAGTAAAGGCCGTTTTTTGGGCATTGTTACCAACAAGGATTATCGCATCACCAGAATGACAACCGACACACCAGTTTCCAGCTTTATGATTCCTGTTAACAAGCTGGTGCTAGCAGAAGAAGGAGCTACTTTAACCCAATGCAACGACCTTATTTGGGACAATAAACTAAACGCACTGCCGGTGCTTGACAAAAACGGATGTCTGTCGTCCTTCGTTTTCCGCAAAGATTATTCTGCCGACAAAGCAAATACGCTTGCCCTCATGGACGACGCAAAGCGGTATGTTGTTGGGGCAGGCGTGAATACCCACGATTACAAGGAACGTATTCCAGCTTTGGTGGAAGCCGGTGCAGATGTTTTATGTATAGATTCTTCTGAAGGGTTTAGCGAATGGCAAAAATTAGTACTGGATTTTGTAAGAGAAAATTACGGAGACAAAGTAAAGATAGGTGCGGGCAATGTTGTATGTCGCGAAGGTTTTCGCTATTTGGCGGAAAATGGTGCAGACTTTGTAAAAGTTGGCATAGGCGGCGGTGCGATTTGTATAACCCGCGAAGCAAAGGGAATAGGCCGTGGGCAAGCAACCGCACTTAAAGAAGTAGCCGCTGCCCGTGACAAGTACTTCAAGGAGACGGGAGTTTACGTGCCAATATGCTCTGACGGTGGTATCGTTCATGATTATCATGTAACAATTGCCCTTGCAATGGGTGCAGATTTTTGTATGCAGGGTCGCTATTTTGCCCGTTTTGACGAAAGTCCAACCAATAGGGTAATGGTTGGTGGCAACTATATGAAAGAATACTGGGGCGAAGGTACCGAACGTGCACGTAACTGGCAACGTTACGAGGGTGGGGGAGGTCTTGCCTTTGAAGAGGGCGTTGACGCATATGTTCCATACGCAGGTAGTCTACGCGATAATTTGAACATAACGCTTAGCAAAATTAAAGCCACAATGTGTAACTGCGGTGCAATAACTGTTGGCGATTTCCAAAGAATTGCAAGGCTAACACGCATATCGCCATCTAGTTTAGTTGAGGGCGGCGCACATGATGTTTATTTAAAGGATACCTATGGCGGACAACGTTCTTAGTAACCATATTTTGTATATGACAAAAGCTCTGGCGGAAGCGCGCAGAGCTTTTGTCATGGGCGAAGTGCCAATTGGTTGCATTATAGTTCATAATAATAAGGTAATTGGCAAGGCCGCAAACAAGCGTGCAACACAAAAAAATGTTTTAGCTCATGCGGAAATAATGGCAATAGACCAGGCCTGCAAAATTCTTGGCGATTGGCGACTTGAAGATTGTACTTTGTATGTAACCCTTGAACCATGCCCAATGTGCGCAGGGGCAATAGTTCAAGCACGGATTCCAACCGTGATATATGGTGCAAAAAGCCCAAAAGCCGGTTGCGCGGGTTCAATTTTAGATATTCTAAACGAGCCTAGGTTTAACCATCGCGTAGAAGTGATACCAGGTGTAATGGAAGCAGAGTGCGCAGCTATAATGTCCGAATTTTTTACGCGTTTTAGGATTACAGGTAACGAATAGCTTGTCCAATGGCCTTTATGGCAACACGCCCATCTTCGGAGTAAAGTTCCATGGTGCGACCAAAAGTGCTTCCGGTTTCTTCTGCAATAAGGGGAATACGTAAGCTTTGAAGTATGCGTTTTGCGGCTTCTGTATTGCGGTCGCCAACGCGTAAATTTTCATTGGTGGAGGTAAAATTAAACATTTGTGCTCCCCCGGCAATTTTTGCATTTACATAGCCTTTTTTTGCACCCATACGCACCATTTCGTCAAGCATTTTTTTTGTAGCGGTATCAGCAAATTTGGCCGGATTAGTATTTGACTGAGAAGCAGCGGATTCTGGCAGCATAATATGGGCAAGCCCGGCAATTTTAGTAACTGGGTCGTATAAAGCAATGCCTACACATGACCCCAGCCCTATTGTAGTTAACACCTGCGGAGCACGTACAATTTTTAGGTCTGCCATGCCAACAACAACGAAATTGCCAGCCATTTAGTCCCCCTCAAATGAATCCAGTAGTTGTTTGAAGGACTCTATATCCGGCATAAATGCAAAGCATCCGGAAAAATTTATATTATCAATTGTTAGTTTAGATTGAATAAGTAAAACTTTATCTGCAAGTTTACCAAATTCAATAATAGGTACCGACAAAATAGCATTTGCCATGTCGACAGCCAAAGATGGCGGAGAGATAGTGATTTTGCATTTTACCAAATCTGCCAAAGGGTTAATGTATGAACCTACCATAATATTGCCCATTTCATGTAGTGCAGACGCTTCCATTTCCGTAAACACTATTCCTGGTGTTTTAGATTGTGACTGCCCTAAAACAGCATCTGCTACCATATTTGCAGATTGAAGTTCCATTAAATAAATCAACATACCTTTCATGTCGCCAGAAAGAGATAACAAAATTCCAACAATAACATTATCAGGGCCACCAACAAAATCGCTTACATGTTGAAAATCTACCCACGAAGTATTTGGCGATGCTATAAAGACCTTCTTGCCAATCATTTTTGACAGAGCGGTTGCAGCATGGGCAGTGCCCATACTGGCGATTTCCGTAAAGACATCTATATGATCATCGCTAAAAGGCAAGTCGAAATTTGGCATAGTTATCAGCTCTTTCTTTTAAGATTAAGAGTTTTATTTGGTAGCCAATTCTAAAATTTTGTTGCTGCGTTGGATAAAATTTGTCATCTGCTGTATATCTAGCGGCTTGTGGCTTAGCATTGCAAGGTCGTATAAATGAAGGGCGATTAGCTCTGCATCGGTTTTGCGGCTTTCGTCCGCTTGGATATTTAATAAGGTTTGTACAATGCTGTGGTTGCTGTTTAGCACAAGTGTTAACTCTTCTTCAAGCATACCCGGTGGGAAACCAGCACCAAACATTTTGCTCATTTCCTGCATACGGCGCGACTGTTCAGAAAGAAGAATAAGCGATGACAACTCCTGTGTTTTTAATGGCTCTATTTTGACTGTTAACTTTTCGCTTTTTAGAATTTCCCGGAAGAAAGGTTCAAGTTCTTCCGGCTGGGTAGCTTCTTCGGAATTTTTTAGGGCGTCAGTGATATCGGAGTCTATGCGACTAAATTTGATTTCCGGCTCGTAACTTTCCAGATAATTTATGAATGGCGCATCTAGGTTTGTATTTAGTAAAACTGCCGCAAGCTCTTGGTCTTTAAATAGCTGTATATATTGAGATTGCAGTTGTGCATTCGTTACATAGAACACAGTTTTGCCTGTTTTTTCGGCGTTTTCCGTTGTGAACTCTTCCAGAGTCATGTGTTTGTCGTCCGTTGTTTTGTACAGGACGCTTTTTTTGATTTTTTCGTACAGGTCGCGCTCTTTTATACAGCCGTATTTGATAAACGGGGCAATGTCGTCCCAGTAGCCATTGTAGGTTTCCCGATCTTTTTTGAACAGTCCGTTTAACTTATCTGCAACTTTGCGAGAAATATAGCCTGCCATTTTTTTAACGGTTGCATCGTTTTGCAAAAAGCTGCGCGACACGTTTAGGGGAAGATCCGGACAGTCCATTACGCCTTTTAAAAGCAGCAGGTATTCGGGGATAACTTCTTTAATATTGTCTGCAACAAAAACTTGGTTGTTGAAAAGTTTGACCTGACCCTCCATGTATTCTAGGTCGTGTTTCAGTTTTGGAAAATACAAAATGCCCTTTAAGCGGAAGGGGTAGTCCATGTTCAGATGAATCCAGAATAGGGGTTCGTTCATATCTGTAAAAACTTTGTGATAGAAAGTTTTGTATTCTTCGTCGGTGCATTCGTTGGCGGGTTTTAGCCATAGAGGAGACGTGTCGTTGATTTGTTTTGGTTCTTTTGCTTCCTTGTCGGTTTCTTCGTCGGATTCTTCTTTGGTTTCGGTAGGGATTTCCTCTACAAAAACGGGAACAGGTACAAAGCCGCAATACTTTGTTAAAATAGACCGTAGCTTGTAAACGTCTAGAAACTCCTCGCCATCCGCGCTTACGTTTAGGGTTATTTTTGTACCGCGTGTGGATTTATCGCCTTCGCCAATGGAATACTCTATGCCGCCTTCGCATTCCCAAAAGGCGGGCTGTGCTCCCGCTTTATAAGAAAGAGTGGAGATTTGCACCTTGTCGCTTACCATAAATGACGAATAGAAGCCAAGCCCAAAGTGACCGATAATTTCCCCTGCCGAATCGGTTTTGTCTTTGTATTTTTCTAAAAACGCACTTGCGCCGGAAAATGCAATTTGGGTGATGTATTCTTTTATTTCGTCAGCGGTCATGCCAATGCCGTTGTCCTCGAAGATGATTTGTTTGTTTGGCTTGTCCACCCAAACTTTTACAGCAAAGGGTTCGTCTGTCGGGATAGCGACTTCGCCCATGTCTGATAGCTTTTTTAGTTTTGTAATTGCATCCACGGCGTTTGATACAAGTTCACGGGCAAAAATGTCCATATCTGAATACAGCCATTTTTTTATGATTGGTAAAATGTTTTCACTGTGAATTGATAGGTTACCTTTTTCCATTTGGGTTTTCTCCTTAAATATTATCGTGTACACGCTACGCTTGACTACATCTTTCAATATCTTTGGGTGTGTGATTTATACCAAAAACACCTCTGCGATAAGACTCGATAAGTTCTCGTTGTTTAGGTGCGATAGAATTTCGATTACCATCAGACATAGTAATGCCAAAAATAATCATGAAATTCATGGCAACCCCTTGAGTTAGCTCGGGAGCGTTTGCCGCAGTTTAGAGTATTTATCATAATACATATTGAGGAGTCTCTTAAATTTTTCGAAGTCTCCTTCATTGTTCTTGCCGTATATTCTTCAAGAGTTTTAACACGACGATACCGGTCAGAATATTTCCTTCATTCTGCGCAACGACTGCGCCAACGCTTCATCTGCCTTTGTGGCATCCTTACCACCGGCCTGTGCGTGGTTTGGCCGGCCGCCACCGCCACCGCCGCATATTGCCGCGGCTTCTTTCACCAGATTGCCGGCGTGTATTCCTCGCTTAACAGCATCGTCAGTAGCAGACGCCAAAAACTGCGCCGCACCGTCTGCATTTACGCCGCATAGCATCATACAGCCGGATTTCATTTCTGTTTTCAGCTTATCGCAAAGCAGGCGAAGGGCTTCAATGTCGTAGTTTTCAAGCTTTGCAGCTATCAAGGTGAAGCCATTTATAGTCTCGGCATTATTGATAAGATTCTCAACAATTTGCCCTTGTTCTTTCCCGCTGGTTTCTGCTTGAGCTTGAGCTAAGGATTTTTTCAGGTCTTTATTCTCTGCAAGTATGGTGGTTATCTTTGATACAAGTTCGGCGGGTTTTGCTTTGCAAACATCTGCCGCTTCTGCTAAGGTCGCGGCAGCGTCACGATAAAGCTGTATTGCATTATATCCAGTCACAGCCTCTATACGGCGCACACCGGATGCGATACCGCTTTCGGACAGTAATTTGAAAACGCCTATTTGCTGGGTGCTTGCCACATGGGTGCCGCCGCAAAGCTCAGTGCTGTAATCGCCCATTTTAACCATGCGAACGGTATCGCCATATTTTTCGCCAAACAGGGCGGTTGCACCTTGCTTACGGGCCTCATCCGGGGTGGTAACGGTAACTTCCACAGGGGCATTAGCCCAAATTCGTTCATTCACAAGAGTTTCTATTTTATTTTTTTCGTCTGCTGTTAGTGCTGAAAAATGCGTGAAGTCAAAACGCAGGCGGTCAGGTGTTACCTCCGAACCGGCTTGCTCCACATGGTCACCCAGAACTTCACGCAATACACGCTGTAGAACATGCGTTGCGGAGTGGTTGCACATTGTATTTCTGCGGCGGATGGTGTCAATTGTAGCGGTAACGGTATCGCCTACACGTAAGGCGCCACTTTCTAATTTGCCTACGTGGGCGGTATTGTTGCCGGCTACCAAGGTGCAATCCTTTATAGTTGCCCCGGCTATTACACCTGCATCACCTTTTTGGCCACCACCGGCTACATAAAATGGCGTCTTATCCAGGATAATAGCCACTTCTTGCCCGGCGGTTGCTGTTTGCACAATTTCGCCATCGGCAACAAGTGCAAGTATTTTACCTTGACAGGTATTTTCGTTGTAGCCGATAAACTGCGTTTGCATATTTGGAATAAGCTTATGATAAACTGTCTCATCCGCACCCATGTAAGTTGAAACCCCGCGAGCCGTGCGGGCACGATTTTTTTGCTCTTGCATTTCGTGTTGGAATCCGTTTTCATCCCAAATAAGGCCTACTTCTTCAAGCATCTCGCGAGTCAAGTCAGGTGGAAAACCGAATGTGTCATACAATTTAAACGCATCCGCACCGCTTAAGGTACTGCCGGGTGTTAAAGCATCTATCTGCTTCTGCAACAGATTCATCCCTGTATCCAGCGTCTCAAGAAAGCGGCTTTCCTCCGTGCCAAGCACCTGCAAAATATGGCTGGACTTTTCCAGCAATTCAGGATACGCATGACTGTAAGAATCTATTGCCACCTGGGCAATTTGCGTAACAAATTGTTTAAGCCCAAGTGCCTTGCCATGCCGCACTGCCCTACGAAGCAAGCGACGAAGTACATACCCCCTGCTTTCGTTGGACGGCAAAACGCCATCGGCGGCCAAGAATGCCACACTACGCACATGGTCGGCAATGATATTAATTGAAACCCGCTGTTCCTTTGTTGGGTTTTTGATTTTTGCTAGTTTAATTATTTCATCACAAATGTTTTTGATATTGTCTATATCAAAAATGGTTTCGGCCTCTTGTATAATAATAGAGATACGCTCAAGTCCCATGCCGGTGTCAATTCCGGTATTTTCCAGGGAAACATAGCTACCATCATCACGTTTTTCGTACTGGATAAATACAAGATTCCACACTTCCATATAACGGTCGCAATCACAACCAAGCTTACAATCGGGTGAACATGCAAAAGATTCGCCGCGGTCGAAATGAATTTCTGAACACGGACCACAAGGCCCTACACCATGTTCCCAAAAATTTTCACTCTTATCAAAACGATAAATTTTTTCCGCCGGAATACCGATGTTTTTATGCCAAATATCGTACGCCTCGTCGTCTTCTTCATATACGGAAATAAGCAATTTCTCTATCGGAATTTGCATTTCCTTGGTTAAGAAATCCCACGCCCATGGGATAACTTCCTTTTTGAAATAATTACCGCCAAACGAAAAGTTGCCCAGCATTTCAAAAAATGACGCATGTCTGGCATCTTTGCCAACTTCGTCGATATCAATTGTGCGGATGCACTTTTGACATGTTGTAACTCTGTTTGCGGGTGGCTTCTGTTGGCCGGTAAAAAACGGCTTCATAGGCGTCATGCCGGCGTTTATAAGAAGCAGGCTTTTGTCGCCTTGGGGTACAAGTGGGAAACTCGGCAACAGAAAATGCTCATGCTCCACAAAAAAATCCAAGAATTTATCTCGGATTTGATCAACTGTAAGAAATTGCAATTAAAACACCTCTCAATTTATGCTGCCTGCAGCGGTCTGTACTTGCGGTTGATGCAAAAATCACTTCGCAATTTTCACACATCTTAAATAATAAATTCACCTTCATCAAAGAAAACGACTTCGCTACCATCGGCTTTTATGCCACTAATTTTCATATCAGCTGTACCAAACATAAAGTCCACATGGGTTAAAGAATCGTTGCCGCCTTTGGCCACAAGTTCTTCAGTAGATAGCTTTTCGCCATCCTTCATTGTAGTTGGGTAGGACTTACCAAAGGCCAAATGCGCAGACGCATTTTCGTCAAACAAAGTATTGTAAAACAGCGTTTTAAGCTGGCCAATTGGCGACGAATTAGCAACAAGTGCCACTTCCCCAAGGCGTGGTGCGCCATCATCCATGGCAAAAATATTCGCCAAAACTTCCCTGTTCTTTTCAGCCTTATAATCCACAACTTTGCCGTCTTGGAAGGTAAATTCAAAATTTTCTATCAAATTACCTTGATAGGAGAGCGGCATGGACGCAACTACTCTGCCTTCCGCTTTTTCTCTGTGTGGCATAGTGAAAATTTCTTCCGTCGGGATGTTGGCAAAAAATCGAATGCCTTCTTTATCGGGAGAACTTCCGCCGTCCCACACATGATTTTCGACCAAGCCAAGGGTAAAGTCAGAACCTATTCCGGTAGTAAATCGCAAAGATGCAAAGTTCTGCTCGTTCATATATTTCATGCGCTTTGCAAAGGTTTGGTCATGAGCATGCCAGTCTGCAACAGGGTCGGCACCATCTGCACGGGCGCATTTTAAGATGTAGTCCCACAATTTTTCCATCGCTTCAGCTTCCGACAAATTGGGGAATACTTTTTTCGCCCATTTCGGTGAAGGAATTGCCACAATCGACCAGCGCAAAAACCCGCTCATGGTAAGCATTGCATGGGGTTTTGTGGCGGTAGATGCCACAATGCTGAAACGGCGCAACCTGTCTGGGTTTACACCTGCCAAATTATCAGGATCAGAGGAATCTATATGAAGATAAACCGCTCCACGATCGTCTTGCTCTTTTAATTTTTCAACACGCCATTCAGGATAGACATCAAAAACTTCATCGGCACCATTTAAAAACAGGGCACGGGTGGTGGTTTCGTCTATCCAGTCTATGCGCACTTCACACGCGCCTGCTTCATATGCCGAATCACGTACCAAACGCCCAAAGTATGCCGCATCTACCGGGCAAGAAATCATAACAAGTTGCCCCTTTTGCACATTGCCGCCTGCATGCACAAATAAATTTGCATATTTTTTAAGTTTTGCTTCGTTCATGTAATCTCTCCTGTTCATTAAGTCATTGACATTTTCTAAGATATAGTAAAACTATACCACAACAATCAAGGATTATAAAGCTTTTTTTAACTTTTCGCTGATTTTTCTTTACACAAGCATATATGTTTGATAGAATGTATTTTATGCGCACAAAAGAGTAGCGCAATAACCTTGCGTGCTGTCATAAAGTAGCACGCCATAGACCAGGAGGTGCAATAGCAATGGAACAAAACAAGTATGAACTTGGTGTAATCGTAAGAGCTAACCTAGATGACGAAGCTCTGCAAAACGAGATGGACCGTATCAAAGGTCTTTTAGATCGCTTTGGTGCAACCATCGAAAAAGAGGACAAATGGGGTCGTCGTAAGCTTGCGTATCCAATTCAAAAGCAAGTGGAAGGTGTTTATACATTTATCACCTATTCAGCCCCAAGCACTACACCATATGAAGTTGAAAGCCGTCTTAGACTGTTGGAAAACGTGTTAAGATTCTTAACCACCAACATAAACGAAGCTGAACTTAGAAAAGCTAAGGCTGTAAAAGCGGCTCCACAAGAATCAGCTCCAGTTGTAGAACCGGTTGTAGAACCAGTAGCAGAGTCGGCCGAAGAGCCAGTTGTGGAAACCGTTACAGAACCAGTTGAAGTTGAAGAACCGGCCACAGAGCAAGAAGCATAGGAGGCGCATTTATGAATAAGGTTATTCTACTTGGTCGTTTGACCAAAGACCCTGAAATTCGTTATTCTCAAAGCGCAGAACCTGTTTGTGTATCGCGTTTTACTGTTGCGGTAGACAAACGTTTTAAAAAAGAAGGCGAACCCGATGCAGATTTCATTAACTGCGTAGCGTTTCGTCGTACAGCAGAGTTTATGGAAAGATATATCAAAAAAGGCATGATGGTGTCTTTGTGTGGGAGTATATCCGTGCGTTCTTATGACGACAATGCAGGTCAGCGTCGCTGGGTAACTGAAGTTGCTGCAGACGAAGTTAACTTTGCAGAAAGTCGTGCCGCATACGAGGCGCGTATGGCAAAGGGTGGCGGCGGTTACGACAATGCTTCTGTCCCGCCATCGTCTTTTGATACTCCGGGTTCTGCTCCTTCCGCTCCGGAAGGTTTTTCGGCAATTACCCAAAGCATAGACGAAGATGACGATTTACCGTTTTAACATTAAATCATTTTTGGTAATGGAAATTTTGGAGGTGTAACAAATGGTTCAAAAAAGACGTGGACGGCGCAAAAAACGCGTTTGCCTGTTTTGTGCAGATAAAATAGCTTATATTGACTATAAAGATGTTGCAAAATTACGTAAGTATATATCCGAGCGTGGTAAAATTCTGCCTCGCCGTACAACGGGTAACTGTGCAAAACATCAGCGCACAATGACACAAAACGTAAAGCGTGCCAGGCATATGGCACTTATGCCATATACGCAAGATTAGGAATTTGTGTTTTATCTATGTAAGATTATATGATGAATTAGTAAGTTTTCCCCAATGTGTTGCTCTAGTACAGGACATTTTACGCACAAAAACATCCCCCTACGAGTATAGGCCGTTTTACGGTCGCTTGTTGGGGGTGATTTTTTAGGCACCTTCTTTATTTCATACTATAGTCACAGGAATGTAAAGCTGTCCGATTATTGCAAGCAATTTTTGTGCAGCACCAGGAAACCGTGACGCAATGTTCTGCGGTAGCGGTGCGCAAGGAGCAGTTGACACAGTAGTGTGCACAAATTGCAAGCGAGAATGGACGATTTTGCGTTTCTGTGACTGTAATTCCAATCTAAGGTGTGTTTCCACTAACGAATGCACATCTTTGCGGCTTCAGTACGTTTGCTGCGCAAACGCCGCCTACGGCGTCCGGTCCTCTTGCTGGCACATGATATTTCCGCATCTTCTTTGAATTTTCCCTTGTGTGCCTTTGTGCACACTACGTTATAAATATCTCGAACCTGCGAAAAATCAAGCTCGCAAATCTGCACATCTTTGTGATGGGAACACGATTTGAAATGTTGACTGTTTTGTGATTTTACGAAGCAAATTCTAGGATGAACTGACGACGGAATTGCAAAGTAGAATTGCAAACCAGGCAATGTTTAAAATTTGATCTAGTATCAACTATGTATAGGACATCCAGCAGAAGAAATTAAAAAAACCGCCAAATGGCGGTTTTAAAGGGGGATGGGCTCTCAGGGACTTGAACCCGGGACCACTCGGTTATGAGCCGAGCGCTCTGACCAACTGAGCTAAGAGCCCTTGTAATGCTTGAAAACACTACGTTCTGTACATTAGAGCAACCGATTTCCACATCATCAGAGCAACTAATTAGTGCTTTCGCTACCTTCGCAATAATACAATATTTCAAGGTAAATGTCAAGGACTGAGATGTGTTTTTGATTCGTGTATATGGTTCAAGGCAGGAAGGCAGAAACTTCTTTAAGAGGCGTTGGCACAAAAAAATGGCAACTCAAAACGCAATAATACGTAAACTGCCGGCTATAGGAGCTTTGGGCAGTACAGAAGTAATTTGTACGGATAAAACAGATACACTTACACAGAATAAAATGATAGTGACATACTTTTTTTTGCCGGACAAAGCGACTATAATGGATTCATTGTTATTGCCTGCAATGGCTTTGTGTAATGACGCAATTTCAACCTCGGAAGGGACAGGCATTGGTGATCCTACTTAGGGTGTGTTTTCTCCTGAAAAATTATTAAAGTTACTACAAAGGTGAGAGAATGAATATTATTTTGGCACTTATAGGTTTTGCTTTGTTAATCAAATGCGCCGATATTTTTGTATCTGGTGCATCTTCTTTTGCTAAAAATTTGAAGGTGCCGACCATTGTTATCGGACTTACAATAGTTGCCTTTGGCACATCTGCCCCAGAGCTTGCGATTTCTTTTTCTTCGCACTTATCCGGAAATGCAGACATGATGTTTGGTAATGTTTTTGGCAGTAGCATTGCCAATGTTCTTTTTATTCTTGGCTTAGCGGTTTTGGTTGTGCCTTTAGAAATTAGCGGCGATGTAATAAAAAAGCAAATTCCTATTTTATTACTGATAACAGTGGGGGTTTCTGTACTATTTCTTGATAGCGTGTTTTCCGGCGCAGAAACAAATGGACTTTCCAGAGCAGACGGTATCGTAATGCTCTTACTTTTTTCTGTTTTTGTATACTATTTGATTTCTGCAGTAAAGGACAAAAAAAGTGACGACGATGCGAAACCGAAATACAAAACAATTACATCTATTGCATTAATAATTGGGGGGCTTGCCGGTGTCATTTTTGGTAGTAATCTTGTGGTAAATAATGTTGCAAGCTTTGCCGAAAACATTGGCGTAAGCCAAAAAGTTATTTCTGTAACTATAATTGCGATAGGAACTTCGTTACCAGAACTTGTAACTACAATTGTTGCCACCCGAAAAGGCGAAAGCAATTTGGCAATCGGCAATATCATAGGAAGTAATATTTTTAATATTTCTATTGTGCTTGGTTTACCGGTAGTTGCTATGGGAGAAGTTCAAACTTTAGCATTTGGGGTTGTTGATATAATGTTTATGCTGCTTGCCGTTGTTCTCTTGTGGGTATTTTCTGCAACGGGTAGGAAGCTTAAAAGATACGAAGGGGCTATTTTAGTTATAATGTACGCCACATATATTTTTTATGTATTGTAATTGCCTGTGCCGCCGCTGCAGGGAACATGGACTAAGAAGCTATACGCATGGTTTGCAATATCGTATTGGCGAGGAGTTTTTTCGATAGTTTTCGTTACTGATGACGCTGCGTGCCCAAAGGCACGTAAGGAAGAAGAAACGGAAAATAGCGAGAAAACGACCGTCAAGACGGTGTTGCAGATCCATGCGTATAGCTTCTAAAGGGAGCGCGAAGATGAAAAAGATCGATGGCTATGAAAAAACGATGGAAGCTATCCATAACACAAAAAATTTACCCATTGAAGAGGCAGTAGAAACTCTAATTCATTGCGCGAAAAAAGGCTATCCCATTGCATCTGCACGTGCAGTGCAAGAGTTAGCCTTGTTAAATTCACCTGTAGTGGTACCGTACTTGACGGAACTTTATGATTGGTTGGAAGAAAGGCCTCATGAACGCGACCGTGCCTGCGATATTCGCATAACAATTGTCGAATGTCTTGGCGAAATTGGGTCGATGCGTGGTGTGGATACATTGCGAAAAGCAATACGAACTGTGCAAATAGCAAAGCTTGGTCCTTCTCCGGAAGATGTTGCAATAGGGTTACGTGCAACCGCCGCCTTGGCTCTTGCCAGCGTAGACGCGGATTGTTTGTACGATTTGGCAATTTTACTACACGATGAAGAACCGGCAATTCCCGTAAGCCCAGTAAGCCGTCCATTTGTTAAAGCGTCAACAAGGTCTGCGGCGGCGAAGGCAATTGGTGCTTTGGGTGGCGCAGGTGGTGCGGCAATATTGGCGGTAAAGCTGAAATTTCCAAATGATGAAGTACCGGAAGTTTTGGCAGAATGTTTAGAGTCTCTAATCGCCATGAAGCCGGAATATATTATGGAAATTGCAAAGCCGTATTTAATGGGAGAAAACGAATTCCTTTGCGCCATAACGGCTCTTGCCTTGGCAGAAAATTTTGGTGTGGAAGTTTTAGAACTGTTGTGTGAAGCTATAGACAAAGTTGGCGGGGAAGCAAAAGAAGGGATTGTTGTTGCAATTTCGGTTATGAAAGGCAGTAGCATCCACCAATTGTTGCAAGATTTTTTGGGACATCCCGACCCCCATGTACGCAAGGGTGCGAAAAAGGGGTTGGATTTAAATCGCAAATAGTCTGTTAAAAATCCATTCGCCAAACCATAGGGCAATTATCACGCCCATACATAGGAACGGCCCAAAAGCCATATAGTCCGAAAATTCGTCCGCGTCTTTTTTTGGCGTGGTGCGGCGTTTTTGTATCACTAGGTACAGCGCGAGTGGGAAACTTGACAAAATTGCCAGTGGAAATGCGCCAAGGGTTAACCTCCAGCCCATGAAAATGCCAACCATTGCCATTAGCTTAACATCACCGTAGCCGAAGCCGTCTTTTTTAAGCACAAGAAGGGTTATTCTGTCGATTATTAGCAGAGGTGCCGCACCTGCGATAATCCCTAAAAGGGCGTTGCGCCAAGATGGAGAGTAGGGGAGAGCGTCCGGAAAAAAATGCCCCAGGGCAACCCATGCAACACCAACTATCGTGCCGATAATTACCAAACCGTCGGGGATTTCCTGCGTGTCCCAATCGATAAATGAAATGACAAGCATTAGGAAGGCTAAAACCAACAGCGGAATTGCTGACAGAGTAGGGGTGTAATACACAATAGATGCGAACAGCAGACCGCAGATGAGTTCTACCAGCGGATAGCGGCTACTTATTTTTGTTTTGCACGACCGGCAGCGCATGCGCAAAAACAACCAGCTTAATATCGGTACAAGGTCAATTAGCGTAAGTCGCTTCGAACATGATGGGCATGCCGACGGTGGATTCATTACGGATTTTTTTTGCGGCAAGCGATAGATTACCACATTAGCAAATGAGCCAAACATAAGTCCAAACACAAAGGCAAAAATTATCCAAAGCCACGTTGGTACATATGGTAATAGTTCGAAATTTTCAAACATAACAAAACCCCTGTACTTAAAGTGTAAATACCATTCATTCCCCATAAGCCAATAGCACAAATAGGCTTACCCTTGCAAGTAGATGTCCACGAGTTTGCAGAACTTGGCCCCATTTTGGTGACATCTCATTTTCACGAAGCCATGTAACGAAACCCATCGCAGTATTTTTTATGTCCTCGCTAAGATATTCTGGGATAATATCCTCGGGGATTGGTTTGGATATTTGTTGTTGTTGATAAAGTGTAAGGCTCTTATTCCTCAGTTTTGCACAAATATGCTCTTATACGAGTTTCGCAGTTAATAAGACAAAGCTCGAGTCAACGCCAATTGAATGGCAGGTTTGACAAGATTCCAATCCTGCTGATAAACAGAAGAAAGATCTACTCGCCTTCTAAGATGTTTGCG
>Ga0123355_10001206_pt1 | contig 36023 bp, 35 predicted proteins | sample TergutEmb28metaG_3_FD_89872 | JGI IMG/M metagenome (GOLD analysis project Ga0123355, IMG submission 89872) | Embiratermes neotenicus P1 segment gut microbial communities from Petit-Saut dam, French Guiana - Emb289 P1 | ecosystem: Host-associated > Arthropoda: Insects > Digestive system > Gut ...
CATTTGTTTCCTATGTACAACTATTGAATATTAGGAAACACAAACATAAAACAAAATCAATGACACTTACATAAATTTAATTATACACCACGATACTTGACAATGGTTTCCTTTGTACAACTACCGTAAAACAACGGAAACAAGGGGCATAACCTACACTAACCGATTATTTATTTTTGATAATATTATTTTTTCTGGCAACGGGTCGCCATTAGCTATTTTGCGTTCAAGCAGCGTATTCAAATGCTGAAAAAACGTCCGCACATCGCAAAAATCATCATGATTCATACGAAGCATGACACGGCCGTGGCAGTTTAGCTTCTTTCTCCCGTTGAATGTATAAAGGGTTTTGCAAAGGCAATTTTGATGGCACCCGGCACAGTCCACTAGGGCATCAAAAATACGTTCAGCAAGCTGTTTGTCGGTACTAGTGATTTCAGCTAGTATTTCATCCATATAATCGGCTCTACGGTGCCATGTTTCCACGGGGCCGCTGTACACGATGTACCAGCCAAAATGATGAAATGATTCCGCACCAGACGCTACAACGGTATATGATATGCCTACGTCAGAGGCGACATAGGTTATCTTGCATCCGCTTTTATCAACAATACGCTTGAATTTCATAGAGGGCAACGATTTGAAAAAGCCATCCATTTTCCTGACTGCTGTTTGAAAATCCGGCGAAACTTTAGCAACGGCACTTTCATAGGAAGGCTTTACTTTTTCTGGCTTTGGAGCATTAGGGTCAGGCAGCTCGAAATCACCGCGAATGGTTGGAATAGCATCGTCATATTGGGTAATGCTAATTTCCTGGATACAGAGTGTGGAATGCTTTGTTACAGCAAAACCTAATTCTAAACCTTCCGCATTAAGCCCGGAAAGAACATCAAGTTGTTTCTTTTTCATATATGGTTGATTGCGTGAGTAGAACCTTTCCGCCCCGTCAATCCATACCTGCATTTCGCTGAAATTGAGTATTGCAGAAATATGCACATATTCGCCTAAAGGTAGCCTGTTGTCGAATGAATAATTATCTCTGCATGGCCTGCTGTCGGGGTCTGCGATGTCCTTGATTTTGTAGGAATCGGTATCATGCCCGGACGCGAAGTATATATGCCCATCGCCAATTCGCAAGGCAAAAGCGGGATAGTCAAGTTTTATCGTCATATCAATACGAAGCGGCAGGCGGTATCTACCCGGCAGCGAAACATAATGTTTTTTGTATGCAGCATTTAATTTTTGTTGACCTGATATGGAGTGAGTTGTCCATAAGGTGGCAATATTATCTGCAACCCCAATATTTGCCTTGCCATGCGGCTTCATGTCTGAAAAATTGATGTTGTACATTTTCATGTGCCTGCCTCCCAGCATATTATTTTAACGCACAACTGCATTATACAACACAAAACTTGACAACAGCGTGTCATATTAAATGTATCTCACTCAAAAATTTTCTGCGATGCTACACCCTTTCGTATACGCAAAACCTAAATTCCAGCCCATTATGTTCCTTCATTTCGGATTCTTCTGCCAACTTCCAGTTTGGCATCTCGTCTACGTTTGGGAAGAAAGTATCCGCCGGCAGAGTAGCATCAATTTTTGTGATATACGCTTTTTTGCACTGGTTCAAAAATTCGGTATAAATTATCGCGCCGCCTATGATGAATACATCGTCGGGGTTGTGGGCTTTTAGCTGCTCAAGCAGTTGCTCCGTGGAATTGCAAACAACTACGCCGGGAATGAACAAAGTTGTATCCCGTGACAATACAATATTTGTGCGGTCTTTTAGCGGCTTGCCGCCCGGCAACGACTTGAATGTACTATGCCCCATAACCACAACTTTGCCTGTAGTGGTTGCCCTAAAATATTTTTGGTCTTCCGGTATGCGAAAAAGCAGTTGATTTTCGCAGCCGATTCCCCAGTCTTTGCCTACTGCTACGATTAAATTCATATGGCCACCTCTATTGTGTTTGTGCGGTTAAATGGGTGAGGCTTGTAGTCTTCCAACGCGAAATCGTCTACGGTAAACGCGTAAAAATCCGTTACATCGGGGTTCATGTTAAGCACCGGAGCAGGCCTTGGCTCTTTTTTTATGAGCGCCTCCACAATGGGGATATGCCTGTCGTAAATGTGCGCGTCGGCAATAACATGTACCAACTCTCCTACTTCCAAACCACTTGCGCGCGCCAGCATGTGTACGAGAATAGAGTACTGCCCAACATTCCAGTTGTTTGCCGTTAAAAAATCCTGCGAGCGCTGGTTTAGTATTGCATTCAGCCGCCCATTGGCGACACCAAATGTCATACTATAGGCACACGGGTACAAGCCCATTGCGTGTAAATCCGCATGGTTGTACAAGCTGGTTATAATCCTGCGCGAAGATGGATTGTGCTTCAAATCGTACAGCACGCGGTCTACTTGGTCAAACTCGCCTTCGGTGTACTTATGCTTGATACCAAGCTGGTAGCCGTACGCCTTGCCTATAGAGCCGCTTTCGTCTGCCCAGGCATCCCAGATGCGTGTATTTAGGTTATTCACATTGTTGCACTTTTTCTGCCATATCCACAAAATTTCCTCTATGCAACTTTTGAACGCCAAGCGGCGTAGTGTGAGTGCCGGAAATTCTTTTGATAAATCGTATCTGTTAACCAGCCCAAAAATGCGCAGGGTATGTGCTGGGGTACCGTCAGGCCATTTGGGGCGTACGGGCTGTCCTTCATCGGATATTCCGTTTTCTAAAATTTGCTTGCAATTTTGTATAAATGTTATATCTGCCTGGCTCATTCTGTTACATCTCCGCTTCTTGTTCTTTAAGTTCTGCAAACTTTGCGGTCATGGTCTTGTTGCCCCGCGTTAGGCGTTTAACGGTTAAGTCTTCCAGTTTGTTATTCGCCAAGCGCAAATTATTATCTGACGACAGCAATGCTTCCTTTGTTTTTTGCAGGCGCACAATGGCTTTGTCAATTTCGTCTATCGCAGTTTCAAATTTACTCCTAAAAAGGCTAACATTGCGTCCAAAACCGGATTTGAAGGCTTCCAAATCTTCTTCGAAATGTGTAACATCAATATTTTGGCTGCGCACCAGTGCCAGTTCGGATTTATATTTAAGCGAGTTCATTGCCGCATTCCGCAAAACAGTAATCATGGGTATAAAAAATTGCGGGCGTATGACATACATTTTGGGGTAACGGTGCGACATATCTATAATGCCGGAATTGTACAGCTCGCTCTCCGATTCAAGTAGGGTCACTAGTACCGCATATTCGCAGCCTTTTTCGCCGCGGTCTTTATCAAGCTCCTTTAAGAAATCCTCATTCTTTTTCTTGGTGGCTGTTTCGTCGCCTTCATTTTTCATTTCAAACATGATGGAAATGATTTCGGTTCCATCGTCGCCCGTTTCACGGTAAATATAATCTCCTTTACTGCCTGTTTTTACATCGTTATCTTTTTCAAAGTATGCCCTTGGAAAGGCCGTTGCGCGAATTTGGTTAAATTGTATCTCGCAATGCTGTTCCAGCGTTTCCCCTACCATTTTGGTGGAAAGCTTTGCCTTCATATCTTTGTAGTATGCAATCATTTCGTCTTTGGTTTTAAGCTCGGCTTGGTATTTGTCTTTTAGCGATGCTTCAAGCAGTTGCTTCTCGGTATCTTTAGCTTTAAGTGCACTGGCGATTGCGTCCCGTTCTTTTTCAACTTTATTTACCGCCTCAGAAACGGCCAGTTGTTTTTCGGTGTCTTGTGCCTGCATCTTGGTTCTAAGCTCGACAATTGCGGCATCTTTTTTTGCGATGTCGTTTTGCAGGCTATTCTTGATTTCGTCTAACGCCTGGGTAATCGCCAACTTGCGCTGTATATCAGAGGCTTCCACTTTGGCTTTCAGCTCCGCAATTTCTGCGTCTTTTTTGGCGGCTTCGGCTTGCAATACATTTTTTGTATCGGCCTGTGCAAGTTTTACGGCATTTTCTTTATCGGCTTCCAGCAAGGCTTGTCTTTCATTCAAAGCCTTTTCAAATTCCCGGTCCCGTACTTGCTTTACAATATCTGCAAAGCCGGTTTCGTCTACTTTGAATATTTCGTTGCACGTTGGGCATTTGATTTCATTCATGCGAACTCATCCTCCTTAATGGGGTGTTGCTTCATCAAATAGAATTGTAGCAAAAATTTTGACAAATTCACAGGGAAAAGTCCAATATCGGAAAAAATAGTGTATACTGTAGCAAAAACCAAGGGAGCGATGAAAATGAACATCGATAACACATTATTACTCAAACAGCTTCAAAACCCAAGGGGCGTTATTGACATTGTGATGGACACCGACGCTTACAACGAAATTGATGACCAATATGCCTTGGCATACATGTTACTCGCAAGTGAAAAACTGGATACCCAAGCTGTTTACGCCGCGCCGTTCCATAACGAAAAATCTAGTTCCCCAGGCGAAGGAATGGAACTGAGCTACAACGAAATCCTAAATATCATGACATTATGCGGCAGGCAAGATTTGCACCGTATCGCTTACCGCGGTTCTAAAACCTACTTACCAAACGAAACCACTCCCGTAGAATCCGACGCCGCCCGCGATCTTGTAAAGCGTGCGATGACACGCACACCGCTAGACCCGCTGTATGTGTTAACCATTGGCGCAATAACTAATGTAGCATCTGCACTTTTGATGGCACCGGATATCAGGCGTAACATTGTCATTGTATGGCTGGGCGGCAGCCCGCACCATTTCCCAATTTGGCCAGAGTTTAACATGATGCAGGACATTGCTGCGGCGCGGGTCGTCTTTGGTTCTGGTGCGCCATTGGTGCAGCTCCCTTGCGCGGGTGTTGTGTCGCATCTTACTACAACAGAGCCGGAGCTTCGCCAGCATATCAAAGGAAAATCTGCGCTTGGGGATTATTTGTACGAATATTCTTGCAAAGTTGCGCTTAAAGACGGCGGCAATTCCTGTTGGAGCCGTGTGATATGGGATATTTCTACTGTGGCATGGGTAATGTCGGACAAATTCATATGGGATAGCATCGTACACGCGCCGATACCCACCTACGAAAACGGTTATATCATCGACACCACCCGCCATTTTATGAAAGTGGCGCATTACCTAAACCGCGATGCGATATTCGAAGACCTATTCAGGAGAATTGCCAATGCGAAAAATTAAAGTTGGAGCAATCCAGCCCCTCATGACATACAAATACCCTGGTGATGATATGCTTGCATACATCTATGAGCAACTGGCTGTCACACTGTCTCTTTTGGAGCAGGCAGGGCAAGCAGGCTGCGACATTGTTACCACTTGCGAAGATGTGGCGCACGTGTCCAATTTTAACGTGGATATCGACAGCGATCTTTTTTCAAGTATGGTGGAAATATCCGCTCCAATCGTAGAGGAGGCACTGTCTCACATTGCAAAAAAATACAATATGTACATCGTTGGCGCATACATCGCCAAACGTGAAGGAAAAATTTACAACATCGCTTCTATTTTCGACCGCCAAGGCAAAATTGTGGGCGAATACCGCAAAACGCACCTGCCCGTGGGCGAAACATGGCAAACTATCCCCGGAGATAGTCTTGATGTATTCGAGTTAGATTTCGGTAAAGTGGGCATCTCTATTTGCTACGATATGTCTTTCCCAGAAATGGTGCAATCCCTTGCTCTAAAGGGCGCAGAAATTATTTTTCACCCCACATACGGCTACAGCCTGTATGATGCCATTGGCGAAGCTATTCTTAAAGTGCGCGCTTTCGACAACGGTGTTTACATCGTTACATCAAAAAGTGCCGTATACAACGGCGCAGGCAAAAGCAGCGTCATAGACTGTTGGGGACATGTAATGGTTGATGCGGGTTTTGCGGAAAATGTGATTGTCACCAAAGAGATAGACCTGGATGTGAAAAAGCCGCAGCCGGAATGGTTTTTTAACGGGGCGTTGACCGCAGAAAACGAAGCCACGATGCGTTTACGTAAAGAGCGCAGGCCGGAGTTGTATGGAGTCATTTGCGATACGGATGTTGAGAAGGTTCGCATTCCGGATGAAAAAGAGAAATTGCAGTTGCTGGCGGATATTCGAGCAGGAAAAATCAGGTGGAATTAAAATAAAACACCCGTCCTGCCAAAAGGAAAAACGGGTGCGTACATATCCTTACAAAATAATCAACGCATAACACATCATAAACAACACTATGCTCATCGCCATAAACTTGGCTTCGCCTTCCGTGCCGCTGCCTATGCGCATGATGTTAAAATGTTTTGTCACAAGCGGCCACAGCCACGGCGTACCGGGGTAATTAAACGAATCTATAACCATATGGCTAAACCAGCCAAGCACAAAGCCAATTTGGGCGGATACCACAATATCTGCGCCAACAAACATTGTGCCTGTTAAAAGCATAAAAATGAGCGGCGAAGCAACAACAAGCAGCCCAACTGGCGTATGCGTAAAGCCACGGTGCTTAGAATTTTCGATTACAGCCAAAATAAGGATGCAAAACGCCGCAAGAATAAGGGGAACGCCCCTATCCACACGCGCACCCATTCCAATTGCCCCGTCCAAAATTTCAATACCGGTCGGTGGTATAAAGTTCATGGCCACCATAAATAACGCACTGGCGATAAAAACTGTGCGAAGCACTTTTCGCAAAAATTTTCCGGCCTTGCTGCGCGCCATGTCTACGTCGGGCGCAAGGCCGCCTATAGCACCGGCGGCGGTTACAATAAGCGGGTATATTTCGTAGTCAGAGAGCCCAAAGGATAACGTACGATTGGCTATACCATACGCCAGTACAAGCCCACCGGTTAGTGCGCCAATACTCATGTGCGTGGTACCATTCATATTGGGCTACACCACTCGCAAATTCTTAAACACTACCGTTATAGTGCCGTCGGAATTTTTAGTAATTTCAACCTCGTCTTCCTCGGCAGCAAGCTGTGCCGGGAATTTAATTTCTACGCCGTTTTCTGCTTTCATTTTGTGCATGGCAAATTGCGCCTTCACCACACGTTCGCCAAGGGGCAAGTCTTCTTGAATCCCGGCATCCCGCATAGTGCTTACGTATTTTACTTTCATATCGTCCTCGCCCGCAAAGGCAGAGGCCGCGACATTATCCATAGAAACAAAGCCTTCTTCGGCATAAACTTCGTCCATGAGTGCAGACTTTATTTTTGCAGAAACATTCGGGTCGTTGTCGAAGTACTCTTCTACAAATTCCACTGTCACCTCGTCGATGAGCTTCGCTTGCTCTTTTTTGGAAGGAGACGTTTCGCATTCCAAAAATAACTCGGAGAAGTATAACACTTGGTTGCCGTCTATGGTTGCAGACTTTTCTGTCACGCTAATTGGCATGGATGAGCCGTTTAGTGAAATTAAAGCGGCATATTCCACCTTGCCTGTATTAAACGGCAACGCGTTGCATGTTTTAAGCTGAATATCCGTGCCGGAAGTTTTGTGCGCATACACCTCTTGGTAAGTAAGCTTCAAAATGGCTAGATAATCGCCGCTTTTATGCCCTACCCTTGCAACAAGCATGTCGCAAGGCGGGATGTCTTTGTAGCGGTTCATGATTTCGTCCATTTTTTTTGCCAGTTCCAAAGATATATCTTTGAAGTATCTACGGCCTTCCTGGTAGTCGCCAAGCATGGTGTAGAACGGTGAATCCGCTTTGAAGTTTGCCGTGCGTACAGCAGGGTTATTTATTAATTTTTTGACGTGCTTTAGGATAAAAGCCTCGCAAACTTCGCTGTCAATGTCTAGTTCCACGTCGGAAAATACAGATGGTCTGCCATCGTTGCATAGGATATGCAGGATGGCGTTTTTTATAACTATTGCCATGTTGTTGTCTCCTTATTTTTAATTTTGCAAACCTCGGGCGGCAGGTTGCCGCCCCTACAGTATTGCTTTTTCGTAGGGGCGGCAACCTGCCGCCCGTAAATTTCGATTTCGCTTAACTCAATACATTAATTTCTATTCCTCGTCCCAAGTTTCACTTTCAAAATCTTCATCGCTCCAGTCTTTGCTCAAATCATCTTCGGCGTCTTCATATTCAAAATCTATTTCGTTAAAATCGTTGTCTTCGAAGCCATCGCTGTCAAGCGGAACAAAATTTCCCTGTGTTTTCATACACACATACCCCCAATTAAACCTTAGCACGCTCGTTTCCTAGGAACATAATAGCTAGTGTACCGGGGCCGGTATGCGCACCAATAACAGGACCAATTTCATTAATGATAAATTCCTTTGTACCATATTGGGCAGCAATCGCATCTTCAAATTGCTTTGCACGTTCCGGCATATCACTGTGGGCAATAAAAACAGGCTGGTCGGCAGGCAACAATTTGAATTCTTCTATGCGGCCTAATATGTGCTTTAATGCCTTGCTCCAACCGCGCTCTTTACCTACAGGTGCAAGCTTGCCATCGTCAAGCATGGTAAGAATCGGCTTAATGCTAAGCATTGTGCCCACAAATGCCGATGCACCAGAGATACGCCCACCACGGCGCATATGATGCAAATCGTCAGGCACAACCCAGTGGTTTACACGCGGAATAAGTTCTTGAATATACACGGCGTTTTCTTCCAGGCTTTTGCCTTCGTCACGTGCTTTTGCGGCGTAGTAAGCCAAAAGCCCCTGCCCCAAAGACGCTGACTTAGAGTCGATTGTAATAACCTTACGCCCTGGATACGCTTCCATCGCTTCTTGCGCGGCCATCACACTTTGGTCGTAACTTTTACTAAGCGCAGACGACAAGCACATATACAAAATATCCTTGCCCTCTTTCAAAAACGGTTCCCAAGCTTCCATATATCTGTGGGCAGTCACTTGAGTAGTTGTAGCCATTTTGCCTTCGCGCAGCTTATCATAGAAACCTTTAACCGACAGTTCGCGATAATCCAAGTAATTGTGATAATCCTTGCCGTCTAATGTGAAGATGTAAGGTATAACGGTAAGCCCCCATTCCTCTGCCAAATTTGCAGGAAGGTCTGTGGTTGAATCAATGACGATTACATAATTGCTGCTCATGATACAAGCTCCTCTCGGGGATAGAATAATACTCATTTTCTTGTAAGACTATAAACAAAAATCGGCGATAAGTAAAGTGTATTTGCACAAAAAAGAGCTCCCTCACTAAAAACCCGCGCGACAGCCCTTTTTACAACAATCCAATTATTCCGTAATTAATTTATAAGCAGAAATTTTTCGAATACGCCATGTGACAAGTATACTCACTACATAGGCCAGCACAATAATGACGCCGCCGCCAACAATAGCCCAAGGCATATTGATGATAAAGTTGGCGGACATAACGCCCATTGGCCTCAAGCCCATGCCCATAATAGGATTTACTGCCAACACTCCAAGCACAACACCCGCAATTGCCCCAAGTATGATTGGGAAGGAAAATGCTAGGCTAATCTGGTTCATTAAGTTAGCGGTCGTATAGCCAATTGCTTTTTGTATGCCTAAATCGCGGTGCTTGCGTACGATGGTAGAGCTTATAACAAAGTATAGTACAAGCATAATGATAAACGCGGAAATAACTAAAATTGCGATACCAACCAGGCTAAAAACATCTGCAAAGCTTGCTACACCCAGGGCAAATGCCTCATCAAAATCCATGACTATAAAAATGTAATCTGCAAAGCGGTTTTCTATTTCCTGTACAAAAATTGCGGCATCTACACCCGGGTTCAGATATACGTTGAGCAGGGCATATGAAAAGTCAGGAGATATTGCACGCATACCACCCGTTGTGATATATGCGCCAAACATACCCATTTCCATTCCATCGGCGAATCCTGTCACTAAAAACGGCAGTCCATCATCACCCATATAAACCAAGTCACCAATTCCTGCATCTAACAGTTCTGCCAGTAATGCCGTAAGTACAACTTCATTGGCGTAGCGCGGCCATACACCACGGAAAATATTATTAGTAACACGGCGGTTATAGCCTTCCATTGCCATAAGTTGGGAAAATTCTCCGGATATCGTCGAAGGTACTCCGTTAAAGAATTGAGAATCGCGTACATCTGCGTGCGCATTTATTTCTTCTTGAAGCGCACGGTTATCTTGGTCGGGGGTAAAAGCAATAACTGCATTGGCGCGCTCTATACCCGGTAACTGTTCAAAGGCTTCGATATTAACCGCAGCGTTGTAAAAAATGACAAGCGCAATGATTGCGGTAAAGGAAACGGCAAGCAGTATGAAGAACATCATGGCGCTTTGGCGCACCCCTTGTAAAACAGACTTAAACGCCAAGGATGCATTAAGCGGAAGGAAGCTTTTTTCCAATGGTAATGGGTTACGCTTAAAGCTATGGGTTTTAACCCCGCCCCGCAGTGCCAAAATGGTTGTAATTTTTTTAATGCCATTGGCAGAAAGTCTTGTGAAAATGAGCACAAACAATGTTAGCAACACAACGGTTATCGCTACAGGCACAGGCATGAAACCGGGCTGCCAGTACATACCGCTTAACTCCCCAAATACTCGTCCAATAGCCGGTAGCAATAAAACAGAAGGCAGTATCCCTATAACAACAGATGCAAAAATAACAGAGCCGTATTGCGCTACTACAGAACCAATAATTTGACGGCTTGTGTACCCAACAGATATTAGAGAGCCTATATTTTGCATATCCTCTTCTATGGAATTTTTAATCCTAAAGCGGATAACCAAAATCGACACAATGGCTATGATAATTGTAAACACAATCATTAACACAGATACCATATTTGCCGTACCTGTACGGCCGTTAGCTATTTCAGCAAGGGAAACGGCACCAACGAAATAATCAGGGTTAAATGCCATATCACCTATGCCTGTTTCTGCTAGGAGCAAAACTGCAAAATCCTGTATGTTGCTAATGCCATTTGCATATATAAATGCTCCGTAGCGGTCTGGGAAAATATCATAAATTTGGTTGAAGCGGTCAGAGGGTATAAATACCCTAGAGCCAAGGCCACCCATATTATCCATCCATATATTTTCTACAAAGCCCGCGACAGTAAAATGTAAGGGGTATCCGTCAATTGTAATTGTAATATCATCCCCAAGGTTGTATGATGCCTGAAAGTGCAGTATATATGGTACATAAATGCTGTCAGGAGTGAGCGGAAGCGAATCCCCAACCAGTTTCCATTGGGAAAGATTACGGCTGTGGGTAAGGTCATAGAATACGACACCTCTGTTCGCTACGTCATCATTCCATGTGAGTTCTGTTTGAAAATCTCCAAACTGCAGGCCGACGTGTACGTCAAACTCGGTTGAATGTTCATGGAAAAGTGCTTCTACCTCTGGGGTAAATAAATGTTTCGCCACGATAAACTGTGCCTCGGAGGCGTTCAGTTCTTCTGCCAACTCATCAAAATGGGCACTGAATCCAAACAATACAGAAAGCCCAACAATTAATAAGGTAGAGGCAATAAGAAATAAAATTGCAAGTATTATCATTTGCCCTTTCGTCTTGCGAATATTGCCTTTGGCAAGCATTGTAATTTTATCCATTATTACCACCCCATCTCGTTTAGGAACGCAGTTAATTTTTCACGGCGGCTGTTGTCACCGCTTGTGTATTGCCCTAGGTCGCACTCGCCTTGGATTGTACCGTCTTTAATGTACAAAACTCGGTTGCCGCGGCGTGCGCTGCGCAGGTCATGCGTGACCATTACTACGCTCTGTCCGCTTTCGTTAACAGCTGTTAGTGAATCCAGTGCCGCCTGGCCTGCCGCAGAGTTTAACGCACCCGTTGGTTCGTCTGCAAAAACAACTTCCGGCTGGTTAATTAACGCCCGTACAATAGACGCGCGCTGTGCTTCGCCCCCGGAAACTTGGGTAGGGAACTTGTTCCAAATCTGCTGGGTTATTCCTACTTGGGTAAGTAGTTCTTTAGCACGCGCGGCAATTGCTTTTTTATCTTTTGATACCAGAAGCCCTGCCGCCAAAATATTATCTAAAATGCTAAGATTGTCTAGTAAAAACATTTGCTGGAATACAAAACCGCAATGTTTGCGGCGGAATGTAGCAAGCTGGTCGTTATTGAGTTTTGATATTTCTGAGCCAGAAAATTGAATTTTGCCAAGGGATGGTTTATCCATTCCGGACAGTGCATACATAAGGGTAGATTTACCTGCGCCAGAAGGCCCCATAATGACGGTAAAGTCGCCCTGGTAAATTTCCAGGTCAAGGTTTTTTAGTACGTGGTGCTGTTGCCCACCTGTTGAAAATGTTTTGCTTAGTTTTTCTGTTTTGATTAGTGATTTTTTTGTCATGGTTATTTCTCCTCTTTATAATGGGACGGTGCGCCCGCTTTGTTTGTTTTGTTTTGCTTATGTACGTATGGTAGCATGGGATATCCTTAACAGTCTTTGCCTGTTTCTTAACAGTTTCTTAAATATAATAGACAATGGGACATAAATAGCGTATAATAACGATATAATAAAAATGAGAGACGCAGTAGCGTGAACTACTAACGTCCCTCTGGCACAACCGCTACAAAGGCGGTGGGCTTGCTTCAAATTGTTAGTTGTGAAGATAACCGGCTAAACCCTATGCAGAAGGGGCCGGTTATTTCCTTTTAAGATGCCTAACTAGTACTACAACTAATGAAATCAGCGCAACGATTAATATACCAAACGTCAGCATAATCATGATAGCTTCGTACACAGCCACAGCCTCACCTCCTTTCGGTTAGAGTAAAACTACCCTCCTTCCATGGAAGCAAGCCCTAAAATAAAAAATCCATACCGCCTTCATGCTTCTGTGTTGTTGGCATTATACCGAATATTTGTTTGGCAGGCAAGTTGTTTTGTACATAATATAACCTATAATTCTAAACAGGAAACCCCATAACCACACAAAGCCCGCCGCTATTTTCAAAATCCAAAGTCCCGCCCATTTCTGTCATAAAATATTCAGACAAGTACAACCCTAAGCCGGTACCGCTTTTGCCTGCGGCATTACCTGCGCGGTAAAATTTTTCGCTAAGCAAACTAAGCTCTTCTTTAGAAACACCGGGGCCAAAGTCGCGTATCGTTAACATAAACATTTTCCCTTCAAACCCTGCTGTAATTTCAATGGCCGTGTCTGCGTATTTGTAGGAATTTCCAATAATATTGTCTATGATTTGCCTAAAGCGGAGGCGGTCTACTGTAAGCACGCATTCTGGCAGGGCAAATGGCATTATCCTGTGCTTAAAGTCGGCTTCGCGTATATCCTGCTCGAGTTCTATGGTGGATACTTCTGTGGGGTGTACTTTAAGCTGTGTTAGTTCTTCTAAAGTTGCAGAAAATAAGTTGGAAATTAAACGGTCGATATGGTCTACTTTATGAACGATAGACTTCATTTCTGGAGTGTCGCCGTGTTTTGCTTCGTATAATTCTGCAATGACTTTAATCGATGCCGCGGGGGTTTTTATGTCATGGCTTAGCGATGCAACCAGCTCTTTTTTACTGATGTTTGCACGGCGTTCATTCTCCCTTGCAAGGGCCAGCTGCTCCCGCATAATGTCAAAACTTTCCGAAAATGCTCCGAAGCGGTTATTCCTGTCCATTTCTAAGGGGGTATCCAAATCGCCAGCGGCTACATTTGCGGCAAACCTTTCTAGCTTGTAAAAGGGAAGTATCATTGTTTTGTACCAGTACAGTGCAAATAACCCCATCGCCGCAACAAGTAGTGCCGTTTGAATGTAAAATATTAAAGAAAAGTGCGTATGTATGGCGTTTATTTGTAACGAAAAGTCGTTGAAAAAAACCATTGTGCCAACAAATTCCTCACCTATAAATATAGGAACCATTGTATTCCGGTTTTGAACATGGGTATGTAAAGAATCCCCTGCTTCTATAAATTCCATATCAACGGGGCTTTCTGGTAAGTAATCATATTGGGCAATGGGCCAGTTATATTCGATATGTCGTACAATTCTATTCACTTCCAGCATATCCAGTGGTTCATGAGCGGTGTTAACGGTCCTGAACGATACCCCAATGCTAACGACAAAAATGGAAATGCAAATAAAAATGAACAACTTCATGCTAATGTCTCCTCATATACATATCCAACGCCCCAAACGGTTTTTATGAGTATTGGGTCGTTCGGGTCTTGCTCTATTTTTCCCCGCAGGCGGCGTACATGCACATTTAATGTGCCGTCACTTACAAAATTATCGCCCCAAATTTCTTGGAATAGCTCGTCTTTTTCTACTACTCTTCCTTTGTTGTCGATTAAATATTTAAGCAGTTTATATTCCATATTTTTAAGTTCCAATGCCACATCGTCTAATAGTATCCGCCCTGTTTTGGCGTCTATTTGCAGCCTGCTTTCTGCTTGTTGTCCCCCATATCGTTTTAACGCGATTTTAACCTTTGCAAGTAAAACAGATAAAGAGAAGGGCTTGGTGATATAGTCGTCCCCGCCAATGTTTAAGCCTAAGAGCATATCCTCGTTGCTTGTACGCGCACTGATAAATAAAATGGGAATATCCATTGTTTCACGCAGTGTTTTGCACAATGTAAAGCCGGAATCGTTGCCTAAATTCACATCCAGCAAAATAAGGCGTACGGTGTTTTCGGCTAAAAATGCGAGGGCGTCTTCTGCAGTTAAAACGTAGTGCGACTTTACCTCGAACAAATTAAAATATTCGCACGCACCGGCGGCAATGTCAAATTCGTCATCAATAATCAGGCAATCGTAATTCATATGTATCCTCCAAAGGTAGTTAGATTGTTTTTACAGTAAGATATACGTGGGTATGGCAATTTTGTTGTAAGACAATGAAATTTTTCAACTGACCCGATTTTCGGGTCAGTTGAAAAATTACCAAGTACTCGGATATATCTTACGCGTTGTGATGATATACTCGTCTTTGCTTGCGCCGATAGAAGAAACATCGACTACTTCCGAAGGCAAAACCACTGGGAGTGCATTGATATAGGACAGCAGATAGTACTCGCCATTTTCTCCCCAAAAAATAACCATTTGGGCTTGCCGCATGGTGTTCCAATATTCTTCTAAAGTTAAGCCGAAATGCTTCATTATCGTTGCATGAGGCGTGCCAACGTAGCGTAAATGCCAGGGTTCGTATACAATTTGCGTAATTTCGGTTTTTGAGTGTGGGTAACGAATAACGAAGCCGTAATTGTGGCTGTGTTCTTCCAGCCATTTACCGGCCGGGGTTTCCCCAAAAGCTTGGGTTAGCTTTCCATCCACGCCAACGTCAAGCGCTAAGCCCAGTTGATGTTCGCTTGCGCCTGGAAGCTGTACCGACTGCGATGCCTTGCTTTCTGCTTCGTGCTTACTATACCCTTGAACCTGCAATTCTTTTACGCGCTGGTTAAAAATGGCTTGTTGGTAATTGTATGGACGGTATGCACTTTGCAAGCGCAGGCCATGTATCCCATCTTGCTCCATTGCTTTTAGCATTTGTACGAAAGCTTTGTGAGCTACGCCATGTAGTCTAATGCCTTTATATTCTACTATCTCAGCGGGTTTATAGTCTGAAGAAAGCCTGCTGTTTCTATTTACAAGCCACAAAATTTCAGAATCGTTGGCGTATGTTACTTGAGCAGTCAGCAATACTGTCAGCAAAGTTACCATAATAAATTTACAAATCATATATTCTCTTTCCATGGGCTTTATTGGAGAGCAAGCTTCGGACGAACTGTGTTCGCCCGCATGATACCGATTTGTTTCGCTTAGGGCATGAGCATTATAGCCCCTTCCTTATAAAGCGCATCTAGCGCAAATATTACACCTGTTCTGGAATGCGCGGGCGTAAGCCCTCCTTGAAAATACACAATATACGGCTCACGCATTGGGGCATCTGCACTCAGCTCTATAGACGAACCCTGTATAAATGTGCCCCCCGCCATGACTACATTGTGGCCATAGCCTGGCATTGGGGCAGGTTCTGGGGTTACATAGCCGTCTACCGGGGCAGCTTTTTGAATGGCGCCGCAAAAAGCCAGCACATTTTCCGGTGTTTTTAATTTTATGGCTTGCACAATGTCGCTGCGGGTATCTGAAAGCCCCGGGTTAACGTCAAAGCCTAAGCGGGAAAATGCCGCCGCCGCTAAAATTGCGCCTTTAAGGCTTGCCGATACTGTTTGGGGTGCAAGGAAAAAGCCTTGCAGTATGCTTCTTGTCATGCCCAAAGACGGGCCTACGGCACTGCCTATTCCCGGGGCGGTTAGCCGCTCTGCCGCGGCTTCCACATATTCCTTTTTACCTGCTACGTATCCGCCGCCTGGGGCAATGCCGCCGCCCGGGTTTTTTATGAGGGAGCCTACAATTAAGTCTGCCTCTGTTGGTTCTTCGGTTTGCACAAATTCGCCGTAGCAGTTGTCTACAAGGATTATTGTGTCCGGGGATTCCGTTCGTATACATGCAATAAGCTCGCGGAGTTCTTGGATTGTGAACGACAGCCGCCAGGAGTACCCCTTGGAACGCTGAATGGTTACCATTTTGGGCTTGTCTGCTAAGTGTTTGCGAATTGCTTCGTAGTCGAATTTTCCATTTTCCAGCAAGTCTACTTGGCGGTAGGTGACGCCGTATTCTGCCAGCGAACCGGACGCGGAACGTATGCCTATGACGCTTTCCAGCGTGTCGTATGGCTTACCAACAGGCGAAAGCAGCACATCGCCCGGGCGAAGGTTGCCAAAAAGGGCCGTGGCTAGGGCGTGCGTGCCGGAGATTATTTGCGGGCGTACAAGCGCAGCTTCTGTTTTGAAGGTTTTGGCGAAAATGGCTTCGAGTGTCTCGCGGCCTTCGTCGTTGTAGCCGTAGCCGGTAGAATCATTAAAATGCGTGTCGCTTAAGCGGCAGCTTTGCATCGCGTCCAGCACTTTTAGCTGGTTAATGGCGGCGGTGTCGTCCGCGTTTTTGTAAATTGGGGCGATTTCGCTTTCTATTTTTGCAATAAAATCCACCACTTGGGGGGATATCCCCATTTGGGTTTTTAGGTAATCGTAGAACATTGTAAAATTTCCTCCGCTATTTGTTTTAGGGTTTTATCATGCACATCTACCGAGCTCGCATTTTTAGCCTGGTGCCTAAACCATGTTTCCTGCCGCTTTGCGTAATTGCGCGTGGCCTGCTGGATTTGCGCAATGGTGTCTTCTTTAGTTTGGTAGCCGTTTATATACGGTATCATTTCCTTGTAGCCGATCCCTTGCATGGCCACAAGCCCGGGGCTGTACCCCTGCGACAAAAGGCTGCTCACTTCTTCCGGCAAGCCCGCTTCCCACATAGCGATAACGCGTGCATTAATGCGCGCGTATAAAATTTCGCGGGGCATGGTAAGAATGGTAAAATTTGTTTTGTACTTTGCTGTGCTTGCTTTTTGTCCCGCATTGTGGGCAGAAAAAAGCAGCCCCGTAGATTCGCAAAAGCTTAACGCCCGCGCAACACGTTTTATGTTGTTTGGGTGGATGGCCTTTGCGGATTCTGGGTCTGTAGCTTGTAATTTCTCATGCAAAAAAAACACGCCTTTTTCCGCGGCTAATTGCATGTATGCTTTGCGAAGTTGGTTATCTTTCTCGTGCTGCCCTTCTTCCGCTTCCGAAAATTGCGTGCCGTAGATTACGGCATTGATATAAAACCCCGTACCACCGGCTAGAATTGGCACGTGGTTGCGGGATTGTATATCGCTAATGGCAGCCGTAACAAGCTGTGTATATTCTGCAACAGAGAAAGAATCACTTGGCAGTGCAACGTCTAGTAAATGGTGGGGTATGCCATCCATTTCTGCTTGGGTTGGCTTGGCTGTTCCGATATCCATATACTTGTAAATTTGCATAGAGTCGGCAGATATTATCTCGCCGTTTACTTGCTTTGCAAGCGCGATTGCCACTGCTGTTTTGCCGCTGGCGGTTGGGCCTGCAACTACATATAATTGTGGTTTTTGCATATGCATTAACTCCGCTTAAACCGTCGTTCCAGTTCTTGCCGTGTAAATTCTATGATTGTAGGGCGGCCATGCGGGCAAGTGAACGGGTTTTCCAGCTCCAGCAATTGGGCGATTAATGCGCGTGCTTCCGTTTCGCTAAGGTTATCGCCGCCTTTTACCGCCGCTTTACAGGCGGCCATGGCAATGATTTCTGTTTTGTGGTCGTACGCGCTTTCTTTTGAGAACCCAACCTGGTCTATGTTATCTAGCAAGTCTGAAAAAAATCCGGTATGCAACGGGCCGTTAAGCAAAAGCGGCACAGATGTAATAGCGAAGTCATCGCCTTCCTCTGATATTTCAAAGCCAAAATTGCTGAAGTATTCCATATTGTCTGCCAAAACCTGCTTTTCGCGCGGGGTTAGACGAAGCGGGATAGGCATAAGTAATTGCTGGGAATGAACCGTTCGTTCACGTGCTTTAGCCAACAGATTCTCGTAAAGAATACGCTCGTGGGCGGCATGCTGGTCGATTAAGAATAGGGATTCGCCTTGGGTCACAAGCCAGTATGTGTTGAAAATAAGGCTATGGATTTGATAAGTAGTGAAAAATTTTGCTTTAGGCCTGGGCAGATCTTCTTTGGGAGGCTCTTCTTTTACGCGTTTTTCGTTTGCAGATATGGCTTTGGATGGGTTTAGGTATAGTTCTCTGACTACGGTTTCGATATCTCGCTCGGGCTCCTCTTCGCCTGGTGTGAATAAGGCTGAAAGCTCCGCTTCCGAAAGCGGTTCTTGGATAGTTTGTTCCGGAGATGGCGGGAAGAGAGAAAGCTGCTCTGCTTCCGGTATGGCTTTTTCCTCGCTGGGCTTGCTTTTTTGTCGTATCGACGGAATTAGATTATGTTCCGAAAGTGCTTCCCGCACCGCGTTTTCTATAAAATTAAATATGCCGTCTTCGTCCGCGAAGCGCACGTCCATTTTATTGGGGTGGACGTTTACGTCCAACGCGTCAAAAGGCAGGCTAAGATTAAGGGCAAACAATGGGAATTTACCTGCTGGCAGCATTGTTTTCATCGCAGATTCGATGGCGTTGGTGAGCAGGCGGCTTTGAATGTACCTGCCGTTGATAAAAAAGCTGCCGTGCTGGCGGTTTCCACGGGCTATTTCCGGTTTGCCCACCAGCCCAAAAAGGTGCAGTTCGCCTGCATTTGCATCCACGCTAATGACTTTTGTCGCCACTTCCCTGCCATAAATGTGTAGAATAGCCGTTTTCAAATCGCCATTGCCGCTGGATTGGAAAATGATTTTGCCATTGTTAATGTACCGCAACGTGAGCCCCGGGTTGCTCAATGCCAACCGTTGTAAGCAGTCGGAAATATAGCCCGCTTCTGTAGGGGGCTTTTTGAGGAATTTGCGCCGCGCGGGTGTGTTGAAAAATAAATTGGCAACCACTACTGTTGTACCGTTGGCGCAGCCTATGTTTTGGCGGGATTGTATCTTGCCGCCGTGGATTTCCACACGCGTGCCGCTTACCGCCGTTTGTGTTTTTGTGATCATTTCCACCTGAGAAACCGCCGCAATACTCGAAAGGGCTTCGCCGCGGAAACCCAAAGTTTGCACCTGGAACAAGTCATCCAAGCTTGCAATTTTGCTGGTGGCATGGCGCGAAAACGCAAGCTGTAACTCATCGGCGGAAATCCCGCCACCATTGTCTGTCACGCGAACCATCGTAAGCCCGCCGTCGGTTATTTCTACAGTAATAACGGTCGCGCCGGCATCTATGGCGTTTTCTGTCAGTTCTTTTACTACGCTAAGGGGGCGTTCTACAACTTCCCCCGCGGCAATTTTATTTATGAGACCTTGGTCTAGCTGGATTATTGGCTTCATTTGTACCACCTCGTGCTTTATAGTATAGCGCAGCTAAATGGTTTTTGCTATAATTTAATTCATAATCAACCGACTTTGTCCGAACATTTTGTCCACTTACGCATATTATTGGATAGGAGATATTCTCTTGAGCGAAAAAAGGAAAGCAGTTTTGAGCGCGGCCGCATGTATGATTATCGTTATTGTTGCGATGATTATTTTTGGTGCGTGCGAAGCGTATTACGATAATTTGGCCCCCACAGGGGAAGATAATAGGAACCCAGAAGTCCAACAGGAACATGAAGATGTTGATGATTTCGACGATTTAACAGGGGGAGAAGAAATGGTTCGAAACAGGCGTATTTCTGCGTCTTATGCACGTGAACTAATGAAACGCTACCCAAATGCAATCATTTTGGATGTAAGAAGTGAAAGTGAGTTTGCAACTGGCCACATACCCGGTGCAATTTTACTACCCGACTTTGATATTAAAGATAACGCAAGGGAAGTTTTGTACGATTACAACGCGCTTATTTTAGTGTATTGCCGAAGCGGTGCCCGTAGCCGTGCGGCAACCTATTTGCTGGTGTCGATGGGGTATAAAAATGTGTATGACTTTGGCGGGATTAATGCTTGGCCTTATGAAGTAAATTAAAATCGTTTGGATTAGTGCCCAGAGAAACTTTTAAGACAAGAAAACCCCTTAGGTTAAGGTTTGGAAACACCTTATCTTATGGGGGTTTCTGTTCAAAATGTAAATTATACGATAGAAAAATATGGGACTGATCGTGTGGCTCAATGCTTATACTCAGATGACTTTGGCTATCAACTGGATTGTATTAAAATACTTCCCATCTTCTGCTGCCATCATATCCAACGTCCATTTGTCTTCACCACAGGGGTCGATGCTTGCAATGTATTCTTCCCAAGCTATGTCGTGGCAAGCCATTTCGCTGATATTTACAATTTCTATGCCCTCTGCGCGGCTCCACAAGTCCTTCCACCATTCAATGCCGCGGACAGTTTTTGCAACATCAGGGTCTTCCCAAAATGGTTGCATTTCCGGCGGAACATTGTCACCAAAATCATACTTCAGCCCGGGAAATGCGAGTGCAATGTAGCCGCCTTTTTTCACATAAGAAATGAGATTTGGCAGCATTTCCTCGTTGTCACCAAAAAAATTGTATGCGCCTACCGAAAAAATCACATCGAAATAACGCTTTGCAAACGGCAGCGGCTGTGTCGCGTCGAGTATCATCGGAATGATTTTATCTGCAATGCCAAGCGATTGAAATCTTTCATAATTTTCGGTCGGGTCTGCATATAAGTCGGTGGCAAAAACTTTTGCGCCATATTCTTGCACCAAGTACAACGCCGACAAGCCCATTCCAGAGCCTAAATCAAGGATTTTCATGTCCTTTGCGATTGTGAAATGCGAAGCTAATTCCTCGGATTGCCGTATTGCATTCGGCCCCCACATTGTCTCTTTTAATAGTGCAAGATTCTTTTCATCCGTGATGAAGTTATTTGAAAATGTATTATTCATAATTTTTCCTCCTACAAATACAGCATACACAGTATAGGTTATCACCACATCATTTTCAAGAACCAAAACTCATTTGGCCGTATTTTGCAACCACCTGAATTTTATTTACAACAAGAAAATCTTTCAGGTTGCCCTATTTTTTAGACATGATAATTCACAGCCCATACGTGCATATAATAATGCAGAGCCCCACCACAGGGAGGAAAACTCTGCATGAAACGCATCACGATACATACCACTAACTATAAAAATAAACTCATAAATTTTGCAGAAGCCGTAGCAGCACGTAATTTATGTATTACAGAAAAAGAACACCAAGCGGGTGATTACAGCATAAAATTTACATATGAAACCTCAGCAACCAGTGATTTTGTTCATACATTGATACTTTTACTATACGACATAGCAACCCATGCAAACCCTATCTACAGGTATTCACCAAAGCTTAAAGACTTAGCAGAAAATGTGCAGAACACACCATTACATAAACGCAACATAAAACAACTACAGGCGTTTTTGCGTACCAACAAGGCGTTGCATATAGACGGATATGCCACCTTCCGTATGGAAGCCTACCACACAGCATTGGACATGATGCTCTACAAAATTATGAAAAAAATAAATTCGACAAAATGAACTAACATTTTTTACCAACATCAGGTATCATGCATTTATGATTATCCAAAAATTATTATTGCTTGAAAGCGAAGCCAAACAAGCGATGCAGGCGTTAGAAAAAGAACAGGCACTTTTGGCAAAAAAAGCAGAAGAAGATTTATCACAGCGCATTGCAGAACTTGAATGCGAAAAAGACGCCGCCATTCAAAAGCTAACACTACGCACAGAGATGGAAACAGCGGAAATTATTTCCCGCATACAGGCAGAATACAAGCAAAAAGGGAGTAAATTGATTCAAGCTTTTGCCGCCAACCGCAATACATGGCAAGATAAAATTACCCATGATGTGTTGCATGGAGACTTTCAGGTATGAAGAACGCCGCACTTATAGCAAAAGTTCTAGCAAGGCGGGCAAAGCTTGCAATCTCGCCTTTAAGCCAAACCATCAGTAGCGAAAAAGATTTAATTCACTTTCTCTCAAAAAAAAGTGAAAAAAAGTTTGTAACAGACTTTGTGAATGGGCTGGAATCAAAGGATTTGCAGTGCTATTTAGCATTGTGGCGCAGCATGGGCACACTAAATGAGATAGACCGCCAAGCCATGCAACGCATTATAGGAACAGAAATAGACCTGCAAAATATCTTGTGGGTCTATAGGCTGAAGCACTTTTACGAAATATTTGGTGATGAGGCATATGGCTTTTTGATTCCCATAAGGTACAGATTATCCGGCGATGCCTTTGCCACAATTGTTGCATGTAAAGATATTGCTCAGTTGCAAGCAACAATCCAGTATACAATTTACAAGGATGTTTTCAGGGATTTTAATCAGCCGGAACAACGGCTTGCTCTCGCAGTAAAAGTGCGGTATAGAACGGAAAGTAGACGTTCGCACATTGCGCTTTTGTGCGGGTATTTGTATGAATTTATGAGGTGTACAAATGATTACAAAAATGAAATACATAAGCATATCCGGGCACATGGACAGCATGAACCACGCAATAAACCGCTATCTTTCCCGCTATGACATTCAACTAGAGCATACCAGTGCCCACGGCTTAATGGAACCATTTACAACGTTGAACCCATACACCAGCACTTTGCAAAAGGCAGAACGTCTGGCAGAAATAGCTGGAAAAATTCCGGCCATTTATTTCCCACTTTCGGCGGAAAATGCAGTAAATATGGTAGGAGAAGCGCACCAAGCATATGAACGGCGAGGCGAAGCGTTGCGCACGCTGGAAACCAACCTTGATTCAGCCAAAGAGTATATTCAGCAGTTGCGAGATTTTTCGTCAATCCAGTTGGATATAAGTGCGTTGGAACAATTTGCATTCACCCACTACTGCTTTGGTAAGCTGCCTATTGCGCATTTCATGCAATACGAAAAATTCCTTGCAAACGATGAAAAAATCCTATTTCACATGGCAAAACGGGACAAAGATTTTATTTGGGGCGTGTACTTTACACCCGTTAAGCATACCGAGGCTACAGACGCCGTTTTTGCCTCGCTAAAATTTGAGCCAATTGATATAACCAGCACCTGCCTAGACGAAAGTACCAGCGGCACTCCGCTTATGTTAACGCAATATTGGTTGGACAAGTGTACGCATATGGGAGAACAAATTTTATCCTTAACCCACAGCACCTTGGCAGAAGTGACTCGCCCAGAACGTCTTGCCATTGCCTGTTACAAAGTAAAAACCCTTTACAAAGCATTTGACCTTAAAAAATTTGCAAACATAAGCCCCGGCAAACAAATTTTTTCCTTTTCCGGCTGGGTTACAGCAAAGGATGCCGCAATTTTGGAAACTGAAATTGACAATGATAATTTGACAATTTTCAGTTATAGCGCAGAAGAAGATCATTTACCAGCGTCCCCTACTCTGCTAAAAAACCCACCCATTGTGCGGCAATTTGAATTTTTCACCAGGCTATATGGCCTGCCTACCCATGGCGAAATTGACCCTACGCTATTTTTAGCGATTACGTATACTGTTTTGTTTGGGCTGATGTTTGGTGATGTTGGGCATGGGCTGGTTTTAGCACTTGTGGGGCTTTTTATAAGGCACAAATGGAAAACACCGATTGGGGGCATTATGGCAACTGCCGGGGTTTCTGCTGCGCTTTTTGGGTTTTTGTACGGTAGCATCTTCGGCTTCGAGGATACGCTGCCCGCACTTTGGCGGCGCCCAGCGCAGGATATTACCGGAACGCTGTTGTTTGCAGCGGGGATAGGGGTAAGCCTTATCATACTTTCCATGTTGTTAAATATGTACAACTCCTTTAAGCGGCACAATATTAGTGATTTACTTTTTGGAGCAAATGGCGCGGCGGGGTTGGTTTTCTATGCAGCAATTATTTTTATTGCACTGCGTGTTTTCGTTTTCGGGCTGCCAGTAACTGGATTGGTAGTGGCAGTTGCACTTTTTCCGTTGGTATTTATAACGTTTAAGCACCCGCTTGAACGGTTTATTGCAGGACGAAGTATTTTACCGCCGGAGGGGGTTGGGCTATTCATTTTTAACACAATTATTGAGCTGTTCGAGACATTGCTCACATATACCACCAATACCATTTCATTTGTGCGTGTTGGCGCGTTTGCAATAAGCCATGCTGGAATGATGCACATAATTTTACAGCTTTCGCAAGGGGCGGCAGGGACTCGCAACTGGATTATTCTCATTCTAGGGAATGTTTTAGTATTGGTCATTGAAGGGCTACTGGTTGGCATTCAAGTTTTACGGCTGGATTTTTATGAAATGTTCAGCCGCTTTTACACGGGCGGCGGACAAATTTTCACATCACATAAATTAGGAGAAAACTAAAATGTACATTGTAATTGTGAGCTTTTTGCTATTGACGGCAATTTTTGCCCCACTGGGTTTTTACTATTTAAGCGGCTACGCCATTTCCCGAAAGAAGCAGACTTTGTCCGCTGTAGCGGCACAGCCTGAGGCAAAACCCCATGATAAAAGAAAGCGTAAAAAGTTAACGTTGTTTGTAAATTTAATTGCCTTTACGATCGTATTTATACTGTCTACCGTGTTCATGTTCACAGGCCATGCATTTGCAAACACCTCAGCACCGCCCCAATCGTCTGATATGGCACAGGCAGCGGCATTTATTGGGGCAGCACTGGTAACAGGCCTTGGAGCAATTGGCACAGGCATTGCCGTAAGTTCTACCGCGGCGGCAGCCATTGGCGCAATTAGCGAAAACGAAAATAATTTTGGCAAGGCGATGATTTTTGTGGCCATGGCAGAAGGCATTGCCATTTATGGGCTGCTGATTTCGTTTATGATTTTGGGGAGAGTGTAGCCTAGTGAAAATAGCCGCCATTTGCAGTGACTTTGATATATGCACAGGGTTAAAGCTTACAGGGATAGAATGCCACCATGTAACAACAGAAGCAGAGATAACGACCGTGCTTGCCGCTTTACAAACTGCAGATATTGGAGTTTTAGTTGTGTCAGAGAATTTAGCGGAATCGGCGTCTTTGACCAAATTTTCGAATGCAAACCCGCAAGTGCTCGTCCATAGACAAAAATTCAGTTGACCCGGTTTTGGAATCAACTGAAAAATAAAAATTCAGTTGATTAGCCACACGAACCAATTGATGAGAAAAGCACGGGCGAACACAGTTCACCCCTACTTATCAGTAGTGGCAATTGGTATCATATGCGACAATTTAACCAGCAATTCCGGTGTTAAATGAACCGAAAAAGATTTCAACTCATAAAACTTCATCGTCTTCCCCAAGTCAGAAATTTCATAACTCCCTACAACAAGTGCGGCATCTTCCAGTTTTTTTATATGCATATACAAAAGCGGCCTGCTCATGTTTACAATTTTAGCAAGCTCACTCACATACCTGCGGCCTTCTGCCAAAATGCCAACAATTTTAATACGTGTTGGATGCGAAAGCGCGTCAAAAAGCTTTGTATAATCCTCATAGCTTGAAGGGTTTAAGCTATGATTACTGTTGTTCACTTTACTGAACCTCCCGCAGCATCTTATTTATCGATGCGAGGTTTTCCTTAATTTCTACAAGCTCTGCCTTTAGCTCGTTTGCCAATTCTTGAGAAATAGGGCCTGTGGATGAATGCCGGGCAGATTGCACTCTCGCCCAAGAAGAAACACATACAGCAACAATAATCACCGCTCCTAATACAATAACACCTAAAGTTAAAAATACAAGAAACAAACTCATGTAAATCACTCCTTAAATTTTTTTCGCAGATATGCATCCGCATCATGTGTAAGAATTATATTTCACGTGACGCACTTTGTCAATGTTTATTTCCCATGCAATAAATACAGAAAAGAGGCTTGCTCATGAATGCAGAAAAAACCGAACGAAAGCTAGAATACTTTGCAAATACCATGCACCACATCGTAGAGGCAAAAAAGCAAAAAGCCAAACAAGAAACCACAGCGGGACTAAGCAAAACTGCGTCAGAAGCCTTAGAGTCCATTGCAAGGCGCAACAAAGTGATACTCAAAGCGAAACAGGACGAAATAAAGCGCAGTGCAAACAGGCAAATAGCCCAAGCCAAAGTGCGCGCCCTTGCCCGTTATGTACAAATGCGCCAACACCAAATAGAGCGCCTGTGTGTAGATGTTCAAGCGCAACTCGCCCAATTTACACAAGAAACCGAATATGAAAGTTACCTCATAGGGCGTATCACACAAGTGCAGGATATTGGAGATTTTTCTATTGTGCAACTATCTCCGCACGATATGCGCCTGGAAGCGGCAATAACGGCCGCAACAGGGCTTTTACCCGAAGCAGGATGTCACGATTTTGTAGGTGGGTTCATTCTTGTCAACCAAACCCGCAGTATACAAATGGATTACACGTTCAAAACGCTTTTATCAATAGCAAAAAAGGAGTTCTCTTATGACGCGGGCTGCCAAGGCTAGTGTTTACGGCATAAATGGCCCTGTTGTAACCGTGCAGGGCAGCGGATTTTCGGTATCAGAAATGGTAGACATTGGTGGCCTGCAAGGCGAAGTTATTGCGCTAAAACCGGGCATCGCAACCGTACAAGTATACGAAAGTACAGCGGGGCTTTGCCCAGGCGCGGAAGTAACGGGTATAGGACAGCCTATGTCGGTAACCCTACAGCCTGGGATAGTTGGGAATATCTTTGATGGAATAATGCGGCCATTGGGAGAGAGTGTACAAAAAACCTGGCAAGTTCGCATTCTTGCAGAGGTGGGAAAAACGCTTACCGAAGGCAAAACCTACGCCGAGGTAGACGAAACTCCGCTTATTACATACAAGGCAATGGTTCCCATTGGCGTGTCCGGTACGGTCACTCATTGTGCGCCAAATGGCAAATACACGGCAGCCGCGCCCATTCTAACCTTAGACAATACAACCACTCTTACACTATCCCAAACATGGCCGATTCGTATCCCGCGCCCTGTAAAGGCCCATCAGCCGCTTTCACAGCCGTTAATCACAGGCCAGCGCATTATAGACAGCTTTTTCCCCATCGCAAAAGGCGGGGTAGCGGCAATCCCCGGCGGTTTTGGCACGGGAAAAACAATGACCCAGCATCAACTGGCCAAATGGTGCGACGCAGATTTAATCGTGTACATAGGCTGCGGCGAACGCGGCAACGAAATGACAGAAGTGTTGGAAGATTTCGCAAAACTCACCGACCCTAAAAATGGCCAGCCCCTACTAAACCGCACTGTGCTCATCGCCAACACGTCCGACATGCCTGTCGCCGCACGGGAAGCCAGCATATACACAGGGCTAACCATTGCGGAATGCTACCGCGACATGGGCTACCATGTGGCGGTTATGGCAGATTCAACATCCCGCTGGGCGGAAGCGTTACGCGAATTGTCTGGCCGCCTAGGGGAACTTCCCGCAGAAGAAGGCTACCCTGCATACTTGGCGACCCGCCTTTCGGCATTTTATGGGCGGGCCGGATATGTAACAAACTGGAACAACACGGAAGGGTCTGTAACCATAGTGGGCGCGATTTCGCCACAAGGTGGGGATTTTTCTGAGCCTGTTACCCAGCAAACCAGGCGGTTTATCTCTTGCTATTGGGCGTTGGACAGGCGGCTTGCCTACGCCCGCCACTTCCCCGCCATCGACTGGATGAACAGTTACAGCAACTACTTGCCAAACCTGGAAAATTGGTACACAAAACATATAAGCCTCCAATTTATGGGGCTTCGCGAAAAATGTATGGCAATATTGCAGGAAGAAAATGCTCTGCTGGAAATTGTAAAACTAATCGGCTCAGATGGGCTATCGGAAAGCCAGCGCCGCATATTGGCATTGGCAAAAATAATACGGCAGGACTTTTTGCAGCAAAACGCCTACGACCCAGCGGATACTTTTATGCAACCACAAGCGCAGTTTTTTTTGATGGAAAAAATTTTGGCTAATCCACCCTATGATTAATTTCAAAATCCCTGGAATCATATCGGTGATATCAACCATTTTGTATGTGACTTTTAGCAAAGTATTCAACTTAGGGAACTTGTGAAATGAAAAACGGCTTGCAATGCATTGTTTTTAATGCGATGTTCAGCCGCTATTCATTAAAGTAACTATTGAGTATCTTAAAATCGCTACATGCGGCAGTTTCCTGCAAACACACAAAAAGTAATCTCATATGCTACTCCATATATTGCTCCAACGAAAATATGCCAAAATTGCTGTCTACAAAATATATCCGACTATCAATGACACCAATAGACACAATTTTGGTATCTTGTGTTAACAGTGTTCGAGTATTATGCTCATCATACGTCGTTATGCTTCGTATATAAGTTTTAGTACCTTCATTATGGCTTTCTACAAAATAGAGGCGATTGTTGTGAACTGCTAAATCTTTAATGATCGCATAATCTTCTGCCCAATATACGATATGCGGCACTCCGGATATGATATTGGCAATACCATATTTCACGCCGTCATATTGTCGTACAATAGCATACATCTCGTTTTGGTAATTGTGTATTTGAATTATATTTACCGTTTCTGAAGAGAGAGCAAAAAAGACAGTTTCAACATTGGAATCGGTATGAACATAAGGGGGCCGTTGAATAAAGAAGAAATAAGCAAATATAATTAACAAAGCACTGATACAGATAATATTTCCCCCTACTAACTTGCGTGTAAGTGAAGATTGGGCCATGGTTGGCGTTGCCAATTGCCTTTGTTTTTGCACATCAAACAACACATCGTCCATTGTTTGATAACGATCATCCGGGTCTACTGCTAAACATTTGGTAATAACATCATACATACCTTTAGACACATAACTCTTGAGCCGCCCAATATTCTCAAAAGTTGGAATTTCTCCAAAAATAGCCTCAAATAAAAGAATGCCCAGCCCATAAATATCTGTTCTCTCATCTATGAGCCAATTAGAACTGTTTTCCGGTAAAGTACCAAAACGTGTTCTTATTGACAACTCGCCCTTTTTGCTGGGTTTGCTGTTCAAAATCTGTTCCGGTGCAGCATACGAATAAGTAATGCCTCCTACACCCGAAACCTTCATGTTACGTCTTGAAATTCCGAAATCTATGAGTGCCAATTTATTATCAGGAGTCACAATAATATTTGAAGGCTTTAAGTCCAAATGATACACCGGTAAACTCAGCTTATGTAGATATGATAATACTTGTGCAAGCTGAATCGTCCAATCCACTACCATGTACTCCTTAACCGAGTTACCGCTATTTCTGTTTTGCTCAAACACCTTGTTAAGCCCTGTACCATCTATATAGCTTTCTACGAAGAATACGCCTTTTTCATTTTCGTAAACATCAATAATCGTTGGTAGGTTTGTATGGTTTACAGACTTCAAAATATCTATCTCACTGCTTAGTCTACCTATTTTCTTCGGGATAAATTTTACAATCCAATCGTTGCCTGTTGCATTTCTTTTTGCAAGAAATACCCTACTCATGCCACCACCAGTAATTTCATTTTTTATCGTATACTGACCTTTAAGTCTTCCGATGTCAAAGTAGGGAGAACAGGCAAAAGAACCTTCTGCAAACAAGTTTTCTGACGAGGGTTTTTCAGTAAATATATCTTCATCATCAGAAATGTTTTGATACAACTCATCCGCACTTTGGTTCTCGAAGAAGGGCATCGTAGCATCTAGTGCAAAATCAAAGTCGGGGGTAAGTTCTGTCAACATTTGAGCTAAGGCCATATTTGGTTGCTTTTTTCCGGACTTGCGAAACATAGAAAATATAGGCATGATATGCACGCTCTCTATCTATCTGGCTTTGCACTTTACAGCGATTACAGAAACATTATCATTTGCGCCTTGTGCCAACGCTGCTTGGATACACTTGTCAACAAGGCTCTTGCAGTCTTTTTGAGTTGCTACAAATTTACTGAGTTGTTTATCGTTAATCATATTATACAAGCCATCGCTACATAAAATAAATACATCCAACGGTTGTACTTTTCCACAAGAAATAAATATCCTCGGGTGTTCAAAAATACCTAAACAACTTGTTAAAGTATTTTTGTGAGGGTGAACAGATATTTCTTCTACGGTCAATATGTTGCGACGCAACTGCTCACCACCCCAAGAGTGGTCTTCGGTCAGTTGCTTAAATTGTTTTTTATATAGCCATGTCTTTTGTACAACGTATATCCTCGAATCTCCACAATGGGCAATAAAATATTGCCCATCACAAATTAGTAATAAAGAAAGCGTAGTACCGCTCTTTATTCCTATGTACTGGTTATGAGAAAGAACATGTTTGTTAATGGCGCGCAAAATAGTATCAAGTTCATTTCGCACTTGATATTTTTCAAGCATTTGGCCTTTGAGCATTGGGAATAAACATTTATGCCACCAAGTATCTATTGTCCTTACCGCTGTTGAAGCGGCCAAGTGTCCATCATCCAGTCCACCCATACCATCTGCAACCACAAACAAACCGCAAGCAATGCTATTCACATATTCAACATTTGAATATAAGCGGTCTTGATTCACGGAACGCACACAGCCAACATTTGTGGAAGAAGCCGTTTCCATTATTGTCATTTTTTGAACACTCAAGACAACTCAAATAAAAGCTCTCTTTGCCCAAGCTTTATGATAGAGCCATTTCCCAAAACAGTAGCTTTATTAGGTTCCAGCTTTACATTGTTTAACAGGGTGCCACCCATAGACCCTTTATCCATGACGTAGTATTGTGTGCCGTCAAAAGATATTTGCACATGGATACGACTTATTAGCTTGTCCTGTTCATCCATAAAACAATAGTCCACGTCATGACGATTTCTACCTATCAAGAAAACCTCTTTCTCAATAGCGACAGAAGACGCTTTTGTTCCATGTTCCATTAGATGCAATATTGCACTCGGCTTGCTTGCATATTCATCCGGCAAAAATGCTTCTGTTTTTTCATCTGCAACCGAACTTCCTGCACTTTTGTCCTTTTTGCTTCCAAATATACTTGATTTAGGAGGTTTTGACTCCTTGCTTGAACCGAACAACCCCTTTTTAGGAGGTTTTGGCGGTTTAGGTTCTTTCTCCTTGCTAAGCCAACCCTTTTTAGCTGGCTTTTCATCTTTTTCTTTAACAGCAGCAACTTTTTTCTCTTTCTTACTCCCAAAGAGACCCATGCTTTTCTTTTTAGGCTCTGCAATAGGTGGTAAATCAACAGGGATAGCATGGCTCTGCTCAACAGCTATCGCTTCATTTTTTTTATTGTGCGCAACATTTTTTCTATCAGACTGTTCCTTAAGTTCATTGCATAAAGCCGCGTATATAGAATTAGCTTCAAAAACCGAAGCCGTTTCCGACATACTCCACATTTTTGATATAACATCTTTCCAATCATCAGATTGTTCCGAAAAACGACGAGATATAGTTCGGGCTATTTCGTACACATGCCTATTCACCTCTTCTTCGGAGTACAACGAGCTTAGAATAGGCAGATAGATTATACGTACATCAAAGCTGTTTGGATTAACGTAAACAAATTCTTCCGTCACAAGAAAGTTAAAAGGGTTCATGAAATGGTCATCACACTGCACTAAGGCAGCTGTCAAATTTTTCATAAATGTTAAAAAATCTGACGTTTGCATAGATACGCCGTTGAGTGGCTTAAAGCCATCAGAGGTTACATCAAATCCAAATTTTTGTACTCCGTCTATTTCGGATGATGTAATGGGTGGAACAAAATGGGGTTTAGAATAGGATATTGTCAAAAACGCAATATCATCTACTTTCCCTTCCGTGTTTACAGTAACATAAGGTTTTCCCAGCCGCGTTTCTTCTTTTACAGACTCTTTAATGTTGTACATACTTACCTCCTGTGTTTTTTAATGTTTTGCTAAACTGTTGCCGGCCGGCGGCGATAAAAATCATTACAGATACTATAATGGCAGTGACCCCTGTTAAAAATGCTACTAAGCCTGCAAGCATATCTACCATATTCATGTCCTCCTTATTGGTGAATAACGTAAACGAACCGACCCGGTTCTATTTCGTATAGCACAATGGGTGTATCCTTTGGCAGCGTGAACGCTGGCCGGACTAGGTTGATGTCAAAACGCTCACGAGTTTGAACCATTCCAAAGTCCATGACCAGACGAGCCTGAGCGCCTCCGTGCCCTTGACGACCTGTCCGCAGCCACCAATTAAAGCTTCTGGATGATACCCCCCCAAAAAAGTGGAACCACGCTGTTCGCCATACTCATAGCTGTAATACGGATATATAATATCGTCCCTATCCGCACCACGGGTGGTCGCCTTCAAACGCTCTCTTCTTATATCCGCACGAACGCCTGCATCTTGAAACCAACGGCCGGGGATAAAATAATCTAACCGCTTTCCTTCAACAATCTCGGGCCTAAGATTTCGGCTCACCCCACCTACCTCTTCTAAAGATAGTAAAAATATCTGCCTTGGTACAGTAATTGTTTTTCTATGACTAAAAGTTGAGTCATCGCTCTCTACCGCAATATTAGTTAACAGTATCCGCGTCTGCATTTCTGGAGCAAGACGATTGAAATATACCGTACTCAACCAATGGTCTATATAGCTTACTTGGTAACGAAACGAGTTTGCGTCTTGAGCAGTCTCCCGCCAGTGTTCACGTATAAACCACGGCACACGCTGCGGTAACAAATATTTACGCAGCAACAAAGTCCCACCGTTGCCACTCCCCGGATAGCTGGCTTCCAGCACCAAAAAGGGCTCCCATTCACCGTCTTCCTTTATATACACTGTAATGTCGTCTTGGCTTTCATAAAAACGGCTTATGCTGTTGTAGGCTATCTGGTACAGCTCCATTACCTCACCTCTTTCAAATGTCTGCGGCGGTGTGCAGCTGGTGGCAAGGATGATAAGCAAAAAACATGCGAAAAAGCCGGAAAGTGCTTTTATCATGGCAAAAACACCTGAACAAACCTGGCAAACAGCGTGGCTACCTCTGCCCTTGTGGCGTCGGCTTTTGGGTCAAACACATAGCCCGGGCGGCCTGTAATAATACCTGCACCCTGCATGGCATATGCAGACTCCACCGCCCACAAACCAATGCTACCTTCATCCACAAAAGGCGTACGCGCACTATCCATTCGTAACTCAATGCCTCTGTGCTCCACATACCTATGGAACAACACCGCCATTTGCTCGCGGGTTATTGCTGCACTTGGGTCAAACCGGTTACTGCCCACGCCCTGCACCAGCCCTGTACTGCTTGCCCACTCAATAGCAGCAGTGTACCATCGGCCGGCCGCCACATCACTAAAACCGGATTCCCCGTACATAGAAAGGTCTACCCCCTCCATATTTGCAAGCGCCATTACAAACATGGCTCGGGTCATTGACAAATAAGGGCTAAAGGTGCGTGCGCTGGTGCCATTCATCAAGCCATGCGTATGCACCATCCCTACAGACGTGTAAAACCAGTCTGTGGCGGCAACGTCTATAAATGGGTTTACCCAAGGGCGGGGGGTGACAGGCGCTGGTATGGGAAGTGCAGGCGGTACTGTTGGCGCATCAGATCCTGTTGGAGGCTCTGTATAAAATACAGCATAAGTTTCATCTGTTGGCGTTTCTGCTGCTGGCGCCGCTCCACCTGCCGCCCCTGTGACCAAAGTCGATGAGCCGCCCCCCGGGTGGTTTACAGCGTCGGCGCTGCTACTGCTGTCACCATCACTGTTTCCGTTATTATTACTACCGCTGTTATTGCCACCACCTGGCGGCGGTGCTGGTTGACCCGACTCGCTAAATCTACCAACCAAATGGATGTCTTCCATTACTCTAAAACGGTAGACATCCTCTGTGGATACCCGCACATTACCGGCATACCAACCCAAAAATAGAATACCCTCTGCAGGGATGGCCGCCACTTGGGCAAACGCGCCTTGCATAAAGCGGCCTTGACCTGTAACAAAACCTGTATAATCGCTGCTGCTTTCCACCGTCACGTGATACAAAGCCTGTTCGGCCGTTTCGCCACGTAGCTCCATATCCGGTGTTACTGTGGTTTGCCCGCGGGCAAGGTTATAGACAACGCTCGAACCCTGCCCCGTGTTATTGGCATCTGCCGCAGAAAACGCCGGTACAAGCAGGGTTAGCACATCACCTTCTGTTACAGGCACATCAAACCAGTTGGTAATACGCGCATAACCGCCAATGGAACGGTCTAGCTCGCCAATGGTAATGCTCACAACGCCACTACCTGTTGCAGGCATTTCTACCCGGTAACTGCCGCCCGCCGGCAGGTACAAAACCTTTTCGCCAGTGGTACTGACATAGGAACTTAGATGGCTTACATTTTGATGCTCGCCATTTATAATTTGCGCCGCCAGGTTTCCGGTTTGCAAGTCGTAGGCATGGACGTCCACGGGGCTGGCAATTCTTATTACACGCATAACGGGTACAAAGCTAAAATCCCAAGCGCCGTCTGCATTAAAATGCGGATCCCTTTGCATGAGCCACGCAAGATAAAGCTCTGGGTAGTGGGCGGTAAAAAGGTTGGGCATTTGCTCTATGGCTGTACGCAAATTGGGGATGCCTAGGTCAAACAGAGCCATTGCAAGCACACCTACCATATAGACAGCAGTTACACTTGAAATATTGGCGGCCTCAAAATATGCAAAAATATCTACGCCTGCATCTTCAAAGCTCTCTAAGAGGTACATTGTTAAGAGCGCCGGTGTGTTTACAAAAGGGTTCATAAGCCACAACCAGTCTGCCGCCACCCGCTCGCCAAATAAATCCAAAGCCAAACGCCACTGTCCGGTAAGCAGGCCATTACCAAAAACGCCGGCGGCAATGAGCCTTGCAAAAGGTTGCAGCAAATCGGTGTACATACCCCTGTTGCCCATAGCATTAGCGAGGGCGCCGATAAGGGCCTCTTCTATGAAGACCGATGGAGGCACTTCCCAATCATGGCTCATAAACCAGTGAGACGGTGTAAGGCTTCCTTGCCATGCCACAAACAAATCGGAATCATGCACCCAGTCTCCACCGGCAATCTGACTGGCATAATTGGCTGTCCAGCTGCCCATATGCTCTTGGAAGAAATACATCATTTCTCTATAGGCGGAGAGGGCCCCCTCACTTAAATGCGCTCTTTCTGGAAACTCAATAGTTTGTCCATACCTGGTAAAGCCCCACCCCCTTGGCGCCACATAGGGCACAGGGTCTGCAAGCAATACAGTGTTGTGGATATTAGGGAAGTTATCTCTTGCTAAATTGCGATCAGACACCGTATTCTGTGGCGTAGCAAATAAATACGCATAAATATTTTCCCTATTCACAAACACACCACTACGCATAGGGTCAACAGACAGCCAAGACGCTACCAAATTCATAGCCGCCGCACCCCGGCTAAAGCCAGTCATCCACAGTTTCACGTCTTCTTGCAAATCATGTTGATGTTTGCTAATGTAATATTGCAAAAACCGAAGCGTTTCTCTTGCGGCCGTTTCAAATCCATCGTGGTAACCTTGGCGGCCAATGGTAAAGTTACTGGCCCACTCCGCCTCGTACCCTCCGCCTCTGGTGGATATGGCAATTAGCGTGTAATCTCTGCCATTTACACGAATATCCCTGTGCCCTGCCACCACACCAATAGAATCC
>Ga0123355_10001207_pt1 | contig 36015 bp, 29 predicted proteins | sample TergutEmb28metaG_3_FD_89872 | JGI IMG/M metagenome (GOLD analysis project Ga0123355, IMG submission 89872) | Embiratermes neotenicus P1 segment gut microbial communities from Petit-Saut dam, French Guiana - Emb289 P1 | ecosystem: Host-associated > Arthropoda: Insects > Digestive system > Gut ...
AATTTAGTTGAAAACAGTCCGAAAGCGAGGCCGAAACCCGCGGCAGTAGGCGGGCAGACGGGAAACGCTATCGCTGTCCGCATGTTCTCGGACGAAGCTTGAGGCGATTTTCAATTTAATTCACTAGCTATAAATTTAATTGAGGTGCCCCAATGAAGAAAGTAACGCTAGATACAATTGCTAAAGAAATAGGGACGACAAAAAATACCGTTTCACGGGCCATACGCGGCAAATCTGGTGTAAGCGATGAGTTGCGTGATAAAATTAATAACTTGGCGGCGCAGTACGGATACCAAAAGAAAATGCAAGCCAGAAAAGAACAAATAAAAGTGACCATGGTATGTAACAGTGGCCTTCCTGGTGATATCTACTTCTGGCCTTCTGTAATGAGGGGTATTTTTGAATATTCTGCAAAGCATCAGATAAGTATCAACTCGGTAATTGTAGATATGATAAAGGACGACATAAAATATTTATTGCCGCTTCAAGAAGAGCACTGCGATGGGATATTAATTGTAGGAACACTTCCTGATGCCCAGTTTGTTCGTATCGCAGGGCTTGGTATACCTATGGTTACAGTCGACCATTATAGTGACAGTGTAGCGTGTGATTTTGTAAACACCGCTAATGAGCATGGCACCCTAAAGGCAGTGGACTTTCTTGTCGAACGGGGGCATAAAAAAATTGGCTTTATTAATAACGAAGCCGCTACGCACACGCATAGTTTGACGCACCGCTATCAGGGATATAAAAAAAGAATAGAGAGCCTAGGGCTCACTGTCGATCCACATTTTGTATGGCCCAACTCTTCCTATACAGACAACCAATATTTTAAGGAGCAGTTAGACATGCTTGCTGCTTACGGAGATGCGCCAACGGCTTGGATATGTGTGAACGACCTAACGGCTTATAATTTTTGTTCGGTTCTAAAAGAGCGCGGTTTACGCATACCAGAGGATGTGAGTGTAATTGGTTTTGACAACATCCCAGGGATTTTTCACACACAGCTCACTACCATGGAAATACCGCAAAGTATTATCGGCTGCCGCGCATTGCGTAAGCTCATGCGCCGTATGAGCCACCCGGAAGAACCTTTCGAATATATAGAAATATTTACCCGTTTAGTCGATAGAGGCTCGGTTAAGCGGGTGTGAGACGACAAACAAACATATAGGAGACAGCCATGCTTGCATTAGAACTGGACAAATCCGCAGTCAAAACCTTTATGGGGCAGCTGCTGCGCGAAGAAATGTTTGACACCTTTGAGGTGCGCAGCGTAGAAATTGCCACTACCGTACGCATGAATATAGATGGCCAGCAGGCAGTAGAAACCGAGGCCAACGACGAAACCGGCGAAGCTAAAAAGCCTGGGTTTTCTACTTGGGAAGCGTTGCGCCCTCTGGTATACGCCGTAATAAAAACAAGCCCCAAGCCAAAGCATGTGAAAGTTGTTTTCTCATACAAGGCAAGTGAGGCTTGCAATATACATGCGAATGCGGCGGCACTGTTTTTGAATTTGGTATATGAAAACGACAGCGTTACGTTTACCACCGGTACTGCCCAAAGGGAATTTTTATTTGAAAAATCCTTAGACATTGCTTGGGACGAGTGGGTTAAAGCGTTTTTTGCAAAAGCAGGTTTACAGGTTGCGGACCGGGAGTAGTGCTGCCGTATATCAATCCATAACCATGCGGTTAATTTCCCTTTTAAGCCGCCCAATTATCTTTTTTTCCAGACGTGAAATATACGATTGCGATATGCCCAAAAGGTCGGCAACTTCCTTTTGGGTTTTTTCTTCGCCGCCGGTAAACAGCCCGAAGCGTAGCTCTACAATTTGCTTTTCGCGGTCGTTTAATTTTTCCATGGCGGTGTTTAGCAGCTCCTTGTCTACCTCGTCGTCTAAATCGCGGGAGATAATGTCTGCTTCTGTGCCAAGTATGTCGGAGAGCAGCAGCTCGTTGCCTTCCCAGTCTACATTAAGGGGCTCGTCTATAGATACTTCGCCTTTTGTGCGGGTGTTGCGCCGCAGATACATAAGAATTTCGTTTTCTATACAGCGGCTGGCGTAGGTTGCCAGTTTAATTTTGCGGTCTACACTAAAAGTGTTGACTGCTTTGATTAGGCCTATCGTGCCTATGGATATAAGATCCTCTACGTTAATGCCTGTGTTTTCGAATTTGCGGGCGATGTACACGACTAGGCGCAAGTTACGCTCTATGAGCGTCGCCTTTGCCTGCGCATCTTCGCTGGTGCCTAGCTGCGCGAGTACGCTGGCTTCTTCCTCTGTGCCTAAAGGGGCCGGTAGTACTTCGCTTCCGCCTATGTAAAAACTGCGGTCGTTTGTGTTGTCGTTTAGGGCTAATGTGCCTAAAATCATGTGTTTGGCTTTTTTGTATAGTGTGAATAGCATAGTGGTGTAACCTCCTTGATATGGATTATTTTCAAATTTCATTGAGCTAGGCAAATTTGTAATTAACGGGCGGCAGGTTGCCGCCCCTACGGTTCTAGCTACGCAATTGTGCGAAAAACAGGCGGATACAAAAACAGCAGACACCATGTATGGGCGGCAATCTGCCGCCCGCGGCTACGACAACAATATTATGGCAGTTCTTACGCAATCAACTCCGGGCTTAACAGCCCTTGATATCTGCCGTCGCGGCACAACCTGTCGTTGTATATTCCGATCACCACATCCGGCGGGGCTTCTTTCGCGCCTTCAACAGCTACACGGTCTGGGCGAAAGCCTACCAGCATTCCGTTGGTGCGCCCAAGGCTTGTAAATGGAATCATGCGAATGCGCTTGTAAAATGTGCCTTCTTGGTTTAACAGCAACCCCGTCAAATCACTTTCGCATTTTTCGTAAAACAGAACTTTTAGCCCATCGGGCAAGAAATCCTTTACATGTTCAAACTCGGCAATGATCACAGGCGATTGGCTAAGCGGCTCCTTTAAGCTGTGGCCTGTATCTACCAGTGCCTCAAACGACGCGCCCTGCCCGCCCATAAAAATTTGTACGTTGCACAGCATTTGCCGTTTCATCGTGTGCCGCGCGGCTATTCTCAAGCCCAGTTTAATAAGTACATAGCTTGCCGCCGCCCCCACCAGCACCAGCTGCCAAGATATTTCCTGGGCAAAGTTTTGCCAGTCTCCGGTAATAAAGTACACCGCATAAGGGATATCCGTCAGGAAAAACAGCGACATTCCAAGCCCGCCAACAGTAAAGGATATGACATAGGCCACCACCATCAGCTTTATAAAGTTGCGTACGCCATCAAGCCGGAACGCCACCAGTACCCCCGCCGTTAATATCAACACAGAGGACAGGGCCACATTTATAAACCGCAAGGGTTCTACCGCAATAAGTAAGGTGTACAAAAGCGACATAACGCCTGACCCTGCAAAAAGCCAGCGCGTTTTTCTTTTGTTGTGGGTAATTTTTGATACAACCCACAGGACAAAGCTGTTCATCATAAAATTGATAAGGAAGAGCACATCTGCGTAAAGGGTCATGAGAACCACCTCATACTAAGTCTTACGTCGAAAATGTTAAGGCCCAGCCGAAAACACCTTGAGGCTTAGATTGATATCAAGTATACGCGTGCGATGAGGAAAAATTTGTCACAATTCGTTAGGGCGAAAAAATCTCTTAATAGTGTGTGAAATAAAAAGGGGCTGTCTCGCTAAGCATTTGTAATGAATAATTATGCATTCTGCCCGTCGTTGCGAGGAGCGAAGTGACGAAGCAATCTAGGAAATCAAGGCTTCTGGATTGCTTCGCTACGCTCGCAATGACGACTGCTTGCATATATATTCAACATTTTTGCTTAACGAGACAGCCCCTTCCCGTTTAATTATACACCCAAGTCCAAATTTGATTGCCAGCAGAATCGAAATAATATCTTCTTGTGAATGTGGCTTCCATTACTTCATAAAAGCTCCAGTGGTCACGCCGCAAGTCGGGGAAAATGATGCGTTCGTTTAGTGTTAGGTATGTGTTAATACCAATGGGGCAAGGTATACGTCCTTGGTAGAAGTTAAGCAATGCTACTGCTTGCGCACGGGGTATTGGCGCATCTGGTCTGAATGTTTCGGTAATCCCGAAATAGGCGAACCAGCCATGGGCGAAGCCTAGGTTTACATAGTTTGCATCCCAATGGCTTTCTGCTTCTACAAGCATATCGGGTTCGATTATATTGCCTAAGTTGAAAAAACGTACTGCCATTGCAGCAAACTCTGCATTGGTGATGGGCTCGTCGGGCCTTAGTGTGCCGTCTGGGAAGCCTGTTATAATTCCCCTGTGCTCCAAGTATACTATTGCTCTAAAGTACCACATATCCGCGCATACGTCAGAGAACCTGGTCTCTGTAAGGTTTGACAGTGCTGCATAGTTAGGATTACTGATATTAAAGAATACTTGCATCATTTCTGCTCTTGTCATGCTGCCGTCGGGTTGGAAAGTGCCGTTAGGGAAGCCGTTTACAAAATGCCTGCGGAACCGCTCCTCATAATCTACTATTGGTGGACAGATGTTTAACTCATATATAACTTGTGGCCTACCCTCCAGCGGAGGCCGCGGCCGTACGGGCAGTAAAGGGTGCTGTGATGTTGGTGATAAACTGCTTTCCGGAGGGTTAACGGGATTGTTATTGCCGGAGTTTGGCGGGAGATTAATTGGGTTATCGTTTGGATAGTCAGTAGGATAGTCGGTTGGGTAGTCAGTCGGATAGTCTGTGGGGTAATCAGTAGGATAGTCGGTTGGATAGTCAGTCGGTTCGTCTGTTGAAGCATAGCGTGCAATAACGTTGATATACGGCCTGCCTGCTACAACAATAAACCGAAGACGATCATTTATAGGTGTGGTTGCATTAAATGTGATATATCCGCCCAGGTTACCGTTTGCGCTATAATCCCATACTTCCCAGTGGCTAAATGCCAACTCGGGATTGGGGTTAGCGGGGCTGGAAGGCATACCGGTTGTACCATCTTCTGGTACGTCTAAAATATAACTGTGCATACCGCCGCCCGCATAGCCTTTGTCAAACCTTACATTGGTGCTCCATTGGGCAAACAGTCTTTCGTTGTTCGCGCGGCTCCCGTTACGGGAGCGGGTTATTGGTGTGCCAATTTCATATACAATGCCGCTATTGTCTCTTAGGCCGTGTATATGCGTGTTCCATTGTACAAAATTCCAATTGTCGCGGACTGGGTTGTTAGAGATTGTGCCCAAACTTAGCGTATCATGGACATAAATGGCTGATGCCCATGTCGAACCGGGCATACCCAAATTTGGCGTTATAATTCCCCCATTGGCATCAAACAAAAGGTTTGCATTCCACTGGGCAAAGGCGATGGTTGGGCGTGCCAATGTTACGCCCGGGGCTATTGGCGTGCTGCCCACGCCTCCTGTTATACTATCACTCCATCCCACAAATTCAAAGTTGCCCCAAACCGGTGCGGTTATATAGGAATTTGAAGTAAAATGATCCGGGCTAATAGGTTGGCCGGGTGTAAACAAATAATTCGACTGTCTGTAGTCAAAGGGTATTACATACCACGGTGCTATGCCGGGGTCGAAAGTCAATGTTGTTGACCATTGGCCATAAAGGGTTCTTGGGCCGGTAGTTATTACGGTATCGGCGTGGTACCAGTCTCCTGAGCCGTCGCGCGCCGTGTTCCAGCCAAATACAAAATGAAATGGAGTGATGGGGTTAAATAAATTTTGAAGTAAATTTCCCTGGGGAGCTCTAAAGTCTCCCATCATTGGAAAGTGCGGTGAATTGGCGCTTGAAAAGTCTGGTGTATTTGGATGCAGATGGTTGTTGGCAAATGTGTTGCCAAGCAATACCTGTGTGCGGTGTCCGGGTACGGGGTTGCCGTTGGCGGTGTTTATACCCAAAATAAGATTTTCCGATGCGGGCACTCCCATGCCGGTGCTGCGGTTGTCGTCAAACACCACAGTTACGCCCCATCTTGCATAAATGGTAATGGTTCCGTCTGCTGCTACCATGCCGGTAGTAATGGGTGTTTCTGCGGTAAACAACGCACCGGTACCATCGGGGGCGGTGTTCCAGGCAAGGGCCGCTGCCGGCAGAAAATAACCGGGGCGCGTAGCTTGATTCCTTGCATTAATAAGGTTGTATGGGCCCGCAAGGGGGCCGCTAATTCCGCCCGCCCCGCCAGAGGTAATGATTATGTCAGCCATTTTGTCAAAAGTAAAACCCAATGGAAGGGGACGAGAATGCGGAAAGTTGTTAAAATTATTGGTTCCGCCGTTAAAATCTACGATTACGGTGACATAAGGTAGCCAGCGGGCGTATAACGTTATATCATCAAGAACAGGCGTAGATTGTGTAAAGCGGGAACCGCCGACATCACTATTAGGATACCAGCCAACAAAGATATGCCCGTCTTTTTGCGGTATTGGCGGCATATTTACGCCGGTGGTGTTGCCAACCCACCCGCCATGGGGTACATATATATTACGGTTTGCGGTGGTATCGCCGCTGGGCCATTGTCCGGTGCTTACATCGAAAGTAATGCTCACATTTTCGCGGGGTATCCAACGGGCATACCAAGTGATACTTGCATCTACATACGTATTATCAGAGAATTGTATGGCATTGCCGGGTTCGGAACCTATGGCAACGCTTGGAAGCATTTGTATATTCCACCAGCCTGCAAAATCATGCCCCGGCCGCAACATAATGCTATCATCGGGCATACCAACATGCACGGCATCGTTGTAAAAACGGTTATAAAGCAGGCCGTTACCACTAACCGTTCCCGGGCTTACCAAATCGCGGAAATGATTGTGGTTTGCGTTGTTGGCACGTGGGTTTGGAAAGCCATCATTATATATGTCCTGCGCTGTTTCATAATCTACAAAGCCGCCGTTTGGGTGGAAAGTGACGCGGTATGTCCAATTGGCAAAAACCGTAAGCGGCTCTGTAACAATAGTTTCTGCCGAGCCGCCGGGCCGAGCCATCGCCGCCGGCACTGTAGCCGGAACATTGGCACCACCGGGAGGTGCCCATCTGTCGCCCGTACCTTGCCAGCCGTTGGGCTGCGTCCACCAACCCTCTAAAGTCATGCTGGCGGTGCCGCCGCTGGCATAAGGCAACACTTCTGGCGCAGAACGCGGCCAGGCAACACCGGTATTGAGGGAATATTGCGTAGAAGATGTGGTACTCACGCTTCTGTCGTGGACAGCAATGCGGGTTAGGGCATGAGGTATGCCGCCGGGCTGTTCGGTTGATAATTGACCGCCTTGCATATCAAAAGTCACTGTATGCCGCGGTACTTCGGCCCAGCGGGCGTGAACTGTTAAGTCGCCGGTAACCATTGTAGTTGCCAAAAATGGCAGGGTAGAATCATTATTGATAAACCACCCTAAAAATGTATATCCTGGGCGGCTTGGTTGGTTTGGGAACGGGATATTGGGGGTTGAACTAATGGAGTGCCCTGTGGGTACAAGACGCGGCCCATGGTAAGCGGGTGAAGTAGGGGGTGCTGTAGTATTAAGTGTTCCTCCGCCGCCGTCAAAGGTCAACTGGTGTCCCCAAATGGCGTACACCGTTAGCCCCGGGGCCTCAACCACCGTATCATAATTAAACCTGTAAGGCACAGTAATGTTGTCCTGTACCATAGTCCAGTCAATAAATCTGAAACCTACACGGGTTGGCAGCATAGGCATGTTTCCCGCGCCAATGGTTCCGCTATTTGTATCACCGGTGGTTGTTGTGCGTGTCTCGTGCCCCGCGGCTGTGACACCGCCATTGGGGTCAAATACTACCCCAATACCCGATTGCAGCTCACGGTCTTCGTCGTAATACTCACCAAGGTCAGCATCGGTAAAGGTATCTCCCGGCTCATTTTCGTATTCGCCATAAGCCGGGTATTCAAGTTCGGCGTTATCATATACGCTTTCATATTCTGTGTCATCATACGCATTATCTGCCTGCATACCATACGGTGTAGTATACTCAGGCGCTCCATCATCGACGTGCACATCACATGGCGCAGTATATTCATACTCTCCTTCATATGCCGCTACCATAAGTGCAACAGGGTTCACCGACATTATTAACGCAATTAATATTGCGGAAAAACGCCGTAGAAACGGAACTCTGTCAATAGTTTTAGATTTTTCCATTTTCACTGAAATAGCCCCCTTATAATTTATAGATTTTCAAATGCCTGTTGGTGAACCAATTCAAGCAAACATCTATAGTGCTCGACTTGGAATTGGTATTATAGTGAATTAAATTGAAAATCGCCTCAAGCTTCGGCCGAGAACCCGCCCTCACATATTCGCTTCGCGAATATTGGCCGGGTGGCCTGCGCTTACGCGCACCGGCTTCGCCGGGGTATACATACTGCCGCGGGTTTCGGCCTCGCTTTCGGACTGTTTTCAACTAAATTCACTATAGTTATGCCGTTTTTCAAAGAATTCATGTATTGCTACCACATTGCCAAAACTACGCGAGGGGATAGAGGATGGCAAAAAAAATAGAGCACTCCCCTTGTAAGTGCAGAAATATACATTTTTAATCAAATTCAATGATGGCTTGGAAAAACGCTTGATGTTCGGCATTTCTGATGGCAAGCCGTATTTGTTGCAGCATACGCCAAGCTGTTTTGTAGGTCACGCCTATTTCCTTTTGCAACTGTACTCCGGAGATGTTTTTTTGCCCGTTCAAAAACAAATGAATTGCAAAAATCCATTTTCTAAGGTCTGTAGAGGACTTTTCAAAGATTGTACCTTTGAATGGAGAAAAAGTTGATTTGCAATCGTTACAGCTAAAGACCTTGCTGCGGCTTCGTTCCTGATACACTTTTGGAGACTCACAATGGTTACACGTTACGCCAGTTTGATAGCGAACCGCTAAATAGTGTTTTATTAATGATTCCTCGGTAGGGAATTTTTTTACCAGTCTCAAAAACGTCATAAATTTTACTCCCACGCTCACATTATAAGGCTATTTTATCACGTTTGTTGAACTATGTCAAGGGATAGATTTGTTTTTTATTGACACTTATTCAAAAAAACGATTGACATACAAAACGTACATGTGTATAATGTGCTTATTCAACCAGTACATCAATCACATGCATCACAAGAAGGGGATAGCCCCATGCCGATGGAAATTTTTTTACAGCTCCGCTCAAAAGTACCTATATACGAACAAATCGTCACCCAAGTGAAGCAGCTCATCATGAGCGGCACATTAAAGGACGGCGAGCCCATACCGTCTATGCGCGCCCTTGCCAAAACCCTGCAAGTGAGCGTCATCACCGTGCAAAAAGCCTACGAAGATTTACAGCGCAGGGGCTTTATAGAATCCTTGGCGGGGCGGGGTACGTTTATTCGCGTGCCAAATATGGACGATATACGGCAGGAATACTGGCTTGCCATTCAAAACCATGTGGAAAAAATATCAAAACTGGCAAAAGAAAGCGGCATTGCCGTTGACGAAGTAATAGACCTGATAAAAACTGTGTGTGAACCGGAGGGCAAAAATGACTAATATTCTTGACATAAAAAACATCTGCAAAGCATACCCTAAAAGCGATTTTGCTCTGCGTGATATTAGCTTCACCGTTCCCCAAGGCGCAATCATGGGCTTGGTTGGGGAAAACGGCAGCGGCAAAACCACGACGTTAAGCATCATCTTGGGCTTGCTTCACCCAGACTCCGGCACGGTAAACATCTTCGGCCGCCCATATGATATGGATGACATGGACATGAAGGCAGATATGGGTGTCGTTTTTGACAGCAACTACTTCCCAGAAGTCTTTACCCCAAGAGACATATCCAAAATTTTTGGGGAAATTTACAAACGTTGGGATAATGCACTTTTTTTCGGCTTGCTAAAGAAATACGAAATCGGCGAAAAACAGGCAGTCAAAAAACTTTCTCATGGCACAAAGGCGATGCTTTCCATCATCACTGCCCTGTCTCAAAAGCCGGAACTGCTCATTTTGGACGAACCCACAGGCGGCGTAGACCCTGTGCGCCGTGAGGAAGTGCTGGACATGTTTTTGGATTTTGTATCCGACGGCAAAAAGTCTATTATTTTCTCCAGCCACATCACCAGCGATTTAGAGAAAATTGCCGACTACATTACCATTATTCATAAAGGCGAATTGCTGGATACGGCAGAAAAGGATATTTTCCGGTATCAATACGGCATCATCCGCTGCAATCAGCAGACTTTTGACGAATTAAGCAGTAAATATAAAGGAGAAATACTGCGCTATGTAAAGCGAGATTATCAGTACCACATTTTGGTGAAAGACCAAGCGAAAATTCTTTCGGGTGATTTTGTACTGGAAAACCCTACATTAGATGAAGCTATGTACTTGCTCACCAGAGGCGACGCTTTATGATGGGGCTTGTGCATAAGAACTTAAAAGCCGGGTCTGTTACACCAATATGGACGCTGGTGTTTATCGCCGCTTGCGTACTTGCAGGATTTTTTGTGAGAGATGCAGCAATGTTCCTAATCATTTTCTGTGGACTGTGCGGCGGGTTTGTAGCAAGCTTCTTGTTTCATTTCCTGGGTTGCAATGAAGCCAATTGGCGGAAACTGGAGGCCGTAATACCCGTCAATACAGCGTATGTGGAACGGAGTAGATATGTAGCCCATAGTATCGTTTTTGTAATCACTTTAATCGGCGGCGCGGTGTATGCGCTCACCAGTTATTTTAGCGGCGGATTAACGGCGAACAATGATGTTACCTTTGCCGCAACCGTCGTGGGTGCATTCAGCATATGGTCCGTTTTATTCATTTCCTTTGGGGCGCTTTTCTTCATTATGTCACGCATTCAAAGCAATGCCATTATCATCGTCCAAATCGTTAGTTTCTTTATCACTATTGTTGTTGTCATCACTTTTAGCATAGTGGTTGCCTTCATCTCCGGTTCTGAAGAAGATGGATTTTACCGTGGCATAAGCATTTGGAATTGGATATTACTGGGCGCATTATTGGTATTGTACGCAGGCTCATATTTTTTAAGCCTGTACATTTACAAACACAGGCTAAGCAAAAAGGGGGCAATCTAATGTCCGGCATATTACGCAGCTTTTTTGTGGACACAAAGTTGATTAGAGCCGGAAGGATAGCATATCTTCTGTTCATCATCTTTTTGGTGCTTCCTGTTTTCGGAGAAGTCAGTTTTTTTGGGCTGTTTGCGGCAGTGCCTGCGGGGTTTATTGTGCTCCTGGGTATAGAAACACGCTTGGACAGATACTTTTGTGTAATGCCCATTAAGGCGTGTACAATCATACTGGCGCGCTATTTGCTTCATATCGCAATGTTTTTCATAGGCACGTCTATAGCAGTAGCCAGTATACTCATTTTCAGCGACAATCCTGTTGTGCAAATGCATTTTGTCATGCTTGTTTTGGGAATGTTTCTCACCGTTCAAGGCATTGGAAACACGATGGGGCAGAACTTTTCAAACAACCGGGTTTTAACGATTATCATCGCATGTCTGCTGTACCTTATACCTTTTTTGCAAATATATCTGGTGTTCGGTTTTTCTACAGTAAATCAAATTATCTCCGGCAGAATGTCGGGCATTTACATTACCCAGTCCGATGCCTTTACGGACACAACAAGATTTATTGTGTATGTTACAATCAGCGTTGCTGTTTATATAATCTCCTATTTCGTGGCCATTCGTATATACAAAAAGGGGGATTATCGGCAAGTTAAAATATCGTGGTATTAATACTGTCAATCAAATTTTATAAATAGGAAAGGAAGAACACAAATGGAACTTCAAGTAAAAGACATCTGTAAAAGCTTTGGAACGAAGCAAGTGCTCAAGGACATCAGCTTTACAGTAAAAAGCGGCGAGGCCTTTGGCTACTTAGGCCGCAACGGCGCAGGAAAGACAACCAGTATTCGCATATTGGCGGATATTTTCCGCGCAGACAGTGGAGAGATTTTGCTGGATGGCAAGCCCATAGACCGCTCAAAAGTGCGCCTGGGCTACCTGCCGGAGGAACGCGGGCTATACCCCAAGTCTAAAGTCGGCGATCAAATGGTTTACATTGCGGAACTGCGCGGCATGAAACGCTCTGCCGCGAAAAAAAGCGCACAAGCACTTCTGGACAAGCTGGAAGCCATGGAGTACTGGGACAAAAAACTGGAAACCCTATCAAAAGGAAATCAGCAAAAAATCCAGTTGGCCATTGCTGTGCTGCACAACCCGGATATCGTCATACTGGACGAACCCTTCTCCGGCTTAGACCCGGTAAACGCAAAAATGCTGCGCGACCTCGTATCCGAGCAAGTGGCCATGGGCAAACTTGTGATGTTCAGCAGCCACGAAATGTCTTATGTAGAGCAATTTTGCGAACATATCTGTATTATCAACAAAGGCGTGGTGGCACTGGACGGGCGCATCAAAGAAATTAAGCGCAGCTATCCACGCAATAACATCTGCATTTTGCCCGAAAACGGCAACACAGACGCACTGATGAAAAGCGTTTCCGCCATTGCAGACTGGAACAGTATGGTCGCATCGTCCACAATAAGCGGTGAAGAAGTGATTGTGAACCTTACAGACGCAAAAGACAAATGCAAGCTTCTGCAATTGCTGGCATCTCAGCCGGTGGGCGTAGACAGCGTAAGAGTCATAGAGCCAAACCTTGAAGAAATTTTTGTAGAAACGGCAGGTAATTAAACATGACTGCCAAGCATGAGAGTGGATTTATGGCAAACATGACTGCCAAACATGAGAATGGAGCGATATTATAATGGGACAACTATGGAGTGTAATCAGATTTGAGTTTAACGGCTTTGCAAAAAACAAAGCGTTTGTGGGGATGGCAATATTTTTAATGGTAGTGGCCCTTATAGGCCCGGCTGTGCCTGCAATTATTGACCGTGTCGATTTTGGTTCAAGCCGTACTATTGCGGTAGTAGACAACACAGGCATGTTTGACCAGGCGACCCTAGACGCCATGCTTTCACCGGATGTGGTGATGGTGTCGGATATCAATGCCGCAAACCAAGCCGTACTGGACGGCACACACAACTATGCACTGGAGCTAAATCGAGACAGCTATACCCTCAGCACAATGACTATAGGTATGGGTATTTTCAACCTCGAACATCAAATTGCAAGCCTCCTGAGCCATCAATTCAGAGTGGATGCATTGCAGGCGCAGGGCATCGGTCAAGATATGACTTACGAAATATTGATGTTTCACCCAGCGGGTGAAGTGGTAGCCCTTGGTGCGGGTGACGGCGACGCAGACACATTTGTACAAAATATTCTGCTGGCATATATCATGGCGTTGGTGCTTATGATCGGCCTGCAAACAGGCGGCGGGCACTTGCTTACTGCCGTTGTGCGCGAAAAATCCACCAAAACAATGGAGCTTCTGGTTACAAGCTGTAAGCCCCGCACCATGCTTATGGGTAAAGTCATCGGTACGGGTGCAGCACTAATGATACAGATTCTTGCGTTGGCCGTTTCTGCTGCCGTGAGTATGTTGTTTATTACGCCATTGGTTGCCGGTGACGCTGAAGGTGTATTTGCCCTCAATTTTAGCCCCATGATATTAATGTACCTTGTTGTGTTCTTCCTGCTAGGGTTTACCATATTTGCATTTTTGTATGCCGCACTTGCCAGCACTTGCAGCCGCATGGAAGATGCACAAAGCTTGTCAACACTTCCGACACTATTGCTTACGGCAGGTGCTATGATGGTTTTCATTGGTATGAACAACCCCGGTGCAGCATGGGTACCGATTGCATCCTTCGTTCCCGTTATATCTCCATTCGTTATGTTCATGCGCATATGTATGGGTACTGCAGCCACCTGGGAAATTCTTCTTTCCATTGCCATACAGGTTGTAAGCATTGGCATTGTTGCATGGGCAGCGGCTAAAATTTACCGCATGGGTACGCTAATGTACGGCGCGAAGCCATCGTTTAAGAATTTGTTAGCGGCGTTTAGGTAAGCTATAATGAAACCAAGTTAATCCAAGGAGGATACGAAATGAGAAAATTCATCAAAAAAGCAACGGCATTTATTATTGTCGCCAGCATGACCCTTGCGAGCGTTTCTGCGTTTGCATCACCTAGCATTGAGATTGAGGTCGTGCCATTAAGGGCTGTCGTAGAAAACGCAGGCGGCACAGCGGAATGGGACTCCGAAAATGCCCGTATCATCGTCACTTTTGGCGACGATGTGTTCATTTTCAGAATGAGTACCCGCAGTGCGTATCTAAATAGTGAGGCCATCAACCTTCAGTTCCCCATTATCACAAGCAATGACAGAGCCTATATTTCTGCCGCCGACGCGGCGTATTTTTTCCCACTTTCTGCCGCACCTCTTTCAGAGATTGCAGAAAATGATGAACCTGTCGCCGTTGAAGCAGGCGAATTTGACACCTCCGTTGCAACCGCAGGTGCCGTAGCCGTGCAAATGATGGAAGCTTTAAGCATACCGGGTGTAACCGTAGCCATTGTAGATGCCCAAACAGGCTTTACATGGACAGGTGGCTTTGGGTATGCGGACACCACCACAAGCCGCCCTGTAGACGGCAGCACCTTGTTCCAAATTGCGTCCACATCCAAGCCATTTACAGCCATTGCAGTGATGCAGCTTGCAGAGCGTGGCTTGCTGGACATCGATGCACCCATTATCAACTATCTCCCAGAATTTAGCCAGCTTCCAAACCCGCTGTATGGTGGCGACTACAGCCAAATTACCGCACGAATGCTGCTTTCTAATACCTCCGGCATTACAGTGGACAGGTTGCACGGTTGGGCATCATTAAATGCGCATTACCAAGGCGCAATGAACGATCTCTTAGATTTCTTTGCAGGAAGCTACATGACCGTTCCCGCAAATTCCTATTATGTGTATGCAAATGCAGGCTGGACATTACTTGGTATACTTGTTGCAAGAATTTCCGGCTACGACAATTACTTCGAGGGCTTTATCAGCTACACCGAAGAAAACATTTTTGCCCCGCTGGGTATGAACATGTCATCTTTTGAGCAAACAGCAGATATGTTCCCGTACCTTGCCATGTTCTACAACTTGGAAGGCACACAAGACCCGATACATTTTACCAACGTGCTGGGCGCAGGCAGCGTGGTTTCCAACGCCAACGAAATGGCAATTTTCATGCAAATGATTCTTAACGGCGGCACTTACAATGGCGTACAGATACTCACAGAAGCTTCTGTGAACCAAATGCTTGCCCTGCACGATTTTGATTTTAGCACCAGCCCCGTTGGTTATGGTCTTGGCTTCCTACACCGCACAGGCGCAGACGGCTTCCAAACTGTAGGGCATGGCGGCACGCTAATCCATCACCATACAGAAATGGTATTTAACCGCGAAGCGGGAATTGGCGTGTTTGTTTCCACAAACTCTGCGTCGGCTTTACCGGCTGCCGGTATCATGGGCAATGCCATTTTACAAACCGCAATAATGGAAAAAACAGGAGCAGTGCCACTGCTGCCTGCTGTAGCAGACGCCGACGCTGTTCCGCTGGAGCTTTCTGCAGAAGAACTTGCGAAATACGAAGGGCTTTACCTGGTTGCTTTGGAAATGTGGATGATAGCAGCCGTTGATGGTATGCTTATTCTAAGCCTTGTAGGCACAGATATTACACTCGAACTTGTACCAATGTCTGACGGCAGTTTTGACTCTTTAATGGGGCGCGTATGGTTTGAAGAAGCTGGTGGCGAAATGGGTGTTATAGTGGGCGATGCCAAAGCCCTAGTACTGGGCGCAAGAGCAGATATTAACGCGTTTATGGCAAACGATTCTTTCGAGCAATGGATTGGCACTTACACCCATGTGATACCGGAAGGCCATGCAAGTGTTTTAATACGCAGCAGATTTTTTGTGAACGAACTGGGCATGGCCGTTGTGCAGTCTTATAATGCGCACGGGTTAAACCCTATAACACCGCTTACGTATTACAACGGCACTTGGTTTATGGAAGTGTTCCCTATAAATTTTGAAGTGGACGAAGACGGCAATGCCAGCTATGAGTGGCTTGGCGGGAGATTTGTAAGAGAATAGGTCGTAATGAAAAAAGCAACTGACCCGAAAATTGGATCAGTTGCTTTTTTGTTATAGGCTTACTTTTGCATCGCACTACGTATTGCGGCGGCAGTGTCTTCTTCGTTCATATGGTCGATAATGCCGGAATCGGAAAGGGCTTTTAGACCGTGGGTTTTGACAAATGCCACTGCGACATCTGCTAAATCCTCATTGTTCATGTGACATGCGATTTCCGCAAGTGCGTCACTGTCGATATTTTTGCAGTGCAGAGCAACTTCTTTTAAGTCTTCACTATTCATATGGCATGAAATTTCTGCGATGGTGCCGCTGTCGATGTTTTTGCAGTGCAGGGCAACTTCTTTTAAGTCTTCACTGTTCATATGGCATGAAATTTCCGCAATGGTGTCGCTGTCGATGTTTTTGCAGTGCAGGGCAACTTCTTTTAAGTCTTCACTATTCATATGGCATGAAATTTCCGCAATGGTGCCGCTGTCGATGTTTTTGCAGTGCAGGGCGACTTCTTTTAGGTCTTCGCTGTTCATATGGCAAGCGATTTCCGCGATGATATCGCTGTCGATACCGCTGCTGCGCAAAATAAGGTCTTTTAGCGTTTCGCTGTTAAGGTGGTGCGCCATGTCTGCAATAGCACTCATGTCTACGTCGTTGATGCCGGAATTCTCTGCCAAGTTTTTCACCTGGCTTGGCCTTAATATCGGAGCTACTTCTGCCAATGTTTCCATATCCGATATGTTTAGCTCTTGGCCTGTGAGTACGCTTTTTACCAGTGTTGTGGCTTTTGCGTCATCCAAAAGTTCGTCTATAGACACCGCCAGCACCTGCGATATGTCCGGCAGCTTTGCGATGTCGGGCATAGAGTTGCCGCGCTCCCAGCTGGATACGGCCTGATAGGTTACGCCCAGCTTGTCCGCCAGGTCTACTTGCGTCATGTCCCGTTCTTTTCTTAGGGCGGAAATTTTCCTGCCTATGGCTTGCATGTTCATGGTTATACCTCCTGAAATGCCCCTGTGGGGTTTTGGTTGTGCAATTAGCCTACAGGAGTTGTGGGGCGGAGTAAATAAAATGTTCTTTGCATAGGGATTTTGGCGCAACTCAAATGCTGTTTGAGTTGGTTTACAGTATCCTAGCATAATCTGCGATAGCTTGTCATACATTTTTGTAGAAAGGGGTTTTCTCATGAACATCAAAGAAACCATCCGTTCATTTCTAGGCGCAGAAGCCGCACGGCAAATAGACACAATAAGCCCAGCAGAATTTGAAAAAATATCCGAAATTCGCCTGCGGGCAAACAAGCCCCTGATTATAAAAATGCATGGGCGGGATTATGCAATTGGTGCGTCCAAGGTTGCACTTTTAGGGGATTTTGCAAACAGCTACCGCCCAAGTCCGGATGACATTTACGAAACCATGGAGTGCATAAGCCGGCATTCTTTTTATGCCTTTGAATCGGAACTTGCAATGGGATATATTACTTTGCCGGGCGGGCATAGGGTAGGGGTGGCGGGGCAGGTGGTACTGGAGAATGGCGCAGTGCGGTCTTGGAAGTATATCAGCGCAATAAATATTAGGGTGGCGCACAGCATTGTGGGCTGTGCAGACCAGGTACTCCCGCTTATCATTGGCGATACAGGGCTTATGCACACAATGATTATCGCCCCGCCAGGCTGCGGCAAAACTACGCTTTTGCGGGATATCGTCCAGCAGATATCCAATAAAAGTATGACAGTCGGCCTGGTGGACGAGCGTTCGGAAGTGGCCGGCTGTTTCCAGGGAATACCGCAAAACGACGTGGGCATTCGCACAGATGTATTAGACGGCTGCCCAAAGGCAATTGCCATGGTTATGCTTTTGCGTGCCATGTCGCCGGATGTGATTGCCGTAGACGAGCTTGGCGGTGAGGAAGATGCACACGCCGTAGATACAGTGCTAAACGCGGGGGTAACGTTACTATGTACAGCCCATGGTGTAGATGTTAACGATGCCATGACAAACCCTGCGCTGACAAAAATGCTAAGCCGAGGGATATTTGAGCGGTTTGTTGTACTGGGTCTGAAAAATAAGGTGGTTGGGGTGTTTGATGGGGAAGGGAATCAATTATAAAGGGTATTGGAATTTGTCAACTTTTGTTGTAAACTCTCTACAACAAAACTACCTACCCCGAAGGGAGCATTCATATGCCGTACTTAGACATTCGTTCATCCAAGCCCATTGACGGGCCAACCAGAAACACGCTTCAGCTTGAAATTGGAAAAATTATGCCGGTGATACCGGGCAAAAACGTATCAAACACGCTTATATGCATTTCCGACAACTTCACCATGTACAAGGACACGAAGCCTATCGACGCCGTATTTGTTGATGTGCGTATGTACAAAAAATCGCCAGAAGAAGACAAAAAGGAATTTGTAAAGCGGATAACCGCAATCCTTGCAGATATGCTTAAAATCCCGCCTGCACATGTGCAGTTGAATTTTGTCGAGCAGCAGAACTGGGCTGTGAATGGGGATTATTTCTAATATGTTATGAAATTAAACGGGGCCGTCCTATTTTTTATTGAGAAGCACCCCCCTGATAGTACATCTAAGTGCTATCAGGGGGGTGCTTTTTACCCAAGCGTTACAGGAACTTGAAGCCTTTCGTCATCACGGTAAATGGTCAAAATAACTTCCTGCCCAACAGAAGCGGCGTTTCTAGCGTTATTCAGCTCATACAGGGTTGTAACCGGTGTGCCGTCAAAAGCAACAATAAGGTCACGCGCTTGTATACCTGCTGCTTCCGCACCGCCACCGGATAGGACGTCTGTGACCATTATCCCAACGGAGGGCAGTTGGAATAAATCACGGTAGGTCGCGTTTATATGCATTATATGAATGCCAATAAGAGGGGGATGAGTTCTCATATTTGGTGGTACGGGAGGCATGGTGTTAAGGGCATCGTTGTCACTCCACACAACGTTGGGGGAAATAGTCACACTGGCTGTTATATCGTACAAACTTACTTCGGCAGACCAGCTTCCGATATAAAAATATACATAACCAGGATGAAAAACACTTCCGGTAGAAATGCTTCCGGACCTTGCATCGCTGGAAAAAGGCCGCCATGACCCTAGGCCAGAACCATATCTGGAAAGGTTAGGATCGCTTGTCAATCCTACAAAAATCCCGTGCCCTTCTAATGCTTCGGCTTTTAATTCCACACGCAGCCCCGGTTCAAAATCATCAATACGCCCTACCAATACCCTTTCCCCCGCGGGGATATAGGGGATATGAAAATCAAAATAAGCAATTTGGAAACCTGTATCTTCAATTCCCGCTGTCATGCTGTTGTTCGAAAATGGCTCTAAGGTGTTCAACGATGGCTCATAAAACGATGCGGTGGCTTCTTCGGATAGTATTTCCTCTGGGGCCGATGCAGCAGTGGTTTCAGGTGCGTTGGCTTCAGTTTCGTATATCGTAGTTTGTTCTGCTTCATATATATACGGCGGCGCATCTTGGCTAAAGCGTATGCCTACAAAAAATCCCGTAAGCAACAATGCTATGCCCAGCGTCACAAGAAATCTCTTATTGGTTGGCCGGTTCGTGTGCAAAATATTTGTGAGCCTCTGTTTTAACATATCTTTGCCTCCCAAAATATAAGTTGTAAGTGGGCTTTTAATAGGCCCTGCTGCCATGCGAAGAATAAGATTGCTGTAATATTTGCGCCCAGCCATATCCATGCCTTGCACGGTTGCGTGGTCGCAAAGGGTTTCCAAGTCTTTATCTGCTTGGCGTGCCATAAGGTGTACCGCAGGGTTGTACCAATATAGGCATTGCATTGCCGTAAGCGCCAGCTTATACCACAGGTCTTTGCGTTTATAGTGCATAAGCTCGTGCCTAAAAATGAGGCGAAGTGCTTTCGTTGTATAGTCCATGTCTGCAAGGTAAATAGTTGGGCGTGTAAGCCCCGTTAGCATTGTAGCGGTAAGTTTTTTTGCGTGAACCAAGCGAATGTCTTTGCCAATGCCCAAGCTATATTTTTCCGCCGCAAATACTGCCGCAATATCTTCCGAAACCGGTATTTGCCACCGTTTTAGAAACCGCATTAATTTGAAATGTCTAAACCACTGGTACAGTGCGAAAATGATTATTCCGGCAACCCATAATGTAACCAGAAGAATGCCAGTATTCGGCAAGCGAAAAGTAAAAGCATTTGCGGCTCCTGTACTTTGCAGGGCAGGTGAGGGTTGCCCTCCTTGCGGCGTTGGAGCCAAGATGCTTTGGGGCAGAATAGGCGCTTCTATGGGAATATGCAGGTCTTGCATTACGTAATTTGCATTTTTCAACTGGTCCAATTCTTGGACAGATTGTGTGTATTGGTAAAAATTCTGTACCGCTTGTGCCGGTGCAGACTCATTTACAGCAGCTAAATGTACCGCAATAGGAACAGCCGGCTGGTGCGGCGTAATAAGGGCAACGAAAGGCCACATAAGCCCGACCATTACCATTGCCCATAGTGCGCGCCTTCCTGTTGGCGCAAATTTTTTGTCCAGTAATGGTACTGCCGCAAGAATCAGGAGTATAAAAGGTGTTACAACTAAATTAGCACTGCCGATATGCTCTAAAGCAACCATGACTTACCTCCCGTCGATAAATGCTTTTAGTTCGTCTAAATCTTCTTTGCTTATGGCATCTCCCTTGTACAGCGCCGCAACAAGACTGGTTAACGAATTGCCATGCAAGTGCCTAAGAAAGGATTTGCTTTCGCTTTCTATATATGCGTCTTCTTGTACTGCGGCCTTATAAATGTTGGTACGCCCGTCTTTTCGTACGGTAAGGAAGCCCCGCTCTGTCAAGCGTGACAAAAACGTCAAAATGGTGGTAACGCTCCAATCTTTTTGGGCTGCCAGCATTTTTATCACTTCGGCAGATGTTATTTCTCTGTTCTCGCACCAAATTATGTTCATTATTATGAGCTCTGCGTCCGGTAGCCTTGGTATATCCATCGTGTTCACCTCACATTATAACTACACGTGTAGAATTGATAGTCGTATTCTACGCGTGTAGTTGTAATGTGTCAAGCTTTTTATGTAAAAAAATACGGACACGCCGATATTTAGTAAGCGTGTCCGTATTTTTTATTCGAATCTCACTTAACTGCGGCGCAATTGCCGAACCTTATTCACCACCGCACTCAAAACCAAAACAATCGGCAACGCCGTCCATGAGGATATCCAAATGCTCCAGATAAGCCCCATAGAAATGAGTATAACTGTAAGCATGTAATAGAAAATGTCCTCGATATTGTCATCTGTAAAATGTTTCTGCCTTATTAGGCCAAAGGCTTTTATTGCGCAAATAAGTATCCATGCAACGGGGAATGCAACCCATGTCCGCGACCAAGCTTCTATAATGATGCCCAATGCAAAAATGAGCAAAAGACCGGTATCGCGTAGTATTGGGCTCTTTTCCTTTTCTTCCGGTGTTTTAATCAGCATTCCAATAAACACAAATAAAATCCATGTGATGGGCCCGGCCAGCCAAGAGCCGCTCCAGTCTCCACTAATTATAGCCCTAAACAAAATGCTAACGGTTACTACGGCATACAGGGCTTCATCAAGATATTTCAGAAGCTTACCCTCTGTGCCTTCTGCCCCTGTTTTTGCATCAATCACGTCTTTTATAGCGACTACCATATAGGCCAGCACAAAAAACATCCAGGAAAATGGTATCCATTGCCTTAGGTCTGTAGGGTCTATACCGCGCTCGTATCTAAGCATTTCCGCAAGTGAATCTGTCATTTGATTAACTGACTCACTAATTCCGTCACCAAAATAACCATCGTAGAATAACCCGCCCAAAATATTCGGTAGGAACATAACCGCAAGGAACAGGACTAACGCTATCGTATATGCGTAATCCTCAAAATCCCACTTTTCGTTTTCTTCGTCCTCGTGCTTGGTTTCAAAATTATCTTCGTTCATTGTTTATCCACTCCTGTTTTTAATGGTTTATCTGTACAGCCTTAACAATATACGCATGTATGCGGATTTATTCTGCACGTGCAGTAGAAAAGTGTCAAGTTTTTTAGCGTGCGAATAAAAAAGTACCTGGTGCCAGGTATTTCTTCGTTTTATAAAACACCTGTTATCAGACGTTTTTGTAAATTTCCCGTATAATATGGTATAATGTTTTTGGCAACGGCTTGGGGCAGGCACCCATGATAAAAAACGGCAGAAAAGCCATGCCAAACTATATCGCAAAGGAGTTGTTGATATAGAAATTATCACAATTTATGACGAGCAGGAGGAGAAAGTGGGCACAACGTACCCACGCAGAGCAAAGCAACTTGTGCGCAGTGGGCGTGCCATTTGGCTGGAAGAAGGTCACACTTTGCAGTTGACGCCGGAATCGGACATCTTAACTCCCGCGATTATCGAGGAGGAAACAGAAATGGATGAGAAAATAACCAACGGCAAAGCAGAGGCTTATAGTTCCGACCATACAGAGGAAAGCGATGACCTGCTCATGTACCTCGCCAAGAAAAACGTGCGGGAAAAGAGAAATCTTGGATGGCACGCATTGGCTTTTATTATTGCTTTCATAGTCGTTGGTATGCTGTTTGGGGCAAATACTGGCAGCAGACACCCTATGTCCGGGTGGGCTAGAGACGCAGCATGGAACTTGGAGACAACCATACCACATATCCCGGAAAATTATGCCTGGCCGGCATACGATGCAATTCAGGTGATAGAAAACATTGTACACAACTACACGCCGCCTATATTGCATATGCTTTCTGGTGCATTACTCTTGTGGGGCGCATGGATTATAGTGTGCGCTGCAAAAATATTTCGCCGAAAAAATAAAAGCGCAAAACCCGACCCTGTATTACTGGAATACAAACGCCTTAAAGACACTATCGATTTACGGTAATACCACGCCGCCGCAGGTTAAAATCTTGCGGCGGTTTTGCTATTTCACACGTAAACTTGTGAATATCGCCGTTTTGGTATAAAATGTACGTATACTATAAGCTTAAACTAAGGCGGTACCCCATGCTTCTCCAACTCAAGGACGTACAAAAATCCATTGGCATAGAGGAAATCCTCATAAATGTGTCATTTATCATAGAAGAAAAAGAAAAAGTGGCGCTTGTGGGCGTAAACGGCGCGGGCAAAACGTCTGTGTTCAGGCTGTTAACCGGCGAATGGACACCGGACGAAGGTGTAATAAGCAAACCTGCAAGTCTGCGGTTGGGCTACTTGCCGCAAATGACCAACGAGGAAATCACCGCCGCCATGTCCGCCGGCCCCGACGAAGGTGTGCTAACGCTATATGAAGCCCTGGACAAAGTTTTTGACCCGTTAAAACAAATGGAAGCAGAAATGCGAGAGCTTGAAGCAAAAATGGCCAACCTCACAGGTGCAGACCTGGAAAGCGCACTGAAACGCCACGATAAACTAAGAATCCGTTTTGAAGACATGGGCGGATATGAAGCCACAAGCCGCTTAAAAGGCGTGCTTCGCGGGCTTGGCTTCCCAGAAAGCCAGTGGAATCAGCCCTTCGGTAAGCTTTCCGGCGGGGAAAGAACCCGTGCAATGCTGGGCAAACTCTTGCTGGAACGCCCGGATTTGCTTCTGCTGGACGAGCCCACCAACCATCTGGATGTAGACAGCGTAATATGGCTGGAGGAATACCTGCGCAGCTTCCCCGGTGCGGTACTCATCATTTCCCACGACAGATATTTTATGGACAGGGTAGTGACAAAAACCATAGAAATTGAAAACAAGAGGTCTGTGGTGTACAATGGCAATTACAGCTACTTTGTAAAGAAAAAAGCCACCGACCGCGAACTTGCCAAAAAACGCTATGCGGAAAATCAAAAAATAATAAAGCACCACGAGGAAGTCATAAAAACACTGCGTTCTTACAAAACCGAAGCAAAAATAATACTCGCCAAAAGCCGGGAAAAGCTTCTGGATAAAATCGAGAGGATAGACAAACCTACAGAAGACCCGTCTACAATGCGCCTGCGCCTTACCCCGCGCCTAAACTCCGGTAACGATGTGCTTTCCGTAGAAGGGCTAACCATGGGCTTTGGTGGCAAAACTCTGTTTAAGGATTTGAACTTCGAGATAAAAAAGGGCGAAAAAACGGCTCTGATTGGCCCAAACGGCGTTGGCAAAACCACGCTTATCAAACTGTTGGTAGGGCAGCACGAGCCGCTTGCGGGGCACATACGCCTAGGCGTAAACGTGCGTATCGGCTACTACGACCAAAACACCGCCCTTTCCGAGGAAAAAACCGTTTTTCAGGAACTGGCGGACACATACCCCCGCATGGGGCAAACAGAAATACGCACAACACTGGGCGCGTTCATGTTTATTGGTGACGACGTATTTAAGCCCATAGCTGCCCTTTCCGGCGGAGAGCGCGGGCGTGTACAGCTGGCAAAAATAATGCTGGCGGGCGCAAATTTCCTTGTGCTGGACGAGCCTACAAACCACCTAGACCTGTTTTCCAAAGGAATACTGGAAGACGCCCTGCGGGAATTTACGGGCACGCTTTTATACATTTCCCACGACCGTTATTTTATTAATAACACTGCCAACCGCGTACTGGACTTAACCCCCACCGGGCTGGTATCATATGCAGGTAACTATGACTACTATGTAGAAAAGAAAGCCATTTTGATGCAAGAAGGGCTTTTGGGCGGGCAGCAAGAAAGTGTGCAAATTGTTGCATCTTCTAAGGAAGATTACAGGCGTAAGAAAGAGCAGGATGCCGCAGAACGCCGCAAAAAATCCCGCATAAAAAAATTAGAAGCTGAAATATCAAGCATAGAAGCGCAAATTTCCGAATGCGACGGGAAACTTGCCGACGATGAAATCGGAAGCAATGCAGAACTGATACAAGACATTTTTGCAAAAAAAGTAGCATTTGAAACTCAGTTGACAAAATTATATGAAGAGTGGGAGCAAGTACAACTATAAATGTAGGTCGGCAACCTGCCGCCTGCAAAATTGCAAAACACGTCAGACTGGTGTGACCCATACCATAGACGGGCGGAAGGTTGCCGTCCCTACAGTCTGGCAGAACGAATAAGGAGTGAACAATAAATGAAATCCAAAAACATAATCGACTTCCTACACTGGATTCTGGGCATGTTTTTTAACCTGGCCATTGTTATAGCCGTTGGGCTTGCAGTATATTTTATTACCATACGCGGTTTTGAATTTGGCGAAAACATGGCAAGCGAAATGGTGGCAGTTGGGGATGATTACGAAATGGTATTCGTCCTGGACGCGGAAACGCCCGCCTCCGAAGTGTCCCGTGAACTTGAGTATATGGGCATCATAAACAGCAGCTTATTGTTTAACTTAGAGCTGTTTTTGATGGGCCGCATTAGAACATACCAAGCCGGCACGTACATTCTTAACCGCAACATGACAAATACAGAGGTGCACCGTACATTCTTGCGGGTTGGTACCGGGCGCGCCCCTCACGAAGATATAAGAATCCCAGAGGGCTGGACAGTTCGGGATATGGCGGAATATTTTGAGTCTCGCGGGTTCTTCCCTGCGGAAGAATTTATTCGCGTTGCCACCTATGGTATAGGGGAGTTTGGTTTTGCCTTCGAGCGGGATATTCCGGACCGGCCGAATGGTTTGGAAGGCTACTTGTTCCCAGATTCCTACCAGATACCCGTTAACCCAACCCCGGGCGATATCATTTGGCGTATGCTGCGCCGCTTTGACGAAATTTTTGATGACGAAATGCGTGACCAAGCCTACGAAATAGGCATGACTATAGACCAAGTTGTTACAATGGCGTCTATTATCGAAATGGAGTCTCGCCTTGCGCACGAACGCCCAATGGTGAGCCAGGTTATTCATAATAGAATTGCAACTGGTATGCATTTGGAAATGTGCTCTACCGTTAAGTATGGGATGGAAGACCCGCCGGAAAGACTGACGATAGCACAAACGCGGATTGATACCCCATACAATACCTACGTACATGCGGGGCTGCCCATTGGCCCAATTACAAACCCCGGTGCGGCCGCCATGCGTGCTGTGCTAAGCCCTTCTGGGGGCGATTATTTGTTCTTTGTTTTGTATAATTTTGAAACAGGCGAGCATTTTTTCTCTAACAACTGGGCAGAGCATGATGCCGCAGACCAACGGGCGCGCGCAAGGCAATAGAATATTGTTGTAGGAATGGCTTGCAGTTGCTCAAGATTTATAACAAAAAAGGCGAGTGGTAAAGAAAATTCCTTTCCGCTCGCCTTTTATATTAAGTGAATTTAGTTGAAAACAGTCCGAAAGCGAGGCCGAAACCCGCGGCAGTAAGCGGGCAGACGGGAAACGCTATCGCTGTCCGCATGTTCTCGGCCGAAGCTTGAGGCGATTTTCAATTTAATTCACTTATTCTGTTACCAACTCTTCATACTTATCCACTGTAAGGAAGCCTTGCATTTCTTGCCTGTAGCGATTATCTAACTTGCCGCTTGCAAGCTCCTTTGCCCAGAAAACCGCGCCAAGCGCAGGGGGGGCATTTAACAAAACAGGTTTTATTGGTTGCGGTGTGTTCTGTTTTATAACCGTTTCAAAAATGCTTGCCATGCCGGGGTATTTGAGCTTTGTCCAAATGCTGCCGGCTTTTACTATGGTTATTTCGCGGCTAAAGGATAGGTTGCGTATACAGCCTGCTACGCCTTCGCCGCAGTTTATACCTACGTCGTCCAGTATTTTTTTGCACACGTCGTCGCCATTTACAGCGGCGGCATCAACTATTTTAATGATATCGGTGGTGTCTTTCCAGTAGTATCCGCGCTCCGATATTTCTACAAACAGCCCGGAATGGTCTTTTAGCCCAAACAGCTCCAGCAATTTTGGAAAAGCTTCCGAATATCCACCTACGCGGTAGTAGTGCTTGTACATTGCTTCCACGGCATTGCGGGCTATATCGCCGCCGCCTGCATGGTCGCCGCTTAGTGGGCCTATACCGCCAACTTGCAGCACGTCGCCTTTTTCGTCTATACCCAAAGCCACCGTACCGGAACCGTTTATAGAGCAAACGCCGGCTTCGGCCATTGCCTTAACCCCAAGAATGCCGTCGTTGGCAAGGCCAAATTTAGTAAAACCTATGTTTTTAACGCGCTGGTTAAGGTTTGCAATTTGCTCCGGCACATCTGCGCCGGCTAGGCCAAACCCGGCCGCAGCAATGTCTTTTACGGTGATGTTATGCCTTGCGAACAGGTCGTTTAACTGAGACTGCATTTTTTGCTGCATTCCGTCATAGCCCACGCCGTCATGTTCGTGGCTGCACGTTGGGCGGCGTAGTATGTCCACAAAGGTGCCGTCTTCGCGGCAAAGTAAGTAGTCTGTTTTAGAATTTCCACCATCTACACCAAGCACATATTTTGACATATGAATCAATCCCTTCCTAATTGTACACGTTATTAGAGTTGTAGCGAAATAGGAATATGCGGCTTTATGCAATAAATTGATTTGTGCGATTAAAACAAGTCGTCAAGCGCCTGTTCCAAATCGTAAAGCAACTGTTCGTTCCATTGGCATATGTTTATAAAGTCTGCCGGGAATTGAATGTTTGAAGCGGCAGATGATTCTATTTCGATCACAAAGCTTGCCCGGCCACTGCCGAACGCATCAAAACCTAGACGGAACCCGCCGTAATTATCTACACTAAATATGCCGCTAACAGCCCCACTTTCTCCCCGAGGGGCATTATCGCTGTAAGACAGGGTAAACGCACCTGTACTAGGGCTCCAATCCGATGAAAGCTGGATAGCGTCTGCAGACCCTGGCGGCCTTAATGTAAACGTATTGATGTATCTGTCGTTTGATTCGTTAATTTCCCATGCAACAGAAAGCGTTTCGGTTTCTCCACTTTCAGTTACAGCAATGTCCAGCGTCCAATCGTCAAGTACAGATGAGCCAAGGTCTAACGCAATATCTATTTCTGCCCGCTCGCCATCAAATGTTAAATCTGCGTTAAACTGAATGCGGTTAAGGCGGTTTCTGCTGCCTACATACAGTGTCAACGTTATTTCGCCGCTAAGGTTATCTTCAATTTCATTTATCCCTCTTCGTATATCGCGCACGATATCGCGGAACCGGACTTGGTCAAAGGACTCAAACCAGTCGCGCATGTTCTCGTCATCTTCAAAAACCACCAGCAAATCCCTTAAAAGTTGGACAATATCGCTTCCAGTAAATAGAAATTCTATACGTGTTATGCCATCTTCGCGGCTGGACGTATACTCCGTATTGCGTGCAAAAGCCGTTATCACTTCGATGTACGGTGTAAAATATTCTGTGCTGATATCGCTGGAATCGTCCATATTCAATGATTCTTCGAGAGATTCTACAAAATCAGCGATATCATTTATGGTTTGCTGGCCCAGCCCCATTTCTGTACCAAATGGCTGGAAGTCTTCCCTAAAAGTTGCAAAGGTAATACCGTAGAAATCACGGCCTAAAAGCCGCGTGCGTGCCATGGCGTACTGCCTGTTCATTAGGAATTCTAAGTCAAAATTTATTAAGCCGCCAAAATTTAGGTTAATGTCTGTTAAAACGGCATGTTGGCTACTATCAGCCATAAATGTAATGTCGCCCATAAACCGTTCGCTCCATGTGTTGCTATAGTCAAAACTAACGGTGGTGGTGCCATCGGCCAGGTTATTACCAAGCAGTTCAAATACATGAAGCGGCGATGTTTGCAGCCTTGTTACTACTTCGTTATTGAAATTACCCAAAGACCTTTGGGCTGTAATAAGCGGCCCAACTCTATTGATAAAAGATACCACAAAAAATACTGCGGCTATAACTATGATGGATGCAAACAATGTTCCAATAATAGCCCCATAAGATTTTTTAGCGGGTACAGGTACGCTGTCATGATTAGGAGTAAGCAGTATAGACCCGCAATCCACACAATAGTCAAAATCTTCATTTGCTTGTACGCCACATTTTGTGCAATACATAATTTGCCTCCTTATTTGTATGTTTCCAGCACGCTAGAAGATACGCGTGTTAAAAACTCGTCAATCAGTTCGTCGCTTATATCTAAATAAGACGTAGCAAAAAAAGTGGCTATCCCATGAGCAAAAATCCACATTTGAAGGTGAAAATTTTTAGCATCGTCTCTACTAAGCCCGGTTGCTGCCATAACCATTTCTATTTGGCTGTTTTGTTCTTGCTCCCATGTTTGCCCATATATGTTATCTTGCATAAAAAGGAGTTTGAAAAGCTCCTTTTCTTCTTTTGCAAACTGGATATACCCCAAGCCGATTGCTCCGTATGCAGACGTACCTTTCCGATGCTTTACACACTCGGCTAAATAGTTATCAAAATAATCGCTGGCGGCTTTAAGTACATCTGCTTTTAGCTCTTCCATTGTCGCGTAATAGGTGTAAATGGGTTGTGTAGAGTACTTTATTTCCTTTGCGATATTCCTTGCGTTTAGCCGAGACATGCCTTCGCGGCGAACGATATTAAGAGACCCTTCAATAATGTGCTTTTTTAATATCTTTGCTTTTGGCGGCATATGATGCGCTCCTCTCAGGGAAACCGTAGTTATATAACGATGGTGATTGTAACCAATACGTACTCTTTTGTCAAGAATAATTTTTTATGCCGCAAATTTTGATATAATCTACGGAAATCTATTTCGATGCACCTGCGGTTACTCATAGAATGGGAGGCAAGATGACAGAATGAACGACATCTTCGAAGTGAGGCTATACAGTTCCTTGGAAAAAATATTCCCGCATTGCGCGCCGCCTGCGTACGCGAAGCAATTAAAGCTGAGTGCTATGTATGGCGAAACCGTTTCATTTCAAATTTCCTACCGGCTTGCGGCAAATTGGTATCGCTCTTGGGGGCGGTTGAAGATAACTGCGCCAGATGGGGTGCGGATAAACTTACGCCGTGTGCGGTATGTTCCGGGGAGCTTGCCGCAAAATTATAAGACAGATGATGGCTATTTAACAACAGAAACAGGTCTGTTTCCGGATTTGTTAGAGCCGTTTGATGCCAGCCAGCTGCCGCTTATCCCCGGTATTTGGCAAACCATTTGGGTAGATGCAGAAATACCCAGCGGCACGCCAATACAACCGGGCTGCAAGTCTATTGCCGTACACATCGAAAGCGAAAACGGAGAAATGCTGGGAGCAGGCGAAGCAACGATTGACCGGATACCCGGCCTGCTGCCACCCCTTGCTATACCGCATGCCCGCTGGTTCCACGCAGATTGCTTGGCAACGTACTATGAAGTCGATGTATTCTCCGAACGTCATTGGGAAATTATCGAAAATTTTGCGGCATATGCAGTGCGCCACGGCATAAATACGTTGCTAACGCCTATTTTTACCCCGCCGCTGGATACAGCAATTGAGGGCGAGCGCCCCACACTGCAGCTTATTGATGTAACGGCCAGCAATGGAAAATACACCTTCGGGTTCGAAAAATTGGAACGCTGGGTACAAATGTGCAAGCGCGTAGGTGTGCAATACTTCGAAATATCCCATTTGTTTACCCAATGGGGCGCAAAACACGCGCCAAAAATTATGGGGCAATGCGGCACACGCCTGTTTGGCTGGGAAACCGATGCTACCGGTGCAGAATACACAAACTTTTTGCATCAACTGCTCCCGGCTTTAACCGCAAAATTAGCCCAACTTGGCATAGCAGAAAAAACCATTTTCCATATATCCGACGAGCCTGGCTTGGATAGCTTGCAGCAATATACTGCCGCGCGCAACATTGTGGAGCCGTATCTTAGCCATTACAAAATTGTAGATGCGCTAACAAATTACGACTTTTATAAACAAGGCGCTGTATCTGTGCCAATTCCATCGGTAGACCATATAGAACCGTTCCTAGAAGGTAATGTGCCGGAACTATGGTGTTATTACTGCTGCGCCCAAAGCTACAAGGTGCCAAACCTTTTCTTTATGCAGCCGTCATACCGCAACCGCATACTTGGTGTGCTGCTGTATAAGTACGACATTGCCGGGTTCCTGCATTGGGGCTACAATTTCTACAACAGTATGCATTCGTTATACCCTGTAAACCCATTTGTTGTAACCGATGCGGACGGGGCGTTCCCATCGGGGGACCCGTTTGTAGTATATCCCGGAGCGGACGGGAAGCCCCTAGGCTCCATTCGGCTCATGGTAGCGCAGGAAGCGTTTAACGATTTGCGTGCGCTTCGCATGTTAGAGCAATTGGCAGGGCGTGACTTTGTGCTTGGTTTGATAGACGATGGCTTGCCGCAACCAATCACGTTTAGTTGCTTCCCGCAAAACGCGGAATATATTTTATCGCTAAGGCAGAAGGTGAACTGCGAAATACAGAATAGGAGATAACCCCCATGAAACTAGGCACACTGTGCTATATCGAGAAAGACGGCCAGTACTTAATGCTGCACAGAACAAAAAAAGAAAACGACATGCACGAAGGCTTGTGGGTTGGGTTGGGCGGCAAGTTTGAAGCAGGGGAATCCCCGGAAGAGTGTGTGATTAGGGAGGTGTTTGAAGAAAGCGGGCTAACAATAAGCAACCCGCAACTGCGGGGGGTTATGACTTTTCCCAAGTTTGCGAAGCAAAAAGAAGATTGGTATGTTTTCTTGTTTGTTGCAACGGAGTTTTCCGGAGCGCTTAAACCATGTAATGAAGGCGAATTGGTTTGGGTGGATAAAAGCAAACTTGGTGACTTGCCCATGCACAAGGGTGACTATCATTTTTTGAAGTGTATGCAGGATTATGACGGCGTATTTACGGCTAAGTATATTTATGAAAATGACGCGTTGAAGGACTATAATGTGAGGATATATTAAAGATTGTATACTTTCACAAAAAAAGAGATGCCCTATTGGCTATTTTAGCTAACGGGGCCTCTCTTTTTCTATACTTTAGCTGCAAAAAACCTTAATGGATCAAGCACTGCTAGCAATTTTAGCACTGCTTCTCGCGTCCTTGATTTGCTCTTTTTCAAGCGCTTTCATACCAAGGCGTATTAACTCTAACGTGGCGGCAGAACGGCTAGCATAGCGGTTTTCGAAACGAAAATCATCAATTTGTTTCAAAAGCTCATCATCCATAATTACTGTGTAACGCGGTTTTTCTGTCGGCATGAGTATCACCTCCACAGTTCATATTATACACAAGTTCAGACATTTTATCAATAAATTTAGTATTTCACTTTGGGGACAAAGTATGCATTCTACCGCGTTTTTCCCCAAATTTTATGTGGCAATTATGAGGCAATATTAACCCGCCCTCCTCCTCCCCCCTCTTCCTCCCCTCCAAAAAAAAGTCTTGACAGTTTTTGGTTTATGGATGACAATAGCAAAAAGGTGCATACGTTCATACATGCATATCTTCATACTCTCCAAAGAACGTTAAAGGAGGTGGTTTTAGTGCCCACAACCCTTAAACGAATGACATTTACCGCTACGCCAGACATGATACCGATTATGGATAGGGCAAAAAGAAAGTATCACGACCGTACGCAGTCTGAAATGATTAGGCTGCTTATCGAAGCAGGGCTTAACTCTTTGAATGCGAACAATGAGAAAGCCCGGCCCAAAAAGGGGGACAAAAATAGGTTACTTAACCCCAAGCTGTAAGCAACACCAAGTTTTTTTGTATACAGTTTTCGCTATTGCTAAATAATTATTACCGCCAATGAGCGGTAAGAAAGGGAAAATGTATGAAAGCTTTTAGACGTAAGCTGGCCATTATGTTGGTTTTTGTATTTATGCTTGCACAAATGCCTTTACAGGTATTTGCGGGTATGAACTTAAACCTTGAGCCGGCTAATAGTGAAGAAGTTCAGTTGCGCATAGACTGTCTAAGGACAGCGATTGATCAAGTGGACGCACTAAATGAGAGCGACTTCCCGTCGCCCCCATTCCTACCACCATACGCCTCGTACACCTGGGCGGAAATGATGGAAGACCGTTACATTGCAAAAACGGTTTATTTATTCATCACCATGCTTCCCGAAGAAGCACTTATTGAGATAGGCGACCTAGAGCTTCAACAAGAAACAATGGACTACCACACAATTGTATTGTCTGAGTGGCTGGAACGTTTGGGTCTCGAATTTGAACCATGCAGCGATTGCTGCGTATTCTGCGGCCTGTGCGACGAATGCGGTTGCCCGAACGGCTGCTGTGAGAACTACCCGAATTGCTGCCCAGAGTGCGACGACTGTGACTGCACAGAATGTCCATCAGACTGCGATTGCGCAGATGGCCCAACAGACTGCGACTGTGAAGACTGCACCGAGTGTCCATCAGACTGCGATTGCGCAGATGACCCAACAAATTGTGAAGAATGTGACCTTTGCGCAGATTGCGGCAATTGCTTGATTTGCCAAGAGTGTCCGGTATTAGCAATTTTGGTACAACCGCTTCCAAACCATTCACCAGAGTTTGGCGGACCGCAAACGCGTGTATGGGTAAACTGGGGTAATCCAGTTCCTGGCAACAGCATTAGAATACTAAGCATTGTGACAGACTGCGGCGTAGATGTTGCAGGTGCAGATTTTGTGGAACTTACCTTTAGGACAACGGGAATAGCGGATGGCGCCTTCCTGAATGTTAACTTTATTCACACCCCATGCTGGGAGTCTATTACCCTTGTATTGGAAAGATGTGGCGTAGAGTATGAAGTGCTGGTTGTAAATCCTCATTTTGGCCTTGAGCCACCATGCGGTTGCTGCATAATTTGCGGCCCGTGTGGCGATTGTGACGATTGCACAACAGATGATCTAACAGTAACTGTAATATTTGATGCAGACGACGGCACAGGCACAAAACCAAATATACTAGTGCCGTTGGGTGGAAGCTTCGAACTTCCAGTAAACACATTTTATGCCCCTGAGGGCTATGTATTCTATGGCTGGTTTGTAACAGGCTATGCTTATCCGGGTGGCTCTGCTGCCCCGGGTGCCACAATGGTCGTGACCACCAGCACCTGGCCAAATTTAACGGTCACTGTAACTGCGTTGTGGGTTCCGGCTGATCAGGATTGCGACCACGGTCGCTGCCCAGGCTGTGGCGAATGTGTTGATGAATGCGACGAAGACCACCTGCCTTTCATTTGGAGACAGTACAACGGACAAGGTAGTCCCGGTAACCCAAGCCATCCATTTAATCCAAACTTATACAATGCTGGATCAATACGTGTCTGGACTTATCGTTGGCAGTGGCTTGCAAACCATCCTACACCACAGTATGGATACGGTCCTACACCTATCTTTATTGATGTGCTTCGTGCATATGTAGAAGAATGTCCAGACGAACGCACGTATGAAGTGTGCGCTAAAGAGCTTGGTCTTATGCGTCGGCCTTTCCAAGCGTCACATTTCACTGTTGCTTTTGGTGCCCCTGCTCCCCGCGACCGCGCATTCCCATGGAGATACATGCATGTTTATGTAGAAACAATTTGCGGCGGAACCGAGTGGTTACTCATTGTTAATCATTTTGACCCATGCGATTGCAACTTTACATGCAGCTGCCCAGATTGCCAATGGCCGCCATGTTTAGAATGCGGTTGCGATATCTGTGGATATATCTGTGGCGAACCTTGCCCAGATTGCGGCAACGAATGTACTACATGTCATGATTGCCCAGTTTTCCGTTGGGATATGTACAACAATGGCGATGGTCTTCCCGATGCTTACCCATCAAGGCCTCACGCTGGCCATGCAGAGGTAGGCAGAATCCGCATGTGGCCTGGATTTGGCCCAATAGCTGACGGCAACAATAGGCTACTGCCTGTGTCAGCGGCCGCCACCATTACTGCATATAACCAAGACAACGAATGTGTAATGGATGACCTTGTAAGCATTAACGTAATATGGAATAACCAAGGCTTCTTTAACTTCATTGACGTAGATAAAAATGCCCCTTGGCAATATATCTGGCTAACCATAACCGTATGTGGCGTTCCGTATCCGGCATTGCTTGTGAATGCCAATTTCTACGAGTGCGACCTTTGCCCAGATTGCGGCGCGTGCACTAATGAAGGTTGCGACTATTATGGCTGTCTGCCATTCCGTTGGAATATGTTCAACAATGGCGATGCCCTTCCCGATGCTTACCCGTCAAGACCTAATGCAAATATTCCTGATATGATCCGTATGTGGCCTGGCTTTGGCCCTCTCGAAGGCGGCAATCGCATTCTATCTATGAGAGAGATTACCGCATATGACCAAGACGGCAACTGTGTAATGGATGATCTTGTTCGTATCAACGAGATATGGAATAACCCAGGTTTCTTTAACCTCATTGACGTAGATAAAACTGCTTCTTGGCAGTATATCTGGCTAACCATAACCGTATGCGGCGTTCCATATCCGGCATTGCTTGTAAATGCAAATTTCGTTGATGCAACGTTTTATCTAGCACCGGATGAAGTGACAATATGCAATCAATACCCCCATGGCCGTCATGCCAGAATTTATTATGGCGGTACAGCTACGGGCGAAGTTACGATAAATCATCCTAATGATGACCCAGAGTTTTTAATTAGCATAGACCATGAACTTTGGACCGATGATGGCTGGGTATACGGTATCGTTGTGGGAATCCGCGGCGGCGTTACCGTTACCGTAGCAAGAACCATTGTGGTAGAAGTAACCCGTGGCGGTGTAACGGTACCATTGACGATACATTTGTACCCGTGTTTGGTTGAATGTCCAACAGACTGCGATTGCCCAATATGTGTCCCGCCAACGGTTTACCACGCTGTAAGCTTCCTTCCTGGCGAAGGCACCGGCTCAATGGCAGATGAAATGGTAGCGCATGGAACGCTCTTCGCGCTTCCTGCATATGCGTTTACCGCACCTGAAGGCTATGTATTCTATGGCTGGTGGATATCCGGTTATGCGGATCCACTAGGTACTTTAGCAATAGGGTATGAAATCCTTGTAG
>Ga0123355_10001208_pt1 | contig 35998 bp, 21 predicted proteins | sample TergutEmb28metaG_3_FD_89872 | JGI IMG/M metagenome (GOLD analysis project Ga0123355, IMG submission 89872) | Embiratermes neotenicus P1 segment gut microbial communities from Petit-Saut dam, French Guiana - Emb289 P1 | ecosystem: Host-associated > Arthropoda: Insects > Digestive system > Gut ...
ATGGACAATTATCTTTCGCCTTTGCCGTATAGCGGAATTGGATTGAGAGCGATAACGGAAAATGCGCGATTGCTTTCGCCCGACTGTCAAAATCTTTCTATCAAAAATAGAACAGACTTTACTCTCGGCTCGTTGATAAATCCCGCAGGAACGGCTGGAATGTTGTTTTTGGGCGCGAATTATGCTTGGGGAATGCACTATCATTTTCGCCCTGTGGAAAATTTGCAAATTCTCACAGGCGGATTGTGGGACATTGATTTCGGTGTAAAATATCTTGCCCGAAACGTGAATAATCCGGTCAATCTCGATATGGCAACCAATTTAAATGCTTCTGTTGCTGTGATTTATGATGTTCCAGCACCGCGCAGAATTGTTCGCTTGCGAGCCGCTTTTGAAATGCCGTTGATTGGCTGTATGTTTGTGCCGGAACAAAATTCATCGTATTACGAAATTTTTCTGCTCGGCGCACAGGGAAATTTTGTGCATTTCAGTTCGCTTCACAACAAACAGGCTTTGCGTCAAATGTATTCGGTCGAAATTCCGTTAGGAAACTCAACTTGGCGACTTGGTTTTCTCGCAACCAATTTGACATACACTGCGAATGATATGTTTTTCAGGCGAAATGATAGAACAATTTTTCTCGGCTACACGCAAGTTTTTTCACAATTTTCAAGACGAAATCCTGCGCCTGAGAATTTTATTGGGTTTTAGATTTGGCAGACATCGTCTGCCAAATTCAAATTAGAGTTAAAAGAAAACGAAATATTGAAATAAATTACTAACTTCGCATCGATTTTAACGCAACACTAAGGATGCCTCTACTTAATTTGCTTATAATTGCTTTAAGGATTTCGCAGCTTTAAATATACATAGTTTAATTCGCTTATAATCAATAATATTATAATTTTATCGCTACAATGAACACGGCAAAAGAATTAGTTGAATACTTACAAAAGAACTCGTATCAAATACATATCATTGACAATATTGCTAAACTAAACGTAATAGATGGAGTCAATATTGAATTTTATTTAGATACGAATAGGCTTTCAATCAATGGAATAAAAGCGGACAGACAGACCATTTTTGATTTGAAAAAATCTGAAAATCACAGCGTTGTAATGCTGTTGATTAAACTACTGAGAAAAGGTTATTCGCTTTCGAGTATTACGCTTGAAAAGAGTTGGCAAACAGGACATTCGCCCATTTATTTGGATTTAATGCTTCATAATCAGGGAAATAACGATATTTTTATGATTGAAGTTAAAAAGTTTGACGAATTTCAACGATATGCAAATCCTGAAAACGATTCGAAAGTAAAACAGTTGTTGTCGTATGCAATGCAAGAACAAACAACCAAAATAGCTTCATTTTATTCTTACAATTTTAATGAGAGTAAAGATTATTTCGCGAATATTTATTGTAACGAATTGCGAGAACAATCGCTCAATTATGATGATTTTTTTGACCGCTGGAATAAACTGTTTGATGAAAACGATTACATATCCGACAATCCTGTATTCAATATTAAAAAATCAATTCAAACCTATGAAAACCTGAAAAAAATCAATGAAAAAGACACAAAATCGCTTTTTAATCAGTTTCTTACAATTTTGCGATTAAATTCCATTTCCGACAAGCCAACGGCTTTTATGAAAATGATAAATCTTTTTCTCACAAAATTGGCAGATGAAATATCTGAAAACAAGAAATTTACAATAAAAGATAAACAAGGTAATTTTTTCAACTTGCATGGAATGAAATTTCAGTATGTGGAAGATGAAACACCTGAATCGTTTATGAAACGGCTAAATGAATTGTATAAAGAAGGAATGCTGAGTTATCTGAAAAAAGAAGTTGTTGATTATAGCGATGATGAAATCAAGGAAATACTCCACAAAAAGGAAGAAGAAAATTTAATGAAAGTGTTTGATGATTTGCGATTAAAAAACAGCATAACATTCTCGTTTATAGAAGTTTATAATGAAAGCACATTTTTAGAGAATTACGAAGTTGTAAAAGACCTTGTACGCATATTAGAAAATTACAAACTGAAATATGAAACCAAACACCAATTTTTAGGTGATTTTTTCGAGGAACTTTTAAATACAAGTTTAAAACAAGAGGCAGGACAGTTTTTCACACCTTATCCTATTGTTGATTTTATGATAAATTCTTTGGATTTTGAGCAAAGAGTGAAAGAAGAGTTAAAAAGAGGCAATCCCGATTTTATCCCAACGGTAATAGATTACGCTTGCGGTGCGGGACATTTTTTAATTAGTGCAATGGAAAAAATTCAAAGTATTCTAAATAATTTACCGGAAAAAACTAATTTGACTATAGAACAGAAAAAAACATTGAATAAAAGCAAAGACTATTCGTGGGCAAACGAGAAAAAAGTTATCGGAGTTGAAAAAGATTATCGTTTAGCAAAAACCACAAAAATTGCCTCTTTTTTGAATGGTGATGGTGATGCGGAAATCATAGCAGGCGATGGAATTAACAAGTTCGATTGCAAAGAATATCAACAAACTATGTTATATTCTACAAACAGTAAAAATGAAATTTTTGACTATGTTGTTTCCAATCCACCATATTCTGTTGATGGTTTTATGTTGAATTTCAGAAAGAACGGAATTAGCAAAGACTCAAACACTTTTACACTCTTAAACAACGATATTAACGCAAAAGATTCTGCCATAGAAATTTATTTTGTTGAACGAATGGAGCAACTTTTGAAAAAAGATGGAATTGGTGCTATCATTTTGCCTCAATCGGTTTTATCACAGGAAAAATATGAAAAAATGAGAAAATTTTTGTTTGATAATTTCAAAATTTTGTCGTTGCTTTTGACTGCCGATATAACATTTTCAGGCACTACTACAAGTCCTGTAATTTTGTTTTTGAAAAAGGAAAGAGTTGATAGTCAAGATTATGATGTGCTTGTGCATCAATCGCCCAAATACTCAACACCCAATGCAGCCAAACTGCGTGAAAAAGAAATCAAATTTTTAGGTTACGAGTTCAGTTCTAATCGGGCGAAGTCAGGAATAAAAATCATAGAAAATTCTATTTTGTCAAACTTACAAAATCTTACAAATGAATTTATCGTAAGTGGAAACACAACCATTCCAAATGAGTACGAAACATTTTCAAGAGTTGTAAAATTATCAGATACTTTGCTGAATATCAGAGAAAATTATTGTGGTGATATTTATCCAAAACGAGTAGTTTGTAAAGGAAAATCGCTGTCAGAGTATTGTCAAATCAATGAATGGAGTTATTTAGATTTTTCAAATATATTCCAACTCAATATTTAGAAATTGGAAATTTATCAGACCAAATTCCGTCTAAGAGATTAAAAACCAATCGGTTTTGCAAAGAAGGCGATATTTTGATTTCCTCACTAACTCCACGAAAAACACAAATTGTTGTTGCAGAAGGAAATTTTATGCTTTCGCCTGCTATTTATGTTTTATCATCTTTTGAAAGTGATAAAACAAGAGATAAAATATTCTTTTCCCTAAAAGAGGATAGTACAATCAAACAGATGAATGCTTTGCTGGATGGATTCAAAATTACTTACGCAAAAATTAGCGAACAAAATTTATACAACAATATTTTGATAGAAATTTAAAGCCAAGCGAAGCAAACTAAAAAACTTTCTCCATCATCACACAAGGCATTTTCAAACCATTTTCCAATTCGTAATCGTAAGAGTTCAATTCAGAATATCCTTGTTTTTTGTAAAATTCCAACGCAATCAACGACGAACTTAATTGTAATGATTTCAAGCCATTTTCTTGCGAAATCGCTTCGATGCGTTTCACCAATTCGCGCGCAATTCCCAAGCCGTTGTATTCGGGCAAAACGTAGCATTGTTTGAGCAAACCCTCAGAAATTCCGACGGTGCAAATTCCGATGATTTTTCCTTCCGTTTCTGCCACAATCGTAATTCTGTCGGGATTTTTGAGTGCTTCGATTTCTTGGCTGATGGTTTCGGCATCAGTTTTCGCCGCCCAAGATTCCAACACGGCGCGCGGATATTTTTCGGCAGCGTTATTGATTACCGTTTCGCGACGAGTGTGCAACAAGGCTTCGGCGTCTGCGCTGACGGCTATTCTGTACGAAATCATAGATTTTAATTTTGTTGATAATTATTTTAAACTGTTGTGTGTTTAGAAAATAAACAGTGATTTAATGAATTTTTATACCTAATTTTCATTCCGTTAGGAATGATTCGCTCGGTAGAAAAATAATTTCACAGACAGGAAGCATTCCGTACGGAATGCAACCAACATTCGGCATATTTTTCTACCAAGCGATAATGCCTAATGGCATTAAAATCAATGCACAGTGGATTATTTGTACCAATTAAAGCGCGCAAAAATAGATAAAAACATAGAATTTTCCAATTTTTTGTACCTTTGCAAAAAACAAAATTTTTCAAAATGAAAAAATACATTTTCGCACTTTTCATTTCTGCGCTTGCGTTCAATTCGTGCATTGACGAGCCGATACAGCTTCCAAACACCGCCGAAGGCAATTTCGATGCACTTTGGCACATTATTGATACTCGCTACTGCTATCTCGATTACAAAAATATAAATTGGGATTCGATTGGCGTTGTGTATCGTGCGCGACTTCCTTATGTTCAGCATTGTAGATTTGTGCTTTTCGACCTTTTCGGTGCGATGCTCGATGAGTTGCGCGACGGACACGTCAATCTCTTTTCGAGTTTCGACATAAGCCGTTACGAAAGTTGGTTTTCCGACTCGGCAACAAATTATTTTCCCGCCATCATTACTAATCATTATATCGACGGGCGATTTCGCATTGCGGGCGGATTGCGTTATGCGCGACTCGATACAACGAGATTCAATATCGGCTACATTTATTACGGCAGTTTTTCGAGCGGTTTCAGCGATGCCAATATGCGCCACATTATGGATTATTTTCGCAATGTCGACGGACTGATTATTGACGTGCGACACAATGGCGGCGGATTGATAACCAATTCCGAGCGGTTGGCGTCGTATTTTTTCACGGACGAAACCGTTACAGGATTTATGAAATTTAGAAACGGCGCGGGACACAGCGATTTTTCGCAACCTGTGGCAGTGCGAACGCCTGCGCACCCGACATTACATTGGGAAAAACCTGTTGCGGTGCTTACAAATCGCCACTCGTACAGTGCGACAAACGATTTTGCAGTCCGAATGCGCCACGCGCCAAACGCTTTTTCGGTAGGCAGTTGGACAGGCGGCGGAGGCGGAATGCCGCTTTCGAGCGAATTACCGAATGGCTGGATGGTGCGTTTCTCGGCAAGTCCGATGCTCGATTCCGAAATGCGCCACACCGAATGGGGAATTGCACCTGATTATCACGTTGTTATAAGTGAAGAAGATAGAGAAAATAATTTTGAAGCGGTGATTGAAAGAGCGGCTGAGTTGATAAAAGAGAAAGCACGCAGATGACGCGGATTTTTTAAAAAATAAATTTATGAAAAAGTTAGTAGTAATTTTAGTTTCCGTAGCATTTTTGGCTGTTTCTTGCGGACAAACGAGCAAGAAAAATCAAAACACAGAGGTACAAACGCAAACGACAGAAAACGAGATTGTCGGCAAGCAAGATAGTGTTTTCATTGAGGAATATTTGGAACACACAGTAGTGCAATCAACAAAAATCGAAGTTATCAACGAAAACAGTGTATTAAACGATGAACGTGCATATCAAATTTATCTTGCCGGAAAAACTCACATTAAATTTGAAGTAGATTATGCCTCAAACAAAGACCTTTTAAATGCTGTTCTACTTTTTGATTTTATATTTCCGCACGGCGATTGGCGAATTGAACACACAAAAGAATGGTATAGCGAAATCAAATCTAACAACTTTTGGATAGTCGAACAGCCAACTCTATCTTGGTTTCGGCAGTCTTATTTTAAAACAAATTCAACAGTCTGTTTTATGATTATTGATGGCTCTTGGTGTATTTCTTTGTACAAAACTTCCGACAACTCGTTCATTGCCGTTTCACACGAAATGATAGGTGATGGAAATATTGTCAATATATTTGAAATGAAAGAAAATCAAATCGTAGAAAATCTGAGTTTTGAAAGTTTATTTGGAAATTTTGACGAACAAATCAAGTTGACTGATTCTTCGCAAGAATGTGTTCAAAAATTGATAGATATAGAATTTGAACATTATTTTTGGGTTTCCGATTTTAATTTTTCAGACGGAAAAACAGCAAGAATCAGCAGTGCGTGGCTGATTGAAAAAGACGAGTTCGAGGATTGTTTAAAAGGAAATTCTATTTTGTACAAATTCAATCCCGCAACAAAGAAATTTGAAATTGAAAAAATTTATTGGGAATAAAAAAATCTGCGTAAAATCGTAAGGGCGAAAAATTTTTCGCCCCTACAAAAACTAAAAATGCAAAAACTAAAAATAACCGAAATAATTCGTCTTACGCCTGAGGAATTTAAAAACGAGAAAAAAATTCCGTTGATTGTTGTTCTTGACAATGTGCGAAGTTTGCACAATGTCGGCTCGGTGTTTCGTACTGCCGATGCGTTTTTGGTCGAAGCCGTTTATTTGTGCGGAATTACAAGCACACCGCCAAATGCCGAAATTCACAAAACGGCTTTGGGTGCAGAAAATACCGTTGCGTGGAAATATTTTGACGATGCGAGCGAAGCAGTCGCGCAGTTGAAAAACGATAATTACACCGTTTTCGCTGTCGAACAAGCAAAAGGAAGCACGCTTTTGTCGGAAATCGAATTAGAAAAAGATAAAAAATACGCTGTCATTCTCGGCAACGAAGTCAAAGGCGTTCAGCAAGCCGTTGTTGATATGTGCGATGGCTGTATTGAAATTCCGCAATTCGGTACAAAACATTCGTTGAATGTGAGCGTTGCAGGCGGAATTGTGGTTTGGGAGTTTTTTAATAGAGTGCAAAGTGTAGAGTGCAGAGTGTAGTTGGCTTGCGCGTGAGTTTTTTGCGTCATTGCGGGCTTGACCCGTAATCTCTCGAATGATGAGATTCCGCGCCAAGCGCGGAATGACGGTACGTAGAGTGTAGATTTTTTCGTACCTTTGCCAAAATTTTGACAAAAAAAATATGAACATAGAATTAAGCGAACAAGAAATTTTCAGACGCCAAAGTCTGACCGAATTGCGGAATTTGGGAATTGACCCTTATCCTGCCGATGAGTATCCCACAAATACATTTTCTACCGATATAAAAGCAGAATTTAAGGATGACGAGCCGCGAAAACAGGTGTGCGTTGCAGGGCGAATTATGATGCGCCGAATTATGGGAAAAGCCGCGTTTGTTGAGTTGCAAGATTCCAAAGGGCGCATTCAAATTTATGTCAGTCGCGATGATATAAACACTGAAAATCAGTCCGAAATGTACAATACCGTTTTCAAAAAATTGCTTGATATTGGCGATTTTATCGGCATAAAAGGTTACGTTTTTCGTACACAAATGGGCGAAATAAGCATTCACGCGCAAAGTCTTGATGTGTTGTGCAAATCGCTTCGTCCGCTTCCGATTGTGAAATACAAAGATGGTGTTGCGTACGATTCTTTCGACGACCCGGAACAGCGTTATCGCCAGCGTTACGTCGATTTGGTGGTGAACGAAGGCATAAAAGATGTGTTTGTTCAGCGCACAAAAATTTACCAATCGATGCGCGATTATTTCAATTCTTTTGGTTATGTCGAAGTGGAAACTCCTGTACTTCAACCAATTCCGGGCGGAGCGGCGGCGCGACCGTTTATCACACATCACAATGCACTTGACATTCCGCTGTACTTGCGAATTGCTAACGAGTTGTATTTGAAGCGTTTAATTGTCGGCGGATTTGAAGGCGTTTACGAATTTTCAAAAAATTTCCGCAACGAAGGGATGGACAGAACGCACAATCCCGAATTTACGGCGATGGAAATTTACGTTGCGTACAAAGATTATAATTGGATGATGGATTTTACGGAAAAAATGATTGAAAAAATCTGCCTCGACGTAAAAGGAACAACCGAATTGCAAGTTGGCGACCGAGAAATCAGTTTCAAAGCACCTTTCAAACGTGTTACGATGCTCGATGCAATCAAAGAACACACAGGTTTCGACCTCAATGGAATGAGCGAGGACGAAATTCGCGAAGTGTGCAAAAAATTGCATATCGAAACGGACAAATCGATGGGAAAAGGAAAATTGATTGACGAAATTTTTGGCGAAAAATGCGAAAAAAATTATGTTCAGCCGACTTTCATTACCGATTATCCGATAGAAATGAGTCCGTTGTGCAAGCGTCATCGCACAAATCCCGAACTCACCGAGCGTTTTGAATTGTTCGTAAACGGAAAAGAATTGGCAAACGCTTATTCGGAGTTGAACGACCCGATTGACCAATTGGAACGTTTTCAAGAACAGACGAAATTGAGCGAAAAAGGCGACGACGAAGCAATGTTTATCGATATGGATTTTGTGCGTGCGTTGGAATATGGAATGCCGCCGACTTCGGGAATGGGAATTGGAATGGATAGACTTGTGATGTTGCTCACAGGACAACAAGCAATTCAAGAAGTCTTGTTTTTTCCGCAAATGAAACCAATTTTAGAGTGTAGAGTGCAGAGTGCAGAGTAAAAAAGTTTTTTTTATCAATCAAAAATTCATAAATTTGCGGTTCGAAAATTTGTGCATATTCTGTTTATCTGTTTCTAAATTAAGAATGTTATGAGCAATGCAGCAGGAAAAATAGCCGTTCTTGGAGGCGGAAGTTGGGCAACGGCTATTGCCAAGATACTTTTAACCCAAGAAAGCAATATTAATTGGTATATGCGGCGTCAAGAACAGATTGACGAATTTATCCGCTTGGGAAAAAATCCATCTTATTTGTCGGGAGTGAAATTCGATACCGACCGGATAAATTTTACGAGCAATATTAACAGATTGGTTGCCAATTCGGATGTGTTGATTTTTGCAACTCCTTCGCCGTTTTTGAAAAGCCATTTGAAAAAACTTCGCCGTAGTTTGTCCGACAAAATTATCATTTCCGCCATCAAAGGTATTGTTCCCGACGAAAATATGATTGTGTCCGATTATTTTGAGCAAATATACGCCGTTCCGAAAGATAATGTTGCTGTGCTTGCCGGTCCGTGCCACGCTGAGGAAGTGGCGATTGAGCGACTTTCGTATCTCACAATCGGTTGCAGCGATAGAGAAAAAGCGCGGATTTTGGCACAACGATTTACCAATGGTTACGTTCGTGCTGCTATCAGCGACGATATTATCGGAATTGAATACGGCTCGGTGATGAAAAATATTTATTCGATTGCCGCAGGAATTTGTCACGGATTGAAATACGGCGATAATTTTCAAGCCGTTTTGATTGCCAATGCTTTGCACGAAATGAAACATTTTTGCAACGCAGTAAATCCTTTGCCTCGCGATGTGGTGGATTCGGCATATTTGGGCGATTTGCTCGTTACGGCTTACTCGAAATTCAGTCGTAATCGCCTCTTTGGCACGATGATAGGAAAAGGATTTTCGGTAAAAACCGCTCAAATAGAAATGGAAATGATTGCCGAAGGTTATTATGCCACAAAATGCATTTACGAAATAAACGAAAAATATCACGTCAATATTCCGATTGTGAATGCCGTTTACCGCATTTTGTACGAACGCAGTTCGCCAACGGTCGAAATCAGGAAATTGGCGGAGAAGTTGAAATAGAAAAGCCCCCTAAATCCCCCACAGGGGGACTTTTTCTGTAAGGATTCAACAGAAAGCATCAGAAAGTTTGGAAGCCTCCCCTGTGGGGAGGTTTGGAGGGGCTTCAATTACTCACTTTCATTCTCACCCACAAGCATTTCGGAATTAACCGCCAAAAAGCAACCAAAATTTTGTAACGCCAATCAATAATTGCTACTCGTTTTTTCCGATTAATGGCTCGAACGATAGATTGTGCAACTCGGTCGGCACGCATCAGCATCGGATATTTTTTGCTGTCGTTGAGCAATTCCGTTGCCACAAATCCGGGACGAATATCGGTAAAGGCAATGTTCAATTTTTCGGTACGCGCCAATTGTTCCAGCGATTCCATATAAATATTCTGAAACCGCTTCGTAGCCGAATACGCAGGCGAAACACCGATTCCTTTCGTTCCCGCGATGGAACTGATAACCGCCAAATGTCCTTTGCCTTTCGTCTTGAAAAAATGAAAAGCGGCGTTTGTCATTTGCGTAAAACCTTTGGCATTTGTTGCAACGGTTTGCATTTCGAGTTCCGGTTGCAAATCGGGATTTTGCTTACCAATGCCCGACGAAAGTAGAAATAAATCCATTCCGCCCGTTTTCATAATAAGCGATTGTAGATTTTGCACCGCATCATCAGCCGTTACGTCTAATGTTTGTATCGAAATTTGTTCGGGCGACAAGGCTTGCAGTTTTTGCAGTTCGGTTTCGCGGCGACCTGCTGCGCCGATTTGCCAACCATCGTTCAACAATTTTTTGGCAACTTCTAATCCAATACCCGAAGTTGCTCCGATGATAATTGCTTTTTTCATAAAAAACAGTTGCTAAAAATTTTGTGTAAATGTACTGTTTTTTTCTGAAATCGGAAGCCGAATTCGCAAGATTTTTTCTTTCGCCAAATTCCATATCCGTACAATTTTTATATTTGCCGATTTAGAAGTATCTTTGCACTCATTTCAGAAATCGGAAATCAGAAATCGGGCAACTGAGGACTGACAACTAACAACCGAAAACTGACAACTATTTAAATATGATTGAAAACGAACAAATAGTAAACAAAATTGTAGAAGGAATACAAGAGAGAAAAGGAAAAAAGATTGTCGTTGTCGATATGTCTGATTTGCAGGAAGCGCCGTGCAGTTATTTTGTAATTTGCGAAGGTGATTCGCGAGTTCACGTTGGCGCAATTGCGCAGTCAATCAAAGATTGGGTGCGCGACGAAATCAAGGTAAAACCTTATGCAGTAGACGGTTTGGAAAATTCGGAATGGATTGCAATGGATTACGGACAAATTATTGTACACGTTTTTCAGCGTGAACCGCGCGAATTTTATGACATCGAACATTTGTGGGAAGATGCAAAATTGACTGAAATAGAAGATGTTGTCTAAACTATGATTTCTATGATTTTCTTGATTTTTCGTGATGAAAAATCTGAAATTTGAAATCCGAAATTAATTTATAAATGGAAACCAATAAAATCCCAAATCAGAAAGTAAAACTTCCTGATAATAAGAACAAAAAACCTTTCGGCGTAAGACCCAAATCAAATTTTAATATTTTTTGGGTTTACGGACTGCTTTTGCTTGGAATTGCCGTTTTTTATATTTTTGGCGATAACACTCCGACAAAAGAAGTGCAGTATTCTACTTTTCAGGAGCATATAAGAGATGGTGCTGTTGAAAGAATAATTGTTTCGCGCTCGCGCAACAGACTCGAAGCGCAAATAAACGAAAATGCCGTTCAGCAGGTTTTCGGCGAAAGAGCCGATGTTTTCAAAGATAGAATGATTGTTGTAAACATCCCTTCGGTAGAGAGTTTCAACAATTTTATCGAACAAGCAAGCGAGGAACACGGACTTACCATAAAAGTGGATTACAAAGACGGTCGAGGCTTTTTTGATACGTTCTTTGTCGGCTTTTTTCCAATATTTTTGATAATTCTTTTGTTTCTGTTTTTGAGTCGCCGTATGATGGGCGGTGCAGGCGGTGGAATGGGAATTTTCAGCGTTGGGAAATCCAAAGCGCAACTTTTCGACAAATCGGCGGCAAATAAAGTTACATTCAAAGATGTTGCCGGACTTGAAGGCGCAAAACAAGAAATCGAGGAAATTGTAGCATTTTTGAAAAATCCGGCGAAATATACGCAATTAGGCGGAAAAATCCCGAAAGGCGCGTTGCTTGTCGGTCCTCCCGGAACAGGAAAAACGCTTTTGGCAAAAGCCGTTGCAGGCGAAGCCGACGTTCCTTTCTTTTCGCTTTCCGGCTCTGACTTTGTCGAAATGTTTGTCGGCGTGGGTGCTTCGCGCGTGCGCGACTTGTTCCGCCAAGCAAAAGAAAAAGCACCGTGTATTATTTTTATTGATGAGATTGATGCTATCGGTCGCGCACGCACGCGCAATGTGAATGCAGGCGGAAACGACGAGCGCGAAAACACACTAAATCAACTTCTTACCGAAATGGACGGTTTCGGAACAAACAGCGGAATTATTATTCTTGCAGCCACAAACCGCGCCGATATTTTGGATAAAGCACTGTTGCGAGCAGGTCGTTTCGACCGACAAATTCACGTCGATTTGCCCGATATTTCGGAAAGGAAAGCTATTTTCAACGTGCATTTGCGCCCGATTAAAGTGGATGAAACCGTTGTCGTCGATTTTCTTGCCAAGCAAACGCCCGGATTTTCGGGTGCTGATATTGCTAATGTTTGCAACGAGGCTGCGCTTATCGCTGCGCGAAAAAACAAAGATTTTGTTGGAAAACAAGACTTTTTGGATGCCGTTGATAGAATTGTGGGCGGATTGGAAAAGAAAACCAAAATCACAACTATTTCCGAAAAACGTTCAATTGCCTATCACGAAGCAGGTCACGCGGCGATAAGTTGGAAATTGGAACACGCCAATCCGTTGGTAAAAGTTACCATTGTTCCACGCGGCGAGGCATTGGGCGCGGCTTGGTATTTACCTGAGGAACGCCAACTTACGGACAAAAATCATATTCTTGACGAAATGTGTTCGACTTTGGGTGGTCGCGCTGCTGAGGAAGTTTTCTTGAACCAAACTTCGACCGGCGCAATCAACGATTTGGAACGTGTAACCAAACGCGCTTATGCGATGGTTGCTTATTTCGGAATGAGCGAAAAAATGCCGAATATGAGTTATTACGATTCCACAGGTCAATCTGATTATGGATTTACAAAACCGTACAGCGAAAAAACCGCCGAACTGATTGATTCCGAAGCAAAAGAAATTGTTGCACAGCAATACGAACGTGCGCAACAAATTTTGAAAGAAAATGCAAAGGAACACAACGAATTAGCTGAATTGCTGATGGAGCGCGAAGTAATTTTCTCGGAGGATATGGAGCAAATTTTTGGAAAACGTCCTTGGATTTCGCGCAATGATGAATTGATGGCGATGAATGGAAATTCAACTCAGCCGAGTTTGCCCGAAGTGAAAGTGGCTGAGGAGAGCGAAAAGGCAGAATAAGAAAAAATGACTTCCTCACGAAACAAAATATTATCTCGAATCGCAACCACTCGCAATGCTCGCACTTCTTTTCGCACAATCGAAATTGACAGCGAAAAAGAAATTTACAAACCCATTTTACCCGATGCGCTTACTTGTTTTAAAAATGAGTTGGAAGCGGTGAGTGGTCAGTGTATTTTGTGTGATGACGAACAGGATTTGTATGCGAAAATCGGCGAATTTGTTTCCGAGCGTGCTTTTCCTTATTTGTTTTGCCGAGACGAAAATCTTATTGCAAAATTAGCAAAAAACAATATTCCGTATTCCGATAAGCAAGAGGATTTTGAGGAAATGCAAGCCGGAATTACTACTTGCGAATTTCTTGTGGCACGAACAGGAAGCGTCGTGGTTTCGTCGGCTTCGCCATCGGGCAGGCAAATGCACGTTTTTCCGCCCGTTCACATTGTTGTGGCACAGGCTTCGCAGTTGGTTGATTATTACGCAGATGCTTTGATTGCCATTCGAGAAAAATACGACAACAATTTACCTTCGGCAATCACAACCATAACCGGTCCGAGCCGAACAGCCGACATCGAAAAAACACTCGTTCTCGGCGCGCACGGCGCAAAAGAAATTATAGTTTTTGTTAATGTGCAAATGTGATAATATGCAAATATGCAAATAAATTGAATTTGAATTAAACACATTAACATATTTGCACATTAGCATATTTGCACATTATTCGTACCTTTGTAAAAATTTTGACTTGGTAGTTTATGAATAATTTTTTTAAACGTACTTTGAGCGGAACTGTATTTGTTCTGCTTCTCGTTGGTTCTATTATTTGGAATCAGTATTCGTTCGGAATTTTGTTTGCGATAATCACCGCTTTTACCATTTACGAGTTTCACAAACTGACAAACGGACAGGAAAATATTTGTGTAAATCCTGTGTTGGCGGTCATCGGCGGAATAATTCTTTTTATAAATTCCTTTTTGTACGCTTACGAGATTTTTTCGGAAAAAATATTTTTGATTTACGGCATTTTCATTATTTTGGCTTTTATTGCCGAGTTGTATCGCCAAAAATCACAACCAATTCATAATTGGGCTTATCTGCTTTTGGGACAGATTTTTATCGCCTTGCCGTTTGCCTTGTTGAATTTTATTTATTTCCACCTAGACAATGATTGTCAAAAATATATTCTGCTGGCGGTTTTTGTGATAATTTGGGTAAACGATACCGGCGCGTATCTCACGGGAATTACAATTGGGAAACGCCGTTTGTTCGAGCGTATTTCGCCCAAAAAATCGTGGGAAGGTTTTTTCGGCGGAGCGATTTTTGCTTTGCTTCCTGCTTACATTTTTTCGCTGTTTATCAGCGAATTGAGTTTGCTCGAATGGATTATTTTCGCCCAAATCATAGTTGTTTTCGGAACTTTCGGCGATTTGATAGAATCCTTGCTGAAACGAACATTGAACGTAAAAGATTCGGGAAATATCATTCCCGGACACGGCGGATTACTCGACAGATTTGACAGTATGCTGCTTGCAGTACCGGCAATATTTATATATTTGGAATTATTACAAATCATTTGATTTCAATTTTCAATTTTCAGATTTTAAGTTATCGTAAATCTGAAATTTGAAATTTGAAATCTGAAATCAAGAATTATGAATAATTTTGACGATATTCGATTTTACTCCGATGCGGAAGTGCCGGAAATAATGAAACGAATGCTTGATAATGAGCAGTTTGTTAATTTGTTGGGCATGCTCGTTCCGCAAATTCCCAACGATATTTTGAAACAACAACTTCTCACCGTAAAATCGATAGATGAGTTTCAGAAGCATTTTATGTATCCTTTTTTGAAGGATTTGGAAGCGAAAAAAACCAACGGAGTTGATTTTTTCGGCATCGAAACCATTGACCGAGACAAGCCTTATTTATACATTTCAAACCATCGCGATATTACGATTGATTCGGTTTTTTTGTGCCTTTCGATGCTCAAAAACGAGATGAAAACCGTTGGAATTGCCATCGGCGACAACTTGCTGATTTATCCTTGGATTGAGAATTTTGTACGCATAAATCAAGCATTTATCGTAAGGCGCGGACAGAAAAGTTTGCACCAAGTTTTGGAGGATTCGCAAACGCTTTCGGCATACATTCGTAAATTGATAAAAGACGACCAACGCTCGATTTGGATTGCACAACGCGAAGGTCGCTCCAAAGATTCGAACGACCGAACGCAAGAAGCCTTGTTGAAAATGCTGGCTTATGGCGGTGAAAAAGATTTTTTTGAAAATTTTTCGGAACTCAATATCTGTCCGCTTGCCATTTCGTACGAGTACGACCCGACCGATTATTTGAAAGCGAAAGAATTTCAGTTGAAGCGCGACAATCCTGAATACAAAAAACAGCCGAAAGACGATTTGGAAAATATGCAAGTCGGAATTACAGGTTTTCGCGGAAAAGTGGATTATCGGATTTCGGGCGATATAAATGCCGAAGTGCGAGAAATTGCCGAAAAAACCAGTGTGCGAAAAGAACGAATCAATCTGTTAGCCAAAGCAGTAGACAAAAAAATATATTCAAATTACACCATTTTCAATGTAAATAAAATTGCATACGATTTGCTGAAAAATGAAAAGCGTTTTGCGCACGATTATACCGATGTCGAACGCTCAGATTTTGAAAATTACGTTTCAAAACAAATCGCGAAAATCGAAATTACGGACAAAGATTTGAATTTTCTGCGAATAAAAATGTTGGAAATGTATGCAAATCCGTTGATAAATCAGTTGGGAGAAAGTATTTTCAATTAATCATATTTATCCATTTAAAAACAAGAAATTATGAGAAAGTATTTTTTTTCTTTTTGCTTGCTGTTGGCAATTGCTACAGTAATTGCGACATTTAATTCTTGCGAAAAAATTGAGCCTGAAGAAAGACCCAAACTTTCTCCAAGAGAAGGAATTGGTGAGCCAACTCCAACCACTGACCCAAGCGTTTTTATAGGTGGCGTCCGTTGGGCAACTCGCAATGTAGATATGCCGAATACTTTTGCCGAAAATCCCGAAAGTTTGGGAATGTTTTACCAATGGAATAGAAAAATAGGTTGGAGTTCGACTGACCCGCTTGTAAACTCCGACAGTGATACAGAATGGAACAATATTATGCCAGTAGGTACAGAATGGACATTCAACAACCCTTGTCCGCGAGGTTGGCGCGTTCCGACTTTTGCTGAACTATATAGGCTTACCGATATGGATTATACTACTTCTCAATGGACAAGTGTAAATGGTGTAAACGGTCGTACATTTACTGACCTCACTACCGGAAGCTCTATTTTCTTGCCTGCTGTTGGTTGGCGCAACGGCTCGAATGGCGCGCTCGGTAGTACAGGTGGCGGCTATTGGAGTAGGTCGTTTGTTGCGGGTACGAATGTCGCCTCGTGGAGCTTGTACTTCACTGATACTTTTGTGTACTCAGGCAACCACAACAATCGCTTGGTTGGTCTTTCAGTGCGTTGTGTTGCAGAGTAAAATTCGGGTGTTTTTTGGGATTTGTACGCGTAACTGCGTTCGCCCTTACAATTCGGTTATTATTGGACGAATGCAATTCGTCCCTACGAAATCCTTTCAATCGCTTTTTCCAGTCGATTTATCGTTTCCTCTTTTCCGATAATTGCAACAATATCAAACATATGCGGTCCTTTTGGTGCGCCGACAATCGCGAGGCGAAACGCGTTCATAATTGCGCCCATATTATATTCTTTTTCAGCAATCCACGCTTTGACGATTGTTTCGGTTTTTTCGGCAGAAAAATCTGTAATTTCTGCCAAAACAGCAATCAATTCGCGCATTTGACTTGGTGTTTCGTCTTTCCAACGCTTTTGAACGGTTTTTTCATCGTAGGTTTCGGGCGCGAGGAAAAAGAAATTACTTTGTTCCCAAATTTCGCTTATGAAATTAGCGCGCTCGCGGACTAACGATATGATTTTTTCTAATTTTTCGTTTTCTACTGAAATATTTTTTTTGACAAGAATAGGTTTGAATAAATCGGTAATTTCCTCTACCGATTTCATTTGCAAATACTTGTGATTAAACCATTTCCCTTTTTCGTAATCGAATTTTGCACCGCTTTTGCTTACTCTGTCTAACGAAAACTGTTCGATAAGTTCCTGCATCGAGAAAATTTCTTGTTCTGTTCCCGAATTCCAACCGAGCAACGCCAAAAAATTAACAACTGCTTCGGGAAAATAACCTGCTTCGCGATAACCCGACGATTTTTCACCTGTTTTCGGGTCAATCCAATCGAGCGGAAAAACGGGAAATCCAAGTCGGTCGCCATCGCGTTTACTCAATTTTCCGTTGCCATCGGGTTTCAGCAACAAAGGCAAATGCGCAAATTTCGGCATCTTATTTTCCCAACCGAGCGCGCGATAGAGCAAAACGTGAAGCGGTGCGCTCGGCAACCATTCCTCACCGCGAATTACGTGCGAAATCTGCATCAAATAATCGTCAACCACATTTGCCAAATGATAAGTCGGAAGTTGGTCGGCAGGTTTGAAAAGTACTTTATCGTCTAAAAAAGAGGAATTTACCTTTACTTCGCCGCGAATTAAATCATTTACAATAACTTCCTCGTTCGGCTCAATTTTGATGCGCACAACATATTGTTCACCGTTTGCGATGCGACTTTTCACTTCGTCGTCAGTCAAAGTGAGCGAATTTGTCATTTGCAAGCGTGTTTTTGCATCGTACTGAAAATTAGCAATTTCGGCACGTTTTTTCTCCAATTCCTCAGGCGTGTCGAAAGCGATGTAGGCTTTTTTATTTTCCAAAAGAAAATCGACGTATTTTTTGTAAATTTCCTTTCGCTCGCTTTGGCGACAAGTCGAAACAATCTTTTCGTAATCTACTCCTTCGTCAAACTTAATGCCAAGCCAATCAAGCGATTGGATAATATATTCCTCTGCGCCCGGCACAAAACGGCTCAAATCGGTATCCTCGATACGAAGCAACATATCGCCGTCGTGCTGTTTGGCAAATAAATAAGTGTACAGCGCGGTGCGAACTCCGCCAATGTGCAACGCGCCTGTCGGACTTGGCGCAAAACGTACTCTAACTTTTTTCATTGATGTTCAGCTCTTAATAAATCATTTACAGTTTTTACGGGATTGAAAGTTTCAATCGGCACTTCGACAAAAACGGTGTTCCAGTCGCTCATTGCGCCGTTCCAAAGTCCGGGAAGTTCGAGTGCTTTCAGTTCTTTTCCATTTTTGGATTTTGACGAAATGAATCCTGCGTTTTTATCGACAAATTTCAACAAATCAAACTTTTCACCCTTGTAATTTTTCACGGCGCAAACCAAATCAACTGGATTGAAATGCGTGGAACGCAACATTTTAGCCTTATCGGTCGGATTGTTCATATTGATTTGCGAACTTTCCAAAATTTGCGGTGCAATGCTTCCGTCGCTATTTTCGATTAGAAATGGACCGCCGCCCGGTTCGCCTGCATTTTTCACCATTCCGCAAACACGCATCGGACGATTGAGTTTGCCGATAAGATACACGCGCAATTCCTCGTGCGAAAGTTTTTCAATATTCGGATAAAAATTATTTAAGTCTTTCGAGCAAAATTCGACAATTTCGTTCAAATCTGCTTGCTCAATTTCTTTATTTTCAAGTTTTTGCAAAAAATCAAACGCGCGTTTTTGCAAATCGACCAACATTCCTGCAATCAATTTTTTGTAACTCACCGTTTTATCTTTCATCGCATCGGGAACAACATTATCGATATTTTTTATAAAAATAATATCGGCGTTCAAATCGTTCAGATTTTCGATTAGCGCGCCGTGACCGCCGGGTCGAAACGTAATTTCACCATTTTCATCGCGGAAAAGTTCATTGTTTGCGTCAGCCGCAACGGTGTCGGTCGATGGTTTTTGTTCCGAAAAGTCGACTGAAAAACTTGTATTATATTTTTTTTCGTACAAATCTAAAAAATCGCCGATGTGTTTTTCGAATAACGCGCGATGCTCTTTCGATACAGTAAAATGCACGTTCGATTTTCCGGTTTTACTCGTTGCGTATAAAGCGGCTTCAACCAAATGTTCTTTTACAGGCGTTCGCTTTTCGTTTGTGTATGAGTGAAATAACAACAATCCTTTGGGCAAAAAGCCATAATTCAAGCCTTTTTCGGAAAGCAAATTTTCGATAACGATTTTATGTTTTTTGCTTTCGATTAAGTCAGCGATTGATTTTCCTTCGTTTGTCAAACACATTTCGTTCAATGCCGTGAAAAAAGCAAATTTTTCTATTTCGTCGAAAAATTTTTCTACAAAAAGTTTGTTCGGCTCATTTTCATCACTTTCCAAAAATTCGAAAAGGTCTTTAAACATTCGGCTCGCCGCGCCCGAAGCAGGCACAAATTTCAGCACCGAAGCATCGGTTTTGAGATAGTTATCCCATTTTTCGTGGAAAAAACGCGCATTTTCAGACGAAACTTTTGTTATTCCGTTACCGATTTCGGCAGTATTCACAATGTTGAGAAAAGGAAATCCTGTGCGAAAAGCATTCAATTGCTCGGCAACTTGCATTTCGGAAATTCCTTTTTGCTGTAAAATTTTCTTGTCTTGTTCTTTCAGCATACTGTATCTTTTATGGTTGCAAAATCCAAGCACAAAGGTAGGAAAATTTTAGAAAATACCTCACGCCACACAAGGAGATTGCGAGTCAAGCTCGCAATGACGCGTGTTGTTTATCTCGTCAGCATAAATCTCACGCCAATTCCGAAGTTGGTGTTTGAAACCGGAAATGAAGTAGAGATAAGCGGCGTTGTACTCATATGGTCGAAAAATAGTTGAAAGTTGAGTTTTGAGCTGAAAACATAATCTGCCATCAATTTTATACCGAACGCTGCGTTTCCGCCGGTGGCTTGCGTTATTTCCTCATCCAATTTGCGCAACAGCATTTTATTGTCTCTGAACGAAACATCTACATTTAATCGCAAATCGTTACTTATGCGCGATTGCGCACCCGACCGCTGTCCGATTATCACATCAAAATTATTTATCGTATAGCCGAAACCTACTACGATTTCATTGTCGGTGCGCTCGACCAATTGCGTGCTGGATAAATTTAATGCCAAATTTCGCCCTTTGTTGTATCTGACGCTCGCGGTCATACTGTTTCGCATAGTTACGTTTACTCCTATCAGCGGACTGAATTGTTCGATAATCGTAACAGCCGGAATATCGTATTTGGTTGAAGGACTTGGGTCGCCGGTTATGTTGTTGCGAACAAATCCGAATTCGCTTCCGGGCGCCATCGGCACCCAAGTTGAGAATGACGTGTACGAGCCGATTGCATAACGGCAAGTATAAGCGTGTGATAAACTCACGGTACGGAAACGTTCTCTTATCCAAGGAATTCGCGTTAAACCATCGTATGTTACGCGCCAATTCGGCAGAATGCGAGAAAGCTGAATGAGCGGACTTGTGCCGATTCTGTTTGCATCAACACCGGTGTAAGCTGCCAAAAATGCGGGAATAAGCACATCGGGCGAATTTGCAGTATAAGCTCCCAACGATGGGTCGAACGCGCCAAGTCCTGCCATAAATCCTTCATCAGGATAATATGTGCCTATAAATTTGTCATTTAAGCGGTCGCGAATGATATATCGATTTTGTCTAAATTGCTCGAAAGTTTCCGAACGGAAATTGTTTTGCAAGTTGCCCATTCCGCGGAAAGCCGTTCCGATAGCTACTTGCGTAATTTCGTAACTTCCGGTAAACAGTGTCGGATTTCCATCCGCAGTAAACAAAACAGACATATTTTGCTGTGTTCTTTGCCTCGCATTTAATTCTATCCTAAATCCGATTTTAGGCTCTAATGTCATATTTATATCAAGGTCGGTCGAATTGGCAAAAATAGCCGGATTGACAATTAAATTGCTGAATTCATTGTCGCTTCCGATAAGCCAGTGATTGTTTCGCATCCGGTCGAGCGTTCTTTCGCCGTCGAAAAATCCGAAAGCAAAATCAATACCGGGCGAAAGAATTCCGCCGCCATCGCGCCTTTGTCCGAGAAATCCGGGCTCGGGCATAAATCCGGGTATTGTCATATTGTTTGTTTCGCGATAATTAATCGATGCTCGTCGTACCATCATAAGGCTTCGCACCGAAAAATCAAGAACTTGCTGCGCCGGAGTTCTAAAATTCGGGTCTTGGCTGACGATGGTAAGCGATACATTTTGAATATCAACCGCTGAGGTAATTTCTACTGCCGAATTGCTTCGCACGGTTTGTGTAATTCGCACAGGGCGACCTTCTGCATCGACAGCGGTAATTTGCAATCGGTTACTATTCAGACGATGGTTGACCGTTCGCGCTTGTCCGGCTGTCAGACTGACGGTTTCGGTGTATGTGCGCGACTGAAACGGCGGTCGATTGCCTTGCTGTCGCATACGTGTATCGAGTTCGCGCAAATATCTGCTTCTGTTGTACAGTTGTTCGAAATTGAATTGTCCTTGAAATTGCCAAGCGCCCGTACTACTTGCCACGTGACCTATATTTATTGTATCTACCGGAACTTCTACGCGATTCCAAAGGTAGGTTGAATTGTACGATACGTTTGCCGTAATCCAATTGAAAATCGGTATTTTATTGATAGGCAAATTCCACGAAGCCACAAAATTTTGCTGATAAGTAAACGGCGTTCCGAAACTGCGAATACTTTGCCAAACCGTATCGCGCCAAGCATAATATTCATCTCGTCCCAATCCCAATTCGGGTGCGTAAAATCCTTCAACAACCATCGCATTGGTGGCAGCGTTGAAAGTCAACGAAAGTGCTCTTGTCAAATTGTAGCGAATATCGAAACGGCGATTCCACATAAAATCCTGACCAAACATCAATTCCATCGGCTCGTCTGTTAATCCCGGATTGAGGTCGCGCAGTACAATTTGTGTAAACTGACGATTCATATCCGTGTTAAAACTCATCGAAGTTGGCAGATAAAAGAAATTAATATCCCGAATAATTTGAAACGCCGGTCGCTTAAAAAGTTCTACACTCTTGAACGGTTCAAAGGGCTGACTGTTAAACGAATAATTGTAATCCAATGCCACTCGCTGATGTTTTACCGTATTTCGTTCAATTTCGGGCGTGTGGTCGTTCCGTTCGCTAAAAGCGTAGGTGAAACTCAAGTTTGCAGGGTCGTAAAATCGCGGTGTTTGACTTCGGAGATTAATTCTTGCGTTGGTAATATTGAAACTTCTTGATGTTGAAACTGTGTTGGACATCGCTCTCAACGAATCTCTTGCTGCGTCGGAATCGAGTGCGTCCAAAGCATCTTGCATCAAAATATCTCTGTCCAACGGGTTAAATCTCGGTGATATTACCTCGTTTGAGTAAGAGAAAAAAGTCGGAAGCTGTATTTTTGCCTGTTCGGGAAGAAAACGTCCCAAATCGGCAGAGGTAGAAATATTTATTTGCTGTAAATCGTCCAATCGACGGTCGTGCGCACCACTTTCTATCGAGCCGAAACCGAATGTTTCGCGACGACCTGCAACGTTTATAGTTCCGATATCCGACAATGCCAAGGCTGCATTTCCTTGCGCCGCCCAACCGCCTTCGTTATCAAATTCAGCCATACGCAGTTCGTTAACCCAAATTTCGCCCGAGCGTATGTCAGTTCCATTTCTGTTGCGAACACCAATCACGATGTATCTTACATCCGCAAGTGTCGGATTTCCTTTGACGGTAATTCTATTTCGCTGTTTTTCAGGGTCGAAAGTTTCGAAAAGCGTTGAATTATTAATTCCCGAATTTGGATTTTGACGTTCGATATTTCGCAGTGTTTTGGCATTGGTTAATGCTGTGAGCGGAAAGTCAAATTTATTTTCATTAGGCCACACAGCAAATCGGTCTGCCACACTGTTATTTGAATAAAATCCGGGAGGAGTTAGCACAACCGGAATTTCATATTCATAAAAGTTTGCCGTCATATCTGTTCCCAAACGAATGAAAACGGCAAGTTCTTGGTCGGCGAGCGGAAGTCCTTCCATTGCCGCAGCGTGTACAAACATTTGCAAACGCTTGTATTGGCGCATATCTAAATTCATTCTCCTAAACGCAGCGCGCGCATCGTTTGGAGCTAAATTGTGAACGCGTAAAACCATCGCTTGCTCGTTTTGAGGAATAATCTGAGGTTGTCCCGGCGTAGTTTGACGGGTAACTCCCGGAGGCATCACGTAGTTTACAGGAGTTTTGGTTGAGTTTTCGTCGATATTCACTGCCAAAACATCCAATGTGCCTTCGTAGGATGGAACAAAACCGGTTGGTCGCAGTGCATCGTTTTGAAGGAACTGACGCCATTCGCCACGAACAAGGTCGAGCGTACCAAAACGAAGCGTCATTTCCTCCTCAAACTCAGTCATATACATTCTAATGAATCGAATAGAACGAAGGCTCGGTGTTCCGTGTCCGCGCACAGTTCCGGCACGCACCGGAATTTTAAATTGATACCATTTTACGGTTTCTGTATTTCCGTTTGGCAATCTAACTTCGCGTTCGGCAATTTCGGTAATGAAATTTTGCCCGATTTGCATCATATGCGGTCTGAGTTCAATTTTGTATTCAAAATATCGCTCGTGTTCGTTCAGCGTGTTGTCGTCGTTTATATCCTCGCGGTCGGGCAAGTGGGTAAGACTTGTAGGAAAGGCTTCGCCGGAAGCTTCTACGTCGGCAGAATTTCCTTCCGTTCCGTTGAAAAACATATAACGCGTGAGAATATCCGCGCCCATTTCATCCCATTCCGCACCGCGATAAAAACGGAAATTATCGCCTGCCGGGTCGGCATAAAACCGTGCAAATACTTCGGGAGAAAGTCTGGTTCTTAAATTGTCGAGAAATATTTGATAATCTCCAAAAGTTCTTTCTTGCTCGGTACTCAATCCATTCAGTCCAACGTCTTGATGACGGCGTGCTTCGGGACTGTTGTCGAAAGCATTTACGGCTGATTGAATTCTCGGTACAAATCCCCAAGCCGTTTGGTCGTTGTTTTCCAAAATTCCGTTCGGGTCTAATCCATCTTCAAAAAACTTTCTGCCGTCTTTCAAAATATCCTCACTCACATCGCCCAAATTGAAAAATAAATTTCCGCCTTGATGGTCGGGATTCGTTCCTTGTACAAATGGGTCGAGCAGCCAAAATTCGATGTATTCAATATTTCGTTCCTCAAAATTGGTTGCAAATGGCTCGATTCGGCGCATTAATCCGCCCCAACGGTCGCGAGGATTGGTAAGATAGCCGTCGTTGTCAATATCTTCCCAATTCAAATTGTATGGTCCGCGTATGTTGGGGAAAAACGAAACGTTCATCACTCTTAAAACGGCAGATGTTTGCGCATCGATAACTCTGTTTGGAAAAATTTCGCTGAATAGTACGTTTCGTGTGATGTGTTTGGATTGCAAATCGGGATTTTCGCGCAGATTTCGCGGTGTGTTTCTATTGTTTTGATTTAATGTCGGGTCGACCGAATACCAAGAAATGAGCGCACGATTAAATCCGTATCTAACATCGTCGCTTAAGGCTGATTCGGGACGAGTTATCGGCGTACTTGCCAAATTCCAAAAATGCGCCGGATTGTGGTTCAAGCTGATGTTTTGTATCGTTGCTTCAAAGTCGTCGATGTGTGCAAAACCTTCAATCGCATTGGACTGACCGGGAATTAAGTGGGCAAATTCCGCACCTACCGAAAAAGACGATGGTCGCGTTGCGTTTACAAACGGAAGTCTGTCAACTGCTCTTGTGAGCCACTGCCATTCGCCTCGCCAAGCGGTATTTAATCCCCAAATGGTGTTTGCAATCGGCTCGTTTCCGGTATTTATTTTTACGTTGAGCGGTGTTTCGGTGAGGCGCATCACTGTTCCGCCGAGCATAAAATTGGGAGTAAATTGATATTCCAAATGTGTTCCGACTAAGGTTTTGCGCTGCATAGCGAACATCGATTGATTTTCGAGTTGAACATCAATTGCCGTATTCGATTCGAGCAATGCTTGGTCGAGAATGGTTACCACTCCCATAATGTAATCGACCGTATAATCCACATTTTCAACCAAAACTCGTCCGCCGGCAGTTACCGTAACCGAGCCTCGCGGAACATTCATCGCATTGAGTCTGATTTGATTTGCTGCGCCTGCACCACGAAATTCCCCCACGAGGCGGAATTTGTTTCTTTCGCTAAATTCTTGCGCCTCAATCAACGTCATCGAATATAATTCGGGAAAAGTAAGACGGCGAGCGATGGCAGTATCGCCAATTTCTCTTGCCAAATGCGAGCCGAAAGGTTCGAGAACAGGAAACATAATTGTTCCCATATTTGAATTTACGGTAAACCCTTCGATGAAGTCGAAAATTCCATCGGGATTTGGTCGCTGGCGTTGGTCGAGCTGGTCAAGACGCATTACGCGAAGCAAGTTTCTGTTGCGGGTATTATTTCCTTCGGTCAAGAATTTCAAATCCGTTCCGATAGAATCGTTGTAGTGAACAACATTCAATATAAATCCTTCTTGACTGAGTTGCATTGGCGTAATTCGATAGACGTTTTTCATCATCAAATCCCACATCGGAATATCGGTCAATTCGACTGTGCTTTTCAACATTTTTGTAATCAGCACGCTTGGCGCTTTTACGTTTTCGTCGGTCGAAAATTCGCCCACTTGATACGTTCTCCCTTGATAAAGATATTCAAAAGCAACTGCCAAGACTTCGTCTGCCATCAAGGTAGAACGCAAAGAAATAATTCCGAGTGCTTCGTTGAAAGTAAATTCTGCATTGGTCAATCTCCGCGCACTTTCCAATTTTTCAAAATCAATTCCGCCTGCAATTTCACCGCTCAAACTTGAATTTAAATTGTGTAATGCACTATTTACACTGTGTACTTCGCGAATACCGGGTAAATTTCTCACTGTTTCGTAAAGGTTATTCGAGCGGTTGTCCGGATTAGCTGTGCCTGTTCTATTCCAAAGAGTACTGTCCATTCTTGTATGTTCGCCCAAATCCATAAAAGCAACGATATTTCGTGCTTCGTTGAAATTGGCACGGCGGTTGGTTACCCAAACTTCGAGGCGCGTAATTTGAACTCCTGTCATAATAAGAGGCAAATTTTCCAAATTTTCTTCAAAATTATCGCGGAAATAATGTGCCAAAAAGAAGTGGCGATTTGCATCGTACTCGTCAGCTCTAATATCAAACTCGACTGTTTGCGCACCGCCTCGCGAACTTACTCGTTGCGATTGCGACTGTTGTTGCGTAGCGATGGCAGAAACGTTTAATCGTCCGAATTTCATATCGCTTCGCACTCCAAACAGCGATGTTCCGCCAACAATAAGCGGATTGCTGGTTTGCATACTTACGTTTCCTGCTTCAAGAAGTTGAATAATGTCGTCCTCCTCGCCTCGATAAGCGAGTTTTATCGCGCGCTGGTCGAATCCGAAAGCAGCTTGCGTGTTGTAATTCATATTAAAGTTGATACGCGTTCCCACTCTGGCGTTTACGTTCAACTGTATATTTTGGGTGAAGTCGGGTGTTGTGTTTCTGCGCTGACGTTCGCTAATTCCCGGATTGTCGATTACACGACGGTTGATACCGAAAAGCAGTTCAGCCGAGCCTTGCGTTCGCACTTGTACGCCGCCCGGTCCGAAAAGTCTGTCGGCTGCGCCAATATTGAATTGCATATCGGTAAGCGAAAAACGGTCTTCATTACTTACTTCAGCTTCGGCATCTCTCTCTCGCCAAAAGCGACTCATCGCTTGTTGCGCTGCAAAATCGCGGTATTCATCTCCTGTCATCACAAAAGGAGTTGCAATTTCGGTTTCACCTACAAAAGTACGAAAAATGTACAGTCCCGAACGCGGGTCAAATTCCACCACCGAGCGAACATTGTCGGGCATCGGTGCATCCATCGGATAGTGCCTGTTCAAATCGTCGAATGTAATTCGTTCGAGATTGCTTATTGGAAATCGAGTGGTTGTAATGTCTTGTTCGTCAGACGAATCAGCCTGCAAACCAAAAGCACAAAAAAAGCACAAAAGCGCAAAAGCGCGAAAGCGCGAACGTAGGGACGAACCTTGCGGTTGCCCGATGCTTTGCGATTTTTTCTGTGTTTTTATTTTTTTGATTTCCATTTTGCTTTTTTTGTCTTGAGCGACCGCGAGGGTTGCGCCCTACAAATTCGCTCTTACTTCGTGCCTTCGCACTTTTTTACATCATTTTTAAAGCCAATTTAATTACTTGTTCAACCTGAATATCAGCTTGTTCGCTAAGTATTTTACTTACAGCTTTTTGCGACATTGCCGAAGAAAATCCGAGCATCGTTAATGCAGAAATAGCTTCGTCTTTCATTAAACTGTTTATCGGCGCGTTTATTGGCAACTGCTCCGAAATACCGGCAACTTTTATGATTTTATCTTTCAAATCAACAATAATGCGCTGGGCGGTTTTTGTGCCGATTCCTTTTATCGAGTTCAGCGCGGTAACATTTCCGCTCGCAATCATTTCTTGAATTTCTTGCGCCGAGTATGACGATAAAATCATACGCGCTGTGTTTGCACCAATTCCCGAAACGGAAATGAGCAGTAAGAATAATTGTCGTTCGGCTTGTGTTAAAAATCCGAATAAGACGTGCGCATCCTCACGAATTGATTCGTAAATAAACAATTTTGCCGTTTTTTGTTGTTGAAGTGCCGAATAAGCCGGAAGCGATATGTGAATGCAATATCCGATTCCCGTAGTTTCAATTACGGCATAAGCCGGATTTAATTCTGCCAAATCTCCTTTTATGTAGTCAATCATTGTGCGTTTATTTTCAATGAAAATAATAACGTGTTTTTTTGTAAAAAAGTATTTGTGTATGGCAAAAAATATAGAGCTAAATTGTTGTTTGCGTATTTTTGCATACTTGCAAGCTAATTTTGGAAATTAAAAGTTAGGAAAAATGTCATGTTGAACTTGTTTCAGCATCTCCTAAACAGGAGATTCTTGGTAAACCAAGCGAACAAGTTCGAGCGGCGGGTCAAGCCCGCAATGACGGAACTAAAAAAACCGTGCTTATTTAAGCACGGTTTTTTGGTTATAATTTGAAATTCAAATTTTGCTTACTGCTTCACAACTTTCATTGTTTTTGCTTGTCCGTCTTTTTCCAATCGGAAGAAATAAACGCCGGCAGGCAAATTGCCTAAATGAATGCTTTCCTCTGCAACTGTTATTTGACGCGTATACACAATCGTTCCCAATACATCCAAAACTTGCAAGAAACTGTTTTCTGCACCTGTGATGTTCAGCATACTTGTAAACGGATTTGGGAATACTTGAATTGCGCTGAAAATATCGTTAATTCCTGTACTTTGTTCAAATTCTACTGTAACGGTAGCATTTTCCGTCAAATTAGACAATGTGTAAGTTTCAGTTGTATTATCAGCTACTGCAGTATCATTGAGTGTCCATTCTTTTACAACGTAACCACTATTTGGAGCTGCCACGAAAATCACATCTGAACCTTCCGGTACTTCGTTGCCGGAAGTTATCTCTGTACCGCCTACAGTTGCCGTGAGTGTACCGCCTACACCAATGACGCTGAAAGTAACTGTGTGGTAAGTTGTTACTCTTTCAAATTCTATGGTAACTGTTACTTCTGCTGTTACAGTAAGCGTGTAAGTATTTTCTGTGTGGTTGGCAACTATATCACCATCAACCATCCATGCTTTTATTTGATAGCCGTTAGCCGGAGCTGCAGTGAAAACCACAGTCTCACCTTCCACTACTTCTTCGCCGGAGTCTATTCTATCGCCATCTACAGTAGCTGTGAGCGTGCCTTCACCAGCGACAACACTGAAAGTAATCTCATAGCGAGTTCTTGGGTCAACTTCAAATTCTACAGTAACAACTGCATCGGCTTCCAAGTTTGACAGCGTGAAATCTCTGCTTGTGTTGTTGGCAACTACATTACCATCAACTGCCCATTCCTTTACACGATAACCACTCACAGGAGTTGCTCTGAAAACGATGTCTCTTTCTGCCAATATCTGCTGACCGGTGAATATCTCCACGCCTGCTTCTGTAGCAATGAGCGTACCTTTTTCGTCATTCACTACGCTGAATTCAACTTTGTGATTTGCTCCTGCGTACAGTACAAATCCTTGTGCCGGTAAAATGTTATTATTAGCGTCACGTACAGTAAAGGTCATTCTAGCACCATCAACTTCGGCATAAATCCACGAATTGTTAACGTGGAGGTTATCGCGTCTGATATCGCCAATTTCGAAATGTAGTGTTCCGCCATCAATTGTCGGCTGGAAAGTGGTGAAATTACCAGCCGGACTTGTAACAGCACCATTTCTAACTTGTACGCGTCTGTGTCTGTGACCGTGTCCGCAGAATACGATATTTACATTGTGTTTGTCGAATATCGGTCCGTATATAGCTTGTGAGCCGGCAGTACTTGCATCCGGAAATATCGGATAGTGTAGCGTAACAATTTTCCACGTTTTGTGGGCATACTTGGTAAAGATATAATCCATCCACTCTGCTTTTGCTTGCATATGCTGTGTAGCAGTAGCACCTGGTCTGAGTTCCCAGTCCAAAGCAACAACAACCATATTACCGAATATCGCTGCATAAGAACCTGTTCCTACCAATCGAGCGTTGTAATAAGGGGATTCCGGTATTCTAGGAACACCACTCATAAACTTAATATTATCGGCATCCGGATTACCCATATATTCGTGGTTTCCAAAAGCGAATACTCTGTTGATGTTGGCATAAATAGGACGTTCATTGTACAGATGTGCGTATGCTTCGAAATAAATCCAACGGTCGTCTGTGTCAACAATATCTGCCACATTGAGCGTGAAAAATGGTTTTACGCCTGTTTCTACAATTTTCTCCTCAATAGTTGCCGCAGCTGCCAACCAACGATTCATATGAGGAGTAACATTGGTGGCTTGCAAATCACCAAATGCAGCAAACGAAAATCTGTTGATAGCTGTTGTTGTTGTAAACTCTCTGGTTGGCGACCAATTTGTGCCATCGCCTACTTGATAAATGTAGGTTGTTCCGGGCTCAAGTCCTTCAAGTGTTACTGAACTGCCCATAACTGTTCCGCCGCTTGATTGATTGACGTACTCAAGTACTTTTGTCCTGCCGATAACTTCTTCGAAACTGCTCTCGCCGTCAGATTTTTTCGCAAGCCTCATAATCGCACTGTTCGAATGCCCAACGATACTTGATTGCCAAGTGATGGTTTTCATTGTTGTCGGGTCGAGATTTACTCCAGGCATTATATTTGTCGGCGCACTTGTCAGAAGCGGATTAAGTGTTCGTGAAAATTCTGTATGAGAGAAGCTTCCGCTTCTTTCTACATAGACATTAATACCTTGATTTGTGTCTGTGAAGCCCATACCTGAAGCAATACCATCTGCATTGGTTGTTGCTTGAGCCAGTATGCTTGTCATATTGGTGTTGAGTGCATATACAGTAGCTCCCGCAACCGGATTTCCCGAAAGGTCGGTTACCAACACTTCGCCGGGAACTCCCACAACTCGGCGGTTAACAACAAAGTTGTAAGTTGCCACCGTGTTTCTTGTAAAAGGATTGAAAAGTGAAAACAGCGAGAATGAGTTATCATCGTATGTTACGTTGGAGGATACAGGCGAAATGCGCAGTATGTCTGTCGGAAAACTGTTTCTAGCGATATCCACATTGATAGTTGCGAGTGTTTCTACCGCAGGAGCAGTGTAGTCGTTTACCAAATTTATTGTCAATTCTCCGCTCGCAGCATTGAAGTTAAATGTACTTCCTGCTGCCGAAGGAGCAAAGACAACTCCGTTAGTCGACGATACGGTTCCTACTTCGTTGATACGAATAACTACGTTCATAGCTTTGATGTTTCCGGAATTTTCGGTGTTGATTTTCATTTCAAACACGTTTCCTACGTGTGCATCGGCATCAACAGCAAGCTCAGCGGGAGCATCAGCTCCATCGTCAGCATCAATCGTAAAAGTAGCTGTTTGGGTAGTAATATGTCCGAAATTATCCTCTACGTGTATCGTCACATTATGTGTTCCGTTTGATAGGGTAAGGTTGGTAAGTTCTACCGTATTGGTTACCTGATTCAGCGTAAAGTCGGCATCTCCCTCTGTAAATGGATGTCCGTTTACAATTACGCGTACTTCTTGATAGTTAAGTCCGCTTGAATTGGCGTGATTGTCGTGAAATGTTGCCAACAGGTTGATAGTACTTGTGTGGATAGTTGCATCATTCAATGCCATTCCATTACCTTCGAGTGTAGTAATTACAGGCGGAGTTAAGTCCTCTTGAAAACTCCTATCGGTGATGCGAATATTATCGATGATAATGAAACCGTTTGCATGATAATTTACCTGACCGGATGTTACCAAAAATCTGATTCCATCAGGATGGAACTCATGACCGTGAGGAAGGTCAAAGATTACATATCGCCATCCTGTCCAATTGATACGTCCGCCAGACCAACCATAACCCGGAGCTGCTCCATCGGTAGGATTTGTGCCTGCGCCATTAATGGGTCTTGTCGCAATTCTAAACCACATATTATGTACTCCCGGTGTGGTATAAACCCACATACCAAGTCTTTTAGCACCTCCGACATTATTGCCGGGAATTTGGAGGTATGTGCGTGGATTATCGGGGCCCGGACTAATGTTGGCAGGTACTGTCTGACCTGCGTCAACAGCCGTAAAATCAATGTTAATTTTCATTGCATAATTACCAAAGCGCACGGGGTCGCCTTCTGCTCGACTTGCTAATTCAAGAGTTACCCTTTCGCCGCGACCAAAAGGACGCCAAGACCAAGCACCTTGAGATGCGTGGTTAAAATTTCCACCCTCAAAGTCGCTAATCATAACAGCATTGGGGTCAACTCCGGGAAAACCCGACGGTTGTGCTTTCAGTGTCGTTATACCCGACACGCACAAAAATACTGCGAGGAAAATCCCCGCCATTCGAGATAATTTTTTTGTACTCATTGTTTCTTCCATTTTTAATGAATAATTGATTTAATTAATATCTGCTCGCAAAGATAGGCACAATAAATCGAAACTTGCACCCGCCTAAACATTAATTAATTATAAATCAAAGTAATCAATGTTAATTTTGTTGTGCATTTAGTCAATTAAATTACACAAATCGCGTAATCGGAAGTTTTAGGTGCGAAAAATAAATTCTTTGAAATACAATAGGCACAATAGAAAAATTTCTACTGCGCCTATTGTATTTTTTGTTTTTCGAAAAAAAACAATTATTCCTTTATCGTTTCACAACTTTCACTGTTCTTGTTTGCCCGTCTCTTTCCACGCGGAAAAGATATGCGCCGGCAGGTATGCCCAAATGAATAGTTTCGTCCGTGCTTGTTATTTGTCGCGTATATACGATTGTGCCTAAAATATTCAGAACTTGCAATGAGCTGTTTTCTGCGCCTGTGATATTCACCGTATTGGTAAACGGATTTGGAAATATCTGCAAGTTCGCAGATAAAGTATTTCCAATTCCTGTTTCTTTCGGTTCAGTTACCGTTATTGCAGCTGTGTTGCTTGTTGATGTTGCAGTTCTTGTACCGTTTACGCTGTTGTTGGTGTTGGTAATTACTACGTAATAATATACCGTTCCGACTGTTGCGGTTGACGGTGTGTGGCTTGCGCCGATTGCACCATCAATTCTTGTTCCGCCTGTGTTGCTGTTTACCGTATTGCTGTACCATTGATAGGTTAATGTTCCGCCATCGGGCGAAGTTGCGGTAACAGTAAGTGCGCTTGCTGCTACGTTGTGATTGTAAGTTGCCGATTGCGGATGTGCAGTAATGTTCGGTGCTTGGGCATCTACGATAGGAAGCACCGTTATTGATGCTCTGTTGCTTTCAATTACTCCAGATACCGTTGCGCCTATTAGGTCAGTGTAGAGGCTATGTACTCTCACGAAATAGTAAATTGTTCCCACAGTTGTGGTTGGCGGAATGAAACTTGTATCGGTTGCACCTTCAATTCTCGTTCCGGCACCCGCGTGCGTTGTACAGCTGTACCACTGAAAAGCCAATGTTCCGCCGTTCGGTGAAATTGTGGTAATCGGAAAAATTGCGGTTATGGTGAGTGCAGACGCCGTGTCGTTTTGATTATAAGTTGCCGATTGCGGATGCGCGATAATGTCTGGATTTATTATTACTCTCAAATGTTGTGGCATTTCTACCGCTTCGCCGTTTAGTCCGGGTAATTTGCCCGGAGCAAATGTCCACGTGCCGGCTGGTGCGCTTGCAAATAATGTTTCAAAAAAATCGGCTTCGTGAATTTCTATTGCGGATATGTTTGCACCGTTTCTGTTATTTGCCGCGGTTACTCCCCAATTTGTGTTGCCTGCAAAGTTTGTTATACCATCCCACGCAAAATTATTGGAATATGTAAACGGCGCATTTACTGTAACAGGGTCGCCGTGAATACGCGCTTGATTTCCGCCGTTTCCTCTTATGCTCGGACTTAATACGATGTTATTGCGAATCGTTACGGCGAGGTTGGCAGCACTTGCTCGTCCTAAAATACCGCCGAGGCGAATACTACTTCCTTCGCTGATTAAGCCTGTTACGTAGTTATTTTCGATTATGCCGGCTGACATAATAAAACCGACAATTCCGCCTGTACTCCACTGATTTCCGCGAACTTCGCCCGTAACAAAGCAGTTGCTTATTCTTGTTCCTGCACCGTTCATATGTCCGGCAATTCCGCCTGTCCGTTCGCCCGCTCCAATAACCGTACCGCTGAAAAACGAGTTGCTCACCACGCTGTTTCCTTCCATTGCGCCTACCAATCCGCCTAATCGCCCTTGATTTCCGTTCGTGGTATTTCTCACCGTTGCATCCGACCAACTGTTGGTTATGGTTGCTGTATTGTACAAAAGACCCACAAGACCGCCGATACTTGTTCTTACGCCTGTTACACTGCCCGAAAATGAACTGTTTTGAAGAGAGGCATTTCCTTGAAGCCGTCCTGTGATACCTCCGACACATTCATTCCAACCTGCGGAGGTTTGGGTGTTTGTAACGCTTCCGGCTACGTGCAGATTTCTGATTACAGCGTTTCCTTGCACCACTCCGAACAAACCTTTGTTTGTTCCCGTTTGGTTGATAAACAATCCCGATATTGTATTTCCATTGCCGTCAAATACGCCCAAAAACGGTTGTCCGCCCGTGCCTATGGTTGTCCAGCCTGCGCCTTGATTGTGCGGAGCAATGTCTAAATCAATGTCGTTCATCAAAATATAATGCGCCGAACGGTAGTTTGCTGTGTTTGCATTTACAAGCGTGGCTAATGCCGCAAGTTCATCAACCGTAGTAATTTGGAAAGGGTTGCTTGCCGTGCCATCGCCTCCTGACGGAAAATTATTTGCTTTTACTGCTATCGTACTCGATACGCAAAGAAATAACACGAGGAATATCCTCGCCATTTGAAGTAATTTTTTTGTTGCCATATTTCTTCTATTTTGAGTGAACAACTAATTTGAATTATTGTCCACAAAGATAGACACATAAAACGAATTTGTCGTTATGAAAAAGTCAATGCAAATGCAATAAATCACAAAAAACATTAAATCAACATCGATTTATTTCGTGCGAAGCACAAAACCCTCTTCGGGTACGATGTTATTTTCGTGGTCGAACACGGTAAAAGTTATTTTTTTGCCATCAACTTGGGCGTGAATCCATCTGCCGTGTCGGTTGGTTTCTTTCATTCCGCCGAGTTGAAAATGCAGTGTTCCGCCATCGATTGTTGGTTGGAAATGCCGTCTGTCATCAGCAGGAGAAGTTAGCTTTCCATTTCTAACTTGCACGCGCTCGAAGGTATGACCGTGTCCGCAAAATACTATCTGAACATTGTGCTTGTCGAAAATCGGTCCGTATATTTCTTGCGAGCCGGCGGTAGATGCATTCGGAAATATCGGGTAATGCAAAGTTACAATTCGCCAAGTTTTGTGAGCATATTTGGTAAAGATATAATCCATCCATCTTGCTTGTTCTGTCATAAACTCGGTTGCCGTTGCGCCTTCTCTGCCTTCCCAATCGAGCGCGACAACAATCATATTGCCGTATTTCACTGCATACGTTCCTGTTCCAATCAATTCAGCATTAAGATGTTCGGGAATATTCATTCTCGGAATTCCGCTTACAAATTTGATGTTGTCGGCGTTGGGCGTTCCCATATATTCGTGATTTCCGAATGCGGCAATCATATCGATATTCGCGAAAATCGGGCGTTCGTTGAACAAATGTCCATAAAATTCAATGTAATCCCAACGGTCGTCGGTATCAACAATATCTGCCACATTCAGACTGAAAAACGGAAGCGGATTCATCGCTTCGATAGTTGTCGCTGCTGCCAAAAATCTATCCATATGCGCCCATTGCGAGGCTTGCAAATCGCCGAACGCGCTGAACGAAAATCTATCAGTAACGGTTGTTGTGGTAAATTCGCGCGTTGGCGACCAATTTACGCCATCGCCAACTCGATAAATGTAGGTTGTTCCGGCTTGTAAACCTGTGAGCCTTACCGAATTTCCTTTGGCAACGCCCGGACTTGACGCGCCGGTGTATTCAAGAATTTTTGTTTCGCCGAAAACTTTTTGAAAGTGGCTTTCACCATCCGATTTTTTTGCAATTTTCATCATCGCAGGCTCTTGC
>Ga0123355_10001209_pt1 | contig 35938 bp, 32 predicted proteins | sample TergutEmb28metaG_3_FD_89872 | JGI IMG/M metagenome (GOLD analysis project Ga0123355, IMG submission 89872) | Embiratermes neotenicus P1 segment gut microbial communities from Petit-Saut dam, French Guiana - Emb289 P1 | ecosystem: Host-associated > Arthropoda: Insects > Digestive system > Gut ...
AAAACATTTGACCTTTTCCTTTTTGGTTTTGTTGGGGAACTCAACTATATCAGGATTTTCGTCAGTTGTTTTGCTTTTTTATTTTCATTACCAGTTTTTTACTTTGGTTTTGCACATTCATAGAAATAAACTTAAATTACATATTTTTTTGTGCATTTTTCAAATCCTCTCTTTAATAACCAGACAAGCAGAAATAGCTTTCACTATCTCTACTTGCCCGTCCTGGGCTTTAGTCAGTAAAATGGCTAAAGCCTTTACTTTTGGCGTAGAACATGGAAAGGTAAAATTTGGTGCTAAAGTAATGGTATCAGCAGCATTCGCACTTTACGGCAATTTATTACTTGGTGCAGGTGCAGTAGGTGTATTATCTAACCTTGGGGAGAAAATGACGAAAGAAAATGGCTTTTTAATTTCTTACTTAACAGAAGATGACCCCGACAAGCCAATGCTGGCAAAGGTAAGAAGGACAACAAGAACGACAAGAAAGTTATTCCCCTAACCAAATAATGGTTGGGGGATTTGTCTTTGTTCTCAATGTTCTACTCTATCGCTTTAGGCATGGGGTACAAATACCTACGTCCATGCGAAACAGAGCTAATCGCATTATTACATGAAGCAGTAGACCACGGATTAGGGCTGGTATCCGAATGAGCAGCCTATCCAATTATCCAGCTAAATTAATCAAATCTATCATCCTGAGAGGGGTTTGTATTATGTTTTTATTTATCATGTCTTTTGCTATGACCCTAACTGTTTTAATGGTTATCCATGATTATCACGAGAGGAAGGCGAGGAATTATGCTTAGTCTATTAATGGTGGCGGCAGCTACGGCAAAGGTAGCAAGTGATGTTGCTACAGTTAAATTGATTACAATGGGCGTAAGTTCTGCAATATCGGTATATGTAGCAACTAGACCAAGGGCTTATCAGCAGCCTAGAACGTCAAAGAAAAGGTAAGTAATATACAAGGCGTTATCTGAACCTAGCCGAAACTAATCAAATTTATTTGAAATTTGTGGTTGACAATTAGGCTATGGTTGGAGTATCATGGAAGTGGTGTAGAAATTCATTGCACCACACTTTTCAGCGAAATTACAATTTAATATTAAATTCTCTGGCAAGAAAGAGACTCTCGACTTAATAATCTGGCGATGGTCTATTTCTTGTCTTTTTTTGTCTCTCTCCCGACCTTCAATAGATTAACACAATTTCATATGCAGTATCTCAAGTACACGTTCGTGGAGAGCGAGGGACGTGCCGCCATGACCACCGAAAGGTGAGAGCGATAAGCATTAGTTCCCAACAAACCTATTTGTACGGTTTGCCGCCATGACCCACATAATGATACTTCTGCCTAGCCACAGACATCGCAATGAGGGCAGCCCGTAACATATGGGGGGAGTTGCTTGTCTGACCGCATAATCGGCAGATTGGCACTATGACGTTTCTAACAAGAAACGGCTTGGGATATTCCCTCTGTCGGGGGTGCAGGGCAAATACGACAGATTCTTAAATCCTAGAGTATTATTTGTGTGGAGTTATCCGAATATTGGATAGCTCCATTTCTATTGAAGGAGGCGGCTATATTGCCAAATAAAGATGTTGTAAAGGAAAATAGAGGTCAATTAATGGTTGTGACCGAAGACCACAATAGAAACTTTGTAATGAAAGGTCATGGATCTGTTACTTATATTGAGGAAATAACAAGAACCTTGGAAACAGGGATTATCTATCTTGTATTGAAATTTGAATATGGGGGCGAATGGCAAACAGTTACTATCCCTAGAAGTCACTTACAAGATAGAGAGTTGTTGAAATATGCAGATTATGGGCTTAATGTTAGTAGGGGTAATATCAAGCATGTTGTAGAGTTTATACGAAGTCAGGAGAAAAAGCATACACCTAGACTTGTTCATGAGGGTATTGGATTCGATACGATTATGAACAAAGATACTGGCAAGGTTGAACCTATCTTCAAATGTCATGAATCCTTACCTATGGGTACAGGTTCGACGTATGCTGGAACGTATGACATCAAGCCCAAGGGCAACAAATTGGTAGGATTCCGTAAGTTCCTACAGGAAAATGTCTATGGTACTCCCTTGGAATTAGCTGTAGTTATAGGGCTAGTAGGTGTACTGATAGGATTCATTACCAAAGAGGTACAATGTCCTAATATCGTTACCAGTATCTACGGAAAAAGTAGTTCTGGGAAAAGTTCATTTGCTATGCTTAGTATTTCAATGGGTTCTAATCCAGATGAACATGCCGAAAACCCATTATTTCGTGACTTTTATGGTACGGACAATTCGCTTATGGGTTCTCTTGATGGAAACTTTGGTTATCCGATATGTTTTGATGAAGCCAATCGTTATCAAGGCAAGGATTTATCTGCATTTGTTTATAACATGGAAGCTGGTACATCTAAGCAACGTATGACCCGAGAGGCTAAAATGCAGAAGCGCAAAATATATCATACTTCTGTTATTACTACTGCGGAAATGTCTATCATTAACAGGAATAGCCAAAATGCAGGAGAGGCGGTACGTTCCTTAGAATTTGGTAATATATCTTGGACTCGTGACGCTGCTCATTCAGAGCGTATTAAAGAATATGCGCTAAATAATTATGGTCGTCCTATAATACATCTTGCTAATAAGGTGATAACTCTAGGCAAAGCGGAAGTAATAAGACGCTTTAAGGAGAATCGCAAAACCTATCTTGCCAAAGGGAAAGTCAATGATGAATTTACGCATAGAATGTCTATCAAGTACGCTCTGCTGCTAACTACCTTACAGTTAGCCAATGAATGTATGGAGTTGGATTTGTCCTACGATTTAGTTATGGATATGTTGGTGGACAACGAATACGAAACGTCTGGTAAGCGTGACCTTAAAATGAAAACATATGATTACCTTGTCCAGACATTTAATGTAAATATTGATAAGTTTTCGATTGCATTGAATCGTAACTTAATCTTTAGTGCGAGAGGCCAAGCATGGGGGATACAAGACCCACAGCGTAGAATATTTGTGGACAATTGCGGTAAATACCGTACTATAGTATATTTCTCCGAGCAAACATTCGAGAGGATATTGAGAGAGGGTAACTTCGAGGATACAAGTGTAATCTTGAAGCAATTGAATGAGAGCGGTTATCTTCATTGTCAGAAAGATGGTAAACGCTACCATTTGCGTAAGACATCCGCTAATGGTTCACAAGCGAAAGTCTACGGTATTAAGCTGTATGACGACTCTGATATGGATTCCGATGAAGCACTGGCGGAGCAGTTGCATGAGCTTGATTTGCTTAAAAAGAAGCATGGTATGAAGTCTAGGGATGACGAGGATGGTATGCCTAAGTCCAGAGGTTCAAACCCAATGCTACCATGACCAAGGGCATAATCCCTACAATCCGTTGATTTCCCCTAGTGAGTGGGGTTAAGTTTTCGTTGATATTACTAGGTTTCTTGGGCTTAACCCCTTAATCCCTCATTTCAGCGCAGCACTATATACGTAGTATAATTGTTGACTCGCTTTCATGCTGAATTTGCCTCTAGCTGTTAAATTATTACGCTTTTAGAGCCGAGTTTGACTTTAAGCCGTTTTTGAGGGTTTCTGTAGGCTTCCTTGCGACGATTTTTCTTATTGAGCCGAAAACTCCATTTTTGGGTACACAGACTTTAGCGACGCTTTCCTTGACGCTCCAACATGAATTTTTGCAGATTTTTATGGTTTTTCTGAATTTCCGTCTTGTTTTCGTCAAGGCTTTCCTTGCCGCTTTCGAGACGGATTTTTGCATTTTTTGACCAGAGAGATTTTTTAGAGGGTTTCTACATTTTGAGAGGATGATTTTTATGCAGAAGGCTTCCCTTGTTTCCTTACCCGATGTTTTAGACGCAAAGGACATTGCAGGTTTCCTTGGTATTGGTTATGTGAAGGCTCTAAAACTTATTCGTTATGGTGGTATGCGCTATATTCAGATTGGTAGGGTCTATCGAGTATCCAAGGCTAATTTTACTGACTGGTTGAATTGCGAACAGTCAATGATTATTAATCTTGATTGATATTAATAGTTTTGTTAGTGTTGCTGGTATGGGAATGGGTTGTTGTTCTTACAATTTCATTCCCTTTTTATATTTCACAGTTGTAGGAGGGTAAGTATGTCTATGATGATTTCTGTTGCTGATGTATGTATGGAGTCCATGGTTGACGGCGAAGGTGTGAGGGCAGTTCTGTTTGGTGCAGGTTGTACCCATGCTTGCATGAATTGTCACAATCCACAGTCTTGGGATATCGACAATGGCACATGGGTATCACTTCAATATATTTTTGATGATTTAGGCGTTGCTACCAGAAAACTCTTAGACGGTGTTACATTTTCTGGTGGCGACCCTATGTACCAAGCAGCAGCATTTTGCGAATTGGCTAAGATGATTCATGCTGTCCCTAACAGAGATGTATGGTGCTACACAGGTTATGTATTTGAGGATTTGATTAATTTCCGTGACGCTAAGTACGAGTTACTAATTAATGTAGATGTGCTGGTAGATGGGCTTTATATTCATGAATTGCGGGATTTGACACTAGGTTTCCGTGGCAGTTCCAACCAACGTATTATTGATGTTCGAGAGAGTTTGAAGCATGGTACAGCCATTGAGTATGTCGTAAGAATGTTTTAATTATTTTTCTTGTATGGGAATGGGGTTGATTTTCTTACAATCCCATTCTCTTTTATATATATCACACACAGTATATTTGGTTAGGAGTTGATTATTATGGATTTGAGAGGTATGCACGTTCGGGAACGTAAGGGTAAGCGTGGACGTTCATGGCAGATTATTATTGAACAGTCTCCATGTCCTGATACTGGTAAGAGACGTAGAGTATTCAAGTCTGTATCTAATGTTACTAAGAAACAGGCTGAGAAGATGGGTATGCAGATTATGCAAGACCTTGAGACGGATTCCTATGTGAAAAGCACTACTATGACAGTTGAGAAATACTTTAGGGAGTGGTATGATACTTACATTGTGCCGTACAAGTCACCTACTACGGCAGCAACGTATTTATACAACCTTGAGAGCTATATTTTCCCAAGGTTTGGTAAGTTGAAGTTGCAGGGTGGATTGACCACTATTGAGATTCAAAGATGGATTAACGAATTATCTATTAAGAGTCCGATTAGTGACAATCCGTTAAGTCCTAAGTCTATTCGTAACCTGTACATGAATCTTAATGCAGGACTGAAGCGTGCTGTTATCTTGGGGTATATTGTAAAGAACCCAGCAGAACATATTGAATTGCCTAAATGTAAGCCTGTTAAGCCAGAGGTTTACAATGCTGCTGAACTTCAAAAGTTGTTAGAGGTTGCACAAGATACTGATTTGATGACAGGTCTTATGCTTTTATGTTGTTTAGGGATCCGTCGTTCGGAAGCATTAGCATTATTGTGGACAGACATTGATTTTGACAACGGATTAGTGAGTATTACTAAAGGTGTTGTTAGGGTTAAGTCTGGAGAGAGTGTAACGAAAAGTCCTAAGAGTGACGCAGGTACTAGAATTATTCCAGCACCTGCTGTATTGATTGATTTCTTACGTCGTGAGAGGGTGGAGTATTTGACAAGTAAGCTACGGTATGGTGCTATGTATCACGACAACAACCTTATAGTTTGTCAACCTAATGGCGAACCATACACTGGTGATTATTTTAGTCAGAAGTTTAGACGTTTGCTGGCCGACAATCAGCTAAAGAAAATTAGACTACATGATTTGAGACATAGCCATATCACCTATTTATTGAATCTTGGTATTAATGTGAAGGTGATTCAGAGTAGGGCAGGACATAGTACAATTAATACTACGTTAGATACGTATTCCCATGTTTTGGATGACATGGGGCGTGAAGCTGCTGATACTCTTAATGATGGTTTGCAGTCTATTGTTGCTAGGGTACTGTAGTATTTATGGTATGGACAAGGGGGGATTGCTGTTATGGCAATGCCCCTGTTTTCTTGTTTTTCTTGATTATGTACGGTATAATTATGCTTGAAGGGGTGATTTTATTGGCCTATGCAAAAGACAATCCGCATGACAAAAGACACAAGGAATTGCTTTCCAACAAGAAAAGTTTCCTTAGTCTACTTAGGGATTGTGTCAAAGAACCTTGGGTCTATGAACTTGATGAGGACAGTATAACCAAAACTAACAACAGCTTTATTCTGCAAGATTTTTCAGAGAAAGAAGCTGATATAGTATATGAAGCAACCTTGAATGGTAGGACTGTAATATTTTATATCCTACTGGAATTACAGAGTAAAGTTGATTACAGGATGCCTTATAGACTATTACTCTATATTGTGGAGATTCTAAGGCATTACTACAATCATGTAGATGTAAACGAACGTGACAACAAGGATTTTAAGTTTCCTGTAGTATTTCCCATTATATTCTATAGTGGAAAAGACTCATGGACAGTACCTCTCAACATTAAGGGCATGTTTTCTGACTATGAAACATTTGGGGATTACGTATTGAATTTTGAGTACATGTTAATTAGTGCCAAAGGTTATGATAATGACACTCTAAAGGGCTTTTCATCAAAGTTATTGGGCTTGATACTGATGTTGGAAAAGTCAAAGAATGATTTAGAGTTTTACAGCAGTATCCGAGATAATTTAGATTCTATTGGAACATTCGACAATGAAGAAAAACGTGTATTAAGCCTATGTATCAAGATAATGGATATAGCCTATGGGTATAATAAGGGTGATGATATTCAGAGGCTTTTAAGTGATAATCAGATTGAGGAGGTAGATAAAATGCTTTGTGATGTTATTGAGTATGCTAAGGTTGAGAAAGAGGAAATAGCTACTAATGCTAAGTTAGAGAAAGCAGTGGAAGTAGCAAGAAACATGTTAATCGAAAACATACCTATTGACGTTGTAGCTAGAACAACTGGACTTTCAAGAGAACAGATTGTAGAAATTGAGATTGCTGTAATGTGATTCATTAACTAAAGCCTTGTTTCTTTCGATACTTGCGGCATTTTCGGTATATTTCCCCTAAATATTTTTAGGATGATTAGAGTTATGGATTCCCCAAACGGCAAGGAGTAGCTTGCCGTTGTGGGGATTTCCTATATTTATTTATTTTCTATTTTATTTATAGAAAAATAGTGAAAATGCCGACAATACCGAAAGTTGCTAGGATTGGCTTGACTGAATTGGTATGCGGATTTTGATTGGATTTCAGTATTTTAGAGAGAGGTATTTTTATTTGGTATGGTAGTATTACCACTTACATCACTGGTTGGAACACTGTTTTTCTCTAGGATTTTGTTTTTTTCGGTCAGTTTAGAGATGGGGTTCTGGACAATGTTCCTGCGTCTCCAAACTTGCTTCTTTCTCGTTTCTTGTGGTATCCTTTAGGTGTGGTTGCTTGCCCGTCCAGCTTGTTTCTGGCAGTCTTGCGGAAAGACTTCTGACATCTTTTTACAAGTGTCGGTCGGCGAACCGTCGGCGAGTGATTTCGTAGACATACCGCTTTTGTTGGTTTTGCTCGATTCTCGAACCTATGTTCGGATTTCTTGAAAACCGGCAACACTAATATTACAATTTAGTTGATGTACGCTATTTTACTGATAACTGCAAGGATAGTTGACCAAACTGTAATAGTCATTAGTTTCAGTTACCTTCAATGAGTTTGTATTATTTTGCCGTCAAGTTAGGCGGCACGAAAGGAGAATAAACTTATGTCTGAAATAATTTTAGATATAAACGCTGTGCCTTCATATTTGATAGCAACATTACGAGTAAAAAAAGTAAAAGTTCAAGAAGCTAATCACGTTATAACCATTCTACCCATTGAGGAGTCAGTAGCGAAAAAAGATTATAGTTGCCCTTTTCTTGGCATAGCATCCGACAGCAAATTAACGGTGGATAAATTTCTCGAATGGAAATCTGAAGAAAGAGACGCTGAATATGAAAAAGAATTACATTCTTGATGCGTGTGCTTTGATTGCGGCAATTAAACAAGAAGAAGGTTCGTTGATTATTGCCGAATTATACGAAGAAGCGGCGAAGGGCGATGCAAACCTTATTATGAATAAAGTCAATTTGCTTGAGGTCTATTATGGTTTTCGGCGTGACCACGGCAAGGAGTATGCCGATATAATCCTCAAAAGTGTTATAGACTCTGTTGTAGAAATTTCTGATATAAGCATTGCAGTTTTGGTAGAGGCTGGACGGATAAAATCTGCCTATCGTCGCATATCACTTGCGGATTCTATTGCCCTCGCTGAAACAGTTAGCTGTGGTGGATATCTTGTAACAGCAGATCATCACGAAATGGATATATTAGATAAAGCAGGAGTTGTGAATTTTTTGTGGATTCGATAAAACACTGGCATCCATCCTGAGGAGGGAGTGTACTAAATGATTAAAGTTGGATTATTTGCTGGATTTATATATGCTATGGCAACTCTACCTAGTGGCATGGGTACACATTTATGGTCATACACCTTTATATGCGTTGTTATTGGCGGAATAATTGGGGCAATTTTGAATCGTGTAATTAAATGGGTGAATATTGATTTCGCAATTTGGAATATGAAACGGAAACTTGGAAAGTGTCCGAGGGTGTGGTCGGCGTGTAGCATCTGGTTACTTTGCTGGCAAATGTAACCATTGCAAACATAAGGAACACCGTTGTTCACATGAATATAAAACGGAACGTGATGATAACAGTGGTATTGTCACTCAAACTTGTCTCAAATGTGGAATGAGTAGTTACTGGAGACTCTGGTGATTTTTCGCTGATTTACATCAAGGCAACTGTCTTTTGAAAGCATTATGGGCATCTTTTCACAGAGGCCGGTCGGCAAACCGTCGGCGTGTGCAGTCATTGAAGCCCCACAACTCCTTGATTTCATTCGACCCCTGAACTAATGTTCGGATTTCTTGAAAACCGATATCAGTATTGTGGTAAAATGGATGTAATGCGCTATTGTATGTGTGGCTACCAGATTGTTGGTAAGGGTGTAGATGCAGGTAATTGCAGTTACTTTCCATAGATTTTAATTAGTTCGTACTATTATGCCGTCAAGATGGACGGCAATAATTTAATTTCATGAGATGAGCCGCTGATTTTATGATGAGCGAATATAGGATTACATTTACTTGGGATAATGAAGCTTTTGTTTGGATAGCGACTAGCGAAGATATCCATGGCTTGATATTGGAGCATAGTTCCTTTGACACACTTGTGGAGCGTGTACGCCAAGCTGTTCCCGAATTGTTGTCTTTAGAGGGGCGGGATTGTGACAACATTGCCCTTGACTATGGTATGTTCAGAAAGGAAAGGTTGGCAACAAGTGGCTGAGTATGAAAAGAAGGTGCGAGATCTGCGCAGTGAAAACGGCTGCCATTTGAAGCGTTGTGGTAAAGGTGACCATGATACTTGGTAAGCCCTATCACAAACCGTCCAATAACTGTGGACGGTAAAATAAAATCAAGGCATACTGCAAATGGAATATTAAAGCGAGCAGGTATCAATCACAAATTTTAGTTATTATGCCGTCAAATTAGGTGGCGAGAGATTCATACAGATTGTAACCGGTATGTTTTTTTAATGGCTCTTGTTGTTAATTTGTGATATCATGCCACCAAAATGGGCGGCATGATATTTCACGATGGATATGAGGTGATTGATAGTGAAATTTTATTTCTTGCCATTGCCCAACACTATGCCTGAACTTTTGGAAAAAATAAAAGAAGTTATTTTATTGTGCCTAGATTTAGAAAATGACATTCCACCCATCAGTAAAAGTAAATTTATAGATATTCAGCAAAGACCCCCAACCGGTGACAAAATGAGACCGGTTGAGGGCTTTTGTTTTGCCAACAAACGTGATTATTCTAAGCTTTTAATCATCTGAATGCCTATGAACCGATGTCAAAATTTGAATTACTAAATTCAACTCTTTAGCGGGTATACTCCTGCATATTGCGAATATTTTATTGAGCTTAACCTGATATTCTGAAGAAGCCTCATCTATATTTATGCACAAGTTGGTCTAATGTTACGCCAAAAGCATCAGCGATTTTTACCAAAGTACATGCTGATGTGCCTCTTGCTCCTGTTTCAATTAAATGTAAAGATGAGTCAGCATAATCTATCAGATTTGCTAATTCTTTAACGCTTAGGTTGTGCGAAATACGCAGTTTGTAAACATTGTTGCCTATCATCTCGTTTAGTTCGTTGTCACTTCTCATGCCTAACTCCTTACATTCTTGACTCTTACACGTTAACATATGAGGCTAAACCTCTTCAGCCTTGAGCCTGCCGTGTGCTTAATGCTAATGCTTTAGTACTTACTCTTTGAGAAGGGTTTATGTTTTGTCCTATTATTGCGCAATTTTGGAGTGAAAATATACCAAGTCTCTATACTTGAGCTATTTCAAACGAAAAATCAGTTGGGGAGTGTGGCTCACCAACTGAAAATTGCTTTTTATAGATAAAGTAATATAATGGTTAACAAAACAGGTTGATACTACATAATTTAAAGGAGTGTCTTATGACAACAAAAAGAATAACTGCAATTGCGATGGTAGCCGCCATTTATGCTGTACTTACCACAGGGCTTGGAATAATAAGCTATGGCCCGATCCAAATACGTTTTGCCGAGATCTTAAATTTATTAGCTTACTTTAATCCGGTTTTTATTTTTGCTGTAACATTAGGAACTTTTATAGCCAATATGTTTTCCCCATATGGGTTGCTAGACATGATAATTGGAACATCGGCAAGCTTTATTTCCCTTGTGCTTGTATGGTTTACCGGTAAAATTAACAATATGTTTTTGGCGTCCTTTTGGCCTGTCATTATTAATGCAGTTATGATTAGCTTTTTAATTTTAATTGCTACCGAAACAGAAATAACCTTTATTTCTTTTGCCGGTTTTGCCGCAACCGTAGGGGCAGGGCAATTTATTGTCATGATACTTATGGCTTATCCATTGTTCAAATTTTTGACATTAAAGCATGAAAGAATAATTGAAATGATCAGAAACATTTGAGAACCTGCGGTTCTTAAATTCATACTATCACCAATGGCATAACATGTTCGTTAAAGTTAACATGTTTTGAAAAAGCCATAGAGTATAGTTTGGTCGAGTTTAATTCTTCCTCCAGCATTTGAACAGCTAAAGGAGAAAGATTTGCATCTTTTATATTTTTTAAATTTGTTATAACGGGCAACATTGCTCGTTTTTCCAAAAGTTTAAGGATATCCGCACTTTCTTTTCTAAAGCCAAGCACACGTATATATTGAGGGCCTCCGGCAGATTCATAGGCAAGCAAATTATCATGGGTAATACCTAAGATAATATGCAGTACTGCCCGCTGGAGGCGCAAATACGTATAACTTTTGTTTTTTGCAGCCAATAAAATTTCAGAGATTAATCCATTATTTTTTGCACACTTGATTATACGGTTTGCTAACACTTCCGATACATCCACAAAACTTTGAATTTCTTTGGCACTACCGGTTTTTAGTATATATTGCAAAATAGGGCTTAAATAATCTATATCTGCTGCCCCATAAATCGAAAGAGAATCCTTTAAAATATCCCAAGAGTAAGAAGGCATATTTGACAATGCATTCTTTTCTTTTTTTATATCAGCTCTAATATCCTTTGCAGACCCCGGTGATCTTAAAACAGTAGTTGGCTCAATATTAGAATTTAGCTCTAACAGTGCCTTAATATATTCTATCCCCAAGATGTTATTGGGTGCATCAGGAAATCCGTACAAATTTGGCAAAAAAGATTCTATTGCTTTTGCCCTGGCTGCCGGATATGACAATCCCAGTTTCAGGTATTTGTATATATTATTTTTAAAATCTTCATCTTCTTTAGAAATAGCTTGTGCGCATTCTTTTAATGTGTCTATATTAGCCCATTCACTTCCAAAACACATACAATCTATAAATCCAAGCTTATCTAATAACGTAACAGCACCCTTTGCAAAATATCCTGCACTTGATGTAGCATAGTACAGTGGTAGCTCTATTACCAAGTCTATCCCGGCTTGTAAGGCCATTTTAGTTCTTTGCCACTTGTCACATATTGCCGGTTCTCCTCTTTGGACAAAATTACCACTCATTATTGCTACAACTTTTTTGCACCCGTTAATTTCTTTAGAATTGGCTAAATGACTGCTGTGTCCGTTATGGAAAGGGTTGTATTCAACTATAATTCCAAGTGATTTCATTATTTTCTTTACCTTTCCCTATTGATTTGTTCCTCAGTAACGATTATTATAAAGGGTATTGATAGTAACATCAAATGAGTAAATACTCAAAATAGTTGTTGGGTGGGTGACAGCTTTGAAAGAAATTACAGACTCTGAATTTAATAGAATACGCGACTATATTAAAGCTAACTATGGTATTAACATGGGTAAGGAGAAAAAATCCCTTATTTATTCTCGTCTGCGTACTACCTTAGTAAAAAAAGGGTTTGAGAATTTTACCCAATATTTTGACGACTTGATTGCAGATAAAAGTGGCGAAGCTGTTATTGACTTTGTGGACAGAGTTACTACAAACCATACATTTTTTATGCGCGAAACAGACCATTTTGATTATTTTAAAGATAATGTTCTTCCGCACATGGAAAAAACACTTGAAAATCAAAAAGACCTATGCTTGTGGTGTGCAGGATGCTCTTCCGGAGAGGAACCTAATACATTACAAATGATCCTACAAGACTATTTTGGTAATAAAGGATGGAATACAGATATTTTGGCTACAGATATTTCTTCGCAAATATTGGATAAAGCTGTACATAGCGTATATCCTAACGATAGAGTGGCAACAGTACCGGAGACTTGGAGAAAAAAATACTTTCAAAAATTTGATGACCACAACTCTGTTGTAATGGACTCTGTTAAAAAAAATATTATTTACCGTAGGTTTAATTTAATGGAACCGGAATATAGATTTAAGAAAAAAATGCATGTTATTTTTTGCCGTAATGTTATGATCTATTTTGATAATGATACTAGAGATAAGGTTGTACAAAAGTTTTATGACGCTACTGCGCCGGGTGGATATCTTTTTATTGGACATTCAGAGTCACTGACTCATACAAAAACACCGTATAAATATATCAAACCTGCCGTTTATCGGAAAGAATGAGAAAATTAGCTATTGTTTTTCTTGGAATATTCGTATAGAATTCTTCTTAGAATCCCGACATCTAAAAGTACATAATCGCTTTTAGATGCCCCCCTTGCAAAGGGGCTAAGGCGTATGCCAATGGCTAATACTAATCAGCGATTAAAACCTATTACTAAAAATAATAGACAAATCGGTTTTCAATATAGATTAGTATAAAAAAAGAAAGGTGATGGGGATGGCAGATTTTGACAGAGAATCAATGTTAGAGATGTTCATCTTTGAGATGAACCAATTGGTTGAACAGTTAGAGCAGGTAGTTGTACAAAGTGAAACTGAGTACAATACAGAGCAAATAAACGAAATATTCCGCATCATGCATACTATTAAAGGTTCCGCTGCTATGATGATGTTTGACGAAGTTGCCAATGTTGCCCATGTAATAGAGGATCTATTCTACTACCTTCGTGAAGAATCCCCACAAAATATTGATTATCCGACCTTGTCCGACTTGGTTTTGGGTGGGGCCGACTTTGTAAAGATGGAATTGATTAAAATACAAGATGGTCAAGAGGCTGATGGTGATCCAACTGCAATTAAAGATGCTATAAAGTTATTTTTGGACACTTTAAAAAATCCCGGAGCTGTTAATGCAAAACCTTCTAAGGCAACAAAAGCAAAGTTAGAAACTAAGCTTGAAGCTGAGTCAAAAATGGAGTCACAAACGGCCAATGTTGAGAATGGAGCCGGTATGCATACTTACAAAGCAAAAATTATGTTTGAAGATGGCTGCGAGATGGAAAATATCCGCGCCTATACGTTGGTTCACAACTTGATGGATATTGCTGATAATATCAGACATTCTCCTGAAGATGTAATTGATGAGGAATCCATTGAAGTAATACGTAGAACCGGGTTCCACGTAGAATTCACCAGTGTTAAACCTTACAAGGATATTGACAAACATTTGTCCGGTACCGTTTATTTGAGATCATTAGAGCTTGAAGAGATAGGTGCCCAAGTAGAAGAAGAGCCGGTTTTAACTGTTGCGCCGCCTGTAGTAGAACAAAGGCCAACAATGGATACTAACGTTGAATCTAAAATGGAAAGCCCCTATCCATTATCAGATGTGGCTATGGATATACAGTTGCCTGAACGTAAGCCACCCGGAGCAGCAGCAGTGGCTCCGGATGAGAATAAAGGCGGCAAATCCGGGCCGACTCAACATGTAATAAGTGTAAATGTAAATAAGTTGGACGCCCTCTTAAATTTGATGGGTGAGCTTGTTATTTCAGAAGCCATGGTTACGCAAAATTCTGAGCTGGACGGTATGCAACTGGACAACTTTTATAAAGAGGCTCGTCAGTTGCGCAAAATAATTAATAACCTGCAAGAAACAGTTATGTCTATGCGAATGGTTCCTTTGTCCGGTACGTTCTTTAAAATGCACCGCATTGTTAGAGATATGTGCCGTGCTTTAAACAAAGATGTAAATTTAGAAATCATTGGCGAAGATACCGAAGTGGATAAAAACATAATTGAGCATATTGCTGACCCAATTATGCATATTATTCGTAACTCTATAGACCATGGCATTGAAAGCCCGGAAGATAGGGTTAAAGCTGATAAATCTACAAAAGGTAAAGTTATATTGCAAGCCAAGCATTCAGGCAGTGATGTGCTTATTATCATACAAGATGATGGTAAAGGGTTAAACAAGGAAAGAATTATGGAGAAGGCCAGAGACAATGGACTTCTTCGTAAATCTGAATCTGAATATACAGATAAAGAGATACACCAGTTTATATTTATGCCAGGATTCTCAACTAATGCTGAAGTAACGGCTTTTTCGGGTCGTGGTGTTGGTATGGATGTAGTATCAAATAATCTTGAAGTAGTAGGCGGCACCGCTTTAGTAGATTCTACCCCCGGCGTAGGTAGCACCTTTACTTTAAAAATTCCATTAACACTTGCTATCATTGAAGGTATGACAATTCTTATTGCCGGAGCTAAATATACTATACCAATTGCTTCTATCAAGCGTTCATTTAAACCTAAAATGGAAAATGTTTTTACAGATCCAAATGGTAATGAGATGATTACCGATAGAGGCGAAATATACAATATAGTCCGTTTATATGATTTCTTTGAAATAGATGGAGCCATTACTGATCTGGAGGAAGGTATACTTATCCAGCTTGAAAATGGTGATCAGTTTATTTGCCTTTTAGTAGACGATCTAATTGGCGAGCAACAAGCAGTAGTGCAGTCCATGCCTAGATATTTTAACAAGGTACGCGGGTTAAGCGGATGTACTTTGATGGGTAATGGTGATATCAGTTTGATTATTGACGTAGCAGGCTTCTTTGATAAATAGGTGAGGTGATAATGTGGCTGAAAGAATGAGAGAAGCAAGAGATACCATGAAGGATATGTTCTTTATCTTTGAGATAGACAAAGAAGATTATGGTGTAGAAGTGGCCTTTGTTAAAGAAATTATCTCTATGCAAAATATCACGCGGGTTCCAAAGATGCCTCACTTTATAGAGGGTATCACTAACCTAAGAGGCGACTTAATTGGCGTTTTAGACGTACGTAAACGTTTTGGCAAGGAACCAAAGGAATATGATGAGGAAACTTGCATAGTAGTAATAGAATTTAATAAATATACTTTAGGTCTTATTGTTGATGGTGTAAAGGCGGCTCAAACCATAGAAGCTGAAAATGTGTCTCCTCCTCCTAATGCCAAGCTTAATAGTTATAACCAATTTATCCGCAATATTGGTAAGGTGGGCAACAGTGTCAAACTTCTTTTGGATCTGGAGCGATTTTTGGAACAATAGTGATGGTATTTTAGTTATACTTCAAGAGCGTTTCCTTTCCTAAGGTACGCTTTTTTTGTAATTTGAAAGGTTGGAACATTTTGGAAATAACTGTGTGGGATAATGACCAAAAACAGATAATAATTGCTAAAAAAAATCAGACGGTACTGCAAGCTTTACAAAGCGCAGATATTTTTTTAGAGGCTGTATGTGGTGGTGGCGGTACTTGTGGTAAATGTTTGGTAAAAATTGATGGCGTCTCTCAACTGGCCTGTCAAGTTATGGTTGCAGAAGGCATGGAGATTGTGACAAAAAACTTTGATCAAAAAGATTTCGCTATAGTTTTTGATCGTGCCAATATATCTGTACCTGCATCAAAAAAGCAAACTATATCATCTATGGGTTTAGCAATAGACATTGGCACTACTACTATAGTTTTTTCATTAATTGATTTAGAAACAGGGAAAAATGCCGCCTCATTGCATGGAATAATGAATAGTCAGCGGGCTTTAGGCGCAGATGTAATATCCCGAATTAAAGCCGCAAACGAAGGTAATCTGGATGCATTAAATAAATATGTAGTTGAAGATATTCGACAGGGTATTTATGAAATTTTTGATTCACATGATCCTATAGCTTCTTTTGACACCTTTGATTCTATTGACAATATTAACAGAGTAGTTATATCTGGTAATACCACTATGCTTCATATTTTAATGGGCATGTCTTGTGAATCTTTAGGACAATATCCATTTACGCCGGTATTTATTGATTTGCAAAAGCATACTTTTAAAGAGCTTTTTGGTGCAGAGTTTTTTTATTCAAATCGTTTTGATTTAAAACAGTTTGGTGAGAAGCTTCTTACTTGTGATGTAACACTTTTACCTGGTATTTCCACATATGTAGGATCAGATATTGTTGCAGGTGTTTCCTATTGCTATTCTCTAAAAGAAGAAGGCACCTGTCTACTGGTAGACTTAGGAACTAATGGAGAATTGGCCTTGTTTTCTCAAGATACTATAGTTTGTACTGCTACTGCCGCCGGGCCTGCTTTTGAAGCCGCAAATATCTCGTGTGGAACGGTTAGCGTCTCCGGAGCTATTTACAAAGCAGTGTATAACCCGACTACTAAATCTTTTGAATATGAAACCCTTAACAACCAAAATCCTATTGGTTTATGTGGATCTGGAGTTTTGGATGTAGCCTCTCAATTGGTTCTTCATGGAATTATTGATGAGACCGGGGCATTGGATGAAGAATTTATTGTTGCCTCGGGAACAAATGGTGCAGATCCGGTAATTTTTACTCCAAAAGATGTACGGGAACTGCAACTGGCAAAATCTGCTGTTAGAGCCGGTATAGAAGTGTTGCTTGCAGAAACTCAAACATCTTATGAGGATGTAAAAAAAGTGTATTTAGCCGGTGGGTTTGGGAGTACATTTAATTTGGAAAGTGCTTTAATTTTGGGTCTATTGCCGGAAGAATGGCGGTATAAAGTTGAGCCGTTAAGCAATACTTCATTAAAAGGCTGTGAACAAGCCTTGGCAGATCCCTCAGCTTTAGACAGAATTATTTCCGTTGCATTAAAAGCAAAAGAGATCAATTTGTCAGATCATCCACAATTTAACGACTTATTTATGGATCATATGATGTTTTGATGTTTGAAAATGCAACTTGACGGGGAATATAAATAATATAGATTAAAACGCATAATGGGGGTTAATATGTTGTGTGAAAAATGTCATCAAAAACAGGCAACTGTTCATATGCAGCAAATAGTAAACGGTGTTAAAACTGAAATGCATATATGCCAGGATTGCTCAACCCAAATAGATTCGCCCATTTCTATAGAGGCGTTGTTTAATGGGCTGTTAGGTTCATTTTTATCCATGTTAGTAGAGAAACAAAGTAACAAAGAAGCCTATGCACATTATGAGCCATGCTCTAAATGTGGCATGACTTATGAGGGGTTTAAGTCTGGTGGAGGCAAGCTTGGCTGTGCTGCTTGTTATCGGGTATTTTCTCGTGAGCTTGAAACTATTCTCAAAAATGTACAGGTTAGTTCCAGGCACGAAGGAAAATTTCCTCAAAAATCCGGCCGCTCTATGTATCAAAAACGAGAAGTTGATAGAAAACGTATTCTTATGAGCAAAGCGATAGAAGAAGAAAATTTTGAAGAAGCTGCTCGCTTGCGTGATGAAATTCGATCCCTGGAACATTTATTAAATGACTCGGAGGAGGTGCTGTAATGGCAGCATGGTACCAAGATTTACGTACCGACAACGGGCCAATAATATCTGCCAGGGTAAGACTTGCGCGCAATGTAACCAAGTATCCTTTTCGCACCAAACTTTCGGAAGAATCTGCTAAAGATATGATTGCAGAAGCCACCGCCGCAATAAAAGATGACCATACAGAGTGGGCTAATCAAATTCAAGTAATTGATCCGGCCACATATACCGAAAACGACAAACGTATGTTTTTAGAGAAGCATATAATAAGCCCGGAATTCATTAAAAATGACTTGCCCAAAGGACTGCTTTTGCAAAATGATTTTAATGTAAGTATTATGATTAATGAAGAAGACCATATACGTATCCAAACAATCAGCCCCGGTGATGACATTAATGCATCTTGGGAAATGGCAAATCGTATAGACGACTTAATAGAAGAATCGTTAGAATTTGCTTTTGACAAAGAATATGGTTATCTTACTGCATGTCCTACAAATGTAGGAACCGGTATGCGTGCAAGCTTTATGATCCATTTGCCCATGCTTGAAAAAACAGGGCAGCTTAAAAATATGCTTCCGGCTATCAGTAAATTTGGTATTGCTGTCCGTGGCTTATATGGCGAAGGCTCTGAATCTATGGGTGGGATATTTCAAATATCTAACCAGGTAACTTTAGGAAAATCAGAGCAAGATATTATCCAAGGGGTGCAAAGTGTTGCTAAAAATCTCATAGACAAAGAACTATGGTTACGTGACAAAATGATGGATAAACACAGGCTTGATATTGAAAATAATATTTTTAGATCATATGGAATACTTACCTATGGACGCAAAGCCACTGTTAAAGAAGCAATGGATATGCTTTCGGAAATCAGATTAGGATACGCACTGGGTATACTAGACCTTCCTAAGCCCTATAAAAATATCTATCAAATAATGATGGAAATTCAGCCGGGGCATTTGTTATGGGTGGCAGAAGAAACAGTAGGCAAAATATTAAACGAAACTGAACAAGATATTATGAGAGCAGATCACTTGCGTAGAAATTTTAGCCGTAACTAATTTTTTTTGCTTAAATTATGAAACGATAGACGAGAGTTAAAAAGGAGGTCAAGAGTAAATGCAAGGACCGTTTACGGAAAAGGCAAGACAGGCCGTAGATAATGCCCAACATGTAGCAGTAATGATGGGTCATAGCCATGTAGGTACAGAGCATCTTCTGCTTGGGCTTTTACAGGTAGAAGATAGTGTTGCCGCCAAAGCACTTATTAATCAAGGTTGCAGCCAACAAGAAGTAGAATCTCAAATAGAAGAGATGATGGGGCCTCATAATGCAGGAGGATCCACCGGCCCTAAAGACTTTACCCCAAGAACCAAGCGCATTTTTGAGATGAGTTACCAGGAAGCCGCACGTATGGGTGTAAAATATGTAGGCACAGAACATATCTTGATTGCTTTAATGAGGGAACAAGACTGTATAGCTGTAAGAATTCTTGTAGCTTGCAACATTAATATCCAAAAAGTGTATGACGATATTTTGTCTATGCTTGGCGAGGGGCACAAACTAGGCCCGGTGCATCCTATGGGGCCAAAAGGATTCCCAAAACAGCGGACTGCCACGCCTTTTTTAGATAAATTTAGCCGTGATCTTACCCAAATGGCTAATAATTTTGATCCTATTGTAGGGCGTAACAGAGAAATAGAACGAGTTATTCAAATTCTTAGCCGTCGTACTAAAAATAATCCCTGTTTAGTTGGTGATCCCGGTGTAGGCAAAACAGCTATCGCGGAAGGGCTTGCTCAGCGTATCCAATCCGGTGATGTGCCGGAGATTTTAATAGATAAGCGTTTGGTATCATTGGATTTATCATCCATGGTTGCAGGTAGTAAATACCGTGGAGAGTTTGAGGAACGCATTAAGCGAGTTATACAGGAAGTAACAGGCTCTAACAGTAACGTAATACTTTTTATTGACGAGCTTCATACTTTAATAGGCGCAGGGGCGGCAGAGGGAGCCTTAGATGCTGCAAACATCCTAAAACCGGCCTTGGCACGTGGCGAGCTGCAAGTAATAGGCGCAACTACGCTAGACGAGTATCGTAAGCACATAGAAAAAGATGCGGCTTTAGAACGACGCTTTCAGCCTATCATGGTAGATGAGCCTAGCGAAGAAGAGGCCATTGCCATATTGCTTGGCATTAGAGATAAATACGAAGCTCATCATGGTGTTAAAATCACTCAAGATGCAATTGAAGCATCAGTAACACTTGCATCGCGATATATAACAGATCGCTTTTTGCCGGATAAAGCTATTGACTTGCTGGACGAAGCTTCTTCCAAGGTGCGTTTGCGTCAATATACGGCACCACCAAATATCAAAGAGTTAAATAATAAAATAGCTGAAATTGACAAGGAAAAAGAAGAGGCTATAAAAACTGAAGAGTTTGAAAAAGCAGGTATGTTAAAGCAAAAGCAAAATGCGTTAAAATTCAAACTGGAAGAGGCTCAGGAAGAATGGAAAAAGAAAAATACAAAGGATGACCTTGTAGTAGACGAAGAAGAAATTTCTGATGTAGTTTCCAACTGGACGGGTATTCCTGTTAGGAGGCTGCAACAAGAAGAAAGCAAACGCCTTATGCAAATGGAAGATACGTTGCATAAGCGCATAATCGGCCAAAACCAGGCAGTAACAAGCTTATCTAAAGCCATACGCAGAGGACGGGTAGGGCTTAAAGATCCCAAGCGACCAATAGGTTCTTTTATGTTCTTAGGGCCAACAGGTGTTGGTAAAACCTCTTTATGTAGAGCTTTGGCAGAAATACTTTTTGGTGATGAAAATGCCGTTATACGAGTGGATATGTCTGAGTTTATGGAAAAGCACTCCGTTTCTCGAATGATAGGCTCGCCACCCGGGTATGTTGGCTATGATGAAGGCGGTCAGTTAAGCGAAAAGGTTCGCCGTAAGCCATACTCTGTTATCCTTTTTGATGAAGTGGAAAAAGCTCACCCGGATGTATTTAATGTACTTTTGCAAATGCTTGATGATGGTCATATTACTGATGCCCAAGGACGTAAAATTAATTTCAAAAACACAGTAATTATCATGACATCTAACGCAGGAGCACGATCCATTGTTAACCCTAAGCGATTAGGTTTTGTATCGGAAGTGGATGCAGATCGTTCTTATGAAGATATGAAAAAAGTAGTAATGGATGAAGTCAAGCAACTTTTTAGGCCGGAATTTATTAATCGTATAGATGACATTATTGTATTTCATCCACTAACCAAAGATGATGTAAAAGAAATTGCTAAGTTGCGTTTGGAAGAAACCGCTAAGCGAGTACTGCATAATGTTGGTATTGCCTTAGAATATACCGACGCGGCAATGGATTTCATCTCAGAAGAAGGTTTTGATCCGGTTTATGGTGCAAGGCCACTACTACGGGTAATCCAAAATAAAGTAGAAGATGAATTGGCTGAAGCTGTATTGCAAGGGAAATATAAAGAAGGCGACAAGGTAAAAGCTGATCTTCTGGACGGAAAGATTGTGTTTTTATAAACGAAAACGACCCCCCGACCGGTAACGAAAAAAGCCTGTAGCTATTACGCTTACAGGCTTTTTTTGTATAGATCAACTTCTTCATTATGCTATAGCAATTCTGATTGACATTAACACGTTTACGTGTTGATAAGCGGAAATTGCGCCCCCTTCACCGACACGAAGCACGTTAGTGCAAAGTGGAGGTATTACTTATAAAATCACTTGCAATCATCTGTTCTAAAGAAGGATAACTTCTCTTTAAGAATCTTCACTTGGGTATCCAATTCTATTGCAGCGGCGGCGGTTTCTTGGCTGGTAGCAGCTCCCGATTGTATAACGCCGCTTATTTGTACAAGCCCGGAATTAATTTCGCTTATAGCTTCAGTCTGATGCATTGATGATTTATATATATCTCCAACTACATCTTCAACGTCAACAACATTAGAAACAATTTTTTCTAAACTTGCGGCAGTGTCATTGGCGCGTGTCATACCTTCTCTTATGCTGGCGATAGATTGTTGGATTAGCTCATCAGTCTCTTTGGCCGCTTCGCTGCTTCGGGCAGCAAGGTTACGCACTTCTTCGGCAACAACTGTAAATCCTTTGCCATGGTCGCCGGCTCTTGCCGCTTCAACAGATGCATTAAGTGCCAACAGATTTGTTTGAAATGCAATATCTTCAATGGTTTTATTAATTTTAGAAATTTTGTCAGAGGACGTATTAATTTGCTCCATAGAAGATAGCAGTAGTTTCATTTCTTCGTTACCTGTTTCTGCATTAGAGCGGGATGTTTTAGCAAGATCCGCCGCCTTTTGCGAGTTTGTAGCATTGTCCTTTGACTGAGAATCCACATCACCTATAATTTGAGTCAAATTATCCAAAGAAATCATCTGCTGTGAAACTCCGTCAGCAAGTGCCGTAGAGGTTTGGGTAAGCATACTTGCCCCGCCGGAAATCCCATAAGCTACTGTTGCAATATCTTTCATAGTGGTATTTAACTGTTCAAGGATAGTATTAACTGATTGCTTAATTGCATTAAATGCCCCCACATATTCCCTATGAATTTTAATATTTAAATTTCCATCTGCAATAGAAGCCAATGTGGCATCTATTTCACTGATATAAGATGAAATATCATGAGTAGTTTCATCAAGAGTATTTATCATGTCTTTAAATACGCCCTCAAGAGCATTTTTTTGAAGTCGTTGGGAAGTAAATTGTCCATTTCTCATATTTTGCATTACATCGCCAATTACAACAAATGGCCGGTCAATATTTTGCAAAGTAGCATTTAGGCCACTAACAACACTTTTCCATTGTCCTTGGTATCCGCCTTCATCTAAGCGATAATGAATATCGCCGCTTTGAGCATGAGAAGATACTTTAAGTATTGCATCAGCTATAGAATTAATGTTGCTGCGCAAACCTTCAATGGCTTGATTAATGTATGCTTCGTCTCCCGGAAATTGGCGCAATGTTGCTGCAAAATCTCCGTCTACTATTTTGGATATACATTCCAAAATTTCTGTACGGCTGTTGGTTAAATCATCAACTACTTCGTTAAGGTTATGAATAACTTCTGCATATGCCCCATCATAGCGGCTTGAATTTAATCTAAACTTATAGTTTCCCAAAGTTTGCTCGCGGTGCATATTTGTCATATCTTGTATCAAGTTAAGTACTGCACGCATGTTTGCATCAAACTCGGTAGTTATTTTGTCAAGGCCAAAAGAAGAGTCAGCATAGGCTTCGCTTGGATTAAATTGATTGTTGGGATATTGTCCTTTTGCCACTGCCGTAGTGTATTCTCTAAAGTCGCTGATGCGATTATTAATTTGTGTAACAGTGCTACCCAAAAGTCGCGGAATAATAACCAGTAGTACAAATGCAAATACCATAATCATAACTACTGAAAAAGTAATCATATTCATGTGAAGGATCTGCCAAACAGGGCCGGATGTTACAGTCGTAGGCATAACACTAACTAATGTCCAACCGGTAGAACCCATATTAAAGGCCATCATATATGAACGTACACCCGCAAAATTTGTAAATGAAGTGAACCCTCTATCTATGTGTATAATGTCATTTAACGGAGCATACACCTGAAATTCGCTTATATTACGCAAGTATGAATCTCGTGGATCAGCAGAATCAACGTATGGAGCAAAGTTTGAATGTGGGTGATGCACAATATATCCGCTTTCGTCCAATACAATAAGATATCCGCCTCCGGGAACATCAAAACCTGCCAACATAGAAGTAATGTCAGCCATATTTATATCTACTCCAATAACTGCCCCATACCAATTGGGCATATGCCGCACAATAGAAACAACTAAATTATGAGGATAAGCGGCGGATACATACGGGCCGGTAAAAACAGCCCGGCCACGTGCAGCTACAGCTTGCTGATACCAAGGTCTGTCTTGTAAAATCCAGCCAACACTGGTTTCCCTTATTGTACAAGAGTCAAATGTTCCATCAATGCCAAAGCCTGCGTATGCCATCTCCAAAAAAGGATATTCATTTACAAAATTAACAGCAATGTAATGCATATACTCTCGATTAAAAGATGACATTGCCGCCGCCATGCTGTCAGTTATATAAAGACTATTAACAAACCATGAGTCTAGTTCGTTAGCATAAATGGTCATATTATGCTGCGTAGATTCAATAATATTGTTATGTACTGCATTGCGCACAAATGTATTGAACACAAGGAATGCAATTGTTAGCCCCACAACTGATGTTATAAAGATGCTTAAAACTAGCTTTGTTAATAATTTCATTTGGATATTACCTCCTATGACTATGTTTATATGAAATCTCTTGCACAGTTATGCAAAAGATTTATTGACAAAAGCATGTTAGAGCCTGTTTAAAATCTTTTTTACCAGAGTTGCGCAGGCGATTTTCCGCCATTTCAGGGATGCGACGACGACATTTACCAAAGGTAAATTAGGAGGAAATGGCGAAAAAGAGCGGAGCGACCGCAAAAATGATGAAAAAGAGGTTTTAAACAGGCTCTTAACAGGCAAGTCTATATTTGTTGGCAAATCACAACAATATATAAAATGATTACATGAAAACAATTCTTATACAACACCTATTTTTGCACAAAACAGGACGATTTTTAACTACAACACAATGTGAAGGGGGCGCAATTTCCACTTGCATCAATACGTAAACGTGTTAATGTCAATCGGAATTGCTATATGGCAAAAAAAGACGCCTCCGGTTTTGGGGGCGTCTCATCACAATAGGCTTGCCGTGCAATGTTAAAGCAATGCCTCGTAGTTCTATGGAGCAACTTACTTGCAGAAAGGATTTTCTGTTGGATAAGGCAAGCTTGCAGGTTGATTATAAGATATTTTGCTAATGTTAAGTATTTTAAGCACATCATACAAAGTTTTACCAATATGGCAAAACGCGGTAGCACTATGGTGAGGATAGCTATCTTCAATAAGAACATGGCGGTAAAAACGACCCATTTCGGGGATAGCAATTACACCAATGCCACCAAAAGATTGAGGATCCACGTCCTTAATTTCACCTTGAGCAATATAGCTCTTTAACACACCTTCAGCCGTAGATTGCAGTCTAAAGATAGTTACATCACTTGGCTTAAATTGCCCTTCCAGTGTACCTCTTGTAATATCCGGGTCATTGTCCGGCTCAAGCAGGCGTTTCATAATAAGCTGGTGACGAAGCTCCGGTGTTTTTAAATGGCACGCAGGAGTATTGCCGCAGTGGAAGCCCATAAAAAGATCACACTGTTTATATCCGTCCAGGATAGTTTTGTGAGACTCATACATATCTTTAGGCACAGTGTTATTGATATCAAGGATAGTTGGTGGGGCTTCTGTAGCAGCAGCTAAAATATATTCAGACAAAGCACCATAAATATCTGCTTCACAAGCCACGGGAATACCTTGAGATGCAAGGCGGCTGTTTACGTAACAGGGCACAAAGCCAAACTGAGTTTGAAAAGCAGGCCAACATTTGCTTGCAAGGGTAACATAATTGCAAGCTCCCTTGTTGTTTTCTATCCAATCCAGCAAAGTAATTTCATATTGTGCTAATTTAGGCAATATTCCCGGATGCTTACTGCCTACACCAAGTTCTTTTTCCATGTCAGCTACTACGGAAGCGATACGTGGATCATTAGCGTGGGCATTATAGGAGGCAAACAAGTCAAGCTCAGAGTTTTCTTGTATCTCTACGCCTAAATCATACAAAGGCTTGATAGGTGCATTACATGCCAAAAAGTCGAAAGGACGCGGCCCAAAAGAAAGGATTTTGAGAGAAGATAAACCGATCAAAATTCTGGCAATTGGTAAAAATTCGGCAATCATAGCAGCAACTTCGTTAGGAGTACCTACCGGATATTCCGGTATATAAGTACGCAAATTGCGCAGTCCTAAATTATAAGACGCATTAAGCATACCACAGTAAGCATCACCGCGATTGTTCATTAAATCATTTTCTTCTGCGGCGGCAACAAACATAACAGGCCCGTCAAATTTTTGAGCCAGCATAGTTTCAGGGCCTTCAGGGCCAAAATTGCCTAAATACACTACCAAAGCGTTAGCATTAGCTTGACGCAATTCGTCTAATGCTTTAAGGGTGTCTTTTTCATTTTCTACAACAGTTTGGGCTACAACAGGGTTAAGTCCGGCACCGGACATAGCTTTTACTACAGCATCCCTACGATCTCTGCTTAACTCAATAGGGAAGCAGTCGCGGCTAACAGCCACCAGCCCTAAAGTAACATTTGGTATGTTTTTCATGTGTTCTTCTCCTTCTATACTGCTAGGATTTTTTATAGCACCAAGGGTGTTTTAAAGTTATGCGGCTATATAGCTAAAAAGTACCATACTTAAAGGAAAAACACAACAAAATTTATCTGGCGTTAGCGTCTCCAACAATAACAGTAATATCCATAGGCTGAATCCCTCTTCGATAAATGCTTAGTGTTATGACTTCGCCTACCGAGCTTTGGGAAATAGCGTTAGCTAAATCTTGCGCCGTCTCTATATTAATTTGATTAAAGCCCACCACAAGATCACCTTGTTCAAGACCTGCTTGCTCTGCCGCACTGTTTGTTTCTACTCCGGTTATCATTACACCGATAGCAGGCAACGCAAACATTTGCTTCATACGTTCATCTACTTGTGACAAAGCTATTCCTAAATATGGCCTTGGGGTAGTGCCCTCTTCCAACAGTAATTTTAAAATATCTAAAGCTTCATTGGATGGTATCGCATATCCCATTCCTTCTATATAAAAAGATATGGCCTTAGCAGTGTTGATACCAATAACTTCGCCATTAATATTAGCAAGTGCGCCACCACTGTTTCCGGGATTGATAGCCGCATCTGTTTGCAAAACATTTAATGTGCGCCCATCTACTGTAATTTGACGGTTAATAGCACTTATTATACCTCTGGTGGCTATTTGACCTGCACCCATAGGATTACCAATTGCCACTACCTCATCTCCGGCAAGCATACTATCAGAATCACCAAAGGTTGCAACATGGTATTCTTTGCCTGCTAAAGCAGAGCGGGGCACAGAAACTACTGCTAAATCTGCGTGCCAATCTCCACCTATAAAAGTGGCCTCTACCTGATATTCATCATCCAGAGAAATATAGATACGCGCAGCATGATCCACAACATGATTATTGGTGGCTATATACACAAAATTTTCGTCTTTAGAAAAAATTATCCCGGACCCGGACCCGGGGTGATATGTCTGTTGACGGAAACGATTTGTAGTAGGTACTTCTATGTTAATACTTACTACAGAACCGGATACTGCTTGAACAACTCCTGTAATATTACTTACCCGTACGTCTAAAGGAATTGTTTCTGTATCTTGTTCCTCAAATAAAAATGCGATGGGATCTCCTTCTAATTGCTGATAATAATTTACATTAGCAGTAGATGGTACTTGAATACGACCAAGGTTAAAACCTATGCTTAACCCTAACCCCAAACTACCTCCACCAAGTATAGATATAATAGCCACTACAACAACTAAACGTTTAAAAGTTTTCATAAAGCCCTTCCTTTCATAATTTTGTAAGACTACTATATCAAGAGATGTTGAACAAATTGTGTCTAAAATGTTAATTTTAATTATTCACTACAAAAAAGATAAATTTCAACTTTGTAAATTTTTTAAGAAAAAAATAAAATAATTGTTGACAAAATAAAATAATAATGTTATAGTTCTGTCACAGGAAAGGAGTGGCCAACTTTGAAGGCAACAAAAGTAACCGAATTCGGAAAATTTATGAGAGCGTTAAGAGCAGAAAGAACTGAAACGCAAGAAGATACAGCTAAAATTTTAGGATGCACAAAATCATATTTATCAACTATTGAATTAGGCAAGCAACCCATCCCTTCCGGATGGATAGAAAAAATAATACAAGCTTACGAACTAAACGAACCTATTGCAAATAAGTTAAAATTATCGGTTTTAGATATTACCAAAACAGTTAAGATAGATACAGATAACTTGTCTATAGGCAAAAAGCATTTGGCAATAAATATGGCAGGTAAAATTGAGCATATGCAAGATGGCGAAGTAAGTGAAATTAATGAAATTTTAAGAAAAATTGAAGGTCATGATATGTCTGCTATGGGAGGATGGGAAACACAAGAGTTTAGATTATTAGTTGGGGACGGGAGCTACGCTTCAAATAGTGAAATTTATCCGCAAAGTATGTTTGTGTACTTTATAGGATACAAAGGTGAAGATGGAGTATTGGTAGACTGTAGAAACAGCCCTAAAAAAATATGCTTAGTTTGCGAAAATAAAGAAAAAGCTCCCAAAATACAGAAAGAATGGTATAATATTAAGCCATGTACAGTTATTAGCACAAGGGCAACTGTTAACAACATAAGAGGTCTTGTAAACAGCAGATTATTTAACGCCGAATTATTAAAAACAGGGCTAAATATTAAAAATGATGAACAAAAACTTTTTGATAAATACTTGAGTAAAATGGTTTTGAAAGGGGCTTTTGGAGAAATTGAGTTTAATAGAGTAAAGTGGTGGTTTAAAGGGACTGTAGCGTTTGATGGACACAAAGTAGAGGTTAGGATAGATAAACGTAAAGACGGCGAAAAATTTTTTGGAATAATATATGATAGTTTAACAGAGATGCTACAAAAGTTTAAAGAAGAATTATGCTTAAAGCATTTGGATCACAAAGATGCAACATTGGTTTTTAATACAGAAGTGGTTACAAAAGAAAACGTATTATCAGAAATAAGGCCAGCAAAAATTGAATGTATATGTGAATATGGTTATAGTGTAGAATTTAATTTTAGAGGCGTACCTTTTGCCGGGGCTTTTATAAATTTGATCAAGAAGGAAGATGAAAAAGAAGATATCAAAATAGTTGGATTTTATATGAGCCTAAATAATTCTTGAAATCAAATAAGAAATAAGATTAAAAAGATAAGAGGTTAGTAATAAATGGATATATTATCACAGGGATTATCAAAGTTAAAGGCACTTAGTATACCTATTTTAATATTGATTGTGTGGTTAATGGCCGGTGACTCTTTCCGTCCCGCTATATTGCCATCATTTGAAAGCACAATGCAAGCACTTATAGACTCAATTGAAAATGGAATGATGATAGATGCTTGGCTGCACTCAATGAATAGGATAATGATAGCAACATTAATTAGTGTAAGTATAAGTGTCCCGTTAGGGCTATTAAGCAGAAGTTTTAAAATAGTAAAAGAAATTGTTATGCCATTTACAAATTTCATGAGATATATTCCGGTAACTACATTTTATCCATTATTAATTGTATGGTTGGGCATAGATGAAGAAATGAGAATAGCATTTTTGTTTGTAGCAACATTCTTTGTGTTCTTTCCATCAGTTATGTTGATTTTAGAAAATATAAACAACAGCTTAATAGAAAAGGCATTAACAAGCGGTGCAAATAAATGGAAAATGATGATACATGTATATATACCGGCAGCATCACCATTATTATGTAAATCGTTTCTTTCGATGCTTAGTGTTGGATTTACATACATGATTATTGCAGAAACAGTAAATCCAAGGCATGGGCTTGGTTATCTAATGCTGATAGGCAGCGCAAGAGGACGCACAAACTTAGTATTTGCAGCAATTTTAGTAACCATATTAACAGGTGCCATAATTGATATAATAGGAAGTTTTATTATAAAAAAAGCATTTAGGTGGCATTTTGAAAGCACTAAACAAAGTGTGTAAAGGGCGAAAAATATGATTGTTGTAGATAATATCACAATAAAATTTGGAAATAAGGTTATATTTGAAAATTTTACAGCAAAGTTCTCAGATTTGGATATTTACTGTATTGTTGGGAAAAGTGGATGCGGAAAATCCACTTTGCTTAGAGCAATAAGTGGTTTGCTAAAACCAAGTGCCGGGCAGATAATAGTAAATGATAAAGTAGTAAAAAAGCCCTCGGCAGAAATAGCTGTTATGTATCAAAGATATGAAAATTATCCCTGGTTATCGGTGTTGGATAATACGTTGTTTCCTGTTAAAATGCAAAGGAAAATTACTAATGCAGATAAAGATAGGGCAGTGGATATTTTAGAAAGGTTTGGATTAGCTGATGATTTAAAAAAGCTACCTCACGAATTAAGCGGAGGCATGAACCAAAGATTGGCAATGGCAAGCGTTATAATGAATAATCCGCCTGTATTGCTAATGGATGAACCTTTGAGTGCTTTAGACCCGGAAAATAGAGAAAAGCTTCAAGATTTTCTGTTAGAGTTTAATAATGGAGATAATCAGATTATAATAGTAACGCATTCTATGGAAGAAGCAGAAAAATTGAGTAAAGGGAAAATTTTAAAACTGTAAACTCAAAAAGGAGGCGGGGAAAAATGCCTATAAAAAAATTGTTTATTAAAGAAGATGACAGTCCTAAGAAAATGAATGACGTGGATGTAATGGAAATTTTAGCAAGCATCCCTGATGTCAGTGATTATGAAGGGCAAGGAGAATATAATCTAATTGCAGCAAATATGGACGGGGTAGAGACTGTAGAAGATGTATATTCTAAATTCGATATGACAGATAACAAAATTTATGAAGTTGTGCCCTATATTGATAGCCTTCCCAACACTATGGACACAGTATCAAAAAAGACAACATTGCTAAATCTTTTGCAAAATGCTGCTAAACTTGATCTTGCTGATTTGGTTGACAATGCTGATAAATGTCTTGATGCCTTAAAATCTGCCCGTGGAATTGTAATTGAAAAAAGTGCATCTACAGTTCAGGATATGGAAGAGATAATAGCAATGAAAAGACGAGAAATTGAAACATTAAGATCAAATATTGAGGTTGAAATGGCAAGATGCGACAGGCAAGTAGCACTTTATGATGAAGAGTCAGACAAGATTAGGGTCATTAAAAATCATATTGTATAAATAAGGAGGAATTGTCATGAATGGTATTTTCATAATAATTGGTGTAGTTATAGTTTTATTGTTGATATTAACTCCAATGGGCAGAACTATTGCCAGGAGTGCAAAAAATTTGTTTCTTGCAGATGCTATGTCAAATCCAAAAGCTGCAAAAGCTGTATTCTTAACTGCAATTGAAGATGCTCAAAAAAAGAAAGCTCAGGTAGCAGACTTGCACCATAAATTATCCGGTAGGCTTATAGAAGCTGATAGAAATATGAAAGATGTAAACAAAGAATTGGAAAACACTGTAAGTAAAATGGAACGTGTAGTTGCATCAGGAGGTTCTGACGAAGATTTAAGCTTATTAAACGATAAAAGACTGTCACTTCTGCAAAGGCAAGAATCTATCAATAATATTCTTATTGAGTTAAAGCCCAGGGTAGAAGAAGCAGCAGAGGCACAAAGATTGCTTGATGCAGAAGTTAGGAAGTTGAAAGAGCAAAAAGACCTTAAAATAGCAGAGATGGAGACAGCAAAAGCCATAGCGGATACATACAAACAATTGGATGGAATTGATGTATCTGCAACGGGCAAACTTCTTGAAAAGTTTAACGATAACCTTGCGACTGTTAAAAGAAGTGCAGATGGCGGCAGAGCAGTACATGAAAATAAATTAGAAACCAGAGAAGCGCATATGAATAAAAGATTGGCAGCACTTGAAGGTGACGAGTTTATACGGCAGTTAAAAGCTAAGCATGATAATAGTAACGCCCCAAACAGTAACAACCCAAACTAGTTTTGCAGCTATAGTAAAAGTTGTGATAGTTTATATATGAGAAATATGAGAGGAGAATGGTTATGAGAGCTTTACATCGTTTGACTCCCTTGGCGAAATGTTTAATTGTAGGGGTAACAGTTTGTTGTGTAGCAGGCGGCTTGTATTTTGCAGGATTGTTTGATGATATACTTCCCGGTTCAAATGGGTCTGAAACAAACGTAACATCATCAGTAAGTGGAGAGCAATCGAGTACAAGTACTGCTACAGGAACCGGTAGCGCACCCATCCAAGCTCCGGCAGATAGAACAATTAGGATTTCATTAGACGAGTGGGTTGGATGGAAAAATTTATTGGATGCTAACGGTGGTCTTAGGACACAGCCCGGATCAATATATTACAACCTTGGCCTTGACATTGAATTTGTAATAATTAACGATGCTGACCATTCATCTTCTGCATTGATTGCCGGAAGTATAGATGGAGCAGGATATACAATTAACCGCTACGCATTCTTGTTTGATCAATTTGTAGAAAATGGCCTAAACCCGGTTTATATTGGAACATTGTATGCCTCTACCGGTGGTGACGGTGTTATTGCAAGAGAACAGTTTGCAAGCATTGAGTCATTGTATGGACAACGGATAGGTGTTGCCAGATTTAGTGAGGCAATGGCTTTGATGGATTGGTTAATTGCTCAGTCCAGTTTAACAAATGAGCAAAAAGCAACAATGAGAAACGATTTGGTTATGTTTGACAGTCCGGATGATGCAGCAAGAGCATTCTTTGCTGGACACTTAGAAGCCGCTGTAACATGGCAGCCTTACTTGAGCCAGGCTCAAGAAGCACCGGGTACACACCTTCTGTTCTGCACAACTCATGCAACAAACTTAATTACAGGCGGATTGGTATTTGACTACGGTTTTGTTCAAGCTAACGAAGATCTTTTGGTAAACCTGATGCAAGGAGCAATTGATGCAAAAGACATGTACTTGGTAGAATTATCAGTTATTAGAGCATCCATGCCAATGTTTTCTTTGGAAAGTGACGCTTCTATAATTGAAATGGCCGGAGATGCCACCCTATTAACAGCAAGGGATATGAGAGACAGTATACAAGGTATAGACCAGTTGTTATTTGCAGAAATGGCTGATATATGGGCATATCGTGGAGAGCAAGCAAATAGGGCAAACGCAGACATTGCATTTACAAATAGAATTGTTAATAGGTTGGAACTAGAGCAAATAGATGTACTTGCACAACCTGTAGGCCCTGCATTTACAGAAGAAGAAAGAGGCCAGGTTCGCGATCAGGCGGAACAAGGACATCGAATAGCAAGTTTGCTGACCATGAGGGCAGATATCCGCTTTGAGCCAAACACGGCTGTTATACTGCAAGACGGTAGCTTTTCGGCAATTGAAAGCTTTGTAGATACAGCAACTCTTATCAATGGTTCAATTATCCTTATCGAAGGTAATGTAGCAAATATTGCAGGTGATGCAGATAATACACCATTTGCAGTGCAGTTATCCTACGAGCGTGCTAGAGAAGTTGCCCGCCAAATGCAGTTAAGGGGCATTGATCCAAACAGAATGGTTATTGCAGGCAATGGTATCGAAAACCAAATTGCTTCAAATGATACAGAAGATGGACGCATTTTAAATCGCAGAACAGACGTAAGCTTCATAATAATGGAGTAATACATGTTAAAAGCTGTATTTCAAGAAATATATTTACGATTATTTCAATTTAAAACGTGCTCAATCGGTGACAAAATGTTATCGGTTGGGCACGTTGTTTTTATGGCATCATCCTTCCAAGCGCATGCTATTTTCACAAAGTAGTGGGGCTTGGGTACGCAAAAAGGCGTGCAGGGAGTCAACCCTATAGGTTGAAATCACCCACACGCCCAATTATCATAAAACGAAAACAATATGTAAAAGGACTCAAACATCAAGCACACCTATAAATCCATCTGCATAATATACATCAACTCTAATCCCGCCGCCTTTTCGCGCCTTTCTTGTATTACAAGCGTAAATAGAGTATAATGCCTATTGCTACAGCGATAGGTTTACCTGTGTTTGTAGTGCGGATGATGCGCTACATCATCCCTGCAAGCGTCGGTTGGTGGTGGTACACTTTCCGAACGCTGTAGTAGTATTTATACTGCAAGCTAAACTTGTGTAAACAAATAGTAACATGAACTTGTAAATTTTGCAAGTGCTTAAACGCCGTTTGAAATATAAGCGGCGTTTTTTAAATCCTTTTTGACATATTTCCTCCCCTTGCGTATAATAATAATTGAATTTTTATACGGCAGATTATAAGCTAAAATGCAAAACACAAATTTGGAGGTTATCACGATGAGAGATAATGTTATGGATATTAATGCATTGCCGTCACTACTGTTTAGACTGTTTTCTACAGCCAAAGTCAGCGTTTCGGAGATAGACGGAGGACTTCATGTAATGCCCATAAAAGAAGAAAATTCAATTGACGGTCTTATTGGCATACTTGCTGATTATCCCGAAATGTCAGTTGATAAATTTTTAGAACGCATGAGAGCCGACAAGGAGCTAGACCGATGAAAGTTTATGTATTGGATGCTTGTGCGCTCATGGCTGTTTTATACAGAGAAAAAGGCGCAAGCGTGGTTAAAGCGGCATTTGATGAAGCAGACAAGGGCAAAGCAAAGATTATCATGCACAAGGCAAATCTTCTCGAAGTTTATTACGATATTTTGCGAAATCTCGGCAAGGAAAAGGCAGATGCTATAATATCCGAAATAAAGAAGCGTCCCATCAGCTTCAATGCGGAAATAACTGATGAAATTTTTATAGAAGCCAGTCGGCTAAAATCATCATATAAAATTTCATTTGCAGATTCTTTTGCACTGGCACAGGCGTTGATTTCAGGTGGCTCGCTGTTGACTTCCGACCATCATGAGTTTAATGTGATTGAGGGCAAGGAAAGTATACATTTTGCGTGGATCCGTTGACATTATATGAGATTTTTATTAATGGACAAACCGCAAAACTTATTCCATCAAAAACGCACCCTCTATCTTGAGTATAAGACAGTAGGTGCGTTTTTGTTCATCAAACTTCATGTAATTTAGAATGCACAAGGCTTCAACCAAACCGGCGCATTAAATTTGTATTGGAATATCTATATCATATGAGGTAAAATGCTTTTGAAAGGTTGGTGAAGGAATAATGATAACAGATTTACCCAAGTATCCCGTGTTTCAAGAAGGGATAAACCGTGCGCCCAGCCGTGGCTTTCGCTTAACTAAAGCACAGGCCGAAACAGCATTAAGAAATGCCCTCAGATATGTACCGGAAAACTTGCACGAAGCTTTGGCGCAAGAGTTTATGGAAGAGCTTGTAACGTATGGCAGGATTTATGCCTATCGCTTTCGCCCTCCCGGTAGGATTTATGGCAAGCCCATTGACGAATATCAGGGGCAGTGCCTGGCCGGAAAAGCATTTCAAGTAATGATCGACAATAATTTAGACTTTGCAACAGCTTTATATCCCTATGAGCTGGTGACGTATGGAGAAACAGGCAGCGTGTGTTCTAACTGGTTGCAATATAGGCTTATAGTAAAGTATCTGCAAGAGCTTACAGAACACCAAACACTTGTAATTTCAAGTGGACATCCCTTGGGGCTATTCCCATCTAAGCCTGATGCCCCGCGTGTTATTATCACAAATGCCCTGATGGTTGGCATGTTTGATAATATTCATGATTGGGAAATTGCCCAGCAAATGGGGGTTTCTAATTATGGACAAATGACCGCAGGCGGCTGGATGTATATTGGCCCACAGGGCATTGTTCACGGAACTTACAATACCTTATTAAATGCAGGAAGGATTAAACTTGGCCTGTCAAATGATGCAGATTTAAAAGGGATCCTTTTTGTGTCCAGCGGACTTGGC
>Ga0123355_10001210_pt1 | contig 35923 bp, 26 predicted proteins | sample TergutEmb28metaG_3_FD_89872 | JGI IMG/M metagenome (GOLD analysis project Ga0123355, IMG submission 89872) | Embiratermes neotenicus P1 segment gut microbial communities from Petit-Saut dam, French Guiana - Emb289 P1 | ecosystem: Host-associated > Arthropoda: Insects > Digestive system > Gut ...
TTAGAGGACAAAGATGTAACCATACGCAAAGCCGATTTAGGGCGCGACATTCGTAGCTTTATTTCCTATGCCATTGGCTGTATGTTTGGCCGCTATAGCTTGGACGAGCCAGGGCTGATTTTCGCAGGAGGAAATTTTAACCTTTCATGCTATACTACTTTTACCCCTGTCACCGACAACTTAATTCCCATTGGGGTAAAAGATTATTTTGATAGTGACATAGTAGTACGATTTATGGAATTTGTAAAAATAGTTTACGGCGAAGAATCTTCAGGCGAAAATCTCGCCTTCATTGCTGAAGCTCTATACCCAAATGCCAGCGGCACAACCAACGAAAAGTTGCGCCGTTATTTCCTAACCGATTTTTACAAAGACCACCTAAAAACATACCAAAAACGCCCGATATATTGGCTATTAGATAGCGGCAAAAAGAACGGCTTCAAGGCTTTAATATACCTCCACCGCTACAACAAGGATACAATTGGCATAGCACGTACTGATTATCTGCATAAGCAAAGACAACGGTATGAAGGCGAATTGGATAGCTTACAAGCCAGAATATCACAAACTGGAGATGCAAAGGAAAAGACTACTTTGCAAAAAGAATCAAATGCCATACAAGTCGCACTTGACGAGTGCCAAAACTACGACCAAATAATGGCCTACATCGCCCATCAGCGAATAGAACTCAACCTTGATGATGGCGTTAAGGTGAATTACTCCAAATTCCAAGAGGTAGAAGTACCAAAAGACGACGGTGGGATTGAGAAGATGGATTTGCTAGAGAGGATATAGACCCATGAAGCTGAATAAGGAGTTGATATTATATGGACAAAACAGCAATTAAAAATTATGCACAAGAAGCCCGCCGTAAGCTAATAGAAGCTGTAAATCACAAAGCAACTACCTTAAATAAAGAAGTAAGTTCGCAAGAAATTGAAAATATAGCTTGCACATGGTTTAATCGCCTTATAGCTTTGCGGATAATGGAAGTAAACGAATGGCTTCCGTCAAATATCCGTATTTTGTCTAGCCGCGAAGAGGGGCGATTAGAGCCAGAAGCAATAAGAGAAATAGCCCGCCTTGATTATGTAGACCATGACGCTATAGCAGAAATGCTACAAGAAAAAGACATGAACGCCACTGATAGGCTGTATCGTTATGTACTTATTGAGCAGTGCAAAAAATTATCGTCTATCCTGCCAGGTATCTTCAAAGGCGTGGATAATGATACTTCGTATACCCTTTTGCCCGATAGCCTTATTTCAAAAGATGGCATTGTTTACGATTTTATAACCAAGGTTGACGAAAGCAATTTTGATTTATCCAAGCAGGGGCAGATTGAAATAATTGGATGGCTGTATCAGTTTTATATCTCCGAAAAGAAGGACGAGGTTTTTGCAGGGCTTAAAAAGAATGTGAAAATCAACAAAGATACAATCCCAGCGGCTACACAGCTTTTCACGCCTGAATGGATTGTAAAGTATATGGTGGAAAATAGCCTTGGGCGGTTGTGGCTGGAGCGCAAGCCCAACGACACCCTAAAGGCCAACTGGAAATATTATTTGGAAGAAGCAGAGCAAGAGCCAGAGGTTGCAGAACGGCTAAGAACTATGCGACAAGCAAGTCCCATCAAAAGCCCTGAAGATATAAAATTCATAGACCCCTGCATGGGTAGCGGTCATATTTTGGTGTATGCCTTTGATGTGCTTTACCAGATTTATGAAAGTGAAGGGTATGCAGAGAGGGATATACCCAATTTGATATTGGAAAAGAATCTGCATGGGCTTGATATTGATGATAGAGCTTGCCAACTTGCTTATTTTGCCTTGATGATGAAAGCGCGAAGCAAAAACCGTCGTTTCTTCCGACCAAGAGGTGACGAAGTCGTACCCCAACCTATGGTTTATTCAGCCAATGGTGATAGCGAACTGGAGGAATTTGGTTCGCTTATTAAGGTTGAGGAATTGGGAGCTATGCCTAATGATGTACATGATTTTACTGATGAGAATTATATGGACGCTGTAGCAAGACTGAATGGCTGGCATTTCCGCAGATTGCTATCGCAGAAATATGATGTGGTGGTTACGAACCCGCCATATATGGGGCTAAATGGCATGAGTACAAAATTGGTTGCGTTCTCAAAAGATAATTTCCCCGACAGCAAAAGTGACCTTAGTACAGCTTTTATGGAAAAAACACTTTCGCTCTGTTTGCAACATGGGTACATGGCTATGATTAACATACCAGTTTGGATGTTCATTCAGAATTATGAAAAACTAAGAATAAAATTGCTCCGTACTATTACGATTGCAAGTATGATTCATTTTGGACGCGGTATTTTTGGAGCGGATTTTGGAACTGTAGCTTTTGTTTTTGGAAAACAATTCGTTGATAGTTATTCTGCGGTGTACAGAAGATTATTTATGCGACATGGTTTGGTTGATACGGTTGAGCAGAAAGAAAAATGGTTCTTCAAGGGTTTAGGTTATTTCACCAAAAAACAAGATTCGTTTTTACTGATACAAGGTTCACCATTAGCATATTGGGTTTCACAGGCTTTTATAGACAGTTTCAAAGGGAAAAAAATTAAGGACTACGCAGAAGTAATTACTGGCATTACGACTGGTGATAATGCTTCTTATTTGCGTTTATGGCATGAAACAGATAGAGAGCGAATTTGTACTGATGCTGACAAAATGGAAAATGTTGATTTAAGCGAGACATACTGGTTTCCATACAGCAAAGGCGGAGCAAGGAGAAATTGGTATGGAAACCATGAATATGTTGTAAATTGGAGTAAAAAAGGCGAATTTAACAGGTCGAAAACAACTTTACAGCACTTGTACTTCAAAGAAGCAGTTACATGGCCTTTTGTTACAAGTGGCATATTTTCGGCAAAGTATTTACCGAAAGGTTCGTTGTGGGACGTTGCAGGTTCTCCGTGCTTTTTTCGTAACAAAGTAGATTTACTTTATGTTTTAGCATTTCTGTGTTCAAAAATAGCTGACATGACAGTCAAAATCGTGAACCCTACCATAAATGTACAGGCTGTCGACATCGAAAAATTGCCAATCCTTAAAGATGAAGATAACAAAGAGCTTATTATTTTTTTATCCCAGTCAAACATTGCGATTACACGGATTGATTGGGATAACTTTGAAACAAGCTGGGATTTCCAACGCCACCCCCTCTTAAAAGTAGACAGAGATACATGGTGGAATGAATCCGACATCAGGAATCACCGCATTGAGGACAGCTTCAACTTCTGGCGATACCACGCGGATTCTCAATTTGCAAAACTAAAGGCCAACGAGGAAGAACTAAACCGTATTTTCATAGATATTTACGGACTGCAAAACGAACTAACACCAGAGGTAGAAGATAAAGATGTAACCATACGCAAAGCCGATTTAGGGCGTGACATTCGCAGCTTTATTTCCTATGCCGTTGGTTGTATGTTTGGTCGCTATAGCTTGGATAAGCCAGGGCTGATTTTCGCAGGGGGAAATTTTAATCGTTCATGCTATACTACTTTTACCCCTGTCACCGACAACCTAATCCCCATTGGGGTAAAAGATTATTTTGATAGTGACATAGTGGTGCGATTTATAGAATTTGTAAAAATAGTTTACGGCGAAGAATCTTTTGGCGAAAACCTCGCCTTTATTGTTGAAACTCTATACCCGAATGCCAACGGCACAACTAACGAAAAGTTGCGTCGTTATTTCCTAACCGATTTTTACAAAGACCACCTGAAAACATACCAAAAACGTCCGATATACTGGCTATTGGATAGCGGCAAAAAGAACGGCTTCAAAGCTTTAATATACCTCCACCGCTACAACAAGGATACAATTGGCATAGCACGTACTGATTATTTGCATAAGCAAAGACAACGGTATGAAGGCGAATTGGATAGCTTACAAGCCAGAATATCACAAACTGGAGATGCAAAGGAAAAGACCACTTTACAAAAAGAAGCAAATGCCATACAGACTGCCCTTGACGAATGCCGCAACTACGACCAAATAATGGCTCACATCGCCTATCAGCGAATAGAACTCAACCTTGATGATGGCGTGAAAGTGAATTACGCTAAGTTTCAAGGGGTGGAAGTGCCAAAGGATGACGGTGGGTCTGAGAAGATGGATTTGTTGGGGCAGATATAGACCCATGAAGCTGAATAAGGAGTTGATATTATACGGATAAAACAACAATTAAAAATTATGCACAAGAAGCCCGCCGTAAGCTAATAGAAACTGTAAAACACAAGGCAACTACCTTAAATAAAGAAGTAAGCTCGCAAGAAATTGAAAATTATGACTATTTTGATTGAAATGCTAACGCATCATATTTCTCCAAAGTAATAGCTTCCAATAAGCTTTGTCTGTAACTGGCTGATACTTTGGCATCATCTGCAATTTCTTTTGCCCATAATACTCCGCCTACTGCCGGGGGGGCTTCCAATTTGATAACACTGCACTTCTTTCCGCTTAATTCCTGCACCGTATGCACAAAAGCGGCATTCATCCCTTCATAAGGAATTCTATGCCAAATACTACCTACTCTCACAATATCAATAGGATTACTAACAGTGCCAAATTCATCAAAAGAAAGGAGACGAATACAACCAGCGGCAGCTTGTCCTATTGACGTACCTACAGCATCAAATATTTCTTTAGCCACTTTATCTCCATCTAATGCGGCTTTGGCACCAATTTGAACAATGTCCGACATACATTGATTAAGCAACTTATAATCGCTTATTACTATAGGTAAATTTTGGGGTGTTGTTTGAAGTAGTTCCATAACCCTTGAAAACATCACAGAGTTTTCGCCACAACGATAATGAAAACTGTATAACCTGGTTATAATTTGGTTACGAATATACGCACCACCGGCGGAATCACCTGAAAGTGACCCTGTACCCCCTACTTGCAAAATTTCCCCTTTTTCATCCATTCCTATAACTACAGTACCAGCACCGTTTACTGCACATAAGCCTATGCCATTGTCTGAGGCACCTTTTATACCTAAAATGCCATCGTTGGCCAATCCATAACAAGTAAAACCAATAGCGTCTACTCGCTCTTTAAGTTGCTTGATTTGTTCTGGCAAATCGGCTCCTGCCAAACCAAATCCTGCCGAAACAATATCACTAATACTTATCCCATTACGGCTAAACAACTGGGATAACTGTTCTCTCATCGCGCGCTCCATGCCGTCGAAACCGTTATTAAACTGCTCATGGCTGCATGTGTCAGTTCGATACACATCTACAAATGTTCCTTCAATCGTACATAACAAATAGTCCGTTTTGCTATTGCCACCATCTACTCCCAAAAAATATTTTTGCATTTCAATCTCCCTATCTTTTTTCTTATGATACATCAAGTTGCATTCTAGTGCAAAGTTGTTGTGAGAGATTTGCTTGAAAAGAAGTCTACCTTGACCTATAAGTTTAGCTTATGGGTCAAGGTAGACTTCTTAGTACTTGTAAACATGACTCAAGTAGAATATACTAATGAAAAGTAAGAAGTATGGCATTATTGTTAAAAGTAATAGTAATATGTGTAATATCATGGTAAAATTGCCTAAAGTTTAGAAAGAGTTTTGTTCAAAGTTAGTGTATATGTATATGGGGGTATGGAGATTAAGACCCCTTGATTTTTTATAACAATTTATTTAGGACAAGGAGTGTACAGTATGTTTAAAGATGCAAAAATCACAACCAAAATTAGCACGCTCTTGGTTATAGTACTTATTGCAGGTATTGCTTTAGTAGTCGTAATGCGTTGGAGACATATTTCTTCCGACTTGCAACTCTCTGTCAAAGAACAACTCTTAAACCATGCAACAACAATGTATTCTACTTTAGATGCGGTAGAAGATTATACAATGGCATTGTTACGTGGCGTTAGCAACCTGCCACAAGTACGCAATCTTCTAACAGACCAAGCTACTCGCGAAGAGGTTAATGCTATACTTGCTGGCATTTATTCAGGCTTTATTTTTGAGCATGATGGTGTGATGCTATATGCTTCCATATTGATTGCGGATGCAGACTTTAATATTCGAGCAACTGCAATACCCACAGTTTTAACTAATATTAGTGATAGTGCTCATCAGGAAAATCTCCGTCAAGCCGAAAGGGGAAACGCACATATTTCTAATATGGTTGTAAGTTCTGTTACTGGTTTGCCGCAACAATGGTATACTTATCCTATCATGGATAATGGCACGTTTATAGGCATGGTTATTATTCCCGTCAATTCTCAAGGACTTTATATATTCCTAGATTATGGCATTGAAACTGCCTTTAATTATAATGTTTTTATCACAGATAGGCGTGGCGAAATATATTATTCCAGCCATCCAACATATGTAGGGCGTAGTATTGGTGAAACTGGCATTATACAAACTCATGGGCAAGTACCTACAAACCAGCTATTCTCATTTGCCTCCCTATTGTCAGATACGATGGTTTATGCTACTGCTATATACGATGAATCTACAGGTGGAATGATTGTTAGCTTTGTAGACATAGCAAACCTACCCAGTATTCCTGCACAAATTATTGCGAACCTTTTCCCTACAGTTTTCACAATGGTAGTAACTATTGTATTTTTGGTTTTTTTACTACGTCATGCCCTTAAACCGCTACAAACCTTAACTATTGCAGCTAAAGAAGTAGCAAAAGGAAATATGGCTGTAAATTTTATAGCCGATAGAAATGATGAGGTTGGACAAGTTGCCAAAGCGTTTGCAGAAATCATTAATAGTATTAATATATTGCTTGAAAATTTTGAACAAGGTGAAAGAGCATTACAACGTGGCAACTTGCTTTATAAGTTTGATGATTCTAAGCTAGAAGGTGCTTTTTCTGAAATACTAGAACATGCAAATGCTGTTATTGTTGAATATATTATTTGCTTTGACAATCTTACAGAGCCTTTTATATCTGTAGACAAAAAATTAAAAATTCTATATGCTAATCCAATTATTAAAGAGTTTGCCAATAAATCAAACCAAAATGTAATTGGAATGCATATCGATGAATTTTTGAATAGTGATATAGCAGGGCATCCTGCAGTGATTACGGCGTTTAAGGATGGTATCCCACAACATGGCGTAGATATACAATTAATGATAACTAAGGGTAAACTTCAGGATATAACATTTAGCTGTGTACCGTTTTATGTTGGTAATACGGTTGAAAGTGCCATTATACTAATGGTAGACACCACACGCCTTTTGAATATGCAAAGACACGCAGAAGTGCGAAATTCATATCGTAATAAACGTGCACAAATATTTACAGATACTGTTGTTACGACTCTTGAAAACGGTAATCTTGCAATGGTATTCCCTAAAATTGACTATGACGAAAATACAAAAGAAATAGCCCTTAAACAAAATGCTATAGAAAATGCCATTCAACAATCAATAGGCACTATTAAAGATTATATAAATGAAATCACTTCAAAGTTAAGTGAAATTGCAAACAATAATTTTGATGTAAAAATATACCGTGATTATGTAGGTGACTTTGGTTCTATAAAGGATTCTATAGGGATGATAACCTCCTCATTAAGTTCACTTGTTGGTGAAATCAAAAATGTCGCAGGGCAGCTGGACTTTGGCTCTGAGCAAATATCACAGTCAACTCAAGATTTTTTAGCACGTTTTGAAGAACATACAACAGCAATGGACGAAGTAAGACACGCTGTTTATATTCTCACAGAAAAAACCCAGAAAAATGCTACAGATGCACAATTTGCCGACGAGCTTTCTGTAAAGGTGCAAGAAGCCGCTAGGGACGGAACGTTGCATATGCAAGATATGTCGTTAGCAATGGAAGACATTAAACAATCCTCAGTCGAAATTTCAAAAGTTGTAAGTGTAATAGATAGTATCGCCTTCCAAACTAATCTTTTGGCCTTAAACGCTTCTGTAGAAGCCGCTAGAGCAGGGGAAGCCGGTAAAGGCTTTGGGGTAGTAGCAGATGAAGTTAGGATTTTGGCAGAGCGTAGTGCCGCCGCCGCAAAAAATACATCTGAAATACTCTCGCAGTCTTTAAGTTATGTAAATTCAGGTGTAGAAAAGTCTGCTAAAACTGTAGTAGCCTTAAAAAATATTGTTGAAAATATCACTAGTGTAACGGATGTTGTTGCTAATATAGCCAATGTTTCAAAAGAGCAGTCAGATGAAATACGCAAAATACAAGACAGTATGGAAGTCATTTATCAGGGGGCAACAGAAAATTCTTCTGCTGTACAAAGTAACGCTTCTGTTAGCGAGGAGCTTTCTAGCCAGGCCAGTATGCTAATGTCGTTGGTGGATAGGTTTAAAATTGGCTCTTAGAGGGTGATTTATAATCAATGCAAGCAATTCGGTGCTTATTACTCTTACAACATCTAAGCCTATTTTATGACCAAGCAAACTAAATATGTGCTTTAGTGAAAAAATAACGCTAATAGCTAATGTAAAAAAATGCTTACTTGCACAGTGGAATTTTTTACCCCTTGAAATACAGGCTTCCATGAAGTAAAACTCCTATATTGGAATACCTACTGCCGAAAACAGAGCCTTTTCCAATGAATAAATCGGTGTTTTCGTGGATTCAACTCCACTGTACAAGTAAGCATTTATGTAAAAAAAGAAACACTGTCAATTGAATTGGGACGATTTTTAATTTGGCGTTGTAATGTTACAATATATTCGGACTTTTTTCTTCCCGGAATACTCACCCGACCTACTGTGCGTTTTACATGTATAACTTTTTTATCAAAATCAATATCTGATATTTTCAATCCCAATAATTCCCTGTACAGTATAATAAAGCTAAACCCAAATAATCCAGTAAAATCAAGGATTGCAGGGTTTAGCTTTTTCTTTTTCCAGCACCACAGCAAGAAAAAATTGGGTTAGAATTTTGTCATGAAATGTAGTTGCAACACCATTGGCAGGCCGCACTGGTAGTAACTTTTCACCAAAAAAATATTGAAAATTTTTTAATCAGATTGTTGACAAATTGTTAAAAAAGTGTTACGGTTATACAAATGTCAGATTACTAGAAGTTGGAAGTATAAAAAATAAAATACTGAGGTCAAAGGAAAACTAGGAGGGCTACATATGAGATTGAATAAAATACTAAAGCCATTTTTCGTTGGAGGACTTTGCATAGGTCTAGTAGCTTCAACAAATCCCATTACCATATTTGCATATGAAACAGCATTAGAATACGAAAATGACTCAATACTTGAATATGAGCGTATGTTTGAATACGAACGCGCATTGGAATATGGAATAATACTTGATTATGAACCAATGGTTGAATATGAATTAACATTTGATGAACCAGTTTTTGAGCCAGAATTAACATTTGATGAACCAGTATATGAACCTGAAATAATATTTGACGAACCAGTGTATGAATCAGAAATAACATTTGATGAACCAGTGTATGAACCTGAAATAGCATTTGATGAACCAATATTTGAACCAGAACCAGCATATGAAAATATACCAATATACATACCATCAAGAAATGAACGTACTCCATACCGCACCACCGCAAACCTGCGGATACGTACTGGCCCTTCACTAAACTACCCTGTTGTAGAGACTGTGTCTCAAGGACGTACTGTATATGTACTTGACCGTCGGGACGGTGAGTGGTTTGCAGTATACTCTAATGGCACATATGGTTATATGAATTCAGATTACCTTAGATATGCAAATGCTCCAATGCCTGAAGTTCAAACAGTAAATGGAGTAGAACTTTTACCTTGGAGTGAAGCAAGAAACCTACTTCCCCGTAATACCCCTTGGCAAATTACTGATGTACGTACTGGTACAGTGTTTTGGGTACAAAGCTTTTCCCATGGCAACCATGCAGATGTAGAAACTATTACTCAAGCCGATACAGATTCGATGTTTAGTGTTTTCGGTAGATGGACATGGGATACTCGTCCTGTATGGGTGACTGTGGATGGACGCACTTTTGCCGCTTCTATCAACGGAATGCCTCATGCTGGAAGCACAATTAGCGGCAATGGTATGAATGGTCATGTATGTATACATTTTTACGGAAGTCGTACACATAACGGTAGCCGTTCACATGAACGCGACCACCAAAACTCAGTACAGGAAGCTTTTAGAGCAGCGAGATAAGTTATTTTTCGTCCATTCCTAAACATATGGCTTTGCAGCTATTCAGTTAAACAGAAATATTTTCAAAGTAAATTATAGGGCAATAGTCCAAAAAAGGGCTATTGCCTTTTATGTTTTCTGTCGATATTTTTGTGAGAGGCTTTTTTGGTGAACCGTTCCGCAGAAATATTCGATGAAATATTCTGCGGAAGTTTGCCGTGCTAAAGCTTTAGAGCTTGACTATACAGGCTCGGATGACAGATTTCCAGGGACGGGATGAAAGGCAGGGATTGCTATGTTGACAAATGTGTATTATTATCAGATGTATCGACCGTATATCGTGGGTACCCGCGATAGCAACCGGATTACCGCTAAACGTGCGCGCCTCACTCAAAAAAGGCCACAGCAGGTAATAGAACAACAAGGAATGTCGTTTGTACTTAACAAATCCTTAAAAAATGAAATTGTTCGTTATGCACAGAATGTATCGCAAGGGGTTAATGGAGTTCAATCGGCAGCAAGAAGCTTGCTTCATAGTATGGACGGCTTTAGCCGTAACGCTATGCAATATGGACGCGAACAAGCAGTATCATTGGTAGAAGACGGTGTAAATAATCTTGTTGAAGCATATAATAAGAATGTGGAGTTTATGCGTGACCAGAATCATAGCCCACAACTCCGCAATTTTTCCTACGATATGACAGATAATATACACCAAAACCAGAAGCGTCTAAACAGACTTGGTATTTCTTTTACAGAAACAGAAGAAGGCGAACGTATGCTTTTTGACCGCGAATCTTTCCGTAATTCCACCCGTGGCGGCAATATTTATGTTGCCATAGGCGAAAACATACAAATGCTTGACAACCTATACCGCAGTGCTAATCAAGTTTTGACCGCACCATTGTCCGAGCATATGCAGTTTAAGGCACTCAACTATCATTACAATTACCAATTGGGCAGGATGGTTGAAGACGGATTTGGAATTATTGATTCGGGGTTGATTGTGGATAAGGTAGTTTAGGGTTTCACAAGGGGTGATGCAGTGGAGACTTTTTATTTTGTTTTATTTGGAGTTGGATTTAGCTATCTTGTGATAAGTTCTCTGTTGGGTGGGTTGCTTGATATTGGCGATATTAATCTCGACAGCTTTTTCCCTTTCTTCAAACCAGTGATTATTACTATATTCATTACTGTATTTGGCGGAACTGGGTTGATATTGTCAAGGAATGGGAATGTTGCACCAATATTCATTCTCCCTTTGGCTGGATTGATTGGTGCGGCGGTTGCATATGCGTTCTACCGTTTTGTGTTAATTCCCCTTAATAGAGCGGAAAGGCGCAGTAGCGTCTTGGAAATCCAAAGCCTAGTAGGTCATTCTGCTAAAGTGACAGAAAAAATACCACAGGGTCAGTATGGTAAAATCACTTATTATGTGGATGGCAACACTTATTCTGCCCCTGCTAAATGTGATAAAGGTGGGGAAATCCAGCGGCATACCATGGTTGAAATTGTGTATATTGAAAAAAACACCTATTATGTAAGGCAGTCGGAATAGAAAATTTCCGATTGCCTTATTGTGGTGATTTGATAAAATAAGGAGCTTAAGCAAACTATGAAAAAGTATGAAAGCAGTTTGTGAGGGCTTAGTCTAAGTCTTGTAACAAAGACTACGTTATACAGGAATGGGAGTAATCCCAAATAGGTATCGGGTGATATCTGCTCAAGTCTACCGCTCTACGGTGTGTGATTAAACAGTTGGTACTGCTGACAGTGTTGCACACAACAAACCCTGTATAACTTTGACGATGGGCGTATTACTCTGAAAGGAGTGAACTGAACATGCGTGTATCAGTTTATGTTTTGAACATGAGGGGAGAACCCCTTATGCCCACATCGCCAACTAAGGCGAGAAAGTTGTTAAAAACGGGTAACGCGAAAGTAAAACGTACACAACCATTTACTATTCAACTAACTATTGCAACTGGTGAAACCAAACAACCTATTACTTTGGGAGTAGACGCTGGAAGTAAAACCGTTGGTTTATCAGCCACGACAGATGAAGAAGAAGTGTATGCAGCAGAATGTCTTTTACGGGATGATGTAGTTGACAACTTAGCAACTCGCAGGGAATTTCGTCGTAGTAGACGGCACAGGAAGACTCGTTACCGCAAGGCACGGTTTAATAATCGTTTGAAGTCAAAAGGTTGGTTAGCCCCTTCTGTTGAACAGAAGATTGAAACCCATTTTAGACTGATTAGGGATGTTCATAAGATATTACCTATTACTAAAATAAGGGTTGAGGTAGCCCAGTTTGACATTCAAAAGATTAAAAACCCAGATATAAGTGGTATTGAATACCAACAGGGTGAACAACTTGATTTTTGGAATGTCCGTGAATATATACTTTGGCGAGATGGGCATAAATGTGTTCAATGCAGTGGTAAGTCTGGTGATAGTATTTTGAATGTACATCATATCGAAAGTCGTAAGGTTGGTGGTAATGCCCCAAATAACCTAGTAACACTTTGCGAAACATGTCATAACAAGCATCACATGGGAGAAATACAAGTCAAAGTGAAACGTAGTCAAAGTTTTAGAGATGTAGCGTTTATGGGTATTATGCGTTGGGCATTTTATAATAGGTTGAAAGAATTGTACCCAAATGTTTCATTGACTTATGGCTATATAACTAAGAACAGAAGGATTCAAAGTGGTTTAGGCAAATCTCATATAGTGGATGCAAGGTGTGTAACTGGAAATCCGTTAGTTGTACCAAGTAGTATAATATATGAACTAAAGGCTGTTAGGACAAAGAATCGCCAGATACACAAGGCTACGACAAACAAAGGCAACTATCGTAAACTAAATCAACAGCCCAAGTATGTGCACGGTTTTCAGCTCTATGATAAGGTTCAAATTAACAATGGTGTGGTAGGTTTTATCGGTGCAAGAAGAAAGTCAGGCAGTTTTAGAGTAGTAGATGCGAGGGGCAATCAGTTGGCTAACAGCGGTATAAGCTACAAGAAATTGAGATTACTTGAAAACAGAAAGGCTATTTTAACAGGCGTGAAAACTGTGATTTCATAGTTTTTCATAGTTTAATGAAAGCAGTTATAGGAGGTAATTTATGTTGGCTTTATCAGATTTTGCGTATCAATTGGGGATAAGTGGCCCTGTGTTTACCGTTATTGGTATTGTTGTATTAATACTACTTGTTCTCTTTCTACTTTCTCGTATATGGAGGAAGGTACCACAGGACAAGGCTATGGTAGTAACAGGGCTTAGAAAAAAGGTTATTTCTGGTGGTGGTGGAATAGTTGTACCACTTTTTGAACGCACCGACCGCATTTCCTTGGAAAACAAGAAAGTAGAAGTAAGGATTCTTGGCGCGCTTACCGAACAAGGTGTAGGAATTAATGCAGATGGCGTATCAGTTATTAAAGTTAAAAGCGACAAAGAATCGATTTTGGCGGCAATGGAGCAATTTAACACAGGAAACGAATTCCGTACTACTGAGGTAATTGCAGACATTACAACCAATGTACTTGAAGGTAAATTGCGTGAAATTATTTCCAAACTAACAGTAGAGGAAATTTACAAAGATAGGGAAAAATTTGCTTCTCAAGTACAAGAAGTTGCCGCTTTGGATTTGGCAGACATGGGCTTGGAGATTAAGGCGTTTACTATTCGGGATATTTCCGATGACAATGGTTATTTGCAAGCATTAGGACGCAAGCGTATTTCTGAAGTAAAGCGGGATGCACAAATTGCTGAGGCTGAAGCTAATAAAGAAACCAAGATTCGTACTTCTGAAGCTAATCGATTGGGAGAAAGTGCTAAACTTGTGGCCGAAACTCAAATTGCAGAAGCAACAAAGGATAAAGATTTGAAGGTTCAGTCCTACCGCAAAGAGCAGGAAATTGCTAAGGCATCGGCAGACCTTGCCAATGAGATTGAAACAAACAAAGTAAAAAAAGAACTTACTGAAACACAAATGCAGGTAGAACTCTTAAAGGTGCAAAAAGAGATAGAACTTGCAGAACAGGAAGCCCTTCGTAAAGAACGCGAGCTGGATGCCACAGTTAAAAAGACTGCTGATGCGGAAAGATATAAGGTAGAAAGAGCGGCGGAAGCTCAAAAGTATAGAGAAATCCAAGATGCAACAGCCCGCGCAGAATCAATTAAGCTGGAAGGTAATGCGCGAGCAGAAGCCAAACGGCAGGAAGGTATGGCAGAAGTAGATATTATCCGTGAGCGTGGTGTTGCTGAGGCGGACGCCATGATGAAAAAAGCCGAGGCGTTCAAACAGTATAATGACGCGGCTGTTACTCAGATGATTATTGAAAAATTGCCTGATATGGCACGTGCAGTTGCTGAGCCATTGGCCAAAACCGAAAAAATTGTTATTATTGACCAAGGTGGAAAATCCGGCGAGGGCGGCAATGGTGCCTCAAAAGTATCGGGGTATGTCACCGATATTATCACCACTTTGCCGCAAACAGTGGAAGCACTAACGGGCATTGATGTTTGGGAAAAAATCAGAGGTAGTAAAACATCATCAGCCAAAAAGGCAAACGATGCAAATGATGTAAATAAAGAAGCCGTTAAAGTAGATGATGTCGAAGAAGCAAAAGCAGATAATGCCTCATAGTTCCTCCGCACTTAAAAAAAAGATTTTGGTAATAGATGGCCAGGGCGGGAAACTCGGACGCTTGGTTATTGAGCAACTGAAGGCACTAGCTTTAGGTTATGAAATTGGAGCCGTTGGAACAAATAGCATTGCCACGGCAGCTATGTTAAAAGCTGGAGCCGATTGGGGAGCTACTGGTGAAAATTCAGTAGTAATCAGTTGTCGTAATGCGGATATTATCATTGGGCCGATGGGGATTTTGGTTGCCGATTCGCTTCATGGGGAAGTTACTGCGGCTATGTCAACAGCAGTAGGAGCCTGTCAAGCGCGAAAAGTGCTAATTCCAATCAGCCGCTGTAGGGTACATGTGGCAGGTGTTGCTGCACTAAATACCGCAGAATTGGTGGCACAAGCAATTAGTTATCTGCAAAGTATTTACAAGGATGATTAAGGAAACCGTAAGCTCTAAATAAACTGGACAAAAAATTGAGGCATATGAGCAAAAAACTCATGTGCCTTTTTTTGTTTGTCATCCTTTGATGGGATATTCATTTTCAATTGGTACTATGGCAAGGGTTTTGCCTAAAGGACGCAAAATTTTAAGGATTGTTGTAAGGCGCGGGTCGGATGTATTACCCTCAAGCCTTGCAATAACAGGTTGGCGTACACCACTTAATTCTTCAAGTACTTGCTGGGTTATTTCATGACTTTGACGAGCTTCAATAATCTCTCCAACTATTTTTACTTTTAGGTCGATTTCATCCCATTCATCTTGATTTAGCCCAATTTTGGGCTTTAAGTCTTGCCATGTAGTCAGTGATTGTACATATTCATTTTCCATTAGATTCACTCCTTGCTAGAAAGTCTTTTTGATTCCTTTTCGCCTGTTCTATCTCTTTTGATGGGGTCTTGTTAGTCTTTTTTACAAATTGATGGAGCAATACCAGTTTGCCCTTTTGCCAATGAAAGAAAAATATCCTATCATCAATCGGTCTTAATTCCCAAATATCACCATTTAAGTGTTTGACATATGGTTCGCCTATTTTGACCCCATGTTTCTCTAACATTTCTAAATATTGAGTTATTTTCTTTAGTTTTACACGCTCATTTTTGCTTGTTTGCGCGCTTTTACTTAGCTCCAAGATATAATCCTCTACGACGCTTTTGCCATTCCAATCTCGGTATATTATCAATTCAAACAAGTTCACTATCCCACCAATCGTTATCAATTATAACTCATTAGTTATAATAACGTCAAATTGGTTGTAGATTAACCATATTCTGCATAAACACCATGAAAAATGACAGGCACAGTGATTGACGCATATCCCCATTTATGGTATTGTTGTGAAAATTACAGACAGGTGGCTAGAGCGTGGCAAAAATATAATCCAAAACAAACTGACAGCAATTTTTGAACCTATTGATAGGTGTTCTTTTGTTGTCGGAATTTGGGTTATATTTTTGTTGCGTTGTATGTGTTTCCACACGTGGGACTTTTTCGCGTTACAAAAAAGACTTTATTTCCGGCATCAGAGGAATGGAGTCTTTTTTGTATGGAGGGTCAACATGTTAGAATTAAAGAATGTAAACATAAAACTATCAGTAAACGATAGGCCGATTATTGAAAACTTGAATTTCACGTTGCATAAAGGTGATAAGGCGGTTATTATTGGGGAAGAAGGTAATGGAAAATCAACATTATTGCGATTGATTTACGATGAAGAGTTAGTGTTGGACTATTGCCAATATTCCGGCAAAATTATAAAAAAAGGCAAAATTGCCTATTTGCCTCAGTCTTTCCCCGATAAAGAGCTGGATAAAAGCGTGGCGGAATATTTTGCAGAAACTGAGCCTCATCATTATATCCAGATTCTGTCCAGATTGGGGTTGACTTTGGACTTTTTAGCATCTTCTCAACGGATTCACACTTTGTCGGGTGGGGAAAAAATCAAAATCCAATTAGCAAAAATTTTAATGTCACAGCCAGATATTATCATGCTGGACGAACCCACCAATGATATAGACTTAGAAGTTTTGAATTGGTTAGAGGAATTTATAAAAATCTGCGAACAACCACTGTTATACATTTCTCACGACGAAACCCTTATTGAAAATACGGCAAATATCATCATTCACATTGAACAGCTTATTCGCAAAACAAAAAGCAAAATCACCGTGACCAAAAGTGGATATACGGATTATGTAAAGGCGCGTAATCTTGCTTTCAACAAGCAAATGCAGGTTGCAAGAAAACAACGTAGCGACCATAAAGCCCAAATGGAAAAATGGCAACAAGTTTATAACAAAGTAGACCATGAACAGCGTGCAATTTCGCGGCAAAATCCAAGCGGTGGCAGATTACTAAAAAAGAAAATGAAATCAGTAAAATCCACTGGAAAACGATTAGAAAATCAAGCTGATGATTTTTTAGAAATACCCGAAACCGAAGAATCAATTTTAACCCAGTTTTCGCTGGAAATCTCAATACCCCAGGGCAAGGAAATCCTTTCCTTAGACTTACCTGGACTTTATGTTAACGAGAAACAGCTATCTGGCTCAATAGCCTTGAATGTAAACGGCTCAGAACATATAGGCATAATTGGGCATAATGGCGTAGGGAAGTCTACATTGTTACGAGTGATTTGGGCTTTGCTAAAAAACCGGAAAGATATTCAAGCCGCATATATGCCACAAGACTATACTGAGGTGTTAGACTATAATCAATCTGTAATTGAATTCTTATCTACAGATTCCCATAAAGACACAATCACCAAAGTACGGACTTATTTGGGTAGCATGAAATTCACCCATGAAGAAATGCTAGGCAAAATCAGCAGGTTAAGCGGCGGACAGAAAGCGAAGATATTGTTCCTGGATATGGTGCTAAAAGGCGCGAATGTATTAATATTAGATGAGCCTACACGCAATTTTAGCCCTTTGTCCGCCCCAGAAATACGAAGAACACTTGCTTCTTTCGGTGGTGCAATTATAAGCATATCCCATGATAGAAAATATCTTGCAGACGTTTGTGAGAAGATATACATGCTTACAGCTAATGGGCTAAACTATACGGCTTCTACCGAAAAAAAGAAAAAGAGTTAATCTTATACTCGCAAGCAAAAACTATACGGCAATAGACCTCTTCTGAAATCTGCCGCAAGCAGGTTTCAGAAGAGGTCTATTATTTTACGTTCCGCAAAATGTTCTATACCCGCTACAAATTTGCTCAGGTGCCAGCGAATATTCATCAGATTCTTCATATGGTTTACATAATGCTTCCAACAGATTGTGCATTACAGAAGTATCCCCTTCCTCTGCCGCCGCCAAAGCTTCTTCTACATAATGGTTTCTTGGAATAACAGACGGATTATGTTGTTTCATAATTTCTGCGGTTTTGTCTTGTTCTTGGGACTGTCGGTTTAACCTTGCAGTCCATTTTTTATGCCAGCCTACAAATTCAGGTATTTTTGATAGTGCCTCATTAATTGGAAAACACAGGGCGCGGAAGGTTTTTGTATAATCCAATTTATGCGTTGCCATTAAATCCAGCAAATCAGTAATCAGATGAGTATCTTCTGGTTCATCATTAATAATCCCCAGCTTGGCTTTCATGCCTAATATCCCGTTTTCATTATAATATTCCCAATAGTGCGATATTTCTTTTTGAGCAATTTCTACAGCTCTATCTTCATTTTTATGAAACAATGGCAATAATGCCTCCGCAAAGCGGGATAAATTCCAAGCACCTATCTTTGGCTGGTTTTTATACGCATAACGTCCTTCTGTATCTATTGAGCTAAAAACAGTATTTGGATTATAAACATCCATAAAAGCACAAGGGCCATAGTCTATGGTTTCGCCGGAAATGGCCATATTGTCTGTATTCATTACGCCATGTATAAAACCAACCAACTGCCATTTGGCTATTAACGCCGCCTGAAGCTTGGCAACTTCTCTTAGTAATAGAACAAACCTATTTTCTTGGTTTTCAAGTTCAGGAAAATGTCGCCAAATACAATAATCAGCTAGCAACTGAGTATCTTCTAGTGTGCCAAAAGTAGATATATAATTGAAAGTCCCTACCCTTACATGACTTGACGCAACCCGTGTTAAAACAGCACCTTGTAAAACCTTTTCCCGAATAACATCATTCCCGGTAGTCACAACCGCCAAAGAGCGGGTTGTTGGTATGCCCAAATAAAACATAGCCTCACTGATTATATATTCCCGAAGCATGGGCGAAAGAGCGGCGTAACCATCACCTCTACGGGAAAAAGGCGTAGACCCAGAACCCTTTAGTTGGATATCAAACCTACAGCCACCCGGCGTAATCTGTTCGCCAAGTACAACTGCACGACCATCGCCTAACATAGCAAAATGGCCAAATTGATACCCTGCATAAGCTTGGGATATAGGTTCCGCTCCATATGGAAGCTTTGTACCTGCAAATATTTCAGGACTGTTGCTTAATTTATCTGAATTCAACCCCAATGATTTGGCAAGCCGATGATTAAAAATACACATTTGTGGAGCCGGTGCAGGCTCTGGCTTTTGGTTACGATAAAATATTTCAGGGAGTTTTGCATAGGTATGTTCAAGATTCCAACCTTCGTTTTGCATAAAAACGCCTCCCACTCTATTTTTGCAAGCAAAAACCCGGTAGGTTTTACCGGGTCATTTGCAATATTACAGAATTTATCTGCAATTAGTAGTATTGCTAGTAGTACTAGTTTTACTTTGAGTGCTAGTGTTCATCTCATCCGCAAACTCAGTGCTAGCGGACTTTTGACTTGACTTCTTTTTATTATCGTCCATAGCGTTTACCTCCCTTCATAGCCGCCCAAGGGGGTCAGGCGGTGGTGAATAGAGTGGTTCCTCTACGGAAGTTAGTATGAACCATTGCTGAAGAAATATACATTAATGTTAGAAAATCTCCTAAGGAACCGTCAAAAAATAAATTGGACAGTTCCTTAGAGTCTGTCTAGTACAGGTTCTGACGGTTTGATATATGCTGCAACAGTGGATATGGATTAATCCAAAAATCCATAGCAAAAGACACATTTGGAGAAATCCCTATATGTAAATGTACAGGTGAAGCGTCACCAGTGGCACCCATTGTCCCTAATGCCTGGCCAGCTTGTATTGCATTCCCTTGATTTACATAGTCATCTATACTATTCAAATGCGCATATAAATAACGGTTTCCATTTTCTGTTACAATGATAACATGGTATCCATGTTGAACATGCCATCCCGCATGTAGAATATGTCCATCTGTCATGCTAACTACGGGCAAGCGTCCGCGTATGTTTTCTCTGTCTACAATAGCGGTTCCTCTATGGCTCCCCCAGCTATCGCTATACATATATGTACCTTGATATTCCATAGGAATAGGAAAATATTGTATTTCACCCAATACAGAATGAAACATATCATGATACATTCTAACATCCCCAGCATGAAATTTACGCCTAAGCTGATTAAACTGAATAGCATATAATTCCAAGGAATCAGGATGTACAACCTCAGGGCTAAAATCATTTTCTAAGCTATACAGGGTCAAAAGACGAGAAAAAGGAATATCATGGATATGTGAAAGAGCATAAAGTTGTTCCATGGTCTGTGTTGGTATGCGAAAAGCCGCCACAGTTTCAAGATTCGCATTAATTCTAACTGGAAGGTTAAACGCACGCCAAGTCAATAAGCAAACCGCTAGTAGTACCAATAATACAGATGTATTAAACATCCATTCCCTCAATTGTTTTACAAAGGCAAAAAAGCGGTATTTTCGTTTGATATATTTGCTACGGGTCATACAAAAAACCCCCGCTTGTCACATGATACTTATAAATGTATTCAGTGACAAATGGGGGTATGCTATTTTAATGAAAAGTGCCAAAGCATTGAATAAACTGTAAATAAGGAAGTTGTTTTTTAGACGTTCCTAAGCATCAAATAAGCATTGGCTTTATGTGGTCGGGGAGTTCATCCTCTTTCCAGTTGACGCAGAGTACAAAATCCACTTCATTTTCCTTGGATAAGCCTTCAAGACGTTTTGTAAGCTTTACCAAATCGTCAGCTTCCAATTTCTCAATGATATTGGTAAGGCCATCAACGTATATGGTTTTAATGTCACTATTTTGGGAAAGTATCCCCAAAACAAACCCGATAAATTCGCGGTAAACAGACAGACTTCCACGGCCTGTTTCCACAAAACGTATGTCGCGCTGTAAATCATACATATGGCGTCTGTCATCGTCAATAAAGACTAAATGTCCCTCTGTGGTTTTAAGTTGCTCATTGGCCATACTAATGAGTTTTTTGGTTTTACCCTCGCCCTTGGCTCCCGCAATAAACTGTATCATAAATCTTCTCCTCTCTGTATTGTTAATTTGTCTCCAGTATAGCACATGGTTCAAACAAAAGCACTTGAAATTAAGAGGATTGTTAGGTAAATATTTTAAGAGCCTGTCTAAGGAACTGTCAAGAAATAAAGTTACAATCTTGCATGTCTTTTTGCCCGATAACTGCGTCGACAAAAATCCTGCGCAATATTGCAACTTTATTTCCTTACGTTCCCTAAGTTACGATAAGTACATATAGTTTGTTTAGCAGTGCTGGAAGGTCAGAAGCATATACTGCGGTTTGTCCGCATTCATAACAAACTTCCTTTACATGTTCGGCTTGCAGACCATATATGTAAGCAATGGCCTCGGGGCTGTAAAGTACAGGTGAACCGCAAGCGCATTCTCGTTGATAAAAACGGCAAATCATACTATCGCCGCGCATCATAATATTAAAGAAATCCGTCCGGCCTATATAAGGAATATCACCTACAATCGCCTGGACTTTTTTTATGGGCATCCGCAAAGCGTGTGCGGCCTCAGCTATGGAAATTTGTGTATCGGTAGTTTTCAGCAAAATATCCACTTCCATCAACATAGGAGTGTAATATTTCTGAAAAAATTCCCAATAGCTTATGTAAATCATAGGTGCAGCATAAGATGAATTCGATGAATTCATTTTTACTTTCATCCCCTTCTATATCATTGCACTATTGTAACGCCGAATAACTTAATAAGCTATCTGTAATAATTGGGAAGGCAAAAAGGCATAGGTTTACCCCCATGCCTTCATCAAATATTCCTATAAGTGAGAAACTACTGTCCTAATCCCTAAAATACAAATCCCTTGTATACACCTTGTCAATAACATCCGCAAGATTGTCATTATAACGGTTTGCCAAAATTACATCTGCGGTTTGTTTGAACACATCCAAATCCCTTATTATTTGGGAATTAAAGAACCAATCTTCTTTGTGTGCTGGTTCATATATCACTATTTCAACACCTTTGGCCTTGATTCGTTTCATAATCCCCTGCACCGATGATTGCCTAAAATTATCTGAACCTGTCTTCATTGTTAGACGATATATACCCACCGTTTTAGGGTTTTGTTCCAAAATCCGCTCTGCTATAAAATCCTTGCGTGTTGTATTAGCATCAACAATTGCCGCAATGATATTATTAGGCACATTTTTATAGTTGGCCAATAACTGTTTAGTATCTTTAGGCAAACAGTATCCGCCATACCCAAATGAAGGATTATTATAGTGACTGCCAATTCGAGGGTCTAGGCCAACGCCTTCTATAATCTGTTTAGTATCCAAATTGCGTATCTCTGCATAAGAATCCAACTCATTGAAAAACGACACTCGCATAGCCAAATATGTGTTGGCAAATAGCTTTATAGCTTCTGCTTCAGTGGAGCCTGTGATTAAGATCGGTACATCTTCTGATAGCGCGCCCTGTTTAAGTAAGTTGGCAAATTCTTCTGCTGCCTTGCGTAATGTTTCCTGACCAGTTGGTATACCTACTACAATACGGGAGGGATTTAAGTTGTCATATAAAGCCTGTCCTTCTCGTAAAAACTCTGGGGAGAATAGAACTTGCTTGTAGCCCTGTTCATTTAGAGTTTCTGTAAATCCAACCGGAACTGTGGATTTTATAATCACTACAGCCTCTGGTGCGATTTCAGAAGCTTGTTTGATTACCGATTCCACTGTAGATGTATTAAAATTATTTAACTTGGGGTCATAATCAGTAGGAGTGGAAACGATTATAAAATCTGCATGACTAAAAGCTTCTGCCGCAATTGTTGTTGCAGTCAGATTTAGCGTTTTCTCCGCCAGATACCGTTCTATCTCATTATCTTCCACTGCTGTTTTTCCTTCGTTAACAAGCCTTACTCGTTCTTCAGAAATATCCAAGGCATATACATTATGACGCTGTGAAAGCAAAACTGCCAATGACATTCCCACATATCCAAGACCTGCTACTGCTATTTTCATGATAATTTCCTCCTATCGCCTAAGCGTTGCCTCAAAACGTATACCAAGATTATACCCTAGTATACTACTTAAGGGAACAAATTGAAAATACAATTATGGTTGCAAACAAGAAGCAATTATGAAAGGAATGCTTCAATGGTTTACTTCCGCACAAAGTTTATGATATATTCTATGGGTACCAAAGGGAAATAAATTTCAATTTGGAGGGCGGTTACTAAATGTTATGGGTAAAAGAAACCATTGAAGAAGTTTTAACTAAACTATCAACTAATACTAAAGAAGGGCTTAGCCAACCGGAAGTTGAACAAAGGCTAGCTAAATATGGACGCAATGAGTTTGACGAAGAACAAAAAGAAACCCTTCTACAAAAAGTTATCCATCATTTGTCTGAAATTACGGCCATTATTCTTATGGTTGCGGCAGGTATTGCCGCGTTTATTGCGATTACTCAAGGTGGAACTTGGCCAAAAGTTGTCGTTATACTGTCTATTGTGGTGATAAACACCGTTTTGGGCGTGGTTCAAGAAAGTCGAGCCGAACAGGCATTGGAAGCACTTAAAAAACTAAATACTGCTAAAACAACAGTGCGGCGCAATGGTACTAAAGAGCAAGTGGATGCTGACCAACTTGTTCCTGGGGATATTATAATGTTATCCGCTGGAGATGTAATCACAGCCGATGCCCGCTTGATTGAATGTAGCAGTTTACAGATAGAAGAATCAGGGCTGACAGGAGAAAGTGAACCTGTAGAAAAAGATTCTGGCGCAATTATTTCTGAAACGGTACCGCTAGGCGATAGGCTTAATATGGTATATTCGGGATGCTTGGTAACAGCTGGGCGTGCAACTGCTGTTGTGGTTGAAACAGGCATGAATACAGAAATGGGTAAGATAGCTGGATTGCTTAACACTACAAAAAAGCTTAAAACTCCATTGCAACTACGTCTGTCTGGATTGGCAAGAAGGCTTTGTTATGTGGCTTTGGCGGCGGGTTTTATTATGTTTTTGATTGGAATCTTTTTTCATGGAAACGATGTTGCCACAATGCTTTTGCTAGGTGTTTCCCTTGGGGTTGCCGCTGTGCCGGAAACGCTTCCAATCATCGTCACCATGATTTTATCAGTAAGTGTGCATAACATGGTGAAAAAGAAAACCATTATCCGTAAAATTCCAGCAGTAGAAACAGTGGGCAATACATCAGTAATTTGTTCCGATAAAACAGGCACACTAACCCAAAACCGCATGACAATTCAGCAAGTTTGGCGTAATGGAAAAGCCCCTGTTTCTGTGACAGGTGAGCCATTTTTCCCAGATGTACAAGAAATGATTGAAATGTTGGCCGCTTGCTGTAACGCTCATATTGATGTAATTGATGGTGAAGAAAGAGTTATTGGAGACCCCACAGAATTAGCAATGATACGCTTGTTATTAAGCACTGGTATAACAGAAGCGGATTTGCAGAAAAAATATCCACGTGTACATGAATTACCTTTTGATTCTACCCGTAAGCGCATGACTACAGTGCATAAGGCAGGGGAAGGGTATATTTCCATAACTAAGGGCGCGTTCGATCGCATTCCGGTTATTTGGGACGATAACCTGAAAAAAGAGGCAAGTAATATTCATGATGGATTTGCCCATAAAGCATTACGGGTTATTGCGATAGGCTATAAGAAATATGACCAACTTCCAAACGAGTTAACAGAAGAAGAACTGGAAAAAGATTTAACATTGTTGGGCTTAGTGGGTATGATTGACCCGCCGCGCCCCGAAAGCAAAGAAGCAGTACAACGCGCTAAAGAAGCGGGCATTAGAACAGTTATGATAACCGGAGACCATGTAGCAACTGCAAAAGCAATTGCCCGGGAAATCGGCATATTCCATGACGGTGACAAGGCCTTAACAGGCGATGACCTTAATGTTATGAACGACGATGATTTGTTTAATGAGGTTCGGAATGTTTCTGTATATGCCCGCGTAAGCCCTGAAGATAAAATACGCATTGTTAAAGCTTGGGAAGCACAGGGTGAAGTTATTGCCATGACTGGTGACGGCGTTAACGATGCCCCGGCATTAAAAGCGGCAGACGTAGGTGCCGCCATGGGTATTACAGGCACGGAAGTTTCAAAAAGCGCGGCCGATATGGTAATCACAGATGATAATTTTGCTACAATTGTGGATGCGGTTAGCGAAGGGCGTACAGCTTATGATAATATCCGCAAAACAGTACAGTTCCTGTTAAGCGTTAATTTTGCAGAAATTTTCATTATGTTGTTTGGTATGATTGTTTGGGGTGTGTCGCCTATTACAGCATTGCAGATTTTGTTTATTAATGTTGTTTCCGACGGTATTCCCGGATTCTTCTTGGCATTTGAAAAGCCTGAAGCAGGTGTAATGAACCGCAAGCCACTTCCTAAAAATGCAGGGATTTTTGCAGCTCCAGTAGGCTCTAGGATTGCACAACGTGCCGTATCATTTTCGATACTTACGCTTTCAGCATTTATAATTGGTAGTTTTGTACAGATTGTTCCGCATTTTGAACCAAGTTATGAAATTGGAATTACCATGGCATTTATTACCTTATCATGGGCTTCAGTTCTAAATATATTCAATGTGAGAAGTGGACAGTCTATCTTTAAGATTGGGTTCCTATCCAACCCCGGTGTTTTTGGATTTGCAATGCTTTCTATTTTGATTACTTTCCTTGTGGCCTGGTTTGAGCCTATTGCTAGAATATTTGATGCCGTGCCAATAAGCGGCACCCATTGGCTGATTGTAGCTGGATTGGCAATTATGCAGGTGGTAATCTGTGAAATTCAAAAACTGTTTGTAAATAGGAAAAGCGCGACTGCATAATGTAAAAAAGCCTCTATACGGTTTTAGTTGCCGTATAGAGGCTTTTCTATGAATTTCGTATTGTTATCTAGTATAGATAAACCGAACTTGCACTATAATCCCAACGTACATAAGCACCGAGTGTTTCAGACACATATCTCATAGGAACAAAAGTACGGTCATTGATTATCATTGGCGTACCCATGTCATCAGGTAGAGGTTGGTCTATGGTCAAGGAAAGTTCCGAACCATTTAGAGCAACGTAAACGGTGCGAGTAGATTCGTTCCAGAGGGGTTCGGCACCAAGTACATTAGCAATTAAACGTAATGGAACCATAGTACGCTCCTCATAGATAAATGGCGCGGCTTCTGCCATACCTATTACTCCATTTTGCTGATACATAACACTACCAATGGTTAACCGTAAAAGTGGGGCAGTAGGTATCATAATAGATGAAGTAGTCTCAAGTGGCAAATCAACTGGTAACTCTGCTTCCTCTTGTAAAGGTGTGACATTTTGCATTTCTTGCGCATAACCAGAACGGATTACAAAAGTTCCAGCAACATTTGTGGCAAACACAACCAAACCAGAATCAAATAATGATGCAATTTGTATTGTGTTAAGTAGTGCTTCCAAGCGATATACTACAACTTGTGCCTGACTGGGAATACTCAAAGTAATCAACCCGTCTAGTTCAGTTATATTTTGATTTCCGCTTGTAATAGTCAATCTTACTGCCTCAAACTCGGTGAAATCCAAGCCCCTAACATCAACACTGCTAACAGTTATAATAACCGTTGTTGATTGTGCCAATTGTCCTAGTGAATAGGCCGCTTCTGCATCTAGTATTACTGTGCCATGATGAAGCTTAACCTCAATTGACAATCCGGCATTTGCAAAACGTCTGATTGCAGCTCTTGGAATTATCACTGATTGAACACTTTCAAGTTGCGTGAGGTCAAGAACAACATTATTTTCTACGGCAGTGGAGATAAGCCTATTAATTGTTGCTAATGGTAGGCGTATGTTAGCGTTGTTTTGATGAACCCTTACATCAACTTGTACATCACCACCATTGCCTGAAACTTGATGAACGCTAGTGGTTGATGGTTGCCTTACAGTTCGTCTTGACCCTGTAGCTACCGAACTGGTTGTTGATGAGCCACCAGCCCATGAACCACTAGGAGGACGAGATGAAGGTGGAATGATTGGCGGATCATTTGGAGTAGCGGCATAATCTTCTACTACAGTAAGCGTAAATGTCTGCGAAACAGTTCCAGCAGAATTAGAAGCTACGATAGTAAAGGCGTGTACGCCAATTGCTGTAGCACCTTCTATAGTGATTACGCCTGTTGTTGGGTCTATAGTAACGCCTGTTGGGGCATTAACCAAACTAAATGTTGGCACTGGGCTTCCTGCGGCTTCTACCTGGAAACTAGAAGCTACCAGAGAAATTGCAGTATAGTTATTTGCAGTTGAAATTGTAGGTGCTACTTCAATAATGCCCAAATCTTCAAGGTCATAGCCCAGAAGCTCTCTTATACATGGAGGCATACCCACTACTACTGCAACTTGCGTGTTTAATAGCGTATCTTCCAGTGATAGTGTTATTGTAGCGGCACCCGGCAAAACACCGTTTACACTGAGTATAGCTGTTCCATTTGAAGCAACGATTGCCCTGCTTTGCACTGGTGCAATATATGGGTTATCAGAAACGGCGGTTACAGTTCTTCCGGCTACTGCTGCTATTGGAGCAAGGTTTACAATTATATTGCCGCTTTCGTGCATACGTAGATGTACAGTTTGCGCGCTCATATATTCTGGTTCTGGAACAACGGTTCGTGTTTCAGAAAAATTCGCACCCATTGCAACATCTGCATAACTGGTTACATTGCCGTTGATAGTAATCAGAATTTCGCCTGAAAGCTCTTGTGCAGGAATAAATCGCACTATTGAAGCAAACTCTTGTACATTCACGGTCGGCGTTGGAAAGCCATTCGCTTGTATGATTCCATGTACATAGTCATAATTCAAAAAGTTGCTTTCTCTGTCTATCAAATAGACTGTACCCGGTATATTTACACCGTTTTGCGAAATTGTGATATTTTCAGGTGTTAAACTGTCCAAGGTCATATACCTACTAAACAGAATTTCAACACCTGTTGGGAATGCAGTTGCACGCCTAACACGCGGTGCTTCTCTTGAAACCAGCCCCACATGTACTTCAAGGTGTTCTGGCTGAACCGGCAACCAAATGCTGGTTACTGTTTCGTATCCAGCAAGTTCATACCTTACCCGCCACCAACCTTCTGGAACATCCCATTGATAGAAGCCCGTTCTATCTGTAAATAGCGGATTTTCCTGCCCATAAGAAGCGGCATCCCAAAAGACTGCATTATTGCCTACGCGCTGATACAGCGATGTTCTTACGCCTTCCAGTCTATTACTTGGAACAGCTTCAAACACGTTACCAGATGGGTCAATGACAAGGCGGAATCTGCCGTCAAACCTTATAGTTTCCATTCTTGCAGAACCAGCAAAACTTCTATAGAAATAGAATTGGTTCATGCCCTGAAGGTTGCCGATCCGATATGAGCCGGGTTCGTTTACTGTGGCGAATATAACTTCACTTACCCCGTTCGCATGTGCCCAAAATACGAATGTTCTGCCAACTGCTTCCTCAGTGGCATCAATCCACCAGAAATCACTACCCCTATAAGAACGCAAGGTAAATCCTGGTGCAAGTGGTACAACTCCACTGTTAGGTGTAATAGTCCCTCTGTTAGGTTCTTCATTTGGACGCAATACAAATGCTCTGGTTGTCATGCCTGGGCCTACAACATCAAGAGGCATTAGCAAACTGTCAGTATACCTGTTTTGGTCTACGTTTGGCATGTTAAAGAGGTTTTGTACAATTGTGTCGAAGTTAACATCATAGTGACCAACTTGCCAGACAACTTCTACCGATATAGTGTTACCTCTGAGCGAGTTGGCTTGTGGAGTTGTCCATCTAGTATCATTGAACATCCAGCTGGTGCCAACTGATTCCATAGGGAATCTAAGACCGTCGCGTGTGACCAATGTTACCTGAGAAATAAACTGATTTTGAGGTGTATCAAATTCGACTACATAAAGCGTCGGCCTGCTTAAACCAATGGTTAGCCGGGGGGCTAAACCTCGGGATAACAGGTTTGCAGTTTCCCAACGAGTTACAGCATCAAACCTACGAATTGTAGGCGGTGGAATGGCGGTGCTTGGTTCAACATGCACGGCAATGATAGGTAGGGCTACACCCGCCGCTACGAGAACTCCCGCTGGCAATACTGGCGTAAAGTCGTAGAGTCCCGGAACATTGGGGTTAAACGGTGGGGAGCTTACCCATGTTATACCATCAATATTTCGTATTTCTATTGCTGGTACGGTGGTAACAGGCATTTCTAATGCTGTCCCTGTGGTAACATGTACTGTGACAGTTTGTGTAGTAGGGAAAGAAAGCATCGAAATATCCGTACCCACTGGTACGATTTGCTCTGCCACATTGCTTGCCAAAGGCTCAAATGCGACAATTTCTGCGAATTCGACGTATTCAAATGGCATAATATCGTCAAATTCTTGTGCGAACGCGCTAACACTTTGTATGGAAGTAAAAACCATGATTAGTGCTAGCAATAGGCTGATTTTTCGCCGAGTTGCCCTAACACACTTCGGTGCTAAAATAGCCGTTGGGCGTTTTCTAGTAGCCCATTTTTTGTTGCTCATTTTGTTGCACCCTTTCTATAAATGAATGTAGTAGCTGCCCTTGCAGCTAAAGGCATTGTAAATGGAAAGAGCCGATTTGTACTTGAGAAACACTTGAGAGACACTTGAGAAACACTTGAGAAGCTAATTTAGTGGCTTTTGAGAAACTCTTGAGAAACTTTTGAGAAAGCCGTATTTCAAAATTTAGGTAATAATGCTCCACTTCGCAAAAGCGATAATATGAGCCGAAATATTGTGAAATAAGACTAATAATGATATTATTGAGAAAAATGCAGTATATGCCGTATGAATGAATCAATGAAATTATCAATATTCAGAAGAGGTCTAATAAAATTTATGAGAGGATTTGAGTTAAGTATGAATGAGAAAATAACCATTAATATTATTGGAGAAGGCACACGTAAGGTAGAAAAAGGGACAACCTTGCAGGAGTTAAGTGCTGATTTATCCCGTATGCTACCAATAATGTTGGCCAAGGTAGACAATGAACTCACAGAGCTTCATCGACCGCTATTGTTCGATTGCAATGTAGAATTTTTGGATATCAGTGATGCAAACGGATATCGCGTGTATCAGCGTAGCATATCTTTTTTGCTTATATATGCCGCTAGGAAGGTTTTAGAACATCCACGGGTTGTAATTGCCCATTCTATTAATAAAAACTACTATTGCGAATTTCCAGATCTTGACCAGCCTATTACAAAGGAACTACTTCTTGATATTGAAGCGGTTATGCTTGAAACAGTGGATAAGGCTTTTCCAATTGAAAAAATTTCTTTACCAATTGAAATGGGATTGCGTCTTGCAAAAGAAATGGGGCTTGAAGACAAAGCGGAATTACTCAAATACCGTAGAACATCTTCTGTAAATTTTTATAAATTGGATGATACCTACAACTATTTTTATGGTCAAATGGCTCCTAATACGTCCTATCTAAAAGCATTTAAGCTAGCAATTCGTTCAAAGGGCTTTTTATTGCAGTTTCCAGCGGCAAGTCATGATTATGAACTAGTGGAAGCCGCACCACATACAAAAGTCTCACAAATTTTTGAAGAATCCAAACAATGGGCACGAATTTTGAAAGTTGATACGGTTGGTTCTCTAAATAGCAAACTCGCAGATATTGGTGAAGTAATCCGTGTTAATGAAGCACTTCATGAAAAGAAAATAGCATATCTTGCCGACCAAATTGTTCAACAGAATAAACGTATTGTATTGATTGCCGGCCCTTCATCTTCCGGCAAAACCACTTTTGCCGCACGATTGGGTGTACAGTTACGGGTTAATAGTATGCAGCCACATGTAATCTCCCTTGACCACTACTATCTTAACCGCGACCAAGTGCCTGTTGATGCAGATGGCAACTATGATTTGGAGACAATTAAGGCTATTGATGTACCCCAAATAAACAAAGACTTAACAGCATTGCTAAATGGTGAAACTGTAGAAATTCCTACTTTTAATTTCCTTACAGCACAACGGGAATATAAAGGGCACTTCCTTACACTAAAACCTGATAGTGTGATTATTATGGAAGGAATTCACGGACTTAATAGTGCTATTGGAGTAGAAGTACCCTGTTCGGATGCCTTTAGGATTTTTATCTCAGCACTTACACAAATTAACATTGATGACCATAATCGTATACCTACCACGGATACCCGCTTAGTGCGTCGCATTGTACGAGATTTCCAATTTAGAGGTGCTTCCGCAGATCGTACAATCAATATGTGGCCATCTGTGTTGAGGGGGGAAGGCAAATATATTTTTCCGTTCCAAGAAGAAGCAGACGCATTTTTTAACTCAGCATTGGTGTATGAAATGTGCGTACTTAAACAATCTGTAGAGCCTGCACTATTCAGAATAAGCAATGATATGCCCTCATATACAGAAGCCCGACGGTTGATTAAGTTTTTGGATGGATTTTTGGGAGTAACCAGCGAATTGGTTCCCACAAACTCCATTTTGCGTGAATTTATTGGAGGTAGCACTTTTCATGCCTAAACAACTGCGAATACGTCATGAACGTGCGATTTTCCGTGACCTTCCCCATCATTTACGAGGGCTACGAATTCTTCATATTACGGATTTGCACGGGCGTTCATCAAATAAAATAAATATCGATATATGGAAAAAAATATCAAATTTGCGTTTTGATATGGCAGTAATCACTGGTGATATGGTTGTTAACGATATAATGCAATTGACTCCTCACTTAAATGGGCTGTACCAAATGGCACGGCGAGTTCCGGTTTTTTACGTGGATGGCAACCATGAAGTGTATTTCTATGAAGAAATGGTAAAGTTGTTGCGCCATTTGGGCGTGACTGTGCTAAATAACCGCCAGGGGAATTTTGCCGTTGGGCCAGTTAGTGGAAGAGCAGACTCTGTTGTTTCAGTTGCTGGGTTTAGAGATTATAATTTTTTGGCTGCCCATAAGTTCCGAGGCGTATGGGATTTCATTGATAATATCGGTAAAAGCGGGCGTTTTCATATCATATTGACACATCAACCTCAAATTTTTGATTGGTTTTGTGCTGAACGCTCCAATATTCGTTCGGCGTTGGTTCTAGCTGGGCATACCCATGGAGGACAAGTGCGCTTGCCATTTTTCCCAACGCTCTTTGCACCTGGACAAGGTGTTTTTCCTAAGTATGGTGACGGATGGTATGATAACAATGATGGGCGATTAAAAATGTATATATCCCGTGGGATAGGTGCTACGGTTTTTAGTGTAAGATTGTTTAATCCGCCGGAAGTAGCATTAATCGAACTGTTACGGAAATAGTATGTGAAAAATAGGGTATGTTTCGGTTCACGAGTATAGAGTTCCTAAGACAGAGGCACTAAGGGAATGTAAACTTTATTTCCTTACATTCCCTTAGTGGGGATATACCCTAATGGAGGTTTATCTATGACAGCATTGCTTAAACTCCACAGTATGATAGTTCTCAAAGAATCACAGCGTTTTTTTACATATCGCACCAATATTATTGCTGGATGTTTGGGAGCCTTGTTTATGTTGGGGGCGCGGTTTGCACTTTGGACGGCACTCTTTGAAACTGGAAATGCACAAGAAGCAACGTTAATTGAAACTATGACGTTTTTTGTAATAATGGACATAATGAGTGTTTGGGTTTCTTCTCGTTATGGTGATATGTTAGGTGCCGATGTTAAATCCGGGGATATTGCAGGGCGTCTTATTAGGCCATATCCCTATCATTTGCAGTTATTGGCTTCTTTTCATGCTGAAGCGGCCACGGCCACATTAATCCGTGCTTTGCCTATGCTTATTGTTACACTTATATTTATTGGAATGTTGCCGCCTGTATCATTGGCTGCTTTTTTCTTTTTTATTCTGTCTGCTTTATTTGGTGCGGCTATCTATACGCTGGTTGATTTAATTATTGGTTATACTGTTTTTTGGGTAAATGAGTTCTGGTTTATCGCTTGGTTCAAACGGGCACTTTTTAATTTATTTGGCGGGTTGATTTTGCCTTTGTGGTTTTACCCTGATTGGCTTAGAACGTTCTCTGATTTTTTGCCGTTTCAGCACGCACTGTTTACGCCTATTAGCATTTATCTAGGACGCATTCAGCCTGAAAATATTCTTTTTGCATTTGGTATGCAGCTGTTTTGGATTGCTGTGTTGTTTTTATGCGAACGGGCTGTATGGCGGTTAGCACAGTATAAAATGATTGTGCAAGGGGGTTAATGCTATGATGCAAACATTCTATCTATTCTGCAAAATCATTAAGTTCCAATTCATGTCACTTGTCGAATACCCCGGTGCATATTTGGCTGGAGTTGCCGCTCAATTGATTGTTTACAGCGTGGATATGCTAATTATATTTGTTGTAGTATGGAATTTTGGTACTTTGGCAGGTTGGCTTCCCATGGAAGTTATTTTTATTTTTGCAACTTGGTTGCTTTCTTACGCTATCGGTGCGACTTTTACGTTTAATATAGCAATCAATTTTAGAGAAATGGCGATTAGAGGTACGCTGGACGAAGCCTATACACGACCCATGCCACCTTTCTTATATTTGATTTCCACTCATATTAACTTGGCGTATGTTGCACATGTTACTGTTACAGTGGTGGCTCTTGCTATTAGTATCGTACAATTAAACATTACATGGACTGCTTTACAGTGGATATGGCTGGCAGTGATGATTGGAGCTGGGGCAATTATTCAGGGTTGTATGCTTTTGTTATGCAATATGCTTGCTTTGCGCACTCGTTCTGAATCGCCTACAATTATATTTTGGACTGTTAACTTCGATTTCATTCGTTATCCAATTAGCATATATCCAAGATTTTTGCAGATTATTTTTACTGCGATTTTGCCCTATGCGTTTATTAGTTTTTATCCTGCGCAAGTTTTACTGGGGAAACAAGACGGAATTTTCGCAAATGTGACAATGTGGCTGTCACCTGTGGTGGCAGTACTATTGATAGGCATAACCGCATTATGTTGGAGTAAAGTAGCCGAGGGATATGAAAGTGCTGGAACATAGAGATTATAGTGGAAATTAAATAGAAAAATAACATAAACAACACGACATAAGAAAGGAATTTGCACATGGCACAAATAGAACTAAAAGACGTGGTAAAAGACTATAAAATTCGAGTTAGAGATGAGACACGTTCAAAATTTATGGAATTCTTACGACCTAGGTATACCGAAAAACGAGCAGTGGATAGAATTAGTTTTAATGTGGAACCGGGTGAAATGGTAGGATATATTGGGCCAAACGGTGCAGGTAAGTCCACAACTATTAAAATGTTAACAGGTATTCTAACGCCCTCATCGGGGCAAGTGCAAGTTTTTGGACGTGACCCCTGCAAAAATCGCGCAAAAAACGCTCTAAAAATGGGCGTTGTATTCGGACAACGTTCACAGTTAATGTGGGACTTGCCTGTTCGTGATACATTTGAGCTGTTCAAAACTATGTACCGTATGGAGCAAAACGTTTTCCTTCGACAACGTGATATGCTAATAGAAACGCTAGATATGGGTGGGTTCCTATCCCAGGCGGTTAGACAGTTGAGTTTAGGACAGCGTATGCGTGCTAATCTTGCACTGTGTTTTCTCTATCAGCCAGAAGTGGTGTATTTGGATGAACCTACAATCGGATTAGATGTACTGGTAAAAGACAGAATACGAAGATTTCTCAAGCAAATCAACCAAGAACAAGGCACAACTATTCTACTTACTACCCACGATACACAGGATATTGAAGAAGTAGCACAACGATTAATGTTAATAGACAGGGGAAGGCTGTTATTTGACGGTGGACAAGAGGCATTCAAAGCCAAGTATCAAGGCACTGAGTTTATGATTGAAATCGAATTTTCTGCCTCTACCATCCCTATTGAACATCCACATTTTCGCGTAAATCAACTGGAAGGAAATCGTCATTCTTATTGGATTCCTTATGCAGAAATGAAACAAGGGGAAGCTATTACTTATATTGCCTCAAATCATTCTGTTACTAATATTAGGGTACAGGAACGGGAGCTGGAAGATATTTTGAAAGAACTTTATGCGTAATTAAGAATATTGATTCTTATAGTATTAACTGCTTGATTTGAGTATTGGACTCTGGGTTATAAAATGAGCTAAAAACTAAATTTATGTTTTTTTGTTAAATTCCTTGACAAAATACTTGCTAAATTCCTTGACAGCTTGCTTTTATCATTATATAATAGTCAAGTTGATAGCGCAGGGGTATAGTTCAGTTGGTAGAACGCAGGTCTCCAAAACCTGATGTCGTGGGTTCAAGTCCTACTGCCCCTGGAATATGAAAAGGCTGGTTTCACTGAGTTTTCAAGGTGGAGTCAGCCTTTTTTCTTGTCTAAAATTCTGAAATTTTATCCAGTCTATCATCTTTAATTGCATCTAATTGCATTTAATTTCAACTATTACGGCGACGGCGTGGCGACAACAGCAATTGCCCACAAGTCTATGAGTTGTATGAGGTTGCCGAGAGTGTGATAGACGAGGACAACCTCCTTCTGTTGTCCAGATTAATTTTTTCAGATGTAAATATTGGAAATTTACATATATATAATTGATATATACATGTGTATATGCCAGATGGGGATTCCCTTATCTGGCTATTTTTATTTTCAAGGAGATGATATTTATGATAGTAGAACAGGGTTTAATGAGTACAGAA